>Ga0207773_100066_pt1 | contig 107604 bp, 90 predicted proteins | sample TtaePargueraPR_2_FD_187281 | JGI IMG/M metagenome (GOLD analysis project Ga0207773, IMG submission 187281) | Aerobic enrichment media microbial communities from Bioluminiscent Bay, La Parguera, Puerto Rico - Tt and M1 (3) (SPAdes) | ecosystem: Environmental > Aquatic > Marine > Unclassified ...
CCGCTCGTGGCGGGGCACCCGCCTCGGCACCGGGTCGCCGGCCGAGCAGGTCGCGAAGCAGGATCTCCGCTTCTCTCGGCACCATGGTCTCACCGGTGATGGCGACGGAAGTACCCCGTGCGACGGTGAAAGTTGTTCGGGTCGCGGCATCGAGGTGGCGGAAGCTGGGCAGGTCGGCCAGCAGATCGGCGACGGCACACTCGTAGATCTCGGCCAGGCGGACCAGGTTGTCCTGCGACGGCGTGTAGCCGCCCTTGCCGGGCCAGATCTCCCAGTACGAGAAGCTCTTGTGGGTCTTGGGCTCGTCGGGCCAGCGCCGGTTCCACTCCTCGGCTGCCTGCGCCTGACTCCAGCCCCGGACGGCGCGGAGCGCGACCCGGGGGTTGAGCCGGAACCGCTGCCGGAACACCTCGGCCACCTCGACCCACGTCTTTCCCTCCGACCGTAACTCGGCCGCGAGGCGAGCCTGCTGCCGTCGAAGACTTTCCGATCTTGATTCAGCCATGCCGTCACCCGCCCATGATCAGAAAGATCCGCAGACCTATTTGGATAGACCATACGCGACTGCTCCGATTTTGTGAACTTCCCCGCGACGCGGGGAATGGGTGATGCGGAATCTCCGGATGTCGGCGGGTAGTGGCGTGCGTGTGACGTAGGCGACCGTGGATGTAGTGAGCTATACGAGCAGCAAAAAAATGGCGTTTATGCCCATCGAATGTATTCGCTGACATGTCTCCACGGAGGAAAGCGCATGGCCGGAAACAACCCGCCGAGCAGCAGGTACTGTGTTTTGCCGTACGTCGTTCGCAATGAAGGCCCGACGCCGGACCGGCCGCCGTTGGCGCGCCGAACGCCGGGGCAGACGGACATCGGGCGGGACCCACGGTTCCGGCTGCTGGCCGCGCGTGCGGTGGCACCAGCGCCGGATGCCGGGCGGCCGGTTGTCGACGCCGAGCAGGCGGTGCTGGACGAGGTGGCGGCGGCGATGCGGAACCGGCCGGACGTCGACGTGTTGGACCGGGCGCGGGAAACGGTCGCCGAGCACATGCCGAGCCGGTTGGCCGAATGCCGGGTGTGTGACGTGGCGGCGTTCTGCCCGCCGTTCACCACCGCGTTGGCCGTGCTGGACCGCTGGGATCAGATCAAGGCGCGTCGGGTGCGGGCGGTGTTGCAGTACGCCGGACTCTGGCCGGACGGATACGTCCACGACGGTCGGGACGACTGATGGCCGACGGTGAACTCCTGCGGGTCGGCGACACACTGCATCTCGGCAAGGCCGACTGGGTGTTCGGCGACCGGTCGATGACGGTCCGGGTCTCCGACATCCGGTACGGCCTCGACGACGCCGACTCCCCGGTGGTGGGCATCCTCGCCACGATCACCTCGGCCGGGCGGGACGGGCGGATGGCCGCGATCGGCGTCTACAAGAGTGCCCTGATCCGCTCCGGCGTGGTGCAACGCCGGCAGCCACTCAACGGCGTCGACCATCCCCACTCGTAGAGAAGTCAAAGAGGATCATGGACATCTGTGCGTTGACGAGCGCCGCGTTACTCGGTTTCCTCGCCGGGCTGTTCTCATTCCGAGTGAAGAGCCGCTGGTGCCCCCGGTGCGGCGAGATGACCACCACCCCACCGCCTGCGAGGTGACGCTGACACACCTTAGTTCGCGTTTTAGGGTGCGTCAGCGTCACCTCGCGGCTCCGGCCAGGGACGGCCGTTGAGCATGTGACTGCCTCCGGCGCTGGCCACAGGAGGTGACCAGCGCCGGAGGCTCAACAGGTGAGGCTAACCAGGTGAGGCGTACGGTCAGTGCTTGTCGGCGCAGCAGGGAGTCGGGTCGGGCAGCTCGAACGGCCCGATCCGCCCCGGCCCGACCGGAGTGGTGATCAACGTCAGCACCCCGTTGATCCACTGCGGCCGGACGAAGTCCCGGGTCACCAGCGGAGTGTCCTCATCCGGCTGCGCGCCACCGAGCATGATGACCTGCTCGATCGCGCTGGATTCGAGCAGCTCCGCGACGGAGAGTGTGCCGATCAGACGGTCGACCCCGGGGTAGCGCACCGCCCGCCCGGACCGTCCGGCCCGGTGCTCGGCGGCGGCGAGCTCCGCCGCCGGGACGAGATCGGCCGGGGTGGCGGGCAGGTCGGGCAGCCCGTCGGGGGCGGCCAGACTGATCGCCACGTGTGGCCTCGGCGTCCGCACCAGATGGGTGCAGGCGACGAGGTCGGGCAGGTCGGCCACGCCGACGACGTCGTGCAGCCAGTGTTCGGCAGCGGCGTCGTCGGCGTGCCCGAGGCTCACTCCAGTAATGATCATGGCGGTGGCGGTGGCGGTCAGGACGGCAGGACCCAGATCGGGTTGCCGTAGAACCACAGGTCCAGCCACGGGTCGGCGTCGCCGAGCACGTCCATCGCCGGACCGTGCGGGTCGACCGCCGCACCCATCAGACCGGGCGCGCTGCGGTTGCCGTCGGTGCCCCGGACCCGGATGTACATCGGCCGGTCCACCCGGCCCAGCGGGTAGCTGAACGACACCCGCTTGCGGCCCGGCTGCACCTCGAACGAGGCGGCGACCCGGGTGGTCGGGGCGGTGAAGGTGTCCTGGTCGGTGACCGGTCCGGTGACGTCGCCGACGATCAGGTCCACCCGGGCCAGCTTCGGCACGAACTGCGCCCAGTTCGGCACGGTCGTCAGATCGATGTCCAGGGTCACCACGACCGACGTACCACTCTTGATCTTCAGCGTGCCGCCGAGCGTGGCACCGGCACCGGGACGCTGATCGTTGAGCCGGCGGACCCGCATGTCCAGGCCCCGGATCAGGCCGCCGTGGTCCACCCAGACCCGGCCGGCCCGGATGGCGTCCATCACCGCGCGGTAACCGAACGCCTGCGCGCCGACGTGGGTACGGCTGTACTGGCCCGGCCAGAAGTCACCGGCGGTGGTGATCAGCGGCCCGTACACCGGGTCGTTGTACTTGCCGTTGGCGTTGAAGTCGCTGTCCGGCCCGCGCATCGACGTACCCAGGTAGTTGATGTGCGAGTCGGAGTTGGCGCTGATCCACCACGGCTTGCCCTCGGCGAGCAGGCTGTCCCACAGCCCGCCCACGGTGGAGGTCATCCAGTCGAACCCGCCCCAGGTGCGGTAGCTCTCCAGCGGGTAGCCGGGGAACGACGCCGCTGACGGGCTGCCCTCGTAGTAGCCGCGACCGCGACCCGGGCCGTTCGGTGCCGGCAGGCTGGACGCCTGGTGACCGGGCGCGCCCTCCATGCCGACCGCCACGGTCGGGTCGGCGTCGCGCCAGGCCCGCACCTCGTGCGGCGAGTCGACGCCCCGCCGGGACGGGTGGTTGGCCAGGAACAGCGCACCGCCGATCCGGCGCCGGCGGACCTCGTCACCGAGGAACTTGATGCCGGCGATGGCGAGTGCCTCGTTCTCCGGGCTCGGGCTGCTGGTGCCGTTCACCGAGCCGTCGTAGTCGGTCTCGAACTGCTTGAGTACGGCGACCTCGTTCGGCCCCGGCTGGACGAAGACCGTGCCGTGCTCGGCGGACGGGATGTTCCACTCCAGGCCTTGGTAGATCAGCAGGTCCTTAATTTCCTTGCGGGTTTCGACGATGTCCGGGTTGACCTTCTCCACGCCGATACGGGAGTGGGTGGCGTTGCCGTGGTCGGTGATGACGATCCAGTCCAGGCCGTACGCGCGGGCGTGCTTGGCCTGGTCGACCACCCGGTACATGGCGTCCGAGCTGTACTGGGTGTGGATGTGGTGGTCGCCGGCCAGCCAGACGAACTCGCCGTCGTTGGCCTGGCCACCGCCGGTGCCGCCGCTGTGGTCGTTGGCCGGTGCGGCGTGCGCGGCGTGCCCGCCGGCCAGCACCGACGACGCGGCCGCGCCGGCTCCGAGCAGCCCGGCGTTCCGCAGGAAGGTACGCCGGGACGCCTCGGTCGGCGACAGTTCGGCGTCCGGCACCGACAGGTCGAGTGGTGCCGGTACGTCGGCACCGGTCGCCGCGTGGTCGTGGTGGTGATGGTGGTGGTGGTTTCCCATCCCTGCTTCGCCTCCCAGATCAACTTTGTCGCGGTCAATCTCGTGGAGGAGGGGAAACAACAGGCGACGTACCGCCGTCGTCGCGGCGCACGGGCCGTGAAGGTGTTGCCATGTGTGCATCAGTTACACCACTGTTGACCTGCGGCGCGGTCTGCCGGCAGCGCTCAGCCGATCACCGGGCGGAAGACCCCGGCGGCGAAACTGACCGCCAGCGACCCGCCGGCGGCGATCGCGGCACCGACGACCAGAGCCGCGTCGGCCGCCCCAAACCGTTGTCGCCGGGCGCTGGTCCGGGGGATGCCGGCGTCGAACCCCCGGGCGTCCATCGCGGTGGCCAGCCGGGTGCCCCGGCGGATCGCCAGGACCAGCAGCCCGAAGGCGGTCGCCGCGAACAACCGGAGCCGGCGCACCGGGTTGCGGCCCGCGTCGATGCCCCGGGCCCGGCGGGCCATCGCCAGCAGCTGCCACTCGGCGGCCAGCATCGGCACCAGCCGGAACGCGGCGAGCGCCCCGATCGCGAACCGGGGCGGGGCCTTGACGTTCTGCACCAGGGCGTCGGCCAGGTCGGTCGGGTCGGTGGTGGCGAAGACCAGCACCCCGGGCAGCGCCACGGCCAGCAGCCGCAGCGCCAGACCGAGCGCGGTGACCAGTACGCCGCTGGTGACCAGCACCGGCCCGGCGGCGAGCAGCACCGGGCCGGTCCGTTCGGCGGCGAACAACGTCAGGGTGACCAGCACACCGGCGGCGCTCAGCAGCAGCGGCGCCATCCGGCGCAGCAGGGCACGGTAGCCGAGCCCGAACAGCGGGACCACGGCGAGCTCGACGGCGATCGCGACGGCCGGCGCCAGCGGGTCCAGGGTGGCCAGCAGCAGCACCGAGAAGACCAGCGCGGCGGCGAGCTTCGCCACCGGGTTACGGCGGGCCAACGCGCCGCCGGTCACAGGGTCAGCCGCCGGTCGGCGAGGGCGGCGACGAGGTCGACGTCGTGGGTCACCGTCACGATCCCGTGCCCGGCGTCGCGCAGCTCACCGAGCAGCGCGACCAGTTCGAGCCAGGTGCGCCGGTCCTGGCCGAACGTCGGCTCGTCGAGCACCAGCAGCCGGGGCGCAGAGGCCAGGGCGGTCGCCACGCTCAGCCGCCGCGCCTCACCACCGGACAGGGTGTACGGGTTGGCCGCCGCCAGCCGGTCCAGCCGCAGCCGCTGCAGCAACTCGTCGACCACCCTGGCGACGGCCGACTCCGGCAGCCCGCAGCGGCGCGGGCCGAGAGCCAGCTCGTCGGCCACCGTGGTGGCGACGAACTGGTGCTCCGGGTTCTGGAACACGTTGCCGATCCGGCGGACCAGCTCCGGCGCCCGCCACCGGTGCGGGGCCGGGCCGACCCGGCCGTCGCCGGTCAACGCGGCGGTGGCCCGGACCGCTCCGTCGGTGGCCGCGACCAGCCCGCCGAGCAGCAGGGCCAGCGTGGTCTTGCCGGCGCCGTTGGGCCCCAGCACGGCCAGTGCCTCGCCGCCGCGTACCGGCACCTCGTCGGCGAGCGGGGCGAGCCGGGGCGCCAGCCCGACCCGGTCGGCGATCAGCAGCGGCTCACCGGCCGGGGCGGCGGAACCATTGCGCTGTGGCAACGGCTGGTCGGGCACCCAGACACCGTCGGCGGCCAGTTGTCGGCCGTACCGGTCGAAGATTTCGTCCGGCTTGCCGTCGGCCCGTACGCCGCCCCCGGCGGACAGCACCACCACCCGGTCGACCAACGGCAGCGCCTGCGCCACCCGGTGTTCGACGATCACCAGCGTGGTGTCCCGGTCCCCGTCGAGCGCCCCGGCGACGGCGTCGCGGACCAGGTCGGCACCGGCCGGGTCCAGGTTCGCGGTCGGCTCGTCCAGCAGCAGCAGACCCGGCCGCAGGGCGAGCGCCCCGGCCAGGGCCAGCCGCTGCTGCTCGCCGCCGGACAGCGCGGCGGTCGGCCGGTCCCGGCCGTACCGGAAACCGACCCGGGCCAGCGCGGCGTCCACCCGTGGCCAGATCTGCTCGGCCGGCACGCCCCGGTTCTCCAGCCCGAAGGCGACGTCGTCGCCGCTGCGCGCCATCACCAGCTGGCTCTGCGGGTCCTGGAAGACGATGCCGACCCGCTCGCGGGCCTTGCGCGGGTCGAGCCCGTCGACGGTGACGGTGCCGGCCTGCTCGCCCGAGTCGGCCGGCAGCAACCCGGCGATCGCCGCCAGCAGGGTGCTCTTGCCGGCCCCCGACGGCCCGAGCAGCAGGACCCGTTCGCCAGCGTCGACGCTCAGGTCGACTTCGCGGACCGCCCAGGCCCGGCGGCCGGCGTGCCGCCAGCCGAACCCGCGCAGCTCCAGCCGGCTCACGACCCAGCCGGCCCCAGCTCGATCGCCACAGCCGTATCCGGCCCCGGCCGGCTCATCCGGTGGTGCGACCCCGGCGGGCTCACACCGTGGCGCGGTCGCGGCCGGCGGGGAACCGGTCGAGCACCCCGGTGCGGGCCAGCGCCCGGGTCAGCGCCACGCTGCCGGCACCGGCCAGCACGATCGCGCTGACCACGGTGACGATGAAGATCGGAATCCGGAAACTGACCAGGTCGTACGGCGCGTAGTAGCGGATCTGGTCGAAGATCGCCGCGCCGAGCCCGGCGGCCGCACCGGCGGCCAGCGCCACCGGCAGCCGGAACGAGCGGTACGCCACCGCCAGGAAGACCAGTTCGGCACCGACCCCCTGGGCCAGCCCTTGCACGATCACCACGGCGCCCCACTGGCTGCCCAACGCGGCCGAGACGATCGCGGCGACCAGCTCGCAGAACAGTGCGGCCCCCGGTTTGCGGATCACCAGTGCGCCGAGCACGGCCGGCACCAGCCACACCCCGTACAGCACCGCCTGAGCGGGCGGGAAGAAGGTGAACGCGGCCTCGGTGGCGGTCCAGATCAACCCCCACAGCCAGAAGACCACCCCGAACGCGACCGCGATCACCGAGGCGACCACGATGTCGACGGTCCGCCAGCTACGGTCGGCGGGCAAAGATTGCTGCGGCATAGCTCGCTCCAACTCCCTGCGCTGGCATTACCCAGATCAGGTTCGAGGGTCTGCGGGACTCCCCGCACTCTCAGCGCTGTGTGCGCTCCCCTGTGGGACATCAGGTTGTGCCACCGACGCTAGCACCGGTGGCACCGCACCGACAGTGGGCGCGTCCCGGTGTGGTGGCCGGCACCCCTGCGCGGGTTATCGTGAACTGCCCGCCTTCACACCAGCGAGGGGACCAGCCCGCCGTGACCGCTGCCGATCGCACCGTGACGCGTCGGACGCGCCCAGGCGACGAGATCGACTGGGCCGCACCGGCCGACGACGACCTGCCCGGGTCCGGCGGCGGTGCCGGGCCGCCCGGTGGCCCGCGTCCGCCCCGACGCCGGCTGTTCGGTGACCGGGTCGGCTCGGTGGAGGTGCTCGCCTTCCTGCTGATCGGGCTGGTGATCTTCCGCGAGCCGTTGGCCAACCTGATCTCCGACCCCCGGCTGCAGACCTGGACCACGGTCTTCGTCTCGGTGATGGTCCAGGCGATGCCGTTCCTCGTCTTCGGGGTGGTGCTCTCCGCGGTGATCGCGGTCTTCGTACCCCGGTCGTTCTGGGCGAAGGCGCTGCCGAAACACCCGGCGTTGGCGGTGCCGGTGGCCAGCGCAGCCGGGGTGGTGCTGCCCGGCTGCGAGTGCGGCTCGGTGCCGATCGCCGGGTCGCTGATCCGGCGGGGCGTGACACCGGCCGCCGCGCTGGCCTTCCTGCTCGCCGCCCCGGCGATCAACCCGATCGTGCTGGTGGCCACGGCGGTCGCCTTCCCGAACAACCCGGAGATGGTCGTCGGCCGTGGCGTCGCCAGTCTGCTCGTCGCGGTCGTGATGGGCTGGCTGTGGCTGCGGCTGGGGCGCACCGACTGGATCCGCCTGCCGCACCGGCCCGACCTGGACGACCTGTCCCGGGCGCGGGCGTTCTGGGCGGCGGTCCGGCACGACATCATGCACGCCGGCGGTTTCCTGGTGATCGGCGCGATGGCCGCCGCCAGCATCAACGTGCTGGTGCCGGAGCGCTGGCTGCAGACCCTCGCCGACAACCCGGTGCTGTCCATCCTGGCGCTCGCCGTACTCGCCGTGCTGTTGTCGATCTGCTCCGAGGCGGACGCCTTCGTCGCGGCCTCGCTGTCGCAGTTCTCGCTCACCTCACGGCTGGTCTTTCTGGTCGTCGGCCCGATGGTCGACCTGAAACTTGTCTCGATGCAGGCCGGCACGTTCGGGCGCAGATTCGCGTACCGGTTCGCTCCGGCGACATTCCTGATCGCCGTCGTGGTGGCGGTCGCGGTGGGGACGGTGCTGTTGTGAACAAGCAGGCTCAAGGCGTGGTACTGCTGCTCCTCGGCGGCGCGGTGGTCCGGGCCAGTGTCACCGACATGTACCTGCGGTACGTCAAGGAAGCGCTGCAGCCGTTCCTGATCGTCGCCGGTCTGCTGCTGATCGCCGCAGCGGTCATGACGCTCTGGCACGACCTGCGGCGTCGGTCGACACCGGCCCCGGCCGTCGGCGTACCCGCCGGGCACGGCCACGCCGCCGACGACGGGCACGGTGGCACCGCCGACGACGGCCACGGCCACGCCCATCACGAGCCGAGGGTGGGCTGGCTGCTGATCCTGCCGGTGCTCGGGCTGCTGCTGGTCGCCCCGCCGGCGCTGGGTTCGTACGCCGTCGCGCAGGCCGGCACCGCGTTGAGCAGCGAGCAGGCGTCGTCGGACTATCCGCCGTTGCCGGACGGCGATCCGGCCGAGATCAGCGTGCTCGACTACGCCTCCCGGGCGATCTTCGACGAGGGCCGGTCGCTGGACGGGCGCGACGTACGGCTCACCGGCTTCGTCACCGACGGCCCGGACGGTGAGCCGATGCTGGCCCGGATCGTGTTGTCCTGCTGCGCCGCCGACGGCCGGCCGATCAAGGTCGGGATGGACGGCAGCGCTCCGACCGGGCTGCCGGCGGACACCTGGATCGAGGTGGTCGGCCGGTACAGCGACCGGATCGGCACCGACCCGGTGAACGGGGCCAGCATCCCCTACCTGGCGGTCGAGTCGTGGCAGCAGATCGAACCACCCCGGCAGCAGTACGAGTAGAGGTTTCCCGCCGTGGCGTCCGGGGCACATTGCCGACCGCCGTTTGAGCGTGGACGGTTCGGCAGGAGGATGAGCGGACGTGGACCGGGAGACCGAGAAGGAACGCTGGCAGCGCAACTTCTCCGATCTGCTGCAGGAGCTCAGGGTCGCCCAGACCGGGGTGCAGATCCTCTTCGCGTTCCTGCTGACCTTGCCGTTCAGCAGCGGGTTCCCCGACACGAACGGGTTTCAACGGGACGTGTACGTGGTGGCGCTGCTGGCGGCGGCCGCCGCCGCAGCGTTGATCATCTCGCCGGTGGCGTTCCACCGGGTGCTCTTCCGGCGCGGCCGTAAGCCGGAGCTGGTCCGGTTCGCCCACCGGATGGCCAGCGGCGGCCTCAGCCTGATGCTGGTCGCCATGGTCAGCTCGGTGCTGCTGGTCACCGACTTCATCCTGCCCCGACCGGTCGCGTTCGTGCTCAGCGGCCTCACCGGGGTGTGGTTCCTGATCTTCTGGGCCGCCCTGCCGTTCGTGCACCGTGGCTGGCTGGACGGCGACGAGGAGGACGACGAGGACGAGGACGGCGACGGTGGTGCCGACGGTGGTGCCGGGCGCGGCGGCCGGTCAGCGCCGGCTACGTAGGCCCAACGCCCGCAGCTCCAGCTCCGCCAACGCGTCGGTGACCGCCGGGTCGCCCCGCCGCCATCCGGCGGCGACGTCCGGGCCCAGCGCGGCGATGGTGCCGATCGGGCGGGTGGCCAGCGCCCGCAACGCCAGCAGATCCGACCCGGCTGGTACGTCGCGCAGTCGGGCCGCCGCGCTCGCCCGCCGGATCCAGCGCACCCGCAACGGCAACCAGCCGAACAGCACCAGACCCAGCGGGAAGACCAGCACCGTGGCGGCCAGCACCAGGGCCAGCTCACCGACCAGGTCCTGCTGCTCCTGCCCGGCGGCGGCGACCGAACGGGCCGCCCCGGCGGCCTGCTCGAACGGCCCGGTCAGCTCGTCGCCGACCAGTGGCACCCGGCCGACCCGGCCGCCGACGTCGGCGAGGTTGTCGGCCAGCCCGGTGCCGGCGTTCTCCAGTGTCCGACCGGCGTCGGCCAGCTCACCGACCCGGTCATGTAGCCAGCTGGCGGCACGGATCCACAGGTAGACCCAGACGACGACGATCAGGTCGGTGGCGAGTTGCCGGGCGGCGCGCGGAAAGCGGTCGGCGTAGATCTGCATGCGCACAGCGTGCCGTACGAGGACCGGAATCGCGCGTGCGCAGTCCCGCCAGCCGGGCCCGTGGAGTGCCGGCAGCCGGCGGCCTGCCCGGTCACGTCGTCGGGGTACGCCGGGCGGCGCATTTCGGGCAGGTCCCGAAGATCTCCATCGTGTGGCTGACCCCGACATAGCCGTGCTGCGCCGCGATCCGTTCCGCCCAGCTCTCCACCGCCGGCCCGGCCACCTCGACCGCGCTGCCGCACGAGCGGCAAACCAGATGGTGGTGGTGGCCCTGACTGCACCGCCGGTACAGGTGCTCGCCGCCGGGCGGGCGCATCACGTCGACCTCGCCGGAGTCGGCCAGCCCCTGCAACGTCCGGTAGACCGTGGTCAGACCGACCCGGTCGCCCCGCTGGCGCAGCATGGCGTGCAGCTCCTGGGCGCTGTGGAAGCCGGCGAGCTCGTCGAGGATGGCGCTGACCGCGCTGCGTTGCCGGGTGTTGCGCACCGTCGAGGGCTCTGCGGTGCCGGGCGTGGTGTCTCCAGTCCTCATCAAGGCCTCCGGGACGTGTTCTGACCGGGCCGGTGCCGGCGGCTGCTCACCGGACCTCCCGGGCATGGCTGACAGCGTCCGCGACGATATGCGCGACGTGTTCGTCGACCAGCGCGTAAGCGATCTCCCGGCCACGCCGGGAGCCGTGCACCACGCCCGCGCCCCGCAGCACCCGCAGATGCTGGGACACCAGCGGCTGCGGCGCGCCGAGCTTCTGTACGAGTTCGTGGACACACCGCTCGCCTTGGGCGAGCTCGGTCACGATCGCCACCCGCAGCGGGGCCGAGAGTGCGCGCAGCAACTCGCTGGCGCTCTCGTACCCGTCGTAGCCGTTGGCCATCGTCACCCCGCAACGGTAACCAATACCGGAGCCGGATCGGCAGGCAGGCGGCTCAGCGGTGCTCGTCGCCGGGTCTGTACCAGGTCAGACGGGACGATCCGGGACACCTAGGCAGGACGTTCCGGGACCATCTCGGCGGGACTGTCCAGGACCACCTCGGGTGGCTCGACCTCGCGGGGCTGCCGGCGGTGAACGGCCAGCGTGCCGGCCCGGCGGCGCAGCAGCCGCCACGTCCCGGCACCGACGGCGGTGGCCGCGAAGGCGGCGATGGCCAGGATCACGATGGTCGCGCCCATCGCGGTGTCGGCGGTACCGGCCAGCCACACCCCGCCGCCGGCGGAGGCCGTACCGATGATCATCGCCATCGCCATGGTGCTGCGGAAGCCCCGGGTGATCTGCTGGGCGGTCGCCACCGGGACCACCATCAGCGCACTGACCAGCAGCAGGCCGACTGCCCGCATGGCGATGGTGACGGTCACCGCGGTGGTCACCGCGATCAGCAGGTTGAGGGTGCGCACCGGCAGGCCGGAGACCCGGGCGTACTCCTCGTCGTGGCAGATGGCGAACAGCGCCGGCCGCAGCAGCAGCATCGCGGTCAGCACGACCGCGGCCAGCACCACGATCACCCACAGGTCCTCGACGGAGGCGGTGGTGAGCGAGCCGAACAGGTACGCCATCAGGTTGGCGTTGCTGCGGTCGCCGGCCAGCCCGACCAGCATCACCCCACCGGCGATGCCGCCGTAGAAGAGCAGGGCCAGCGCCATGTCACCGGAGGTACGCCCGCGTTCGCGCAGCAGCTCGATGGCGACCGCCCCGACCGCGGCGGCGATCACGGCGGTGAGCACCGGGGAGCGGTCCAGCAGCAGACCGACGCCGACGCCGGTCAGCGCCACGTGGCCGACGCCGTCGCCGATCAACGACATCCGACGCTGCACCAGATAGATGCCGAGGGCCGGGGCGGCCAGACCGATGACCAGGGCCCCGATCAGGGCCCGGATCATGAACTCGTACTGGAAGATGCTCATGCGCTCCACATCCGGGACGGCTCCACCGAAGCATGCGGATGGACGTGGTCGTGTCCCGGGTCCGCGTGGTGGCCGGCCGGCGCGGGCACCGGGCCGTCGTGCACCACCTCGCCGTGGTGCAGCACCACGGCCCGGTCGATCAGCGGTTGCAGCGGACCGAGCTCGTGGGCGACGAGGAGCACCGTACCGTTGCCGGCCACGAACGCGCCGAGCGCCCGGGCGAACGCCTCCTGGCTGGCCGCGTCGACCCCGGCGGTGGGTTCGTCGAGCACCAGCAGCTCGGGTTCGCCGGCCAGCGCGCGGGCGATCAGCGTCCGTTGCTGCTGGCCGCCGGAGAGCGTGGCCACCGGGTCCCGGGCCCGGTCGGCGAGGCCGACGGCGGTCAGCGCCGCGGCGACGGCGGCCCGGTCGGCGGCACCGGGTGGCCGCAGTACGCCGCGACGGGCCAGCCGACCGGAGGCGACCACCTCGCCGACGGTGGCCGGTACGCCGCTGCCGGCACCGAGCCGTTGCGGGACGTAGCCGATCCGGTGCCACTGCCGGAACCGCCCGGCCGGCACCCCGAACAGGTGCACCGAGCCGCCGCGCAGCGGCACCAGCCCGAGCGCGGCGCGGATCAGGGTCGACTTGCCGGAGCCGTTGGCGCCCAGCAGCGCGACGACCTCACCGCTGGTCACGGTGAGGTCGACGGAGCGCAGTACGGAGCGGTTGTCGTAGCCGACCGCCCCGCGCGATACCTGGACGACGCTGGCGGTCACGAACATCCCAGGGCGGCGGTCAGATTGTTCAGATTGTTGCGCATCACCGAAAAATAGTCCCCGTCGGCGTCCGGCTGCAGTCCCTCGATCGGATCGAGCACCGCGGTCTCGGCGCCGGTCTCGTCGGCGATGGTCTCGGCGACGCTCGGGCTGACCAGGGTCTCGAAGAAGATCGTCGTCGCCTGGTGCTCCCGGGCCTCCTCGATCACCTCGGCGAGGCGCTGCGGCGTCGGCTCGTCCTCCGGGCTCAACCCGGTGATCGCGATCTGGTCGAGCTGGTAGCGGACGGCCAGGTAGCCGAAGGCGGCGTGACTGGTGATGATCTCCCGGCGCTCGCAGTCGGCCAGCCGCTCGGCGTACTCGGTGTCCAGGGCCTCCAACTCGGTGCGCAGCGCGGCGGCACGCTCGGTGTAGTCGGCGGCGTGGTCCGGGTCGACGGCGGCGAGACGCTTGGCCAGCGCGTCACCGACGGTGGCGAACCGGGTGGGGTCCAGCCACAGGTGCGGGTCCTTCGCGCCGGTCTCGTCGGCGTGGTCGTCCGCCTCGTCGGCGGGTTCCTCGGTGTGCTCCGCCTCGTCGGTGTGCTCGGCCACGTCTTCGTGGCCCGCCTCGTCCTCGGCGTGGCCGTCTTCGTCGGCGTGCTCGTCGGCGCCGTCGTGGTCGTGGCTGTGCCCACCGTCGGTGGCGTCCAGCAGCGGCTCGACCTCCACCACGTCGAAGGAGTGGTCACCGGCCTCCTGCTCCACCGCGGCATCGACGGCGGGCTGGAAGCCACTCAGATAGACGACCAGGTCGGCGTCGCTGACCTCACCGACCTGCCGAGGGCTGAGCTCCAGGTCGTGCGGCTCCGCTCCGGGGGGCGCGAGACCGGTCACCGTGACGGCGTCGCCGCCGATCCGTTCGGCCAGGAACTGCAAGGGGTAGAAGGCGGCTACCACGCCGACCGTTGCGTCGTCGGCGGACCCGTCGCCGCCGTCCTGGGCGCAGGCGGCGGTGCCGCCCAGGACCAGCAGGGCACCTGCGGTGGTGGCGACGGTACGGCGGAAGAGGTGGCTGTGCATCGGGCAACTGTCCGTGGCGACGATAATGATTGTCAAAAACGCATGGTTGCATGATTCGGTGCCGGCCGCGACGAGTGGCCCGGAAGCGGGCTAGAAGATCTTGGCGAGGGCGACCGCCACCAGCAGGGTGAGCGCCACCAGGCGAAACATGCGTCCGGCCGCCGGCACCGCCGGCCAGCTGCGACGCAGCAACCAGACCAGCCCGGCGGCCAGCACCAGCAGCGCCGTCGCGCCGACGACGCCCGGCGCGAAGAGCCCGACCAGGACGAGCACCAGGGCGGCGAGGAACGCCCCGGTCGGGCTGATCCGCCCGGGGCGGACCGGCGGCGACGGTTGCGTAGGCTGCATCCGACCGACTCTAGTCAGGAGGGGACTCGACGTGCTGGTGGTCAACCGGTTCGCCGTGCCGGAGGCGGACACGCCCGGCTTCGTCGATCGCGCCCGGGCCGCGTTGCGGGCCCTGGCCGGCCGCCCGGGGTACCGGCGCGGCGCACTGACCCGGGCGCTGGAGGACCCGCACCGCTGGTGCCTGGTCACCGAATGGGAGTCGGTGGGCACCTACCGGCGGGCGCTCGGCTCCTTCGAGGTGAAGGTGGACGCGACGCCGCTGCTCGCCGAATCGCTCGACGAGCCGTCCGCGTACGAGGAACTGGTCACCGCCGGGCCCGGAGAAGAACCCGCAGCCCACAGCAGTGACCGGGCGGCGGAGCCGGGACGGTGAGCCGGCGGGCACTACCCTTTGCCCCATGACCGATCCCGGACCGGCGCAACCGCGCCCGCCGTCCGCCGTGCCCGACGAGGCGTCCCCGTGGCAGGCACCCTCGCCGTGGGCTCCGCCGGACCGCCAGCCGCCGCAGCCTGCTGCGACCGGACAGCCTGAGGCCGCACCGGACGCCACGCCGGCTGCCGGCTCGGTGATCCCGGTGCCCGGCTCGGTGACTCCGGTGCCCGGCCCGACCTACCCGGTGCCGGCTGGTCCAGGAGTCGCGCCGCCGTTCGCCGCTCCGCCGGCCGAGGGCCGTACCGCGCGGGTCTGGATCGGGCTCGGGGTCGCGGCGCTCGCGCTACTGCTGTGCTGCGGTGGTGGCACCGTCGCCCTGGTCGGACTCATCGTCACTGGCGCCGAAGCGATCGACGAACAGGCCCGGATCGCGGTCGGCGACTACTTCGAAGCGGTGAGCCAGCAGGACTTCGGCGCTGCGTACGACATGCTCTGCGCCGAGGCGCAGAGCCGTGAATCGGCCAGCGAATTCGCCCGGCGCCTCGCCACGGAGCCGGAGATCACCGCCTACGAGGTCGGTCAGGTCTCGGTCACCAGCCGGATCGTCGTACCGGTGGAGGTCGACTACGCCCAAGGCGGCGGGGACACCCTGCGGGTGTCGCTCAACCAGGACACCGGCACCGGTGAGCTAGAGGTCTGCGGCGTCGAAGGGTAGCCTCCGAACATCCGTCAGGATCAGCCCGTCCGCACATCCCCGCCGGCCGCCAGCCGGTGTAGGAGCAGCGCATGCCAGCCGACCGCATCGACGCCGTGGCCAGTCTCGCCCACCGGCGTGGTTTCGCGTTCCCGTCTGGTGAGGTCTATGGTGGCCAGCCGGTCGCCTGGGACTACGGGCCACTCGGCGTGGAGCTCAAGGAGCATGTCCGCCGGCAGTGGTGGCGCACGGTGGTGCAGCACCGCGACGACGTCGTCGGCCTCGACGCGGCGGTCATCCAGGCGAGGCCGGTGTTCACCGCGTCCGGCCTGCTCGACACCTACACCCAGACCCGGGTCCGGTGCCGGGCCTGCGACCTCACCCAGCCGCTGGACCGGATCGTCGAGGCGTTCACCGTACGCCGGGAACAGCCGGCTGCCGCACTCGCCGAGCTCGCCTGTCCGAGCTGCGGCAGCCGGGGCAGCCTCACCGACCCGCAGCAGGTCAGCGGGCTGCTCGAGGTCTCGCCGGACCGTCCGGGGCCACCACCGGACCGGTACTACCTGCGGCCGGAGGCGGCACCGGGCACCTTCGTGAACTTCGCCAACGTGATGATCGCCGCCCGCAAGAAGCCGCCGTTCGGCATCGCCCAGGTCGGCCGGGTCTTCCGAAACGTCGTCGGCCCCGGCGAGTTCCTGCTGCGCAGTCACGAGCGGGAGCGGATGGAGCTGGAGTACTTCGTCGAGCCCGGAACCGACGACGACTGGCTGGAGTACTGGGCGCAGCAGCGGTGGGACTGGTACGTCGACCTGGGTCTCGCGCCACAGCAGTTGCGCCGTACCGAGGTGCCCCTCGCCGGCCTGCCGCAGCACGCCAAGCGGATCGTCGAGATCGAATTCCGGCTCGGTGGCGCCTATCAGGAATTCGTGGTGCTGGAAGGGATCACGAACCGCGCCGACTACGATCTGACCGCGCACGCCAAGCACTCCGGTGCCGACCTTTCCTATTTCGACCAGGACCGGGGCGAGCGGTGGGTGCCGTACGCGATCGAGCCGGCGGCGGACCTCACCGCGACGGTCTTCGCTCTGCTGCTGGCGGCGTACGACGAGGACGAGGCACCGAACACCAAGGGCGGCGTCGACAAGCGGACCGTGCTGCGTCTCGACCCGCGGATCGCGCCGGTCAAGGTCGCGGTGCTGCCGCTGTCGCGCAACGCCGACCTCTCGCCGAAGGCCCGTGACCTTGGTGCCGCGCTGCGCCGCCGGTGGATGGTCGAGTTCGACGATTCGCAGGCCATCGGTCGCCGCTACCGGCGGCAGGACGAGATCGGTACGCCGTACTGCGTCACGGTCGACTTCGAGACGCTGACCGACGACGCGGTGACCGTGCGGGACCGGGACACCATGGCGCAGCAGCGGGTGTCGCTGGACCAGGTCGAGCGGTACCTGCTGGAGCGGTTGCCGACCGGCTGACCACCGGACCCGACCCGGGGCCGGCCGGCTGACCCCAACCCGGGGCCGGGGCCGGGTGGGCCCGTGGAATCCTGGACGGCGTGTCTGTCATCGTGTCCCGGCCGGCCGGTGGGTCCGCGCCGGTCCTGCCGCCGTTGCCGCTCGGCCGTCACCAGGTGTGGCCCCCGGTGGTCCTGGCGCCGATGGCCGGGATCACCAATGTCGCCTTCCGCCGGTTGTGCCGCGAGCAGGGCGGCGGACTGTACGTCTGCGAGATGATCACCACGCAGGCGCTGGTCGAGCGCAACCCGAAGACGCTGCGGATGATCGCGTTCGCGCCGTCCGAACGCCCCCGGAGCCTGCAGCTGTACGGGGTCGATCCGCAGGTCACCGCAGCCGCCGTGCGGATCGTGGTGGAACGTGACCTGGCCGATCACATCGACCTGAACTTCGGCTGCCCGGTGCCCAAGGTCACCCGCAAGGGCGGTGGTGCGGCGTTGCCGTGGCGGCACCGGCTGTTCAGCCGGATCGTCGCCGGCGCGGTCCGGGCGGCCGCGCCCGCCGGGGTGCCGGTGACGGTGAAGATGCGCAAGGGCATCGACGACGATCACCTGACGTATCTGGACGCCGGGCTGGCCGCCCAGGAGGCGGGGGTCGCGGCGGTGGCGCTGCACGCCCGTACCGCCGCCCAGCGGTACTCGGGCACCGCCGACTGGGACGCGATCGGCCGGCTCAAGCAGGCGCTGAGCGTGCCGGTGCTCGGCAACGGTGACATCTGGGAGGCCGACGACGCGGTGCGGATGGTGGCGCACACCGCCGCCGACGGGGTCGTCGTCGGCCGGGGCTGTCTGGGCCGGCCGTGGCTGTTCGCCGACCTGTCGGCGGCGTTCGAGGGCGGGTCCGGGCGGACGTTGCCGACCCTGGGCGCGGTCGCCGCCACCATGCGCCGGCACGCCGAGCTGCTGGTCGACTGGTTCGGCACCGGACGCGACGGGCGGGCCGACGCCGAGCGGGACGGCTGCACCGACTTCCGTAAGCACGTGGCCTGGTACCTGAAGGGCTTCCCGGTCGGCGGTGAGCTGCGCCGGGCCCTCGCCATGGTGTCCAGCCTGGCGGAGCTCGACGCGCTGCTGTCCAAGCTCGACCCGGCCGAGCCGTTCCCCCGGCACACATTGGGCCAGCCGCGGGGCCGGACGAACTCGCCGGGCAAGGTCTTCCTTCCGTACGGATGGCTGGCCAGCCGGGACGACGATTCCGTCCCGGCGGGGGCGGAGATCGCCGATTCCGGCGGCTGAGATTCGCTGGCGGATCCCGTACTTCACACCGCTCGGCCGGCGTGATCCAGCACACCGGTGAATGCGCAGAACTGCGCACGGAAGCGCTCCCAGAACGGTATCCGATCGCCACCCGTGTCGTTTCCTGTGCGGCTGGTCACCCACTACTGTCGGCTGGCCTCCCTGGTCGCTTAACCTGCGCCAACCAATGGCCATTGGTGAACCATCGTTCAGCGCCGAACGGCACATGGGAGGCCAACAATGGCGGAATCCGGCAGACCGGGCGACCCGTCCCGGCAGACAACCGATCACCACAGGTACGTCTACGACTTCACCGAAGGGAACCGCTCCCAGCGGGATCTGCTCGGCGGCAAGGGGGCGAACCTGGCCGAGATGACCAAACTCGGCCTGCCGGTCCCACCCGGCTTCACCATCACCACCGAGGCGTGCCGGGCCTACCTGACGACCGGCGCGGTACCGCCGGATCTGCCCGACCAGATCGCCGCCGCCCTGGCCCGGCTGGAACGCCAGCGTGGCAAACGGCTCGGTGACCCCGCCGACCCGCTGCTGGTCTCGGTCCGCTCCGGGGCCAGGTTCTCCATGCCGGGGATGATGGAGACGGTGCTCAACGTGGGCCTCAACGACGAGTGCGTGGCGGGGCTCGCCGCCCAGGCCGGCGGTGACGAACGGTTCGCCTGGGACTCCTACCGTCGGCTGGTCCAGATGTTCGGCCGGACGGTCTGCGGGGTGCCGGGGGAGGAGTTCGACCAGGCGCTGGAAGCGGCCAAGCGGGCCACCGGCTCCGACGACGATCTCGCGCTGGACGCCGCCGCGCTGCGCGGACTGGTCCGGGCGTACCAGAAGATCTTTTTCGCGCACACCGGCCGGGACTTCCCGCAGGACCCCCGCGAGCAGCTCGACCTGGCGATCCGGGCGGTCTTCGACTCGTGGAACGCCGAACGGGCGGTGATCTACCGGCGTCAGGAGCGGATCCCCGCCGAACTCGGCACCGCGGTCAACGTGGTGGCGATGGTCTTCGGCAACCTGGGGCCGGACTCCGGCACCGGTGTCGCCTTCACCCGCGACCCGGCCAGCGGTGACCAGGGGGTTTACGGCGACTACCTGGCCAACGCGCAGGGCGAGGACGTGGTGGCCGGGATCCGCAACACGCTGCCGCTGCAGGAGCTGGCCCGGCTCGACCCCCGTTCGTACGACGAGCTGCTGGCCATCATGGCCCGGCTGGAGAACCACTACCGGGACCTGTGCGACATCGAGTTCACCATCGAACGCGGCAAGCTGTGGATGCTGCAGACCCGGGTCGGCAAGCGGACCGCCGCCGCCGCGTTCATCATCGCCAGCCAGCTGGTCGACGAGGGGATCATCGATCTGGACGAGGCGCTGCACCGGGTCAGCGGGGCACAGCTGACGCAACTGATGTTTCCCTGCTTCGACCTGTCCGGCGCGCCGCCGACGATCGCCACCGGGGTGGGTGCCTCGCCGGGTGCCGCGGTCGGCAGAGTCGTCTTCGACTCGGCGCGGGCGGTCGAGCTGGCCAGGCAGGGAGAGCAGGTGATCCTGGTCCGGCGGGAGACCAACCCCGACGACCTGCCCGGCATGATCGCCGCGCAGGGCATCCTGACCAGCCGGGGCGGCAAGACCAGCCACGCCGCCGTGGTGGCCCGGGGGATGGGCAAGACCTGCCTGTGCGGGGCCGACGCCCTCGACATCGACGCCGGGGCCGGGCGGTTCATGGTCGGCGATCTCACCGTCTCCGAAGGTGACGTGGTGTCGATCGACGGCACCAGCGGCTGCCTGTACCTCGGTGCGGTGCCGGTGCGCCCGTCCGAGGTGGTGCAGTACTTCGAAGGCACCGTCGACCCGGCGAGCACCATCGACCCGCTGGTGCTCGCCGTACACCGGATCCTGTCCCACGCCGACGACCGGCGGCGGCTGGCGGTACGCACGAACGCCGACACCGGCGCAGACGCCGCGCGGGCCCGGCGGTTCGGCGCCGAGGGGATCGGGCTGTGCCGCACCGAGCACATGTTCCTCGGCGACCGCCGGGAACTGGTGGAGCGGTTGATCCTGGCCCGTGACGAGGCGGAGCGTGCGGCTGCGCTGGCCGAACTGCTGCCCCTGCAGCGGGCCGACTTCCGGGAGATCTTCCAGGAGATGGACGGCCTGCCGGTCACCGTCCGGCTGATCGACCCGCCGCTGCACGAGTTCCTGCCGTCGCTTGAGGAGCTGGCCGTCTCGGTCGCCCTGGCGCAGGCCCGGGGTCAGGACGCCGGCCGGGACACGGCCCTGCTCGCCGCGGTGCGCCGGATGCACGAGCAGAATCCGATGCTCGGCCTGCGTGGCGTGCGGCTCGGCCTGGTCATCCCGGGGTTGTTCGCGATGCAGGTGCGGGCGATCACCGAGGCTGCCGTCGAGTTGGCCGCCGCCGGGCGCGATCCGCGCCCGGAGATCATGGTCCCGCTGGTCGGTGCGGTCCAGGAACTGGAAACGGTACGCGCGGAAGCCGACCGGATCATCGCCGAGGTGCTCGGCGACCGGTCAGTCGAGATCCTGATCGGCACCATGATCGAGGTGCCCCGGGCCGCGTTGACCGCCGGTCAGCTCGCCGGATCGGCGCAGTTCTTCTCCTTCGGCACCAACGACCTGACCCAGATGGGCTGGGGATTCTCCCGTGACGACGTGGAGGGCGCGTTCTTCTGGCGTTACCTCGAGCTGGGCATCTTCGGCATCTCGCCGTTCGAGTCGATCGACCGGGACGGCGTGGGCCGGCTGGTGCGGATCGCCGTCGAGGAGGGCCGCGCCGCCCGGCCCGGCCTGAAAATCGGGGTCTGCGGCGAGCACGGCGGCGACCCCGACTCGGTGCACTTCTTCCACGAGGCGGGCCTGGACTACGTGTCCTGCTCGCCGTTCCGGGTGCCGGTGGCCCGGCTGGAGGCCGGCCGGGCGACGGTCGAGTCGACCGGCTCGGACAGTCGCTGACCGACCGCTGGCGCTGACCGGGCTCGGACAGTCGCTGACCGGCCGCTGGCGAAGAGCGGCCGCTGGCGAAGAGCGGCCGGGCACCCTGGGGGGCGGGAGGGTGCCCGGCCGCCGCTTCGGTTCCCGCCGGTCGGCGTCGGTCAGAACCGGCGGCGAGGTAGCGCCGGGTTGTACGGCAGGGTCGCCATCGGGGTGCGGACCGCCAGCGGCGCGTGGTTGTCCAGCAGGCCCGGCACCGGTGCCGCGACGTTGCCGGCCGGTCTGCTCCGCAGCAGTTCGCCGATCGACCGGGCGGCCCGACGGCCATGCGCGTGCAGCAGGCCCGGATCGGTGCCCGGTCCGGCGAGTACGGCGAGCAGCGCCCGGTCGCCCACCGGGTAGAGGGCGACCTGGCCCCGGCTGCCGTGGATGACGGTCTCCCGCAGGTCACCGTGGCCGGCGGTCATCGCGAACCGTCGCCCCAGCCCGACGCTGGCGGCGGCCAGCGCGGCGATGCTCTCCGCCTCGGCGCTGGCGAGGTCGTGGGTGATCAGCAGGCCGTCCACCCCGGTCAGTACGGAGCCGGTCACGTCGGGCACCCGGCGGCGTAGCCCGTTCAGCTCGGTAACGATGGCGGTGTCAGTGTCCACCGGCGGTCTCCTTCACTCGATCGTCCGGTTGGCTGGTCGCCGACCTCGTCCCGACCGACCCGCCGCAGGCGTACGGGCGGGTGGTGGCCGGGTGGGGAGGGCGACCGCGGTCGGCGCGGCGTCGGCGACGTTGCGCGCCGCGCGACGGTGGGGCGCAGGGTTCCGCCACCGGGCCGGGTGGGGTGCCGGCGGGCCTCGGTCGGTCGATGATCGACACCAGCGGGTTGTCCAATCGTCCGGTTGAGGCGGCAGTGACGATGTGCTCCTGGCACGTTACCGCAGGCGATGTTTCTTTGTGGACCCGTAACCATCGGCAATCGGACAGCAACTGATAACTGATCGGCTATTGCGAATGATCATCAAACTGACTTCGGGTGTTTGGCCCGTCACCCTGCCGGGTCGGTGGTGGTCGCCGTACGGTAGGCCTGGAACCGGGTTGCGTACGACCTCAGGAGGTGGCCGGTGGCAAGTCAGTGGGAAAACCTGGTGGTCGACGCCCACGACCCGGCCCGGCTGGCCAGATGGTGGGCGCAGGCGCTCGGCTACCAGATCGTGCACGAGGCGCCGGACGAGGTGGAGATCCGGCGTTCGCCGGACCAACTGCCCGGTCTGATCTTCGTCCCGGTGCCGGAGAGCAAGCAGTTGAAGAACCGGCTGCACATCGACCTGCGTCCGACGGATCAGGCAGCGGAGGTCGAGCGGCTGGTCGACATGGGCGCCCGCCGGGTCGACATCGACCAGGGCGACGTCACCTGGATGGTGCTGGCGGATCCGGAGGGCAACGAGTTCTGCGTGCTCAGCGGACGTGGCTGAGTGGCCCGCTCGACTGCGGCCTGCAGCAGCAGTAGGAACGTCCGGCCGTCCGGCCCGTCGCCGAATCCCAGCCAGCAGGACTCGGGTCGGCCGTGGGTCTGCCAGCGGGCGGTGACCAGGATGCCGTCCGTGGCCGGCAGGGCCAGCGCCAGCGTGGCCAGTCGAGCCGACCGGGCGTAGCGGTGCGGCGGATCGTCCCCGGCCGTGACCAGGTGCCGCCCGAGCAGGATGTCGACCCGATGATGACGGCGCGGTGGTCGCGCCGATCCGGTCGGGCCGGTCGAACTGGTCAGACAGCAGGCGCTGGCGCCGGCCAGCTCTCCCATGAGCTGGCCGGCGCAGTGCTCCTCGACGGCGTACCGCATCGGTTCGGCGACATCGCAGATGTGTACGAGCCGGCTGGTACGGGTCCACCCCTGGTCAGCCACGCCCCGATTGTGGGCTGGTCGGTGCGGTCCCGCAGGACCGACGTCAACATCACGACACAAACTGGAAACCACCCCGAAATCGTTACCCGATCGGGTGACGGCACCGCCGCACGAGGGGTCCGGTTCGCCGCCCCGCCGGGCTGGTCGGGCTGCCGGTTCGCCGCCCCGCCAGGGCGGTTAGGCTGCTGAAGGTGAGTGCCTCTCCGGACGGCCCGGCGGTTGGTCGTGCCGCCGACGCGTACCGTCTGGTGCCGGAGCCGGCCAAGGACACCGGCTACGGGCGCAGCCCGTACGAGCGGGACCGGGCCCGGGTGCTGCACTCGGCCGGGTTCCGGCGGCTGGCGGCCAAGACCCAGGTGCATCTGGCGGATCCGAGCGGCGCGGACGGCGTACCCCGGACCCGGCTGACCCATTCGCTGGAGGTCGCGCAGATCGCCCGTGAGATGGGTGCCCGGCTCGGCTGTGACCCGGACGTGGTGGACGTCGCGGGCCTGGCCCACGACCTCGGACACCCGCCCTTTGGGCACAACGGTGAGCGGGCACTGGAAGAGGTCGCCGCCGGCTACGGCGGCTTCGAAGGCAACGCGCAGACGCTGCGGGTGCTCACCCGCCTGGAAGCCAAGGTGATCGGTCCGTCCGGCGATTCCGTCGGGCTCAACCTCACCCGGGCCTCGCTCGACGCTACCTGCAAGTACCCCTGGCCACGCGGGCCCGGCGAGCGCAAGTTCGGGGTGTACGCCGACGACCAGCCGGTGTTCGCCTGGCTGCGCGACGGCGCTCCCGACGGCCGGCGGCGCTGCCTGGAAGCGCAGGTGATGGACTGGGCCGACGACGTCGCGTACTCGGTGCACGACCTGGAGGACGGGATCCACGGCGGCTACATCGACCTCGGTCGGCTGATCGCGGACCCCGACGAACAGGCCGCGCTGGCGGCGGACGTCGCCGCGGTGTACTCCACCGAGTCCGCCGACGACCTGGCCGGCATCCTGGCCGAACTGCTGGCCCGACCGGCGTTGCGGCTGCTGGTCGGCTACGACGGCAGCCACCCGGCGCAGGCGGCGCTGAAGGGCACGACCAGCATGCTCACCGGGGCGTTCGTCGCCGCCGCGGTGTCCGCTACCCGGGAGCGCTCCGGCGGGCTGCCGGTGCGGCGGTACGCGGCCGATCTGGTGGTGCCCCGGGTGGTGCGCGCCCGCTGCGCGCTGTTGAAGGGGCTGACGTTGCGCTACGTGATGCGTCGGCCGGGTGCCGCCGCCGGCTACCTGCGGCAGCGGGAGATCCTCGCCGAACTCGTCGAGGCGTTGACCGCGTACGCCCCGGCCGGTCTGGACCCGGTCTTTCTCCCATTGTGGTCGGACGCGTCGGATGACCGGGACCGGGCCCGGGTGATCATCGACCAGGTCGCGTCACTCACCGATCTGGCGGCGATCTCCTGGCACCGGCGGCTGACCCGGCCGGCGGGTCGGCCGGGTCCGACCCGCGTCTGATCCGGTTCACGGCCGGTGGCTCACTCAGCCCTCGGCCGGCGGGCGGACCGCGACCAGGTCTGCGGCGAGCAGCGCCGACCACCAGGTCTCGACGTTCGACAGCGATCCGGAGATGATCCGTGGCTGGTCGCCCTCGGTGAGCAGGGTCAGGGCCGAGCCGTCCGGCCAGGCCAGCACCCAGCCGGCGATGTGCGGGAGCTCGTCCTCCGGTGCCAGCTCGGCGTCCCTGCTGCGGTAAAGGGCACACAGTCGGGGCGCTTCGTCGAGGGCGATCACGTCCAGGTGGTCGGTGGCGCTGGTCTCGGGCAGCAGTTGGGGCATGGGGGTGCCTCCTCCTTCGGGCTGGGGATCCGGCAATTTCGGGCTGGGGATCCGGCAATGTAGACAAGACACAGTGAATCGTGAAGAAAGAGAAACAAGCCAGCGAACGGTTCACTAGGTACGACACAGACAGTATTGCCGTGGTCACAGGGAAGGACAAGGTCTGTTCTTCGGCGAGGCGTGGAAAGTGCGTATTGACAGGAGCCTGCCTGGTCAGCGCGGGGTTCGGGAGGTTCGCCGCAGCCGGTGAGGTGCCGGGACCCGGCTCCCGGCACCCGCACCGTCGGTGATGGTGGCGGCAGGGCAGGATGTACCTCGAAGGGGGGCGGCAGAGCATGGCTGGTCGGATCCGGGACGAGGACATCTCGCTGGTGCGGGAGCGTACGTCGATCGCCGACATCATCTCGGAGAGCGTCACGCTCAAGTCGGCCGGTGGTGGCAACCTCAAAGGGCTCTGCCCCTTCCACGACGAGAAGACGCCGTCGTTCACCGTGGCACCCGGCCGGAACGTGTACTTCTGTCACGGTTGTGGCAAGGGCGGGGACGCGATCACCTTCCTGATGGAGGCCGAGCACCTCACCTTCGTCGAGTCGGTGGAGCGGCTCGCCGCCCGCGCCGGGATCCAGCTGCGCTACATCGAGGCCGGTCCCGCGCCGGTTCGCCAGCAGACCGGTCAGCGGCAACGGCTGACCGCGGCACACGCCGCCGCAGTCGAGTTCTACGTCGACCGGCTGACCGACCCGGCGGCCCGGCCGGCCCGCGAGTTCCTCGCCCGCCGGGGCTTCGACCGGGCGACCGCCGAGCGGTACGCGTGCGGCTTCGCCCCGGACGCGTGGGACGAGCTGACCCGGCACCTGCGCCAGCGGGGCTACACCGCCCAGGAGTTGATCACCGCGGGGCTGGCCCGCCAGGCCCGGTCCGGCTCGTTGATCGACCGCTTCCGGCGCCGCCTGTTGTGGCCGATCCGGGAGCTCGGCGGCGACGTCATCGGCTTCGGTGCGCGCAAGCTCTTCGACGACGACGACGGACCCAAGTACCTGAACACCCCGGAGACCCCGATCTACAAGAAGTCCCACGTGCTGTACGGGATCGACCAGGCGAAGCGGGAGATCGCCCGGCAGGGCAGGGCGGTGATCGTGGAGGGCTACACCGACGTGATGGCCTGCCACCTGGCCGGGGTGCCGACCGCCGTCGCCACCTGCGGCACCGCGTTCGGCGCGGACCACATCGGCGTACTGCGCCGGCTGCTGATGGACACCGAGGCGGTCGCTGGGGAGATCATCTTCACCTTCGACGGGGACGCGGCCGGGCAGAAGGCGGCGCTGCGCGCGTTCGAGGAGGATCAGCGTTTCGTCGGGCGTACCTTCATCGCGGTCAGCCCGGACAACATGGATCCGTGCGATCTGCGGCTGGCAAAGGGCGACCTCGCGGTGCGCGACCTGGTCGCGCGCCGGGAACCGTTGGTCGACTTCGCGCTGCGGCAGGTCCTGAGCCGGTTCGACCTGGACACCGTCGACGGCCGGGTGGAGGCGATGCGGCGGGCCGCGCCGCTGGTGGCGAAGCTCAAGGACCGGGACAAACGCCCGGAGTACGTGCGCAAGCTCGCCGGCGATCTCGGAATGGAGATCGAACCGGTGCAGCGGGCGGTGCTCGCGGCGGCGGCCGGGCCGCAGCGGACCGCTGGCGGCCGGGCGGCGGTGCCCGAGCCGGCGGCGCCGAAGCCGCGCAACGAGCCGGACGATCCTCAGACGCTGGTCGAACGGGAGGCGTTGAAGCTCGGGCTCCAGGTGCCGGTGCTCGCCGGTCCGATGTTCGACAACCTCGGCGCGGAGGTCTACCAGCATCCGGTACACGCCGTGCTGCGGGACGCGATGGCGCAGGCCGGTGGAGCCGCGGCCGCCGCAACCGGAGCGGTGTGGATCGAGCGGGTCCGGGACAACTGCGCCGACCTCGCGGCCCGGGCGTTGGTCGCCGAGCTGGCGGTCGAACCGCTGCACGTCGACCGGGACGCGGACCCGTACTACGTCTCGGTGACCCTGGCCCGCCTGCAGTGGGGAGCGGTCACCACCCGGATCCGGGAGCTGAAGTCGAAGGTGCAGCGGATCAATCCGGTGACCAACCAGGACGAGTATCTGACCCTGGCCGGAGAGCTGTTCTCCCTGGAACAGCATGCGCGTGCGTTGCGCGAACAAGCCGTGGGAGGGTTGTGACGGTGTGGAGACTGTTTCGGCGTAGCGCCCGGCTGCCGGCCGCCCAGCGGCCGCCGCTGGACCGTGACGAGCGGGTGCTGGCCTGGAGTGGGACCGCGACCGGCGCGCTGGTCGTCACCAACCGGGGCCTGTGGTTGCCGGGCCGGGACACCCGGCTCGGCTGGCACCAGGTGCACAAGGCGGTCTGGTCGGGCGAGACGCTGGTCGTCACGCCGGCCGAGACGGTGTCGGAGCACGACGGCTACACCGTGGTCGCCGACGGACCGGCAATCTCGTTCGACCTCTCGGACCCGGGAGACGTCCCGGACCAGGTCCGGACCAGGGTGACCCGGTCGGTCGGCTACAGCATGCACCACCAGCTGGACGGTGGCGGGGCTCGGGTGGTGGGCCGGCGGGTGTCCGGCATCGACGGCCTGAGCTGGACGGTGCGCTACGACGCCGGCGTCGACACCGACGCGGCCTGGCTGCCCGAGCGTACCGCCGAATTGGTGGCCGCGGCCCGGGCGTCGGTCGAGCAACAGCCGTGACCAGCTGCCGTGGTGGAGCCGTCCGGTAGCGGATGCGCCCGGTAGCGGATGCGCCCGGGCCGGGTAGGTCGGCTCAGCTGGCGGTGAAGACGTGGTCGCTGATCATCCGGGTAGCGCCGATCAGACCGGTCTGGTCACCCAGCTCGGACAGGACGATCGGCATGTCGCCGGTGGCCAGCGGCAGTGAGCTGCGGTAGACGACGCCTCGGATCTCGGCCAGTAACGCGTGCCCCATCCCGGCCAGCCCGCCGCCGATCACCACCATCCCCGGGTTGAAGAAGCTCACCAGCCGGGCCAGCACCTGGCCGACGCGTCGTCCGCCGTCGCGGACCATGCCGACCGCGACCGGGTCGCCGGCGGCGGCCGCCCGGGTGACGTCCAGCGCGGTGAGCGTGCCGATCCGGGCGAGTTGTTCGGCGAGCTGGTCGGAACGCCCGGCTCGGGCGGCGGCGACCGCGTCGCGGGTCAGCGCCGCACCGCCGAAGTACGCCTCCAGGCAGCCGACGTTGCCGCAGAGGCACTGCGGCCCGTTCTCGTCGACAGCGGTGTGGCCGATGTCGCCGGCGCAACCGTTGGCCCCCCGGTAGACGTCCCCGCCGACCACTATCCCGGCGCCGATCCCGGCGCCGATCTTGACGAACAGGAAGTCGTCGAACGAACGGGCGATGCCGGCGTGTTTCTCACCGAGCGCCATGATGTTGACGTCGTTGTCGACCAGCACCGGGCAGCCGAGTTCGGTGCTGAACATCTCCCGTACCGGAAAGCGGTGCCAACCCGGCATGAACGGCGGCGAGACCGGCACGCCTTCGTGGAAACTGACCGGACCGGGCACCCCGATGCCGGCGCCGGTGAACCGCGTGGTTCCCGAGTCGGCGGCCAGTTTGGTGACCAGTTCGAGGGCCTGCGCGATCACCGCTGTCGGACCCTGACGCAGCTCGGTGCGCTCGGTCAGCCGGGCTACGACCTGCAGCTCGCCGTCGGTGAGCGCCACGTCCAGGGTGCTCGCGCCGATGTCGATGCTGAGGAAGCGGGTGGCGGCGGCGATCCGGACGATCGACGACGGACGTCCGCCCCGGGACGCGGCCGGACCGGCGGTCTCCACCAGACCCCGGTCGATCATCCGGTCGAGCTCGGTGGCCACCTTCGACCTGGAGAGGCCGACCGCGTCGCCGAGTTCGGCGCGCGAGCACGGGCCGTCGCGGAGCAGGCGCAGAATCTGCGCCTGATGCGTGTTCTCCGGCCACACTCCCAACACGTTGGTCATTGTCCTTTACCTGGGTCCGGCACGTGGCGTCGTCCGACGTGGAGGGCCGGTGGACACGCGGGCGAAGCGGACCGGCGTGGGCAGGGACCGGGCGAGGTGACGAACTCGCCCGCCGACCCGGGAGTAGCGAGTCAGGATGGCAAACTTAGTGCATTGAAGCTAAAACTTCAAGACGTTCGTACCATACTTTGTCCTCGATCCGACGAAAGACGCCTGCTCGCGAAACTCGCTGGCGTCCCTGTCAGGGCCGCGCGGTAGCGTCGTGGCCGTGACTGAACGGGGTAGCGGGCCACTCATCCACGCACGCGGTCTGGTCAAGCGGTTCGGGGCGTTCACCGCGGTCGCCGGCATCGACGTCGATGTCGCGCCCGGTGAGGCGTTCGGCTTCCTGGGGCCGAACGGCGCCGGCAAGAGCTCCACCATGCGGATGGTGGGCTGCGTCTCCCCGCCCAGCGGCGGTACCCTGCGCATCCTCGGGATGGATCCGCAGCGGGACGGCCCGGCGATCCGGGCCCGGCTCGGCGTCTGCCCGCAGCTGGACAACCTCGACCAGGAACTGACGGTACGGGAGAACCTGGTCAGTTACGCCCGCTACTTTCAGATCCCGCGACCGGTCGCCCGGCGACGCGCCGACGAGCTGCTCGATTTCGTGCAGTTGCGCGACCGGGCGGGCAGCAAGGTGGAGCCGCTGTCCGGCGGCATGAAACGCCGGCTCACCATCGCCCGTGCCCTGGTCAACGAGCCGGACATCGTGCTGCTCGACGAGCCGACCACCGGGCTGGACCCGCAGGCCCGGCACCTGGTGTGGGAGCGGCTGTTCCGGCTCAAGCAACGGGGTGTCACCCTGGTGCTGACCACGCACTACATGGACGAGGCCGAGCAGCTCTGCGACCGACTGGTGGTGATGGACGGCGGTCGGATCGTCGCCGAGGGCTCGCCGCGGGACCTGATCACCCGCTACTCCACCCGGGAGGTGGTCGAACTCCGGTTCCCGACCGACGACCAGGACAGCTTCGCCGGCAAACTGGGCGGGATCGCCGAACGGACCGAGGTGCTGCCGGATCGGATCCTGCTCTACACCGGCGACGGCGACGGGGCGCTCAACGAGGTGCACCGCCGGGGGCTGGCGCCGACCAGCGCGTTGATCCGGCGCAGCGGTCTGGAGGACGTCTTCCTGCATCTCACCGGCCGGACCCTGATCGACTAGAATCGGCCGGGCATGATCGCGCAGACCGACCGGCTGTCACTACGCCGCTTCACCATCGACGACCTGCCACTGCTCGTCGAGCTGGACAGTGACCCCGAGGTGATGCGGTACCTCACCGGGGGCAGACCGACCCCGGCCGAGACCGTACGCCGCGAGGTCCTGCCCGCGATCCTGCGTGACTATCTGCGCTTTCCGGGCTTCGGCAAGTGGGCCGCCATCGAGCGCTCCAGCGGTGCCTTCATCGGCTGGTTCGCGCTGAAGCCGGCCGCCGCCGGGCTGGCCGGTGTCGGTCCCGCCAGCGGTGTGGTCAACGGCCGGGGTGGTCGGCTGGCGATCACCGAGGTGGAGCTCGGGTACCGACTGCGGCGCGCCTCCTGGGGCCGGGGGTACGCCTCGGAGGGTGCCCGAGCGCTGCTGCGGATGGCGTTCGACCACCCGACCGTCGACCGGGTCTTCGCCGAGACGATGGCGGTCAACGTCGCCTCGCGGCGGGTGATGGAGGCGGCCGGATTACGCCTGGCCCGCTGCTTCCAACTGCAGTGGGACGATCCGATCGAGGGCGTCGAGCACGGCGAGGTCGAATACGAGGTGCGCCGGGTCGACTGGGCGGCGCACGCCGCGGCGGCCAGCGGCACCCGGACGATGTCGGTAGCCCGGATGCCGCCGGCGATCGAGGGCAACCGTCCGCACTGACGGCGGGGTCGCACTGACAGCTGGGTCGCCATCCGGGCGGGCCCTCGCCCGGCGGTCTTCGACCAGGCCCGTTGGACCCTGCCCGGACGGGCGGGAAGCCTCTGGGCCAGCCGGGCATCGGCGGATCAGGCTGGGGTTGTGACCGAGGAACGCGTACCAGCACCGGCGCCCGACACCGCCGCCGTGCCCGGCGGGGCTGGCTCCTCGTACGATCCCGTCGCCTGCGTACGGGCTGCCGTCGCCGCGCCGTCGCTGCACAACAGCCAGCCGTGGCGGTTCCGGATCCGGCCCGGTGGCCGGGCCGGCCCTGGCGAGGGCGGCACCCACCCGGCGACGGACGGACCCGACGGCGTGCCCGCGCCGGCCATCGAGGTCCTCGCCGATCGGCACCGCCAGCTGGACGTCATCGATCCTGCGGGTCGGGAACTGCTGATCAGTGTCGGGGCGGCCCTGTTCAACCTGCGGGTGGCCATGCGGCAGCAGGGCTGGCTGCCCGAGGTCCATCCGTTTCCCGACCCGGCCGAACCGGACCTGGTGGCCCGGGTCGTCCCCGGGCGCACCGCCGCTCCGTACCCACAGCTCGCGGCGCTGGCCGATGCCATCCCCCGGCGACACACCAACCGCTGGCCGTTCACTCCGGCGGTCGTTCCGGCCGACGTGATCGAGGGTCTGGTCGTCGCCGCACGTCGAGAGGGAGCAGAGCTCGCCGTCGCCGGTGCCGTCGCCCGAGGGGCGATTCTCACCCTGGCCCGCAGCGCCGAACAGCGGCAGCGGGCCGACGGCGCCTACCGCGCGGAACTGTCCCGATGGACGATGCCCAGGCACGGGCGGCGGGAGGGGATTCCCCGCTCGGCGATCGGTCCGTGGGACGCCCTGGAAACCCTGCCGATCCGTGACTTCGGCCTGGTGGCGCCGCGTCTGACCCGGTCCACCGAACGCTTCGAGCCGTACCCCACCATCCTCGTGCTGTCCACCACGGGCGACACCGAGCGGCAGTGGTTGGCCGCCGGGCAGGCGCTGCAACGGGTGCTGTTGCTGGCCACCGTCGAGAACCTGGCGACCACCCCGATCAGTCAGCCGTTGGAGATACCCGGGATCCGGCAACTGCTGGCCAACCAGCGGCGGGGGACCGTGGCGCAGATGGTCGTCCGGGTCGGCTACGGTCAGCCCGCCCCGGCCACGCCGCGACGCCCGCTGGCCGAGGTGCTCTGCACCGTAGCCCGGGCGGCGGACCCGGGAGACGGAAATCCCGGTGAGGATGTCCCGTCGTCGCCGTAGAGTACGCCGGGCCGGCGGATCCCGGGCGGTCGTCCCGGGGCGTCGTTTCCACGATGTCGTACCCGGGCGGTACAACATCGGCCGGGGACCGGGTACGGGGGAGGGCGACGACGGATGTCCGGGACAGACACTGGCGCGACGCCGACGGCCACGACAACCGCGCGATCGACCGGGGCGCGGGCCCGGAGCTGGTTCGGGCCGGCGTCGAGCGTCCTGGAAGCCAACCTGACCGCCTACCGGCGGACCTGGCGGTCGTCGGTCTTCTCGTCGTTCCTGCTGCCGCTGTTGACGGTGCTCAGCTTCGGTGTGGGGGTGGGAGCCTACGTCGACCAGGGGGTCGGTGGGTTCAGCTATCTCGACTGGATCGTCCCCGGTCTGATCGCTTCCACCGCGTTGCAGGTGGCCATCGGGGAGTCTTCCTGGCCGGTGCTGGGCGGGTTCACCTGGCAACGGACCTACTACTCACAGATAGCCGCTCCGTTACGGATCGCCGACATCGTCGGTGGGCTGCTCGCCTTCGTCCTGCTGCGGGTGCTGGCCAGCGCCGTGGCCTTCCTCGCGGTGGCCGCCGCGTTCGGTGCGCTGCATTCGGGTTGGGCGGTGCTGACCCTGCCGGTGGCCGTGCTGCTGGCAGCGGCCGTCGCCCTGCCGGTGGCCGCCTTCGCGGCCACCATCCGCAGCGACAGCTACATGGTCATCGTGTTCCGGTTCGCGGTCATCCCGATGACCCTGTTCGCCGGAGTGTTCTTTCCGGTGGAGTCGCTGCCGGTGACAGTGCGCTGGCTGGCGTACCTGTCGCCGCTCTGGCACGGGGTCGACCTGTGCCGGGCGGCCTCGCTCGGCACCACGCCCGCCTGGTCCGTCCCCGGGCATCTCGGCTACCTGAGCCTCTGGGCGGCGGCCGGGTGGTGGCTGGCCGTCACCCGGTTCCGCAAGCGTCTGATCCATTAGAGAGCGTCTGATCCACTAGAGGAGGCAACAGTGGTGACCCTCGTCCTGCCGCAGATGCTCGGGGTCGGCGCGGCAGTGCGGCGGGCCGGGTCGGTGATGGAGCGCAACGCGGCGGCCCTGAAGTCCGCGTACTGGGTGGTGATGATCTCCGGGGTGGTCGAGCCGTTGCTCTACCTGTTCTCGATCGGTGTCGGCGTGGGCCGGCTGATCGGGGACATCACCCTGCCGGGCAGTGGGGCCGTCATCGGGTACGCCGCGTTCGTCGCGCCGGCGATGCTCGCCGCCTCGGCGATGACCGGCGCGTTGTCGGAGACGACGTTCAACTTCTTCGCCAAGATGAAGTTCGTCAAGCTCTACGACGGGATCCTGGCCACCCCGGTCCGCCCGACCGAGCTGGCCTTCGGTGAGCTCGGCTGGGCGATGGCGCGGGGCAGTATCTATTCGGCGACCTTCCTGCTGGTGATGGTCGTGATGGGGCTGACGACGGTCCCCCGGGCGCTGCTGGCGTTCCCGGCCGCGATCCTGGTCGGGTTCGCCTTCGGCGGGCTCGGCATGGCGCTGTCCACCTACATGCGCAGCTGGCAGGACTTCGACCTGATGGGCTCGGCCCAGTTCGCGGTCTTCCTGTTCTCCGGGACGTTCGTGCCGGCCGAGGCGTACCCGTCGGTGCTGCGCTGGCTGGTCGAGCTGACCCCGCTGTACCGGTCGGTCCATCTGATCCGGGCGATCGCCGTGGACACTGTCGGGTGGATGCAGTTGGTCGACGTCGGCTATCTCGTCGCGGTGACGGTGCTCGGGCTGACCGTCGCCGGGCGTCGGGTCGGTCGGCTGCTCTGCAACTGACGTCCTAGGAGCACCCTTCTGCGACAGTCATCGATCTACCTGGGTCTTGTGGTAGAGACTTCTGGCTGGTAGAAGACAAAGCCATCGGTAGTTCACCTGAAAGTTTGGTTCGTCGGGGTCTTTCTTTCCCCTGGTCTCTGGGGTTAATGTCTGCCCCAGACGTAACACCAGCGACACAGCGTCGTAAACGCCGGTCGCGACCAGGGCCACCAGGCCCGAGCTGTCTCCCGCCAGGGGCGTGGCGGAGACAGCCGCGGTTCGGGTCGGTGCCGCCACCGCGGCACCGACCCGAACCCCCACCCATCCGAACCCCCTCCGCCCCCGGGGTCGTGCGTTTCGGCGGCGTGCGACTCCGTACACCCCGACCCTCCTCACTCGTCATCGGCGGCTCTGCGAGCCGCTGCAGAAAGGTGGACAAGAATGGACGAGGTGCTACGCCGCAACGGTCAGCTCACTCCGCCCAACCCCGCGCTCACCCGCCGCAACATCCTCGCCGCGTCGGCCGGCGCCGCCGCCGTACTCGGCGCGGCCGGGCTGCCGGTGCTGCAGACCAGCCGTCCGGCCCGGGCCGGCGGCGGCTGGTCCGTGGACCCGCTGATCCCCGAGCAGAACCGGGGCATCATCCTCTACTCGGTCCGCGACCGGATCGGTGCGGCCCCGGACGACAGCGGCGTGCCGTACGGCTTCGAGCGGGTCCTGGCCCGCCTCGCCGAGATGGGCTACAAGGAGATCGAGTTCGCCGGCTACAACCAGCACCCCGACATCCTCGGCCGGCAGATCACGCCGACCGAGATCCGCAAGATCCTGGACGACAACGGGCTGGTCGCCAACGGCTGCCACGTGTCGATCCGGCCGGACACCTTCCAGGAGCAACTGGACATCGCCGAAGAACTCGGCATGAAGAACATCGGCACCGGCAGCGACCCGACCCGCAGCGACTATCAGTCGGACTGGGATGCGGCTGCTGACCTGTGGAACGAGCTCGGCCGTCAGGCCCGGGACCGCAAGATGCGGCTCTACACGCACAACCACGACGCGGCGTACAACTTCCTGCTCGACGCCGGTCCGCTGGACGACCAGGGACGGCCGACCCGGTCGTCCGGCGTCCGCAAGCTCGAGTACTTCATGGCCAAGACCGATGCGAAGTACGTCTACTTCGAGATGGACATCTACTGGGGCTACGTTGCCCGGCACAAGCACCACACCTTCGTCAACTCGGCCGGTCAGGAGCGGACCCGGGTGTTCGACCCGCTGCTGACCGTGGCCCGTCGGCCCCGGCGGTTCCCGCTGTTCCATGCCAAGGACGGCGACAAGAACCCCGAGCTGAGCAACGGCTACGAGATGACGCCGATGGGCGACGGCGACATCAACTTCCAGCAGTTCTTCCAGACCATCGGGCACTACGACTTCCACCACGCCAACTGGGAGCAGGACACCGCTCCCGGTGGCTCGGCGAACCCGGGCCAGTCGCTGGAGTTCGCCGAGCGCAGCTACCAGCACATGTCGGAGCTGACCGTCTACAGCCAGAGCGAGTGATCCACTGGCCGCCGAGCCACCCGGCGCGGCGGCCACTGATCCAACCGCGGGTGCCCGTCCGGGGTGCCGACCGCCGTCACGGCGGCGGTCGACACCCCGGTTCCGCGTGCCCGTTCCGCCCTCGTCGTAGCGGGCCGGTCTGTCGATCCCTCGTGCCCTGAACCAGATTCATCGGGCCAGGTCAACCCCTGTTCGAGCATGCTTCCCCAACTTCTGTCACGAACAGAAAAAGTTTTGCTTCAGCAGACCGAAACTCTGGACACGAGGCTGAGAAGACTCTTAGTGTTTCGGTCACGACACGCCGAGGTCGCCTCGGTGTTAACTCACGGTCGGAGGTGGACCCCATGCGTACGGCGGATCCTCTGCACCTCCAGCTGCTGCGACTGCTGCGGGACAACGGACCGGTCTCCCGGGCCGAGCTCGCCGACCAGCTGGAGATTCCCCGCCCTCGCCTGCTGTCCGAGTTGGAGCGGCTGGTCGCCTCCGGCTTCGTGACCGAAGCAGGAATGGCCGCCTCACGGGGCGGCCGCCGCTCGACCCTGGTTGAGCTCAACCCGGACCTGCGGTTCGCCGCGATCGACCTGGGCGCCAGCTCGGTCGACGTGGAGATCACCAACGGCCGGCTGGAGCCGGTGGCCGCGTACACCGAGCCCGCCGACATCCGGCAGGGGCCGAAGGTCATCCTGCACCGGATCAACGAGCTGCTCGCCAAGGCCCGGGTCGAAGGGGTGCACGAGCGCCTCGACGGTATCGGTATCGGGGTGCCCGGGCCGGTCAGCTACCGAGACGGAGTGCCGGTCTCCCCGCCGATCATGCCGGGCTGGGACCGGTTCCCGGTCCGTGAGCTGCTCGCCCGGGAGCACGGCTGCCCGGCGGTGGTGGACAACGACGTGAACATCATGGCCATCGGGGAACGGCACGGCGGCGTGGCCCACTCGGTCGACGACTTCCTGTTCGTCAAGCTCGGCACCGGCGTCGGCTGCGGCATCTACCTCGCGGGCCAGGTCTACCGGGGGATCGACGGCTGCGCCGGCGACATCGGCCACATCCAGGTCGACTCGCACGGTCCGATGTGCTCCTGCGGCAACGCCGGATGCCTGGAGGCGCTGTTCAGCGGTGCGGCGCTGGCCAAGGAGGCGGCCGCCGCCGCCCGGGCCGGCACCTCCCCGGCGCTGGCCGAGCGGCTCACCCAGCGGGCCGAGCTCACCGCGCGCGACGTCGCCGAGTGCGCCATGGAAGGCGACGTCACCTGCATCCGGCTGATCCGCGACGGCGGCCGACGGCTCGGCGGCGTCCTCGCCGGTCTGGTCAGCTTCGCCAACCCGTCGATGATCGTGATCGGCGGTGGTCTGGCCCACCTCGGGCACATCCTGCTGGCCGAGATCCGCAGCGTGGTCTACCGGCGGTCGCTGCCGCTGGCCACCGGCAACCTGCCGGTCGTGCTCTCCGAGCTGGGCTCGCGGGCCGGCGTGACCGGCGCCTCCGTGCTGGCCAGCGACGTCGCCTTCGAGCAGGCGTCGTGAGCGCCCCCGAGGCCACCGGCGCCGCGCCGGTCGACGAGCCCGGCGGCACCCCGGCCGTGGCTGCCGGCGGCGACGTGGTGCTGCGGCTGACCGACGTCGTGAAGACCTTCCCCGGGGTACGCGCGCTGGACGGGGTGCAGCTCGAGGTGCGCGCCGGGGAGGTGCACTGCCTGCTCGGCCAGAACGGGGCCGGCAAGTCGACCCTGATCAAGGTGCTGGCCGGCGTGCACCGCCCCGACTCAGGGCGGGTCGAATGGCAGGGCCGACCGGTCCGGTTCGCCAATCCGCAGGCCGCGATGCGGGCCGGCATCGCCACCATCTACCAGGAACTCGACCTGGTCGACGACCTCTCCGTGGCGGAGAACGCCTTCCTCGGCCACGAGCCGCGGACCGCGGGCTTCGTCCGTCGGGCGGCGATGGCCCGGCGCACCCGCGACATCCTGGGCCGACTCGGCCACGCCGAGATCCGACCCCGCGGGCTGGTCCGGTCGCTGCCGGCGGCCGGCAAGCAGGTGGTCAGCATGGCCCGGGCACTGTCCCACCAGGCCAAGCTGATCATCATGGACGAGCCGAGCGCGGTGCTCGCCCACGACGAGGTCGAGAACCTGTTCCGGATCATTCGCGAACTGACCGCTCAGGGCATCGCGGTCATCTACATCTCGCACCGGTTGGAGGAGATCCGCGAGATCGGTGACCGGGTCACCGTACTCAAGGACGGCCGGACCACCGCGCAGAACCTGTCGGCGCAGACCACCCCGACCAAGGAACTGGTCAGCCGGATGACCGGCCGGTCGATCGAGTACGTGTTCCCGCAGCGGGAGCCCAACCCGCACGGGGAGCAGCTGCTGGAGGTGTCCCGGCTCAGCCGCGCGGGGGAGTTCAGCGACGTCTCACTGACCGTCGCGCGGGGGGAGATCGTCGGCATCGCCGGTCTGGTCGGTGCCGGTCGTTCGGAACTGCTGGAGACGATCTTCGGGGCCCGGACCGCCGACACCGGCAGGGTCACGATGGCCGGCAAACCGGTACGGGCCGGCAGCGTCGGTGCCGCAGTGCGGGCCGGCATGGGCATGGCGCCGGAGGAACGCAAGAGCCAGGCGCTGCTGCTGGGCGAACCGATCTTCCGGAACATCACGCTGGCTACCTTCGGTCGCCTCGCCCGGGCCGGGTTCACCGACGCCGGCCGAGAGGTCAGCGCCGCCGAACGGGTGGCCGGCTCGCTGGAGCTGCGTCCCCGGGGTGTGCACCGTCCGGTGCGCCAGCTCTCCGGCGGTAACCAGCAGAAGGTGGTGGTGGGCCGGTGGCTGCTCGGTGACACCCGGCTGCTGCTGCTCGACGAGCCGACCCGGGGCGTCGACGTCGGTGCCCGGGCCGAGCTGTACCAGGTGATCCACGACCTCGCCGCGCAGGGCGTGGGTGTCCTGCTGGTCTCCAGCGAGGTGCCCGAGGTACTGGGGCTGGCCGACCGGGTGCTGGTGATGCGGGAAGGACGCGTCGTCCACCAGGCCCCGGCCGGTGAGATCGATGAGGAGACCGTGCTCGACCTCGTCATGTCGGGGTCGGCGAAGGAAAGTGCCGCGGCGTGACCGGGCGACCCGACCGGTTGGCCAGCGGCCAGCCGGTAAACGAAGGAGTAGGACTGTGACCGCGGAAGAGGCCACGGCGACCGTACCCGGTAAGGAGAAGCCGGCAGCGCCGCCGGCGCACGGCGCGGACGAACCACCCCGGCAGAGCTGGTGGCGTTCCGACGCCAGCGAGTATGCCCGACGCAACCTGTGGCTGGTCGGCGTCCTCGTCATTCTGGTCATCATCGGTGCCGCCACCCGGCCCGACCTATACAGCGACCCGACCTGGGTCCGCAACAACATCTTCACCATCTTGCAGCAGGCCTCCGCGATCGGCGTGGTCACCGTCGGCATGACATTCGTGATCATCGCCGGCGGCATCGACCTGTCGGTCGGCGCGATCATGGCGCTGGCCGGGGTATGGGCCACCACGGTGGCGACCCAGAGTTTCGGCCCCGGCGGCATGATCTTCACCGCCGTCGTGGTCGGGATGTGCGTCGGGCTGGTCAACGGAGTGCTGATCTCGTACGGCCGGCTGGTGCCGTTCATCGCAACCTTGGCGATGATGGTGGCCGCGCGAGGGTTGGCCGCGCTCATCTCCGGCAAGCAGACCCAGGTCTCCACCTCGTCGGTGATCAACGGAATGGCCACCCAGCGGATCCTCGGAATCCCGCTGCTGGTGATCATCCTCGCCGCGGTGGTCGCCGCCGGCTGGGTGCTGCTCAACCGCACCACCTTCGGCCGACGCACCGTCGCGATCGGCGGCAACGCCGAAGCGGCCCGACTCGCCGGGATCAACGTCCGGTGGCACACGCTGCTCATCTACGGCCTGTCCGGGCTGTGCTGCGGCATCGGCGCGATCATGCTGACCGCGCAGGCCAACTCGGCCCAGGCCGCCATGGCAAACCTGTACGAGCTTGACGCGATCGCCGCGGCGATCATCGGCGGCACGCTGCTCACCGGCGGTCGCGGCACCATCATCGGCGCCCTGTTCGGGGTGCTGGTCTTCTCCACCATCACCAACCTGTTCGCCATCAACGGACTCTCCACCGAATCCCAGAACATGATCAAGGGCGGGATCATCGTGGTGGCCGTTCTCATCCAGCAGTTCCGGTTCAACTCCCTCAGCCAGCTCTTCAACCGAAGAACCGCCTGAGTCCCACCTGACACACCCATCCACCGCCCGGTGGCCGTCGACTCCGACGGTCGCCAGGCCCCGCACACCCCGATAACCCCTCGCCATTGCGATCCAGGAGGTCGTCATGACCGCTTTCTCCCGTCGGACACTGTTCGGCGCGCGCGGCGCCGCCGCCGGTGACATGTCCCGCCGTCGGCTGCTCGCCGGTGGTGCCGCAGTCGGTGCCGGTGTACTGCTGAGCGCGTGCACCAGCAACGAAGCCGCCCCGACCAACACCCAGACGCAGGCCGCCAACCAGGGCAACCCCAACTCCGAGCCCGGTGAGACCGTCACCATCGGCTTCTCCGCCCCGGCGGCCGACCACGGCTGGCTCGCGGCGATCACCAACAACGCCCGGGCCCAGGCCGAGGCGTACTCGGACGTGGAGTTCCTCACCGTCGAGGCGGGCGCCGACGCCGCCGCTCAACGGGCCGCGCTGGACACCCTGATCTCGCAGAGCCCGGACGTCATCGTGATGCTGCCGCACGACGGAGCCGAGCTGACCGCCAGCGGCCTGCAGGCCATGGAGGCCGGCATCCCGGTGGTCAACCTGGACCGGGCGTTCACCCAGGCGCTCGCCTACCGTACCCAGATCAAGGGCGACAACTACGGCATGGGCGTGTCGGCGGGCAACTTCATCGCCGCCCAGATGCAGGAGAAGGGCATCGCCAACCCGGTGATCGCCGAGATCGCCGGGATCGACGCGTTGGAGCTGACCCAGGAGCGGTCCGCCGGCTTCAAGGACGCCCTCGAGGTGCACGGCTTCACCATCGCCAACCGGCGGGCGGCCGAGTTCACCGCGGACTCCGGCCAGCGCGAGGCGGCCAACCTGCTGCAGGCCCTGCCGAAGATCGACGCCATCTGGAACCACGATGACGACCAGGGCATCGGGGTACTGGCCGCGATCAGCCAGGCCAACCGGTCGGAGTTCATCATGGTCGGTGGCGCCGGTTCGCGGGCGGCGATGGAGGCGATCCAGGCCGACGACAGCGTGCTGAAGGCGACTGTCACCTACAGCCCGTCGATGGCCTCCTCGGCGATCTCGCTCGCCCGCCTGATCGCGCAGGGCCGGGGCATGTCCGATCTGGTCGAGCTGCAGGTGCCCAAGGAGATCATCCTGGCCTCGGAGACCATCACCAAGGAGAACGCGAGCGAGTACCTGCCGCTCGGGTTCTGACCTTTTCGGGGAGGCTTACCTTGTCCGCTGAACACAACGAACTGCGGGTCGGCATGGTCGGCTACGCGTTCATGGGCGCCGCGCACTCGCAGGCCTGGCGAACCGTGAACCGGGTCTACGATCTGCCGGCGCGGGTCCGGATGACCGCGGTGTGCGGCCGGGACGAGTCCAAGGTGGCCGAGGCCGCCGACCGACTCGGCTGGGAGTCGCACACCACCGACTGGCGGGCGCTGATCGCTCGGGATGACATCGACGTGGTCGACATCTGTACGCCGGGTGACAGCCACGCCGAGATCGCCATCGCGGCACTCGCCGCCGGCAAGCACGTGCTGTGCGAAAAGCCACTGGCCAACACCGTGGCCGAGGCGCAGCAGATGGCCGACGCGGCCCGGGCCGCCCGGGCCAGCGGCGTCCGGTCGATGTGCGGGTTCAACTACCGGCGGGTGCCGGCGGTGACGTTGATGCGTCAACTCGTCGCCGACGGCCGGATCGGAACGATCCGGCACGTGCGGGCGGTGTACCTGCAGGACTGGATCCTCGATCCGGACTTTCCACTGGTCTGGCGGTTGCAAAAGGACAAGGCGGGTTCCGGGGCGCTGGGTGACATCGGTGCGCACATCATCGACGCCACCCAGTTCGTCACGGGCCAACGGATCGCCCAGGTGAGCGGGCTGACCGAGACGTTCGTCAAGCGGCGGCCGCTGCCGGCCGGTTCCAGCGGGTTGACCGCTGCGGCCGGCGGCGGGTCCGCAGACGGCGCCGAACCAGCCACCGGCGAGGTCACCGTCGACGACGCCGCGCTGTTCATGGCCCGGCTCGACGGCGGGGCGGTGGCCAACTACGAGGCGACCCGCTTCGCCACCGGACGCAAGAACGGGTTGCGGATCGAGATCAACGGCTCGCTCGGGTCGGTCGCGTTCGACTTCGAGCGGATGAACGAGCTGGAGTTCTTCGACGCCACCCGGCCCGCGGCCGAGCAGGGCTTCACCCGCATCATCGTGACCGAACCGGAGCACCCGTACCTGTCCGCCTGGTGGCCGCCCGGCCACGGCATCGGGTACGAGCACTCCTTCACCCACCAGGCACGTGACTTTGTCGCGGCGCTGGCGGCCGGAGACGACCCGACACCGTCCTTCGACGACGCCCTCCAGGTCCAGCAGGCGCTGGCCGCGGTGGAGCAGTCGGCCGAGCTCGGCGAATGGGTCACCGTGGACTCGGCGAAGACCACGGCACCGGCCTGAGCGGCTCGACCTCGTCGAGACGCCTGGAACCGAGACTCCTCGTCCCGTGGGCGAGGGTCGCCCGGCGCGGTTGCGCCCCGCGCCGGGTGATCCGCGGGTACGAGGACGGCTCGTCCGGCGTGACCGGATCGGGATTCCCCGGTCACGCCGGACGGCCAGCAGGGGCGTACCAGAAGAGACTCTGGCGGACGTGGCACCGCGCCAGGGGTGAGGCACCAACCGTAACTGGCCGTACACAACGGAATCAGTGCCCACGGTGAGGCGCTAGCCTCCCCAACCCCCGGAGGAACGACTGATGAGCAGATCCGCCCGGCGATGGCTTGCCGTCGCCGCGGGCGCGGCACTCGCCGCACCCATGATCACCACCGCGCCAGCGGTCGCCCACGATGGCCACGACCACGACGAGAACTACCAGGTGCTGGTCTTCACCAGCACCGAGGGAGTAGCCCACCCCTCGACCGCCAAGGGCGTCAACGCGGTCCGCAGCCTCGGCAAGAACAACGGGTTCACCGTCGACGTGTCCCGCAACGGAACCGTGTTCACCGAGGAGAACCTGGCGAACTACGCCGCCGTGGTCTTCCTGAACAACAACGGCGACGTGCTCGACGACGCGCAGCAGGAGGCGTTCGAGAACTACGTCAAGGCCGGCAACGGGTACATCGGCGTGCACGCTGCCGTCGACGCCGAACCGGACTGGGCGTTCTACCGTGACCTGGTCGGCACCACCTCGACCGGCACCACCGCCAGCGGCGCGGGCGTGATCGACGTCGCGGACCGCTACCACCCGTCGACCAGCACCGTCCCCCGCCAGCTGACCATCGACGAGAACTACCTCAACTTCGCGGAGAACGTCCGCGGCATCCAGCACGTGCTGGCCACCGTCGACACCGACACGGTCAGCGACAGCAGCATGGGCTACGACCACCCGGTCTCCTGGTGCCAGGACTACCAGGGCGGCCGCTCCTGGTACACCGGTCTCGGCTCCGCCCCGGAGACGTTCACCATCGGCGCGTTCCGTAAGCACCTGCTCGGCGGCATCCAGTGGGCCGCCGGCGTCGCCGAGGGCGACTGCGGCGCGACCGTCGAGTCCAACTACGAGCGGGTGGTCCTCAACGACCAGCCCGGTGAACCGATGAGCCTCGCCGTGCTGCCCGACGGCCGGGTGCTGCACAACACCCGCAGCGGAGAGGTCCGGCTCTACGACCCGGCCAGCGGCGCCAGCCCGGTCATCAGCAACATCGACGTCTACCAGCACGACGAGGACGGCCTGCAGTCGGTCACCCTCGACCCTAACTTCGCCGAGAACAAGTGGGTCTACCTCTACTACGCGCCGCCGCTGGACACCCCGGTCGACGACCCGGCCACCCCGGGCGTCAACGAGGGCGACGCGCCGGCCAACAGCGAGGACCCCAGCGTCTGGGAGGCGTTCAAGGGCTACAACCTGCTGTCCCGGGTCAAGTTCGTCGAGGAGCCGACCCCGCACCTGGACCTGTCGACCGAGCAGGAGATCCTCAAGGTCGGCACCGACCGGGGTGCCTGCTGCCACGTCGCCGGTGAAGTCAAGTTCGACGGCAAGGGCCTGCTCTACCTGGTCACCGGAGACGACACCAACGCCAGCGGCTCGGACGGTTACACGCCGATCAACCGGTCGCTGACCCGTGGCCCGGCCTACGACGCCGCCCGTTCCTCGGCCAACACCAACGACCTGCGCGGCAAGGTGCTGCGCATCCGGGTCAAGCCGGACGGCAGCTACGCCATCCCGGCCGGCAACCTGTTCCCCGAGTCGCAGGACCTCGACGACCAGACCCGCCCGGAGATCTTCCTGATGGGTCTGCGCAACCCCTTCCGGTTCGACGTCGACGAGCGCGGCTGGGTCTACATCGGCGACTACTCGCCGGACTCGCGCAACCCGAGCGCGACCCGCGGGCCGGAGGGCACCGGACGGTGGTTCGCCGCCAAGCGGGCCGGCAACTACGGCTGGCCGTACTGCTACTCGCCGACCCTGCCGTACATCGACTACGACTTCGAGACGCAGACCTCGGGTGAGCCGTTCAACTGCGCGGCGCCGATCAACGACTCGCCCCGCAACACCGGTCGCAGCCTGTTGCCGCCGGTCGAGCAGCCGCAGTTCTGGTACACGTTCAACGCCACCACCACCTGCCGGGACAGCTACCTGGTCGACCCGGCCGGCACCTGCGACTTCCAGTGGCCGGTCGTCGGCACCGGTGGCGTCGGCCCGATGGGCGGGCCGATCTACAAGTTCGACGAGTCGCTGGAGTCGGACTACAAGCTGCCGCAGTACTTCCACGACGCCGTCTTCTTCGGTGAGTTCAGCCGGGACCGGATGTTCACCATGCGGACCAACGGCAGCGGCAAGCTGTTCGGCGTCGAGCGGTTCCTGTCCACCTTCACCTTCGACAACCCGATGGACATGGAGATCGGCCCGGACGGCACCCTCTACGTGCTGGACTACGGTGACGGCTTCTTCCGGCCAAACCCGGACGCGTCGCTTTACCAGATCCGGTACGTCAAGGGCACCCGTGGACCGGTCGCCGAACTCGACGCGTCGCCCACCTCCGGCCAGGCCCCGCTGACCGTGCAGTTCTCCAGCGAGGGCACCAACACCCCGGAGCCGGGCGCCAGCATCGACATCGCCTGGGACTTCGACGGGGACGGCACAACCGACTCCACCGAGGCCAACCCGTCGTACACCTACACCAGCAACGGCGTCTACTACGCCCAGCTGACGGTGACCGACTCCAACGGCAAGCAGGCGACGTTGAGTCGGACCATCACGGTCGGCAACACCGCACCGACGGTGGAGGTCACCGCCCCGCTGTCCGGTTCCTTCTTCAACTGGGGCGACTCGGTGCCGTACACCGTCACCGTCACCGACCCCGAGGACGGCGCCATCGACTGTGAGCGGGTAGAGGTCAGCTTCGTGCTCGGCCACGACGAGCACGGCCATCCGCAGACCACCACCACCGGGTGCACCGGTAACCTGCCGACCCCGGCCGACGGGGCCGACCACGCCGGCAGCTACCTGTTCGGCGGGATCAGCGCCAGCTACACCGACCTGGGCGGCGGCGGCCAGCCGGCGCTGACCACGATCGGCCAGGCCACCATCCAGCTCTACCAGCAGCAGGCCGAGTTCGCCCCGATCCAGCAGGGCGTGTCGATCTCCAACACCTCGGACACCGGTGGCGGCCAGCACGTCTCCGGCATCAACGAGGGCGACTACATCGCGTTCGACCCGATCAACCTCGGCGGGATCGACACGGTGACACTGCGCCACGCCGGTGGCTCCTCGTCGACCGCGGGCACCCCGCGGGCCGCCGTGGAGCTGCGGGTCGACGCGCCGGACGGACCGCTGGTGGCCAGCACCACGCTGACCGCCACCACCGGCTCCAACGACTGGGCCAGCACCGACGTGGCGGTCGACCACCCGGCCGGCACCCACCAGCTGTACCTGGTCTTCCGAACCGTCGAAGGCGGAGCAACGTTCAACCTGTTCAACCTCAACTGGGTGCAGTTCGTTCCGGCGAGCTGACCCGGTCCGTGGGCCGGTGGCCGGCCGGCCACCGGCCCACGGACGACAACCGGTGACCGCCGGGCGGGCGTGCCGCCCGCCCCGGCGGGACCGACCAGCAGGACCACGGCCGGGGTGACCCGGCCGGGGACAACCGAATCGGGGGAGGCAGGGCCGAACGCCGAACGTCCCTGCCTGCCACAGCCCCGTCCGTCCGGTCGACCGGGCCCAACGACGGCGTCGTTGACGCCGACCTCGGCGCCGTCGACGGTGGTGCCACCCTGGCGCGCCCGGACGGACGGGGCCTTGCCAGACCGGCAAGGCGACAACCGGCAGCAGTACGACCACCGCCAGCGGCGGGCGTTTGGAGGCACGAATGCGTACCGGAGTCTGGCTGATCGGGGCGCGTGGCTCGGTCGCGGTCACCAGCATCGTCGGCGCGCTGGCCGTGCGCGCCGGCCTGGCCGACACCACCGGCTGCGTCACCGAACTACCGCCGCTGCGCGGCCCGGCCCTGCCCAGCTTCGCCGATCTCGTTTTCGGCGGACACGACATCGCCGCGACGCCCCTGGTGAAGAAGGCCGACGCGTTGGCCAGCGCCGGTGTGGTCCCGGGGCGGCTGGTCGCCGCGCTGCACACCGAGCTGGCCGGCCTGGAACCGCAGTTGCGTCCGCTGCCGGCCGGGGCCACCCAGGCCGAGACCGCGGCGGCGATCGCGGCGGACCTGGTCGCTTTCCGCCGCCGGCACGACCTCGACCAGGTGGTGGTGGTCAACGTCTCGACCACTGAACCGGCGCCGCCGCCGCATCCGGCACACGACGACCTCGCCGCGCTCGCAGCCGCGCTCACCGAGGCGCCCAGCGGCGCGCCGGTGCTGCCGCCGAGCGCGTTGGTGGCGTACGCCGCGCTCGGCGCCGGCTGCGGCTACGTCGATTTCACCCCGTCGGTGGGGGCCCGGTTGCCGGCCCTCGACGAGCTCGCCCGGCAGCGGGGGGCACCGTACGCGGGGCACGACGGCAAGACCGGCGAGACGCTGGTGAAAGCGGTGCTGGCCCCCATGTTCGCGCTGCGTAACCTGCGGGTCCGCAGCTGGTCCGGCAGCAACCTGCTGGGTGGCGGCGACGGGGCCAACCTGGCCGAGCCGGCGGCCAACGCGGCCAAGGCGGCCAGTAAACAGCGGGTGCTCGGTGAGATCCTCGGTTACCAGCCGCAGGGGCACACCCGGATCGAGTACGTCGACGACATCGGCGACTTCAAGACCGCCTGGGATCTGATCACCTTCTCCGGCTTCCTCGGCACCGGGATGCGGATGGAGTTCACCTGGCACGGGTGCGACTCGGCACTGGCTGCCCCGTTGGTGCTGGACCTGGCCCGACTGACCGCCGCCGCCGCCCGCGCCGGACGCTCCGGGCCGCTGCCGGAACTGGCGTTCTTCTTCAAGGACCCGATCGGGTCGGGCCCGCACGCCCTCGGCGACCAGTGGCGCGCCCTGGTCGAGTTCGCCGGGTACCTGCACGGTCAGACGGCCGAGCCGGGCGGTGCCGCATGACACCGCCACGGCTGTCGGACCTGGCCGAGCTGGTCCGGGCACCGGCAGCGCTGTCCGTACCAGGTGACGTGGTCGCCGGGGCGGCTGCCGCCGGCGGGCTCGGCCCGCGTACCGCCGGGCTGGCCGGCGCGTCGGTCTGCCTCTACTGGGCCGGGATGGCCGCCAACGACTGGGCCGACCGGGAGCTCGACGCGGTCGAGCGGCCACAGCGACCCATCCCGTCCGGCCGGGTCACCCCCGGTGCCGCGCTCGCTGTCGCCGCCGGGCTGACCACCGCCGGTCTGGCGCTCACCGCCGTCACCGGCGGCCGCCGGGCGCTCGCCGTCGGCGTGCCGCTGACCGCCGCCATCTGGGCGTACGACCTGTGGGCCAAGAACACCCCGGCCGGCCCGGCGGTGATGGCCGCCTGCCGAGGGCTCGACGTCCTGCTCGGCTCGGCCGGCACCGGCCGGACCCGGGCCGCGCTGCCTGCCGCGCTGGCCGTCGCCGCGCACACCTACACCGTGACCGAACTGTCCCGCAGCGAGGTCAGCGGTGCCGATCCCCGGCTGCCGGCGGCCACCTTGGCCGGGACCGCCGCCATCGCACTGGCCAGCGTCGCGCCGGCGGCCGGCCGGGCCATGTCGGTCCGCGCGGCGACGCCGACCGGCCGGGCTACGGCGGTCCGTGCCACGACGACCCGCCAGGCCACCTCCGCCCGCTGGTGGCGGGCCGGGGTCACCGCCGGACTCGCCGGCTGGTACGCCGCCCGATACGGTGCCGCGCAGACCGCAGTCGCCCGCGACCCCCGGCCCGAGCAGGTACGCGCGGCGGTCGGCGCCGGCATCGTCGGTCTGCCCGCCCTGCAGGGCGCGCTCACCGCCCGGGCGGCGGCGACCGGCACCGGCCTGGCCACCGCCGTCGGGCTCGCCGTCTCCGCCGCCGCGCCGATCGGTCGGCGGCTGGCCCGCAAGGTGTCCCCGACATGAACGCCGACCCGGCCGGCGAGCGGGAACCGGCAACCGGCGGGCCCGGCCCGGACGCGGCAGGCGGGCTGCGGTTCGGGTACGGCACCAACGGCTTCGCCAACCATCGGCTCGGTGACGCGCTGGCGCTGCTCGCCGACCTCGGCTACCAGGGTGTCGCGCTCACCCTCGATCACGATCACCTCGACCCGTACGCCGCCGGTCTGCCCGGCAAGGTGGCCCGGGTCGCCGACCAGTTGCGGGACCTCGACCTCGCGGTCGTGGTCGAGACCGGCGCCCGGTACCTGCTCGACCCGTGGCACAAACACGCCCCGACCCTGCTGCACGACACCGCGTCCCGTCGGGTCGACTTCCTGCGCCGGGCGGTGGCGATCGGCGCCGATCTGGGCGCGGAGGCGGTCTCCTTCTGGTCCGGGGTGCGCCCGGCCGACGTCGACGACGCCACCGCCTGGGACCGGCTGGTCGCCGGCTGCGCGACGGTCGTCGAGGCGGCCGACGCCGCCGACGTCACCCTCGGCTTCGAACCCGAGCCCGGGATGCTGGTGGCCGACATCGCCGGCTGGTGGCGGCTGCGCGACGCGCTGGGCCGCCCGGACCGGTTCGGCATCACTCTCGATATCGGACACTGCCGGTGCCTGGAGCCGGTGCCGGTGCCGCAGTGCGTCACCGACGTGGCCGCGCACCTGGTCAACGTCCAGATCGACGACATGCGCCGGGGCGTGCACGAGCACCTCGAGTTCGGCACCGGGGAGATCGATTTCCCGCCGGTGCTGGCCGCCCTCGACGCCGCCGGTTACCGGGGCCTGGTCGCCGTCGAGCTGCCCCGGCATTCGCATGCCGCCCCGGCGGTCGCCGCCCGGTCCATCGAGTTCCTTCGGTCCGCCGAACTCCAGGCCCGCACGGGACCGGCCGGTACGGCATCAGCCGGTACGGATTCGGCCCGCACCGTCGCTGAAGGAGGCCAGCCGTGATCCGACCCGCCCAGCCCGCCGACGACCCCCACGAGGACCCCGCCGACGTCGCCGGCCGACTCGCCGCCGCGCTGTCCGGCGTACCCGATCCGGACTGGCTCGCGCAGGCGCGGAGCCGGATCGTCACCGACCCGGCCAGCCTGCCGATGCTGTTCGCCAGCGCGGGCCGCCGCTGCGGCCGGGCCGAGCTGGCTGCCGTACCGGGATGGTCGGCCGACGAGGCCGCCCGGGTGCTGCTCCTCGTCGACCTGGCCACCGTCACCACCGAAGCGGAGTTGGCCGCCGCGGTCGCCGACTGCTACCACCACGGCGACGCCGCGGAGCGTCGGGCGGTGCTCAAGGCGCTGCCGCTGCTGCCGGTCGGCGACCGGGCGGTGCCGCTGCTCGACGACGCGATCCGGACCAACGACACCCGGCTGCTGGCCGCCGCGCTCGGCCGGTACGCCCGCCACCTCGACCAGCCGGCGTGGCGTCAGGCGGTGCTCAAGTGCGTCTTCACCGGCGTGCCGCTGGCCGCCGTGCACGACCTCGACGCCCGCGCCGATGCCGAACTGCTGATCATGCTCGCTGGGCTGCACGACGAGCGGGTCGCCGCCGGCCGGACCCTGCCGGACGACGCGCTCGCCCTGCTGCAGCGGCTGCGCTCCGCCGCAGCGGACACCACCACCCGACAGGAGGGGTGAATGCGCATCTTCGACCCGCACATCCACATGACCTCGCGGACCACCGACGACTACCAGGCGATGGCCGACGCCGGGGTCCGGGCCCTGGTCGAACCGGCGTTCTGGCTCGGCCAGCCGCGCACCAACGTCGGCTCGTTCGTCGACTACTTCGACTCGCTGCTCGGCTGGGAGCCGTTCCGGGCCAGCCAGTTCGGTATCCGGCACCACGCCACGATCGCGCTGAACCCGAAGGAGGCCAACGACCCCCGCTGCGCCGGTGTGCTCGACGTACTGCCCCGCTACCTGGTCAAGGACGGGGTGGTGGCGGTCGGCGAGATCGGCTACGACTCGATGACCCCGGCCGAGGACGAGGCGTTCGCCGCCCAGCTGGCGCTGGCCCGCGCGCACGAGTTGCCGGCCCTGGTGCACACCCCGCACCGGGACAAGGCCCGGGGCACCGAACGGACCCTGGCGGTGGTCGCCGAGTCCGGCATCGACGCCGGCCGCGTCGTGGTCGACCACCTCAACGAGGTGACGGTCGGGCTGGTCAAGGAGTCCGGCTGCTGGATGGGCTTCTCCATCTATCCGGAGACCAAGATGTCGCCGCCGCGGATGGTGGAGATCCTCAAGCAGTACGGCCCGGAGCGGATCCTGGTCAACTCGGCCGCCGACTGGGGCCGGTCCGATCCGTTGCTGACCCGGACCACCGGCGAGGCGATGCTGGCCGCCGGGTTCAGCGCCGACGACGTCGACCGGGTGCTGTGGCGCAATCCGGTGGAGTTCTACGGCCAGTCCGGCCGGCTCGACCTGAGCGACGTCGCCGCCCCCGCACCGACATTCGAAGGCAGCTCGATCATGCGGGGCGGTGGCTGATGCGCCTGCACGACCGGCGGCGGCGCACCGTCCACCTCAGCTACTGCACCAACGTGCACCCGGCCGAGGACCTCGACGGAGTGCTCGGCCAGCTCGACACGTACGCGGTGCCGGTCCGCGACCGGCTCGCCGCCGACCCGCTCGGCCTGGGTCTGTGGCTGGCCGCGCCGGCCGCCGCCGCGCTCGCCGCCGACCCGGCCGCCCGTCGCCGGCTGCGCACCGCGCTCACCGACCGTGGCCTGGAAGTGGTCACCCTCAACGGGTTCCCGTACGAGGCGTTCCAGGCGCCGGTGGTCAAACACGCCGTGTACCACCCGGACTGGGCCGATCCGCGCCGGCTCGACTACACCCTGGCGCTGGCCCGGATCCTCGCCGACCTGCTGCCCGACGACGCCGAGCGCGGCTCCATCTCCACGCTGCCGCTGGCCTGGCGGGAGCCGTGGGACGCCGAGCGGGCCGACGCCTGCGCCCGGATGCTGGACCGGCTGGCCGTCGGCCTGGCCGAGGTCGAACGGGACACCGGTCGGACGATCCGGGTCGGCTTCGAACCTGAACCGGGCTGCGTCGTGGAGACCACCGCCCAGGCCGCCGAACAGCTGGGCCGGGTGGACACCGACCGGCTCGGCGTCTGCGTCGACCTGGCCCATCTCGCCTGTGCCTGGGAGGAGCCGGTCGCCGCGGTCGGTCGGCTGCGGTCCGCCGGGCTACCGGTGGTCAAGGTCCAGGTGTCGGCCGCGTTGGAGGTCACCGACCCGGTGCGGGACCGGTCCGCGATCGCCGGGTACGTCGAACCTCGGTTCCTGCACCAGACCCGGTCCGGGGTTGCCGGGGCGACCGACGATCTCGACGCCGCGCTCGACGCCGGGCTGCCCGGCCCGTGGCGGGTGCACTACCACGTGCCGCTGCACGCCGCGCCGGTCGCGCCGCTGGCCTCGACGATGCCGCAGCTGCGAGCCGGTCTGGCCGCGGTCGTCGACGGCACCGACTGCGACCACTTCGACGTGGAGACCTACACCTGGGGGGTGCTGCCGGAAGGGCAACGTCCTACCGGGCCCGACCAGCTCGCCGCCGGGATCGCCGCCGAGCTGGCCCAGGCCCGCGACGAACTGGTCGGGCTCGGCATGAGCGCCCGCACCCGTACCACCGCCACCCGTACCGCCGCCGGATCGGAGGCCGCCGCATGAACCCGTTGCTGGTGCTCGACGTGGTCGGCCTGACCCCCCGGCTGCTGCGCCACATGCCCCGGCTGGCGGCGGTCGCCGACACCGGCTTCCAGGCCGAACTCGGCACCGTGCTGCCGGCGGTCACCTGCTCGGTGCAGTCCACCTTCCTGACCGGTGAGCCGCCGTCCGGCCACGGCATCGTCGGTAACGGCTGGTACTTCCGCGACCTCGGCGAGGTGTTCCTCTGGCGGCAGCACAACGCACTGGTCGGCGGGGAGAAACTGTGGCAGGCCGCGCGCCGGGTCCGCCCCGACTACACGGTGGCGAACATCTGCTGGTGGTACGCCATGGGTGCGGACGTCAACTGGACGGTCACCCCCCGGCCGATCTACCACGCCGACGGGCGCAAGGATCCGGACTGCTACACCGATCCGCCGCAACTGCACGACGAGCTGACCGGTCGGCTCGGCACGTTCCCGCTGTTCAACTACTGGGGGCCGGGTGCCGGGCTGGTGTCGTCGGAGTGGATCGCGAAGGCGACCCGGACGATCATGGCCGACCATTCGCCGGATCTGACCCTGGCGTACCTGCCGCATCTCGATTACGACCTGCAACGCTACGGTGGCGCCGGCCCGCACGCGCAGCGGGCGGCGGCCGAACTCGACGCGGTGCTGGCTCCGCTGCTGGACGCGGCGGCGGCGCGCGGCGCGACCGTGGTGGCGCTGTCCGAGTACGGCATCACCGACGTGTCGCAGCCGGTGCACGTCAACCGGCTGCTGCGCGCCGAAGGGCTGCTGCGGGTCTACACCCAGGCCGGGATGGAGTACCTCGACCCGTGGACGTCGCGGGCGTTCGCCGTCGCCGACCACCAGGTCGCCCACGTGTACGTCCGGGATCCGGCCGATGTCGCGACGGTGGCCAAGCTCTGTGCCGGCCTGCCGGGCGTGGCGCAGGTCCTCGACGCCGACGGCAAGGCTGCCGCCGGCCTGGACCATCCGCGCTCCGGTGAGCTGGTGCTGGTGGCGCAGCCGCAGGCCTGGTTCACCTACTACTACTGGCGCGACGACACCGCCGCGCCGGACTTCGCCCGGTTGGTGGAGATTCACCGTAAGCCCGGATACGACCCGGCGGAGCTGCTGTTCGACCCGGCCAACCCGGGTGCCGCCAAGGCCCGCGCGGCGATCGCCCTGGCCCGCAAGAAGATCGGCCTGCGGTACACGATGAACGTGGTCGGGCTGGACGCCGGCGCGCGGGCGGTACACGGATCGCACGGCCGGCTGCCGGACGACCCCGCCGACGGTCCGGTGCTGCTCTGCTCGGACCCGGCGCCGGCCCGGGACCGGTTCGCCGCCACCGAGGTCAAGTCGCTGCTGCTGGAATTGGCCGGGCTCGACGCCGATGCACCGGCACCGGCACCGTCGCCTGAGGTGTCCCGGTGACCGTGGCGCCGGCCCGCCCCGGCGACAGCCCGGATTCGGACGCCCCGGCCGGTGCCGGTGCGGTGGGCTGGTCGCTGCGCGAGCGGTGCGACGCCGAACTGACGGCGTTCCTCGACCGGCAGGATCCGCACTGGCCGGACGGGGCACCGCGCGGGGTGTACGACACACTGCGCCGGTTCGTCCTGGTCGGCGGCAAGCGGCTGCGCCCGGTCTTCTGCTACTGGGGGTGGCGCGGTGCCGGGGGAGCGGACTGCCGGGAGATCGTCGCGGCCGCCGCCGCGCTGGAGATCTTCCACGCGTTCGCGCTGATCCACGACGACATCATGGACGGAAGCGACCGTCGCCGGGGCGAGCCGTCGGTGCACCGGATCTTCGCCGACCTGCACACCCGCTCGTCCTGGCGGGGCGACTCCGGCCGGTACGGGCGCAACGCGGCGCTGCTCTGCGGGGACCTCTGCGCCGCCTGGGCGGACCAGATGTTCCACGAGTGCGGGCTCGACGCCGCGCAGATCCGGCGCGGCTACGCGGTCTTCGCCGGGATGCGTACCGAGGTGATCGCCGGGCAGTACCTGGACCTGGTGTCCGGCGTCGGCGACGGTTCGGTGGCCAGTGCGTTGACGGTAATCCGGATGAAAGCCGCTAGATACACAGTTACCCGACCATTGCAGATCGGTGCGGCCCTTGCCGGGGCCGGGCCCGAACTGCTGGACGCGTACGCTGCCTTCGGTGATCCACTGGGCGACGCGTTCCAGCTCCGGGACGACGTACTCGGGGTGTTCGGCGACCCGGCGGTCACCGGCAAGTCGGTGCTCGACGATCTGCGAGAGGGCAAGTCGACGGTGATGATGGCGCAGGCCCGCAACCTGGCGGACCGCAGCCAGGCAGCCCGGTTGCGAGAGCTGTTCGGCAATCCGGAGCTGGACCCGACCGGGGCCGACGAGCTGCGCGGCATCATCGTCGACACGGGAGCTCTCGAGGCGATCGAGCAGATGATCCGGATTCGTACCCAGGAAGCGGTGACCATTCTCGTCGATGCGTCGTTGACCCCCGAGACGCGCACGGAATTGACCGCCCTGGCTGAATCGGTGGCCGAGCGGCAGAGCTGACCCGCAGGACCCCAAGGAGGCATCGTGGCCGTACCCCATCAGGTGACCGGTGGTTCACACCCGGTCGACCAGCATGGTGTCGAACCGGGAACGGAGCACCGGCGGCTGCGGATAGCCATGATCGGCCAGAAGGGGATGCCCGCGACGTACGGCGGGATCGAACGCCACGTCGAGGAGCTGGCCAGCCGGCTGGCCGCTCGGGGACACGACGTGACCGTGTACTGCCGGCCCAGCTACGGGTCGGTGCCGATGGACCGGTACCGCGGCGTACGGCTGCGCCAGGTGCGAACCGTGGCCAGCAAACACCTCGACGCCATCGTGCACTCCACCACCTCGACCCTGGCCGCCATGCGTGATCGGCCGGACATCGTCCATTACCACGGTCTCGGCCCCGGCCTGGTCGCGCCGCTGCCTCGCTACCTGGCCCGCAGCAAGGTGGTGCTCACTGTGCACGGCCTGGACCAGCAGCGGGCCAAGTGGAGCCGGCTCGCCCAGACGGTGCTCGGCACCGCCCACTGGCTCAGCGGGTACGTGCCCGACGCCCGGGTCGCCGTCTCCCGCGGCCTGGCCAACCACTACCAGACCAGGTTCGGCAGTTCGGCCAGCTACATCCCGAACGGGGTCGGCACCCCACGCCAGGTCCCGGCCCGACAGATCGGCCCCCGCTTCGGCCTCACCCCCGGCCGGTACCTGCTGATGGTCGGCCGTCTCGTGCCGGAGAAATCGGCGGATCTGCTGGTCCGCGCCTTCCGCCAGGTCGACACCGACCTGCGGTTGGCCATCGTCGGCGGATCGTCGTTCAGCGACGACTTCGTGGCCCGGGTACGCGCCGAGGCCGTCGACGACCCCCGGGTCGTCTTCACCGGGTTCGCGTACGGCGATCTACTGGCCGAGCTCTACTCGCACGCCGCCGGTTTCGTCCAGCCGTCCCGGCTGGAAGGGCTGCCGCTGACCCTGCTGGAAGCGGCCTCCTACGGTCTGCCGGTGGTGGCCAGCGACATCACCCCGCACGTCGAGGTGCTCGCCACCGACGGGCCCGGTCACCGGATCTTCCGCGACGGCGACGCCGACGATCTGGTCCGCGCGCTGCGCCAGGTGGCCGCCGATCCCGACGCGGAGCGCACCGGAGCCAAAGCTCTGCGTGACCGGGTCGGTGCCGAGTACACCTGGGACGCGGCCACCGCCGAACTGGAAGCGCTGTACCTGGATCTGCTGCCGGCCCGCAAGCCGCAGCTGATCCGGCCCCGCCGCCGGCCCCGCAGCGAACCGGACGGCTGATGGCCGGCCCCGGCGTGTCGGCCCATACTGCCTCGTCGAGGATCCAGCTAGATTAGGCCGGCCCACCGGCGAACGGCGGTGGGCCGGGCCGGCCCACCGGGACGGCAGATCGACCTCCGTCCGCCCCGACCCGGGGTCGGCGGCGGTCCGGGTATGCGGCGCGGCTCGACCCGACAACGGGCGCAGCGGGACAACGGGCGAAGCGGAACAGCGGATCGGCGTGCGGTGACCAGACAACAGCGGGAGAACCGGCCAGCGGGCCGGCTGCTCAGCGTGCTCGCTGCGGTCGCCGCTGCGGCCGTCGCCGTCACCGCCGGCCTGGCGCTCGCCGCCGGTGACCGGCGCGGCGTGGTGTTGCCGATCGCCCTCGTCGCCGGAGCCGCCGTCGGGGTGCTGGCCATCACCCGGTTCTCCGGGTACGTGATCCTGATGCTCGCCGTGCGTCCGCTGCTGGACGTGGTCAAGCTGAGCGGACCGACCGCCGGCCGGGCGGACACCGACCAGGCGTCCCGGCTGAGCGACCCGTCGACCATGGTCGCGGTGCTCTTCCTGCTCGCCGCCGGGCTCTGGCTCGCCGCCCAGTTACGCCGCAGCGGCCGGTTGCGCGGCACCCCGCTGGGCTGGGCGATGCTGCTGGTCGGCGCGACCGCGCTGGTCAGCGCGCTCGGCGCGAACCGGCCGACGCCGAGCCTGCTCGAGGCGATGCGGATTCTGACCGTGGTGGTCATGTTCGTGGTACTCGAACAGCTGATGCCCGACCGGGCGGCGGTCCGGCGGATCCTGATCGCCTGCTACGGCTCGCTGGCCCTGGCGCTGCTCTACACCGTGCTGGTCAGCGCCTTCGGGCAGGTGCCGTCCGAGGTCAAAGGCCAGTTCATCAGGGTCAGCGGCCCGTTCAGCCAGTCGACCACCTTCGGCCGGTACCTGATGTTCATGATCGTCTTCGGGTTCGCGATCTACCGGTTCCTGGCCCGGCGCGCCCAGTTGGTCCTCGCCGTACTGCTCGGGCTTTCCCTGGTCTTCCTGATGCTGACCAACACCCGTTCGGCGATCCTCGGTGCGGCGCTCGGGCTGATCGTCGTCGCGGTGCTGCACCGTAGCGGTCGGATGCTCGCCACCCTGCTGGTCGTCGCGGTCGCCGGAGTCAGTCTGCTGCCCTCGGTCGGGGACAGGTTCGCCCAGCTCGCCGAGGACCGGCCCACCGGCGGCGGGCCGACCGGAAACACCCTGCAGTGGCGGGTCGACTACTGGGCGGAGATCGTCACCCTGGCCAACCGCAACCCGGTCACCGGGATCGGGCCGAACATGACCCAGCACGAGACCTCAGAGGCGAAGAAGCCGCACAACGACCTGCTGCGGGCGTACGTGGAGACCGGTCTGGCCGGGCTGCTGGCCTACCTGGCGATGCTGGTGCTGCTGCTGTACACCGCCCGTACGGCGTTGCGCCGCGCCCCGCCGGACAGCCTGGAACGCGGCGTCGCGGTCGGCTTCGCCGGCTGCGCGGTGGTGTTCATCGCGGTCAGCCTCGGCTCCAACGTCATCTCCAACGTGGTGACGCTGTGGTACTTCGTCGCGTTCGCCGCCGCGGCCAGCGCCATCGCGCACGGCCGGACGACCAGCGCCATCGCGCACGGCCGGACGACCAGCGCGACGACCCACGGCCGAGTCGCGGACGCCATCACCCAACGCCGGGCCGGCACCGGGTCGGTGACCACCCCGGCACCACAACTTCGGTACGAGTAGGAGCCCATAGCGTGGAGATCGTCGACTACCTGCGCATCGCGCGCCGGCGGCTGTGGCTGCTGGTCGGTGTGCCGGTGCTGGCCGCCGGTGCGGCCGCGACCCTGGTGCTGATCGCCCCGCAGCAGTACACCGCGACCGCGTACGTGGCGGCACCGGCGCTGGTCGGCGGGGCGGCCGCCCAGCAGTACACCGGCAACCAGGCGGCCAACCAGTTCGCCGCCGCGTTCAGCGCCGCCGCCACCTCGCCCCGGGTCGTGGACGAGGTGACCGCCGAGACCGGCGTCGCCGCCAACCGGCTGCGGTCCGGGCTGGTGGTCAGCCAGGTCGGGGCGAGCAGTCAGATGGAGATCACCTTCGCGTCGGCGGACCGGTCGATGGTGAGCCCGGTGCTCGCCGCTACCGCCGAACGGGCCCTCGCCTTCCTCTTCTCCTCCCAGGTCGCGATCGCCACCGAGCAGGTCACCGCGGCCAGCACCGACGTCGACGAGGCGACCGCCGCGATCACCGCCTGGGAGGACGAGAACGAGGTCACCCAGCCGGACAAGATCTACCAGGCGACGCTGAACGAGTTGGCCAGCCTGCGCCAGCAGCGACTGCAGATGCAGGCGGTCGGCAACGGCCGGGGCGTCGACGCCGCCACCGAGGCGATCGAGGCCGGGCAGCGCAGACTCGACACCATCGGCCCGAAGCTGCCCGACTACGAGGCGCTGCTCGCCCAGCGGGACGCCGCGACCAGCGCGCTCTCCTCGGCCCGGCAGGGCCTGCAGGCCGCCCGGGCGCAGGCCCAGGCGGCCGATCCGACCGAGGTGACCAGCGTCGGCGCGGTCCGGGCCGTCTCCCGCACCAGGAGCCTGGTCAACACCACGGTGCCGGTCGCCGGCGCCGGGCTGCTGCTCGCCGTGGTCCTGGTCGCCATGCTGGAGATGCTGGCCCGCAACCGGGCCGACGAACCACCGGCGTCGCCCAGCGGCGACCCCACCCCGCCCCCCGGGCCCGGTCCGACCGGCGGCGACGAGACCCGGGAAATCCCGGCTGCCCGGGTCGGCCGGGCCACTCCGGTCGGGCAGGTGTCCCGTACCGCCGGTCGGGTCTACGGCGCGGGCGGCTCGCTCGAACCGCACCCGGGGCGGTGACGTGACGGCCGAGCCGGCCCCGACCCCCGTCGCCGGCACCCCGTCGGGCCCTGCCCCTGGCACCCCGTCCGGCCCCGCCGGCACCCCCTCGGGCCGTGACTCCGGCGACCAGCACATCCGCGGCATGGCCCGCGGCGGCGGACTCAACCTGGTCGGGGCGATCCTCAACCAGGGCGCGGTCTTCCTGGTCATGCTGCTGCTGGCCCGGTTCCTGGGGATCAGCGAGGTCGGCCAGTACGCCCAGTGTTACGCCGTACTGGCCCTGCTCAGCCTGCTGTCGCTGTCCGGGTTCCGGGCCGGGCTGACCCGGTTCGTCGCCGTACACCTCGCCGACGACGACCCGGCCGCGATCCGCGGCACCATCCGACTCGGCCTGGCCATCTCCGCCGGCTCGGCGACCGTGATCGCGATCGCGCTGGCCCTGGCCGCCCCCGCGTTGGCCGCCGCGCTCCACGACCCCGGCCTGGTCACCGGGCTACGCCTGGTCGCGTTGACCCTGCCGGCGCTGACCGTCTGCGAGGCGGCGCTCGCCGCCACCCGGGGCTGGCGCACCCAGCGGCCGTTCACCCTGATCGGGCAGATCTACGAGCCCGGCACCCGGCTGCTGCTCACCGCGCTGGCCCTGATCACCGGCGTCGGGGTCACCGGCAGCTACTGGGCGCTGGTCGTGGCCGGCTGGTCGGCCGCGCTGCTGGCCCTCGGCGCGCTGGCCCGGCTGATGCGCCGGGTCGCGCCGGGCCCGGTCGTCTACCGGCCCCGGCAACTGTTCAGTTTCTCGACGGTCAGCTGGGTGTCGTCGCTGTCGTCGACCGGCCTGATCTGGGTCGACACCCTGATGCTCGGCTTCTTCGCCAACGACGAGATCGGCGTCTACAACGTCGCCACCCGACTGGTCACCGTCGCGATCTTCGTCCTCGCCCCGATCAACGCCGCGTTCGGACCGTACCTGGCGTACCTGCACCACCAGGGGCGGGCCGACGAGGTACGGCGGATCTACGGTGCCGCCACCGGCTGGGTGGTACGGCTGTCGCTGCCGGCGTTCGTGGCGCTGCTGGTCTTCCCGGAGAGCCTGCTGACGGTCTTCGGCGGCGGGTTCGCCGCCGGGGCGGCGGTCACCCTGATCCTTGCCGTCGGGCAGCTGGTCAACGCGGCCACCGGACCGTGCGGCACGGTGCTGAACATGTCCGGCCGGGTGGCGATCAACATGTACGACAACATCGCCGCCCTGCTGCTGAACATCCTGCTCAACCTCTGGTTGATTCCGGCGTACGGGATCATCGGCGCGGCGGTCGCCTGGGCGATCTCCCTGGCCGTGGTCAACGTTGCCCGGGTGCTGCAGGTCCGGGCCCTGATCCGGGCGGTCCCGGTGACCGTGGGCATGATCAAAGGCCTCGGTGCCGGGCTGGCCGCGCTGGTCGCCGGGCTGGTCATTCGGCTGCTGCTGCCCGGCTGGCCGGAGCAGCTGCTGGTCGGTCTGCCGGTGGTGGTGACCGTCTACGTTGGCGTGGTGCTGGCGCTCGGCCTGAGCCGGGAGGACATCATGGTGCTGCGTACCCTGCGCCGGGGTGGCCGGCGCGGCGGGGCCGGCCGTCCCGGCGGTGCGGACGGCCAGGGCCGTCCCGGTGAGTCGGCGGCGGATCTGCAGGAGGTGACGCGTTGACCGGCAACCGGGGCACCACCGACCGGCTGCGCCGCACGGTACGCGGGGCCCGGGCCTGGGCGCGCACGATGGTCCCTGGTCAGCTCGGCGCCCTGCCGGACTTCCTGATCATCGGAGGACAACGTTGCGGCACCACCTCGTTGCACCACTATCTCGCCGCCCATCCGCAGGTCCGCCCGGCCACCGGTAAGGAGCTGCAGTACTTCAGCATCCACCATGGACGCGGCGAACGCTGGTACCGGGCGCACTTTCCTGCCCGCCCAACGGGTGTCCGCAGCTTCGAGGCCAGCCCGTACTACCTGTTCCACCCGAGCGTGCCGGCCCGGGTCGCCGCCGGCCTGCCGCAGGCCCGCTGCATCGCCCTGCTGCGCGACCCGGTCGAACGGGCCTACTCGCACTACCTGCACACCCGCTCGTACGGTGCCGAACCGCTGTCGTTCGCCGACGCGGTCGACGCCGAGGAGCAGCGGCTGGCCGACGCGCTGCGCGACGGGCCAGACAGCCCGGCCGCGCACACCGCCCTGCGCAACTACTCCTACCTCGCCCGGGGGCGCTACGCCGAGCAGCTGCGGCGCTGGTACGCCGTACTGCCGGCGGACCGGCTGCTGGTGCTGCGCAGCGAGGACATGTACGCCGATCCGGCCGGCGTCTACGACCGGGTGCTGCGCTTCCTCGACCTGGATCCGTTCACACCGGCGGCGTTTGCCCAGCACACCCGGCGTACCGACCGGGGGCCGGGGGAGCTCACCGACGAGCTGCGCGCCCAGCTCGGCAGCTACTTCGCCCCGCATGACGCCGACCTCGCCGACCTGCTCGGCTGGCCGCACACCTGGTCGCCCCGGAGCTGACCGGCGCGCGATTGCCGTCTCGCTGGTGCCGGCCGGGGTTGCCGCTGGCTGGGACACTGGGTGTCTCCGGCCAGAGTGGAGGTTGTCCGGTGCCGACGCGACCCCGTAAGCCGATGGGTGCCGTTGCCTCCCTGCTGCTCGTGCTCTGCGGAGTGGTGGCAGTCTCCGGCACCCTGTGTCTGACGGGCATCGTGTTGGAGCTCCGCAAGGATCCGCTGCAGCAGACGGGGGAGCGGGTGTTCGCCGATCGGGCGCAGCGGCTCAGCCGGGAGGTGAGCTTGTTGCCGGCGGACGACCCACCGGCCGGGCACGTCATCCGGATCGTCGCCACCGTCGAGGGCCGGGAACGGACGGAACTCGGGCTCACCGGCCGGGTCTACCTGGTCGAGGTGTCCGGCGACCATGGCCGGGTGGAGGCGACCTTCACCGAGGACGTGTCGTCCGGCGGCGGCTGGTTCTATGCGGAGGGCGAGGTGACCGTGTGCGTCAGGTGGGACCTCCACCGGAAGTCCACCGTCTACTCGGACATCACCGCCAGGGCGGTGTCCTGCCCGTAGCGGCCTCGGAGCAGCCGCCCACCGCCTCATGATCACATCCCGCCGCGTCATGATCACATGACGAAAATTCGGCCGACACGCCGACCGGCCCCCAGCAGAGCATCAAGTGATCATGATCCGGCGGCAAGGTCATGGCTCAGGATCCGTTGGCTGGTGCACGGGTGAGTACGCCGTGCAGTACCTGGTCGGTGAGTTGGTCGCGGAACCGGGCGTCGGTGGGGTCGGCCCCGGCGACGGATCGGCCGAGCACGGCGAGCAGCAACGCGCCGAGGATGGCGTTGGCGGCGTCGGCAGCGTTGGCGATGTCTGCGACGGTGACTGCGCCGTCGGTGTCGGTCTTTGTTTCGGCGAGGAGTTCCCGGAGCGGGCCGGCGATCCATCTGTCGTTGGCGGCCATGACGTCGGTCATCCGGCCGGTGGAACCGAGGGCGCTGAGCAGGCCGGCGCAGATCCCGGGGTGCTGCGACAAGTAGGTGGCGAGAGCCGTCACCATCGCCCGTAGTCGCCGCTCGGGTGGGTCGGTGGGGTCTATCGAGGCCTGCACCGCCTGGGCTCCGTCGTGGGCGTGCGCGGTCAGGAGGTACGTGAGCAGGTCGTCACGGCCGGCGAAGTAGTAGTACAACGTCGCTCGCGATGCCCCGACCATGCCGGCGATGTCTTCCAGACGGGGCGCAGGGTCGCCGTGGAGCACCTGCTCGCTGACGTCGAGCAGGCGTCGCGCGAGGTCGGCCGGAGGGGTCTTCACGTCGATACAGCCTATCCGGCTTGCCCTGGACCAGAATCCAGATTACAGTCTAAATCATGGTTGAAATCAGATCCTACGGTCCGTGGGCGCTGATCACCGGTGCCTCGTCCGGCATTGGTGAGGCGTTCGCCGAGTACCTCGCCGCTGCCGGGCTGCACCTTGTCCTGGCGGCCCGATCCACCGACCGGCTCGAAACCCTCGCCACCGCGCTGACCCGTGCCCACGGCATCAGTTGCCGGGTGGTCACCGTCGACTTCGGCAGGACCGAGGCCGCCGCCGAGCTCGTCGACGCGACCGCGGATCTCGACGTCGGCCTGCTGGTCTCCAACGCCGGCACCGGCCGCCCCGGCCCGCTCCTCGACCAGGACCTCGCCGACCTGCACCGCCGGTTCACCATCAACGCCACCACGCACCTGGATCTGGCCCACGCCTTCGGGCGGCGGTTCGTCACCCGTGGCCGGGGCGGCATCATCCTCGTGTCGGCACTGGGCGCGGTGCACGGGCTGCCGAACATGGCCCACGAGAGCGCGGCCAAGGCCTACGTGCTCAACCTCGGCGAGGCCCTGCACCACGAGCTCGCCGCCGGCGGCGTCGACGTCACCGTGCTGTTGCCGGGCAACGTCGACACCCCGATCATCGACGCCTACGGCATCGACCGTGCGGCGATGCCGATCCGACCCCAGCCGGCCCAGACCGCCGTACGCGAGAGCGTGGCCGCGTTCCTGCGCGGTCGGCCCACCCACATCCCGGGTCGGTCGATGCGGATCATGACCCGGCTGCTGCCCCGGACCCGGTCGATCCGCCTCAACGGCCGGATGCTCGGCCAGGCCGCCCGCCGCCTGGCCGAACGGGAAGCCACCACCACGGTGGCCCCGTCGTGAACGCCGCTGCCCTGCCCGCCGGGGTGGAGCGGGTCAGCCGGATCCCGTACCGGTTGCTCAGCTGGGGGGTGCCGATGGGGCCGCTGACCCTGCTGCGTACCCAGGGCCGGCGCAGCGGCCTGCCGCGTACCGTGCCGGTCGTCACGCTGCGGCACGCCGACCTCGACTGGCTCGTCTCACCGTTCGGTGTCACACAGTGGGTGCGCAACATCCGCGCCAACGGCCGCGCCGAACTCGGTCGCGGACACCGGTTCCGCACTGTCGGCATCGTCGAGGTCGACGGCGAAACCAAGCTGGACGTTCTGTATCGCTACCGCCGCGCGTTCGGGTTCATCCCGTTCGTCCGGCAGGCCTTCGACGCCACCCCCGGCGACGGTCCGTCCGGGTTCCTCGCCGAAGCGGACCGCCACCCGGTTTTCCTCCTCCAGCCGCGCGGCTGACCCGCTCACTCGCTGGCGAGGCCCCCGCGCCTGTCGCATCAGCCACGGGGGCGGAGTACGTAGACAGCCGAACTGCCTGATCCACTGTCCAGTTCGGCTGTCCGCAGGTCGGTCACTGGGACGTTGATTCGCTGTCCAGTTGCGCCGCTGCCTGCGTCGGCCCACACCTCGACCGTCCCGCTGGCGGGTAGCTGCCGTGGCCCGATCACCAGGATCTGAACCTCTGCCATCGCATGTCTCCTGCCTGCTCGCGCCAGCGGTCGCGCCGGCTGCCACGAAACAAGGATGTCGCCGAATTGTCGCCCCGCGCGACGGCTTCCATGACGACGTTCCGGCGACCTGCAGGGCGACATTCCGGCGACACAAGGGCTACGATCACTCGCATGACGACCACTCCGAACGCGACGTTGCGGGCCGTGCGGATGGGCCTGCTGATGAGTCAGGACGACTTCGCCCGCGCGCTGCGCCAGGCAGGGGATCGCGCCGGAATGCCCAACGATGCGAACAAGCGCCTCGTGCAACGCTGGGAGGCTGGGGCGATCACCTCGCCCCGTCCGGCGTACGCGCGCGCCCTGGAGTCGGTCACCGGCCTGCCGATCAGCTCGCTCGGCTTCACTGTGGCGGTCCCGCATGCCCGCAGCGCCGACGCCAGCGAGGATGGAACCGGCGGCCGGAGTGGCGAGGGCGGTGACGAAGCGCGGGGTGCTCAGGTGCCGGCGACCGGGCAGGCGTCCACTCCGGTGCCGCGCGGTGGCCCTGCCCTGCGGACCGCGCCGACCGGCAACTACTCCGGGGTGTGGCTGTCCCGGTACGAGTACCACAGCTCGGGTCGTGGTGCCACGTTCACCGGTCGGCACTACGTCGTGCTGCTGCAGCACGGTGACCGGCTCACCGTACGCAGTCTGCCCGGTTCCTCCGACGCGCCGCTCACCATGGACCTGACCGTCGACGGCAACGTGGTCACCGGGACCTGGATCGAGCAGACCGCGCCGCAGGGCTACTACCGGGGCGCCCGGTACCATGGCGCGATCCAACTGCTGGCCGAGCCCACCGGGCGTCGGCTGACCGGAAAGTGGATCGGGTTCGGCAAGGAGATGGACGTCAACACCGGCCCGTGGGAGCTGGTGTTCCAGGATGCCAGCACGAACAAGGCGACCCTGGCCGCCTACGACCGCCGACCCGATCCGGAGTAGCAGCCCGCCGCCTCATGATCAGTGGCTGCCCTCATGATCAGATGACGGAAATTCGGCCGACACGCCGATGAGCGCCCAGCAGAGCATCAAGTGATCATGGTCCGGTAGCGCGTCGCCGAGGAACCCGCCACCGATCCACAATCGAGTAGTTGTCCACAGTGTGGCCCCACCTGGGTCGTCTGGTGGCTGAGGTCGCGGCAGCGTAGCCGAGCATGAACGAGGTGATCGAGGAGCTGTGCCGGCGCAGCGGCGGTGTGGTGACCCGTCGCCAGGCCCTTCAGATGGTGCCGCGCTGGGTGCTGGACGACGCGGTACGCGCCGGTCGACTGCGGCGCGTTCTGCCGGGCGTCTACGTGGCGGCCGAATTGATCGGCGAGGCCCGGAGCGGCATGTCGCCGATCCAGCTGCTCGGCCCGCAGCCACGACGACGTGCGGTGTTGGCCCACGCCGATGGTCGGGTCGCGTTCAGCCACACCACCGCACTCGATCTCTGGGGGCTGCGCCAGCAACCCACTGACGAGGCACTGCACCTGACGGTGCCGATCGGCGTGGGATTTCGTAGCCAGGCAGGCCTGACCGTGCACCACCGACCGGCGTTCGCCGTCGGTCCGCCGCAGGTGGTGGTACGCGACGAGGCGCCGGTGACGCGGCTGGAACGGAGTCTTGTCGAGTCCTGGCCGCTGCTGTCGGCCGCCGACCGGCCGGCTCCGCTGATCCGGGCTGTCAACGACAGGTGGACGAACGCGGACCGGATCTCCGCAACTCTCGATGAGCTGCCGCGACTCACCGACCGGGCCGCGTTGCGGACGCTGCTGGCGAAGCTCGCCGCCGGCTGCCGCAGCCAGTTGGAGATCTGGGGCCACGATCAGGTCTTCGTCGGCGCTGGCATGCCCGACTTCCAGCGGCAATATCCGGTCCGGGTCGGTGGCCGCACCATCTACCTGGACGTGTACGCCGAGCGGGAACGGATCGACTTCGAGCTCGACGGAGCCGCCTCGCACGGCAGCCCTGCCCAGCGTGAGATCGATCTACGGCCCGACGCGCTGCTGGCCACCGTCGGCATCCAGGTGGTGCGGTTCGCACACCGCCGGCTGGTGACCGAGCCGCGGCAGGTCCGCCGCGAGATTCTGGCCATCCTCGACGGACGCCGGAGCCGGTGATCAGCCTGAGCGCGCTGATCAGTCGCGGCGGGTCGTTGGCCACCGACCGGTGTCAGTCGACCTCGGCGAGGATCGACTCCGGAGTGCCGGTGGCGTGCAACAGCACCGGCCGATCGGTGACGGTCACCTCGGCCGCCGTCTTGGTCGGTGCGGCACCGGCCGGCCCGGCGTGCAGGCTCGGCACCGCGGACACCCGTACCGCGTCGTCGACCTCGCCGGACCAGACGACCAGGGTGCTCTCCTCGCCCTGCTGGAACGCGACGCCGATCAGCCCGTCCCGGCGGACCGGAGTGACGGTCGCACCACGGGCCGCCACCGCCAGGCTCTCGAACATCCGGCCGGCCTCACGTTCCGTACCGTCCGGGTCGAGCAGGCCGTAGCGAACCTCGCTGCCGGCCCGGTTGTTCGGGTTGTAGCCCAGCGGCAGCCACATCACCTGCCGGACACCGCCGGCCAACAGCATGGTGGAGACCTTGACGACCTCCTCGGCCCGGCTGACGTCGTCACCGTCACCGTCGCGCCAGAACTGCCCGACCTCCCACGCCTCGATCGGCACGTCGACCGGGGTCTGTGCCGCCAGGTAGTCCAGCAGCGCCGGTACGCCGTCGAAGTGCTCGTAGTAGTGCACCTGGCGCAGCTGCACCACGCCGTCGTCGATCAGCTGCTCGGTGGCGGCCAAAAAGGCGACGTTGCGTACGTTGGTCTCGTTGTCGAGCGCGGTCCGCAGCGTCTCGATCGTGTCCACCTCGGGGATCTTGCGGCCCCGGGTGCCGATCCGCCGCTGGAAGTACGCGTTGTAGGCGGCGATCGCCTCGTCGTCGCGGCCGGCTTGGACCAGCCGGTCGACCACCCCGAAGCCGTACGCGACACTGCTGATGCCGGAGTCGACGACCACCGCGTCCGGGTTCGCGGCGTGCACCGCCTCAGCGGCGGCGGTGGCCAGCTCGACGTACTCCTCGGGGGTGCCGCGCCAGTACTGCGGGGCGTTGACCTCGTTCTCGATCGCATACTGGCGGACGCCGTAGGGCGAGTAGCGGCGCACCACGTCACCGACGAACTGCCGGTAGGCGGCCATGTCCAGCGGCATCGTCGACTCGGTCTTGTTGGCCTGGCCGCGGACGTGTTCCGGGGTGCCACCGGTGGCCCAGCACATCTCGGTCCGGATCTTGATGTTCAGCACGATGCCGAGTTCCCGGCTGCGCTGGGCGATCTGGTCCAGGGCCGACCAGTCCTGTTGCCCCTGGGTCGGCTCGATGCTGCACCAGCTGATCTCGTGGTAGGTGGCGGACCCGGACAGTTTGCGCAGGTACGGCAGGAACTCGTCGTACCTGTTCCAGTCCCAGTGCGCGCCGAACGGGTGGGTGTCCTCGGGGTACGGCGGCAGGCTCGGCAGCGGCGCGCCGGTCGGCGGCACCGGTGGCGGGGTGGTGTCGGTGTCGGCGCTGGTGCAGCCGGCAAGTAGCAACAGCCCGCCGAGGACCGCCGCCACGCAGCGGCGGGCCGCGGTGTTCGGCCGGGTCGCAGTGTCCGGCCGGGTCGCGGCGTTCATCGGTAGCCCAGCTCGCGCAGCATCCGACCGGAGAAGACCGCGACGAGCAGCCGCAGGAACGGGTCCAGTTCCCGGCGGTAGCTGCCGACGCGGGACCGGTAGATGGCCGAGTCGGTGCCGGCGGAGGCGCGGCGTCGGTCCGCCTCACTGGTGTACTTTCCGGCCACGTCATGCGGCTTGTCGACGTAGTCGAGCACGCCTTCCTCCCACGGTTCGCCGAGGAACTCGAACAGCGCGCGCATCGACTTCTCCGGCTCACGTACCGCGTCCTCGTAGCGCAGCTCGTGGTAGCGGTCAGCTGGCAGGGTGGCGCCCACCGCGCGAGCGGTACGAATGTAGCGCGGCCACTTGACCACGCATTTCACCGCCGACCAGTACCCGAACCGCTTGCGGTGCGAGACCACCACGTCCCGGCCGTCCCGGATCACGTGCACGATCTGCGCGTCCGGGAAGACCTCGGTGACGAAGTCGAGCGAGATCGCGTACAGCGGGGTCTTGTCTGCCCACCGGGCCTTGCCCCGACCGGCGGCGTAGTCGGCGTGCACGCCGCCGAAGAAGTCGGCGATGCGGCGCAGCCAGTCCTCCCGGGTGAAGCCGAAGCGGGCCAGCCGCTCCCAGTCGGAGCCGACGATGCGTCGCAGGTCCGGCAGGAACCGGGTCTCCGGTCCGCAGGAGATCCGGGAGTGCGAGTCGAGCACCAGCCGCAGGAAGGTGGTGCCGGAGCGCTGGCAGCCCACCAGGAAGATGGGCGCCGTCGGCGACTGCGCCACTTCGGCGGCGGCCGGCGCGGGGGCTTCAGCCATGGTCGGTCCTTTCCACGCTCACCGGGGTACGCCGGTCGGTGTCGGCTTGTTGAGGTGGGGTGGTGGGGGAGTGTGGGCGGCCGCTGGCGGTCAGTCGGGTGGTGAGTTCGTCGCAGAGCGTACGGACCGCCGGGTCGATCGGCAGCGGCTGGCGGGCGGGGGTGCGAGGGGCGATGTGCGCGGACAGGTCGGGGCGGTAGGCGATCCCGAGAAAATCGCACAGCCGGCTGATCTGCCCGGCCGGATCGGCGATCAACGCGTCGTACGAGCTGAGCAGCACGTCGTCGCGGCGGTCCAGGCCGAGGCGGAAGTAGAGGGTGTTCCGGACGTACCAGAAAAGAGCGGCGGCGGTGTGCCGGTCCATCCGCCGGTAGTCGAAGCCGTGGATCAGCTCGTAGGTGTCCGCGTCGAGGCGCTGGCCCTGCCAGCGGCGGCCGATGGTGCCGTCGGCGATGGCGGCGAGTGCCCGCAGGTTGGCGTCGCCGAACTTGGCCACCTCGGAGCGGGCCCGGTCGTCGACGTCGCGCCACGCCCAGACCGCCCGACCCGGCGCCATTCCGGGCAGGGCGAGCAACTCGTCCACCCGGTGGCTCTCACACAGCGGTTTGACCAGGACGTACGCGTGTCGGCTCCGGTTCACCACAGTGGTCAGCACCGCGTCGTCGCGGAGTTGAAAACGATGGAAGACCCGCCGGTCGCTTTCGTTGCGGACCTCGAACTCGCCGGCGTTCTCCAGCCCGCGGACCAGCATGTTGGTGCCGGACCGCTGCAGGCCGACCAGGTAGACCGGAACGGCCTGACCTCGGGGTACGCCGTGCCGGTGCCGCCAGCGTAGCTTGGTCCAGGCGGTGGTGGCCCGGTCGACCGGGTTGAGCCGGTCCTCCTCGACGAGGCGGCGGAGTCCTTCGGTGCGGATCCACCGGGCGTGCCGGGCGATTCGCCGCGCGGTCCAGGCCAGGGTGGAAGGCTCGTCGTCGTTCACCGGTCCTCCTCGGGCACGTCACCAGCCGCTGTGGCCAGGCTGGGGCGAGGTCGGGCCGCGGTCAGGCTACCCACGGATCGGGGCGAAACGCCAGAACGCAGGCTGGTCAGCCACACAAGATCATCCGATCAGCTAGTTGGCGATTCGGTACTGGACTAACCCGGCGTGGGTGCATAGCGTGAGGCAGCAGCCAGGGCGGGAGCCCTGCGCCACCATAACCGGGTGGCCACACCCCGGTATCGAGCGAGCGGGCCGGACTGATGCGTGTCCTCCATGTGAACAAGTTTTTGTACCGTCGGGGTGGCGCTGAGGGGTATCTGATCGACCTCGCCGATCTGCAGCGCGCCGCCGGGGACGAGGTTGCGTACTTCGGGATGACCCACCCGGACAACGACGGGCCGTTGCCGTACGCCCGGCACTTCCCGCCGCACGTCGAGCTGGAGCCGGCGCCGCGCGGACTGCGCCCCCGGCTGGCCGTCGCTGGTCGGATGATCTGGTCGCCGGCGAGCCGCCGCGGCCTGACCCGGGTGATCGAAGACTTTGGGCCGGACGTCATCCACCTGCACAACATCTACCACCAGCTGTCTCCGTCGGTGCTCGCCGCCGCCCGCGACGTCGGGGTGCCGTGCGTGCTGACCATGCACGACTACAAGCTCGCCTGCCCCAGCTACCAGCTGCTGGACCGGGGCAAGGTCTGTGAGGCGTGCGTCGATGGAGGTCCGCTACACGCCGCGCGGCGCAGGTGCAAGGACGGATCGGCATCCGCCAGTACGCTACTCGCTGTGGAGTCGTGGATACACAGAAAGTCACAGGCCTATGGTCCGGTCGGGGTGTTCGTCAGCCCCAGCCGGTTCCTCGCCGACGTGATGCGCCGGGCTGGCGTCTACCCGGACCGGCTACGGGTGATCAATCACTTCGTGGACACGGCTGCCGTGGCGGTGAAGGACTCGCCGGGCGGGGGAGTGGTCTTCGCCGGCCGGATCTCCGCCGAGAAGGGAGTGGACACGCTGGTCGAGGCGGTCGCCCGGCTGCCCCGGCAGGTGCCCGTCCACGTGGCCGGCGACGGCCCCGCGCTGCCTGCGGTCCGGGCCCTCGCCGACCGGGTGGCACCCGGCCGGGTGCGGTTCCACGGCCGGCTGGACAAGTCCCGGCTACACGACCTGATCAGGTCCTCGGCGGCGGTCACGGTGCCGTCCCGTTGGCACGAGAACCAGCCGATGGCGGTGCTCGAGGCGTTCGCCTGCGGCGTGCCGGTGGTCGGCACCGACCTTGGTGGGCTGCCGGAGCTGATCAGTCCCGGCGTCGATGGCGAGACCGTCCCGGCCGACGACCCGGTGGCGCTCGGCGACGCGCTGGGCAGGCTGGTCGCCGACCCCGACCGGGCGTACGCGATGGGCCGGGCCGCCCGGGACAAGATCGACCGTGACTTCACGCCCGACCTGCACCTGAACCGGCTCCGCGACGCCTATTTGGCCGCGGCGTTGACCGCCCCGGCCGGAACCCGACGATGACCGGTACGTCCCCTGCTGCCGGTACGCCCTCTGCTGCGGGTACGCCCTCTGCCGCTGGCACGTCCGGCCCGTCGAGTCCTCCGGTCCGCGTGCTCTACCTGGCCGGCAGCGGTCGCAGCGGCAGCACCCTGATCACCACCGTCCTGGGGCAGCTGGACGGCTGTTTCGCCGCCGGCGAGCTGCGCTACCTCTGGCAGCGCGGGATGGTCGACAACCGTCCCTGCGGCTGCGGCGCGCCGTTCAACGCCTGTCCGGTCTGGCGGGCGGTCACCGCCGAGCTGGCAGCCGTTGCTGGTCCGGCATTTGCCGCCGACCCGGCTGCTGCCGCCGGCATCGCCCGACGACTGCGGACCAGGCTGCGGATGCGGGACCTGCCAGCCATGCTGCGCCGGGCCGGCGCCGGCCGGCGGGCCGTGCCGCACCACGCCGACGACGCCGCGATCGCAGCGGTCTATCCGGCGGTCGCCCGCCAGGTGAGTCGTAGCGGCGCCGGACCGGTGGTGGTGGTCGACTCGTCGAAGCTGCCACCGTACGGTGCGTTGCTGCGTGACCTGCCCGGCATCGACCTGCGGGTGCTGCATCTGGTCCGGGACCCGCGCGGCACCGCCTTCTCCTGGCGCCGTCGGCGTGGACTGGACGGCGCGGCGGACCGCAAGCTGATGAGCCGCCCGCCGGTGTGGAAGGCAGCCCTGCTGTGGCGGGTGTGGAACGCCGCCACCGCGCGGTTCTTCGAAGCCGCCGGACCCGACCGCTACCTGCGGATCCGCTACGAGGACGTGGTTGCCGACCCGGCCGGTCAGCTACGCCGGATCGCGCTGTTCGCCGGGCTGGATCCGGCCGGGCTGCCGGTGGACGCCGAAGGCCGGGTCACTCTGGCCCCCACCCATTCGGTGGCGGGCAACCCGGCGCGGCACCGTACCGGAGCGGTCCCGGTCAGCGACGACGCCGAATGGGTCCGGGCGCTGCCCGGCCGGTCGTTCGCGGTGGTCACCGCGGTGACCCTGCCGCTGCTGCGCCGCTTCGGCTACCCCGTACGGCGACCCGCAGCGCCCCCGGCCCCGGCCGTACCTCCGGCCAGGACCCAGGGCGGTCCGGTCCAGGGCGGGCCGGCCGGGGTACCGGGCGGGCCGGTCCCCGCCACGACACCGAGCAAGGAAGGCTGACCCGATGCTGTCCGTCGTCGTGGGCACCGGACGGTGCGGATCGACCCTCGTCCAGGAGATCCTGGCCCGGCACCCGGCCGTCGGTTTCGTGTCCGGGCTGGACGACAAGCTGCCCCGGCTCAACCTGGCCGGTCGCCGCAACGGCCGGCTTTACCGCCGCTCGACGCCCCGGCCGGCCGGCATGACCTCGCTCGGCCACAGCCGTCGCCTGCTGGAACGCGGCCGGCTGCGGGTGGCGCCGTCCGAGGCGTACCGGCTGATCGACCGGCAGGTGATGGCCGGCTACTCCAGGCCGTGCCGGGACCTGCGGGCCGACGACCTCACCCCGTACGTGGGCCAGCGGCTGCGCGCCTTCTTCGACCGCCGGGTCGAGCGGCAGGGCTGCCAGGTGCTGCTGCAACACGTCACCGGCTGGCCCCGCACCGGTTGGCTGCATGCCGCATACCCGGATCTGCGGGTGGTCAACGTGGTCCGTGACGGGCGGGCGGTGGCCAACTCGTGGCTGCAGATGGGCTGGTGGGACGGCTGGCGTGGCCCGGACAACTGGTTTCTCGGCCCGCTGCCGGCCGACCTGCGGGCCGAATGGGAGGAAGCCGACCGGTCGTTTCCGGTGCTGGCCGCGCTCGGCTGGAAGATGCTGATGGCCGCGTTCGCCGAGGCTCGGGCCAGCCACCCGGTCGGCCAATGGCTGGACATACGGTACGAGGACCTGCTGGTCGCACCGCGCGACGAAGTAGCCCGGATGCTGGACTTTCTCGGCCTCGACTGGTCGCCCGCGTTCGAGCGTGGCTTCCGCCGGTACGAGTTCCACAGCGGTCGCGGGGCGGCGTACCACCGGGAACTCAGCCCGGAGCAGTTGGCTGCGGTTGACCGGGTGCTGGAGAAGCCGCTCGCCGAGTGGGGTTACTGACCAGCCAGGCTCGTACCCCGCTGGCGTCGTACCTCGGCAGCCTCTATCGCGCAGGCCGGCAACCGGCCTAGAGTGGTGCGGGCAGGCCCGTACCCGGGCCGGTGTCCGGGCGGGAGGCGCAACCCGCCCGGTCGGGAAGCGCCGCGCCGGCACGGTGACCGTGCCGGGTGCCGTCGTGACCAGCCGGCCGGTGTTCGCTGCCTGCACCACCGGTCGGTGTACCACGACCGTACAGTTCCACGCCGGTAGCTCATCGGGCCGTCACCTCGCGCCGGTCCAACCAGGCGCCGCACCTGCGGCGCGGGCTGGAATCCCAGTGACGACAACGGGAGAAGGACCATGGCGCGACCCATCACGCTCTTCACCGGCCAGTGGGCCGACCTGCCGTTCGAGGAAGTGTGTCGGCTGACCTCGGAGTGGGGCTACGACGGCCTGGAGATCGCCTGCTGGGGCGATCACTTCGAGGTGGACCGGGCGCTGGCCGAGGACGACTACGTCGAACGCAAGCTACAGACCTTGGCCAAGTACAACCTCAAGGTGTACGCGATCTCCAACCACCTGGTCGGCCAGGCGGTCTGCGACCATCCGATCGACGAGCGGCACCAGGGGATCCTGCCCGCCCGGATCTGGGGCGACGGGGAACCCGAAGGCGTCCGTCAGCGCGCCGCCGAGGAGATCAAGGACACCGCCCGGGCCGCCGCGAAGCTCGGCGTCAACACCGTCATCGGCTTCACCGGCTCGTCGATCTGGCACACCCTGGCCATGTTCCCACCGGTGCCGCCGGAGATGATCGAACGCGGCTACCAGGACTTCGCCGACCGGTTCAACCCGATCCTCGACGTGTTCGACGAGGTTGGCGTCAGGTTCGCCCACGAGGTGCACCCAAGCGAGATCGCCTACGACTACTGGACGACCCGCCGCACCCTGGAGGCGATCGGCAACCGCCCGGCGTTCGGCCTCAACTGGGACCCGTCGCACTTCGTCTGGCAGGAACTGGACCCGGTCAACTTCATCCTCGAATTCGCCGACCGGATCTATCACGTCGACTGCAAGGACGCGAAGGTCCGTACCGGCGACGGTCGGCGTGGCCGGCTCGCCTCCCACCTGCCCTGGGCGGATCTGCGGCGGGGCTGGGACTTCGTCTCCACCGGGCACGGCGACGTGCCGTGGGAGGACTGTTTCCGGGCACTCAACGCGATCGGTTACGACGGACCGATCTCGGTCGAGTGGGAGGACGCCGGAATGGACCGGTTGGTTGGCGCCCCCGAGGCGTTGCGGTTCGTCCGTCAGCAGGCGTTCGACGCCCCGACGGCGGCGTTCGACGCGGCGTTCTCCAGCAGCCGGGACTGACCTGGCCGCCGCCGGACCAGCGGCGGGCGAAACACACCGGGACGACCGTGGGCCGGTCACCCCTCGTCAACGGGGGGTGACCGGCCCACGCGTACGCCGCGTTCCCGACGGTGCGTGCCGGCGTCAGCTGGCGCTGCCGCCGGGCCCGGTGCCCTTGCCTGGCTTGCTCCCGGCCGTCGTCGCACCGGTGGACCCGGGTGAGGAGGCCGTGCCCATCCCGGCGTCGGCGAGACTGCTGTCGGGGGTGGTGAGGTGGTCGTGGCCGTTGAGGCGTTCGCCCAGCCGGGTGTGGCTGAGCCGCTCCCGGCCCTCCGCGTAGATCCGGTTGGCCTGAGCCTGCGCCACCCCGGCGGCCTCCTGCACCGTCGGGTGGTCCATCACCTTGCGTGCGTTGAGTACCAGCTCGTCGTACTTCTCCCGGCCGGCGCGGGCGCCCAGGACGAAACCCACGGCCACCCCGCCGATGAACCAAAGTTTTCCGCGCATGGCGGCTCCTTCCGTACCTGACCCGGTGTACCCGTCGGCCGGCGGTCCGGTTCGGTGCCGGCTGGCCGATGAGTGACCCGGTCGTGCCTTCGTCATCTGTCCGGTGCTGTCTACCCATCCTGCTCCCTTCTCACGCGTCAGCGCAGACAACTCGGTCTTTTGTCCGTTTCGACAAGCTTCTTATCGGAGCTCGACCGGCCGGGCCGTGCCGCGAACCCGGTCGGCCCGGGGCGGTGGACCCGGTCGGTCCGGGGCGGCGAACCCGGTCGCCCATCCGGCGGTGGCGTCCTGTACTCTTGTCCCGTCGCCAGGCGGCCGGAGAGATCCGGTGCCGGCTACGCAGCGGTCCCCCGTAGCTCAATTGGCAGAGCAGCCGGCTGTTAACCGGCAGGTTTTTGGTTCGAGTCCAAACGGGGGAGCTTCCACGGATGGCCGTCGCGGCGGAAGTCGTCATCGTCGGTGCCGGGCTCGCTGGGCTTGCGGCAGCCTGATCGATTTGGACCGCCTCGACCTGTGCTTCTTCACTCCGGCTGTGCTGGTCCGGCGGGCCGATGACACGGTACTGCTGGTGCACCCGTTACGGATGCCGTTCGCCGCGCCGGCGACGCTGCTCGCCGGCGTCAGCACCCTGCCGGACCGGCTCCGACTCGGTCGGCTGCTGATGCGGTACGCCTGACCAGTCCCGCCCGGCTGCTCACCCGAGCGGAGACCAGCGCTGTGGACGAGTTGCGGCGAGCTGGACTCTCCACCCGGATCATCGACGAACTGCTGCGACCATTCCTGTCCGGAGTGCTCGCCGACCCCGACCTGGAAACGTCGAATCATGTCGTCGCGATGATCCTGCGATCCTTCGCCCGGGGTCGGATCGGGGTACCGGCTGCCGGAATGGCCGACCTGCCCCGTGCCCTCGCCGGGCCGTTGCCACCCGATCGGATCCGGCTGGCGACCGACGTGACGGCGATCGAGCCTGGCCTGGTGCGCACCCGGGACACCGACCTGCGCTGCCGGCGGATCATCGTGGCGACCGATCCACCGGCGGCCGCCCGTCGTGGCCAGTCAGGCGGCACCGGACTACGCACCGCCCGGTCAGCACCTGATCGCCACCTCCGTTGTCGGCCGAGAGACACCGCCAGAGACGGTCGTCCGGGCCGAGTTGGCACGGCTGTACCAGACCTCGACCACCGGTTGGTGTCACCTGCGGACGGTGGCGGTCGTCGGCGCGCTGCCGGCGGCTGTGCCGCCGCGTGGCACGCTGCGCGCACCGGTGCAGGTCAGCAGTGGCATCTTCGTCGCCGGCGACCATCGCGACAGACGATGGCTGCCGGTTCCTGACCAGAGGTCGGCGCCGGCACCGGGCTGTCGCTGCGGTGTCGGCGCCGACCTTCGGGCCCTGGGTCACATCAGGGGTCAGCGGGGGTCAGCGGGGGTCAGACTCGGCTGGACGGCGCCGCCCGCTCGGCGGTCGCGCTTGCCGCCGGGACCCGCCGGGCGACGATGAAGCCGAAGACAGCGGCGGTGAAGAACATGACGAATCCGTACGTCACCGAGGGCATCGCCATCTCCGTGTTGCCGAGCAGCGTCGGGGTCATCGCGATGGTGATCGACAGGCTGGCGTTGTGCAGGCCGATCTCGAAGGCGGAGGCGATCGACTCGCGTTCGCCGACCCGGAACAGCCGGGGGCCGAAGTAGCCGATCGTCATGCTGAGCAGGTTGAACAGCACGACGGCGAGGATGATCTCCCCAAGGACGTCGAACACCTCTTCGCCGAGACCGGCGATCACGCTGGCGATCATCATCAGCAGCACGAGGACGGACAGCACCTTGACCGCGCGCTCCAACCGGATCGCGAGGCTGGTGAACCGCCGCCGGACCGCCATGCCGATGGAGATCGGGATCAGCACGAGGGCGAACACCTGGATTACCTTGTCGAACTGGAGCCCGATCGAGCTGTCCGACCCCATGAACCCGGCGACGGACAGGTTGACGATCACCGGCAGGGTGAACAGCGCCAGCACCGAGTTGACTGCGGTGAGCGAGATGTTCAGCGCCAGGTCACCTTTGAACAGGTGGCTGTAAAGGCTCGCCGTACTGCCGCCCGGTGAGGCGGCGAGCAGCATCATGCCGACCGCCAGTTCGGGGCGCAGACCGAGCACGAAGACCAGACCGAGGCAGAGCGCTGGCAGCACCAGCATCTGGCTGACCAGGCAGACCACCATGGCCCGCGGGTATCGCAGGACCCGACGGAAGTCCTCCATTGTCAGGGTGAGCCCGAGTCCGAGCATGATGATCGCCACGGCGATGGGAAATAGGAGAACCACCGTATCGTTGCTCATGGCAAGCCTGCCTTCCGATTGGAATGAAGTGCATGGATCTTTACATTGCCGACCGGTCGGCTGCTTCTTCCTGGTTGCTTGATCTATGGCGGCCGCCATCCTGAGCGGCGCGGTTCCACCCGTCCGCCGAGTCGGGCAGATTGCGGTGAGTCACCAACTGTTGGCGGAGTATCCGCTGGCCGGATCGATCATGGCGATGCCTTGAACCATTGGCGATCACGGAACGTGCCCAGAGTATGGGGTCAATGGCCTACCGGGTCCGCCCGGCCAGCAGCACGCGACACGGCAACGGCAAGACCGCACAGATACCGGTCGCCCGAAGTCCGGTACCCCGTCGGGTGGTAAGCGAGGAGACGGTGGTACGCGGTGGCGGCCGGTACTTCCTCAGCCACGGCACCATCGACATGGGCGGGCTCGCTGACGCATTGGCGGTCAGCCGGGCGACGCTCTACCGGGTCACCGGCAGTCGGGACCGGCTGCTCGGTGAAGTCCTGTGGTGGCTCGGCAGCCGTCAACTGGCCGAAGCGCGTGGCGCACGTCGACGGACCGGGGCGGACGGCGTGATCGAGGTGACCATGCGCTACGCCGCCGCGGTGCGCCGTTCCGCGCCGTTCCGGCAGTTCCTCGCCGACGAACCCGAGACGGCGGCCCGGGTCCTGTTCGCCGAGCCGGGCTGGGTGCACCGGCGGTTCATCCGTGCCCAGGCGGACATCTTTGTCGACGTGCTCGGCCCGGATCTGGCCATCCACGCCGCACCGGAGGCGCTGGCGTACCTCTACATCCGGATCGTCGAGTCCGCCATCTACGCGGAGTTGCTCGCCGGCCGGCAGCCGGACCTCGACCTGACCGAACAGGCACTGCGGTCCCTGCTCTGCGGGGCGCGGTGAGCCCACGGTGAGCCCGGCCGGCGGTCCGCGCCGGCCGGGCTCACCGCGTGATCAGGACGCGCGGGCGCAGGTGTCCTGATATTCGGAGATCTCTCCGGCGGGTCGGGGCGGTGGGCAGAGAAACTGCTCGTAGCGGGTGTCGTCGTCGACGAAGCGCTTCAGCCATGCCACGCTGAACGACGAGATGGTAGCGTTCGGAATGTTCGGTGCGAAATGGCTGGCGTTGTTGAGCTCCAGATATGCCTTGTCCAAATCGGAGGGAAGGCTGTCGAAGAATGGCTCGGAATGAAATCGTACCGAGGCGATCGTGTCTCGTTCGGCGCCGATCACCATCGTTGGGACCTGCACCCGCGACCAGTTCTTGTTGAGATTCCACGGGGTGAGCGGAATCGCGGCCCGCAAGGTCGGGCGCGACTCGGCCGCCTCGAGCGCACCGCCACCGCCCATCGAGTGACCCATCACCGCGAGCCGGTCCGGGTCCACCCGGTCCCGAATCGGGCTGCGCTCTACCAGGAAGTCCAGCGCGGCGAGAAGTTGCCGGCCGCGGCTCGCCGGCTGGTCGGAGCGGGTAATGGTGTCGATATTGAATACAATGAACCCCTGTGATGCCAGCCGGGGTCCCAGCCAGGCCATGCTCGACCGGGACGCGGTGAAGCCGGGGGCGACCGCCACTGCACCGAAGGTGCCTTCGTCGCCACTGGTCGGGAAGTAGATCGTGCCGCCGCCAAACCCACTGGCATCGCGCGACGACACTGTCACCTGGGACGTCGCGAACGGGCCCCGGGCGGCGGCGAGACTGGACGCGCTCGGTGCCGGTCCCCGTTCGAACGGGTTCTCGGCGGCGCTCGCGTTCGGGATCAACGTGAGCCCGGCGACCGCCAGTAGCGCGGCCGTCGCCGCGGCGAGCACACCTCGGATTCGACGCCGGCTGCGATCCGGCCGCGCGGTCCGGTGCGCAATCCGGTGCGCGGTCCGGTGCGTGGAGCGCCGGGCGGGCGGATGTGCGCAATCACGGCTGAGCGGAGCTGCGGAATGCCGGGCTGCCGGCGCCGGGTCTTCGGACTCAGGAAACGACGGATGCATCTGTCCTCCCACTGGCGTACGGGAGTCACCGCGCGGTCACCGGGGCGCCGTCCGGTACGCGTCGCCGGACCGAGGGATGGTCGCGACGACCGTCGGTGACGATGGATACCTGCGGGCGTCCCCGCCGGGCAATCCGGACGCTATCCCGACCACCACGCCGCTGACCAGGTAGGACAGGGATCCTGAGACCGCCGTCGCAGCCTGTCCGACCTCGGACACCGGGCCGGCGAGCCGGTACGTCGGCGCACCGGCTGGGCCACGCCTGTCACTGCGGCCGACCGGCATGGGCGAGGGCGGACGGGGTCAGCCGACCGACGATGGCCGGGGCCTCCCGGATGAGGGTGTCGTCGTCCACGGCCTCGACCATGAACCGGGCGTAGTCGATGCGCCGGGTCAGGTTGCTGGCCAGCACCGGGTCACCCACGTGTCGGCTCCACACCGGCAGGCCCTGGCTGTCGCCCTCCTCGAGGTCGCTGCCGCGTACAACGGTCCAGTCGGTGCCGCTGGCGAAGACCCGTTGGCAGGCCTGCACCTGGTCGTCGACGTCTACCACCCGCAGCAGCTTTGCCAGCCAGCCGAAGACCGTCGTGTAGAGCTTGAACCCCCGGGGGTAGACGTCCCGGCCGTCGCGGGTGATGTGCCAACCACAGGAGAAGATCAGCCGGGCACCGGGCTCGGCATGGTCGAGCACCGCCTGCGCGGTGCCTGAAGCGTAACTCTGCACCCCCCACGGCACCAGCACGGTGAGCACGGCGTCGCAGCCGCGCACCGCCTGGGCGATGACCGTACGGGAGTTGGTCGGACCTGCGACCACGGTGATCCGTCCGTCGAACTCGGCCAGCTTCGGCACGCTCTTCTCCCGGCACACGGCGACGACCTCGTACCCGCGCTCCAGCGCGTGCCGCACCATGTACCGCCCGAGCTTCCCGGACGCGCCGACGACGCAGATCCGCCGGCCTGCACCTGGCTGGCCGACTCCGTCGGTGCCGATCGGTTCCATAGTCCCGTTCCTGTCTCTCGAATTCCCCGCACCACGATTGGCTTACGCTGTAAGGTACAGCCTTGCGGTGTAAGGTTGTCAAGCGGTCCGAGCGGATGACGGCAGGAGGATCACGTGGTCACAGAGCCAGCCGGTACGCCCGGGAACCGGCGCACCGCGCTCACCAGGGACCTGGTGCTGTGCGAAGCGGTCGCGCTGGCCGACGAGGCCGGTTCGGGGGTGCCGAGCATGCGCCGGCTCGCGCAGCGGCTCGGCGTCGAGGCGATGTCGCTCTACCACCACTTCCGCAACAAGGACCTAATCCTCGATGGAATGGTCGATGTCGTGTTCGGTGAGATCGACCTACCGGCGGACGGGGTCGACTGGTGTGCCGCGATGCGGGACCGGGCGGCTTCGATGCGGGCGGCGCTGATCCGGCACCCGTGGGCCATCGGTCTGATGGACTCCCGGACCAACCCCGGCCCGGCGACCCTGCGCCACCACGACGCGGTGCTGGGCTGCCTGCGTGCAGGTGGATTCTCCGTCGCCGGCGCGGCGCACGCGCTCTCCATGCTGGACAGCTACGTCTACGGGTTCACCCTGCAGGAACTCAGCCTGCCGTTCACCTCGTCCGCCGAGGTCACCGAGGTGGCGGGCGCGATCCTGGAGCAACTGCCCCGTGACGAGTTGCCGCATCTCGCCGAGATGATCGTTCATCGGGCGCTGGCACCCGGCTACTCCTACGCGGCCGAGTTCGATGTCGGACTCGACCTGATCCTCGACGGTCTGCAGCGGAGCCGGGAAAGCTGGCGGTGACCCGTAGGTGGGTCACTGTCGGCACCCCTCACTTGTTGACCAGGCCCTTGTCGAGCATCGTGGTCGCGGCGGCGAGGATCGCCTCGTCGGTCTGGCGCGGCTGGAACCCCAGCACGCGGCGAGCCTTCTCGTTGGAAACCTTCTTGGCGTAGCCGAGGTCCGCGACGATGGGCCGGAACTCCTTGCTGAACAGGGCCGCCACCCGCACGACGGGATTTGGGATGGTCCGGGTGGGCACCCGCTTGGCCGCGTCGCCGAGATTGGCCTTCAGCAGGGCGCCGACCTGCTTCATAGCGATCGCCGGGCCGCCGGAGAGCAGGAACCGCTGACCGGCGGCACCGGGCGTGGTCATGGCCAGTACGTGGGCGGCGGCGACGTCGCGCACGTCGACGAACGGGATGTACAGGTGCGGGTAACCCGGCATGCTGCCGTCCAGGCTGCGCTGCACGATGTGGTTGGCGCCGGAGATCTCCTTGCCCATCACCGGGCCGACCACGGCGACCGGACACAGGGTCACCAGTTCCATGCCGGAGTCCTCGGCGGACGCGAAATCCCACGCGTCACGCTCGGCGAGGGTCTTGCTCTTCGCGTACGCGTCAACGCCGGGCCCGTCCAGCACGGTCCAGTCGTTCTCGGTGAACGCCTGGTCGCGGTGCGGGTGACCCCAGCTGATCGCATGGAACGCGGAGGTCAGCACGACTCGCCGGACGCCGGCGTCCCGGGCGGCGCGGAGCACTCGCAGAGTGCCCTCCCTGGCCGGGAGGATCACCGCGTTCTCGTCCCCGGAGTTGCCGGTGTGCACCGGCGACGCCACGTGCAGCACGTAGTCGCAGCCGGTCGCAGCCTGTGCCCACCCCTCGTCCTCCAGCAGGTCCGCGGCGGCGAAGCTCAATGCGTCGCCGTTGACCATCCCGGCGTCCGCCAACGCGCCGCGAACGGCAGTCTCGCGCTGCAGTGACCGGATCGTGGCGCGTACCCGAAAACCCTGCTGGAGCAGATGAAGAATGACGTGGCCGGCGATGAAGCCGGAGCCTCCGGTGACCAGAACTCGCTGCGCAGACATGAATGCACTCCCGTGGTGGGTGGATTCGGCCCGGCGCCTGACGTCCCCGGTGCCGTGACACCACGATCCGACGACCGTGCGCAGCCAGCCATGGCCCCGGTCAGCCAGGGGCCCAGCAAGACCCCTCAGCCGGGCGCGATCACGTTTACCGTGGGGCCGGTGAGCGACGAATCGAATCGCTCGGCGGCTTCCTGCGGGCCCGCCGGGAGTTGGTCACCCCCGAACAGGTGGGCATCCCCGTGGTGGGTGTCCGGCGGGTACCCGGCCTGCGCCGTGAGGAGGTGGCGATACTTGCCGGAATCAGCGCCGACTACTACCTGCGGCTGGAACGCGGCCGTGACCGGAGCCCGTCAACCCAGGTACTGGAGTCCATCGCCCGGGTTCTGCACCTCGACGACCACGCCAGGCAGTACCTGCTGAGCCTCGCCGCCGACAAGCCGCGCCGCCGGGTGCGCCGTCCGCGCAAGGAGATCGTTCCAGCGCGTACGGCTCAATTCTTGGCGATGTTGCCCTTTCCCGCCTTCATCGAAGGCCGTTACTTGGATGTTCTTGCCGCCAATCCGCCGGCGACCGCCCTGTCACCGCGCCTGGTCGCTGGCGCCAACCGGCTGCGTGACGTGCTTCTGGACACGGAGGAGCAGGCCATGTGGCCCGATTGGGAGGCAGCCGCCACCGCCCTCGTCGCGTCGTTCCGCGGGGCGGTCGGCACCGACACCGACGACCCGCGCTTCATCGAGCTTGTCGGTGAGCTTGCCCTCGTCAGCCCGCTCTTTCGCCAATTGTGGGCCCGCCACGACGTCCGGCCCCGCGAAGGCGCGGTGGTGCCCCTGCTGCACCCGCAGCTCGGCGAGATCCGCCTCAACCGCGAGAAACTGCACATCAGTGGCACTGACGGCATGGTTCTGGTCGTCTACCACCCTCAACCCGGCAGCGCCGACGCAGACAAGCTAGCCCTGCTCGGCTCGGTGGCCGTCACACGGTGCCAAATCCAGCCGCCCCGACGAGTCACCGATAGCTCCGAGAACAAGGATCGGCGCCCCGAGCGCCTTCATACCTCTCTCCGGTACCCGGGCCGTCGTCCTGTTCGTCGCCGTGGTGCTGTCGCCGGGCGCGCAGCTCCCCGTGGGCGCGGATGCCACCACGACGACAACCGCCGCAACACTCGAGAATTGGATCCCGTTTGCGAAACGCTGTACCTGGTGGGGCGGGCGGGGCTCGAACCCGCGACCGAGGGATTATGAGTCCCCTGCTCTGACCGGCTGAGCTACCGCCCCGGCGAAGGAATCTTATCCGGTCGGTGTGCGTGGTGACGGACCCGTGGCACCAAGGCGAATTTTCCTACTTCACAATGAAATGTGATGGTCAAGCGTTGGGTAGCCGACTGGCGCCTATGGGTGATACTCGTTACATCGACCGTCAGACCGGACGGTGGGGAGGCTTCCCTGGACCAGGACCGGAACAGAACGACGATCACCCTGCTCCGCATCACTTTCGTGCTGCTGGCGGGGGTGTCGGCGATCCTGGGATTCGTCGGTTACGCCGAGCTGCTCGTGGGCGAGCGCGGCGGCACGACCACGCCGGTCGACGTTCTCTACTACACGTTGCAGCTCTTCGTCCTCGATGCAGACCAGCTCGCGGACCGAGCCGACCTGCCCTGGCAGTTGCAGGTCGCCCGGTTCACCGCGCCAGCGGCGACCGTGTTCGCTCTCGTCGAGACCGCCCGGGTACTGCTGACCGGTGAACTGCACCGGTTGCGTGCCCGGCGGGCCAGCGGGCACGTCGTGGTGTGCGGTGACTCGGCCATGGCCCGCAACCTCGCGGCCCGGTTGCACGCCGCCGGCAGGAAGGTGGTCGTGGTGGGCCTGCCGTCGGGCACGCCGGTCCCGTCCCGTCGTCGGTGGTACTCCGTACCCGGGGACCCCACCGCCGCCGAAGTGCTGCGGGCGGCCGGCGTAGGACGCGCCGCGCTGGTGTACGCCTGCACCGATGACAGCACGGACAACATCCTCGCCGCCACCACCGCCGGGATGCTGCGCGACGAACACAACGGCGGCATGCGGGTCTACGCCCAACTCCACGATCCGGAACTCTGTCTGGCGATGCAGGCCCGCCGGTTGAGCCATTCGGCCGGCGTCGATCTGCGGCTCGACTTCTTCAACGTCGACGAGCTCGCCGCCCGCTGGTTGTTCCGGCAGGACCCGTTGCCAACCGTACGGCTCAGCCGGCTGCTGGTGATCGGGATGTCGTCGTTCGGCCGCGCGGTGCTGGTCGAAGCGGCCCGGCACTGGCGGATCCACCAGCCGGACACCGCCGGCCGGCTCCGTGTCGATCTCATTGCCGCGGACGCCCGGTCGGTGGTCGACGATCTGGTGCACCGGTACCCGTTCCTCGGCGGCGTCTGCGACGTCGTGTGCTACGAGCGCGAGCCGGACGCGTTGCTGCCCGGCCCGGCCTTCCGCGTCCCGCACGACCGGGTCCTGCTCTGCCTCGACGACGAGGAGCAGGCGTTGAAGATCGCGTTGACCACACCGTCGTTGTGGCGGGGCGGGCCGGGATCGGTCACCGTACCGGTCACCCGGCTCGCCGGCCTGGCCGGCGCATTCGCCGACGGCGACGGCCACTCGGGCCTGCTCGACGCGATTTCCGGCACGGTGCGCTGCTACCCGACGGTCGACGCGGCCAGCGACCCCGATCGGATCGGCGACGACCTGGTCGAGCGGCTCGGCCGGTCGATCCACGACCGGTACCTGCTGGCGTCGCGGGTCGGGGCGGTCGGGTCGGTCGCCGATCCGGCGTTGCTGCCCTGGGCCTCGCTACCGGAGGATCTGCGTCGGACGAACCGTGCCCAGGCCGCCGACATCGGTCGGAAGTTGCGGGTCCTCGGGCTGGCGTTGGCGCCACGGACCCGGACGGGCGTGGCAGTGCGGTTGACCCGGGAGCAGATCGAACGGCTCGCCGTGCTGGAACACCAACGGTGGTCCCGGGAACGCAGGTCGACCGGCTGGGTGCACGGCCCGCAGCGGGACAGAGCCGCCCGTACCCATCCGGACCTGCGTCCATGGCGCGAGCTTCCGGAGCAGGTCAAGGAGAAGAACCGCGACGAGATGCGGCAGATCCCCGGTGTGCTGGCCGATGTCGGGCTGGAGATCGTGCGGGTCGGTACCGGCGCGCCGGAGCCGGTCACGCGGTGGTCAGCGACCCGGGAGCATCGGCGGTGAGGGGCGGTACAGCGACCAGGTCTGCCGACACCTCCGGTGCCGCCTGCGGAACCGGATTCGGCGCCGCGTCGGGGCATCGTGAACTGCGGATCGGAGTCTCCGGTCACATCGGGCTGGCCGCCGGGTCCGACCGGCTGGTCCGGCTGGCACTGCGAGCGGCGTTGCGTGAGGTCCACCGACAGGCCGGGTGCCGACCGATCCACGGGCTGACCTGCCTCGCGGAAGGCTCCGACCAGTTGTTCGCCGAGGAGATCGTCGCTGTCGGCGCGACCTTCGATGTGGTGTTGCCCGCGCCGGACTACCGGTCCAGGTGCATCCGACCGGTGCGACGGCCAGCGTTCGACGATCTGCTCGCCCTCGCGCGATCGGTCTCGTACGCCGGAACGGTTTCCGGTAGTCGGACCTATGCCGAGGCGGGCCGGCTCGTTCTCGACCGCTGCGATCTTCTTTTCGCGGTCTGGGACGGTACCGAGGGCGGCGTCGGTGGCACCGCCGAGATGGTCGCGGAGGCCAACCGGCGGGGAATCACGGTGCGGGTGATCTGGCCGCCGGGCGCGGCCCGGCGGTAGACCGCCGCGTACGTCGACCCGGCGGTAGACCGGCAGGCAGAGGTGGTCGCCAGCGGTACGCCGAACAGCGCCAGCGGTACGTCGAACAGCGTACGGCCGTTGGCATCGGACCGCTTCAGATCGTGGACGCAGCTTCATATTCTGGTTACAGACAGTGCCGTTGGTCGATCGGCCTGCTGCCGTCCGGGGGCGGGCCCGACGGGGCAGGGACGAGGTTGCCGAGCGATGGAATCAGCCACCCCGCGAAACGGTCAGATTTTTACCTTCTACTCGTACAAGGGCGGTGTCGGCCGGACGATGGCGCTGGCCAACGTCGCCTGGATCCTCGCCAGTACCGGCCGCCGGGTGCTGACTGTCGACTGTGACTTCGACTCGCCCGGCCTGCACCTGTACTTCCGGCCGTTCCTGGCCGACCGTAAGCTGCGTCGGTCGCCGGGAGTGATCGACGCCATGGCGCGCTACCGCCAGGAGGTCGACCAGTACGGGCCGCTGTCAGCGGCCAGACTGGCCCGGGTCGCCAGGGTTCAGCAGCACGCGATTCCGTTGGAGCGCTACGAATTTCCCAACGGCGGGTCGATCGACTTTATCCCCTGCGGACAGCAGGACCCGGAGTACGCGGTCCGGCTGACCGCGTTCGACTGGTCCGAGTTCTGGGACCAGTTCGACGCCGGGTCCTTCCTCTGGTCCTGGGCGGCGGGCATGCGGGCGGAGTACGACGTCACCCTGGTCGACAGCAGCACCGGGCTCGGCACCAACGCGGCCATGTGCACGTTGGAGATACCCGACGTGGTGGTCAACTGCTTCACCTTCAATCACCAGAATCTCGACGGGGCGGTGGCGGCCGCCAACAGCATCCGCGAACGGCGCAACCAGTACGGCGAGCCGGTGCGGGTGTTTCCGGTGCCGACCCGGGTGGAGGACGGCGAAGCGGCCAAGCTCGACCGGTGGCGGGCAAACGCGCAGCAGCGGTTCAGCGACGTGGTGGCCGACCTCGGCTACTCCGACGACACCCTGTACTGGGGAGCGATCGAGATCCCGTACAAGGTTTCCTACGCCTACGAGGAGACGTTGGCGACCCTGGGTGACCGCCCGCACCTGGAGAACACGCTGTTGGCCGCGTACCAGCGGCTCGCCGGAGAGCTGATCGGGGAGCCGTGCCGGTACGAAGGGCCGACCGAGGCGGTCCGACGCAGCTGGCTCGGTGAGTTCGAGCGACCTCATCCGGTCGAGCAGGGGACCGTGCTGATCGGCTACCTGCCACGTGACCGGATCTGGGCCGAGTGGATCGCCCTGCAACTGCGCACGGTGGGACACCGGGGCGTGCTGCAGGACATCACCGCTGACGACGCGGTGACGGTGGTGGGGGACTCGGACCGTGCGTTGCTGCTGCTGTCGCAGGAGTCGGTCCGGACCCCGCACGCGCATGCGTTCTGGTCGGCGGCCCAGCGGCGTGAACCGTCCGGCTCAGGGCCGTTCCTGGTGCCGATCCGGCTGGACGGCTTCCGGCTACCGCAGCCGTACGACTCTCAGGAACCGGTCGACATGTTCAACGTCTCCCGGCAGCACTCCCGCGACGCCCTGCTGGCGCAGTTCGACCTGCGCGACGTGGCACCGGCCAGCGAGGCGATGCTCGGGGCCATTCCGCGTCCCCGGTTCCCGTTCGAGCCGGCGCGGGTCTGGCGGGCACCGTCGCGCAACGCCACGTTCACCGGCCGCGACGCGATCCTCGAGCAGTTGCGCGAACGCCTCAACGCCAGCACCGCGATGAACGGTCCGACCGTGTTGCAGGGGATCGGCGGGGTGGGCAAGACGCAAATCGTCACCGAGTACCTGCACCGATTCGCCGCCGACTACGACATCGTCTGGTGGATCTCGGCCGAGCAGCCGAGACTGGTGCCGTCCGCGTTGGCCGATCTGGCAAACGCGCTGGATCTGTCGGCGGCGGACGTGGCCGGTCAGGTCGGGGCGGTCCTGGAAGCGTTGCGACTCGGCCGGCCGTCCCGCCGGTGGGCGGTGGTGTTCGACAACATCGAGGATCCCAAACAGCTGCTGCCGTACGTGCCGGCCGGGCAGGGCGACGTCATCGTCACCACGCGCGGCGGTGACTGGTCGGGCAGCGGGTGGACCATCGAGGTCAACACCTTCAGCCGTACGGAGAGTATCGATCTCATCGCCCGGTGGGTGCCGAGTATCGACCGGGCCTCCGCCGACGTGATCGCCGACAAGCTGGGGGATCTGCCGCTTGCGGTGGAGCAGGCGGCGGGCTGGCTGGCGGCCACCGCGATGAGCCCGGACCGCTACCTGGCGATTCTGGACGAACACCTGCCCCGGATCCTGGAGACGCCGCCCGCGTCGGACTATCCGCATCCGGCGGCGGAGATCTGGCGCATCTCGCAGCAGCGGCTACGGATGTCGAACCCGGCCGCGGCGCACCTGGTCGAGCTCTGTGCCTGCCTCGCGCCCGAGCCGATCCCGACGGACCTGCTGTCCAGTCCGGGGATGCTGCAGGTGCTGAGCCAGGACGATCCGGCGATGCGGGACCCGCTGCTGTACGGCGCACTGGTCCGCGAGATCACCCGGTTCGGTCTGGCCCGCCTGGATCCGACGGTGCGGGCACTGCGGATGCATCGCCTGGTCCAGCAGGTGATCCGCAACGACCTCGATCCGGAGGTACGGCAGGAACGTCGGCGGCAGGTGCATTCGATCCTGGCCGCCGAGCGCCGTGGTGTTCCCGACGACCGGCTGAACTGGGACAGCTACCGGCGGATGCTGCCCCATCTGGAGCCCACTGGCGCGCTGGAGTCCGACGACCGCGACGTGCACAACCTCGTCATCGACATGGTGCGGGCGTTGCGCTACCGGGGCGACCTCACCAGCAGTCACGACCTGGCGGTCCGCGCGTTGCACGGCTGGACCGTGACCTCGGGCGCCGACGACGCTTCGGTCCTGCGACTGCGTGCCGAACTGGCGAACGTGCTGCGACAGCTCGGGGACTACCAGGCGGCGCTGGACATCGACATCGATGTACGCGAACGGATGGAGCGGGTGTTCGGCGGGGTGCACCCGTACTCGTTGGTGAGTCTCCGGGGCGTCGCGGCGGACCTGCGCGGACTGGGTCGATACCGGCAGGCCCGCGACCTTGACGAGGACGCGGTCGCCAAGTGGCAGGCCGCCATGGGGCGCGATCACGATGAGACCCACAAGGCGATCAACAACCTGTCGTTGTCGTACCTGCTGACCGGTGACTTCCGCAGCTCGCTCCTGCTGGCCGAGGAGGTGGTGGAGATTGCCGGCCGCCTGCTCGGGCAGACCAACCAGTGGACCGTCATCTACCGGATCAACCACGGGAGGGTACTGCGGGAGACCGGTGACCTGGTCCGTTCCCGGGAGACGCTGGAGACTGTGGTGTCCACCTGCCGTCGAGAGTTCGGCGACCTGCACGGCCACACGCTGGCCGCGACGAAGAACCTCGCGGTGACGCTGCGCCGGTTGGGCCACCTGGACCGGTCCCGGGAACTCAGCGAGGTGGTCCGCCGGTCGTACGAGCAGCAGCTCGGGGCGGACCATCCGAACACTCTCGCCGCCGAGCTGGAGCTGGCCTGCGTACGGTCGGCCCGCGGCGAGCATTCCGACGCCGCCGTCGCGGCGGGCAGGCTGTGCGACCGGTACGGCGAGTTGATGGGCGTCGACCACCCCCACTCGTTGGCCGCTGCGAACAACCTCGGGATCTTTCTGGTGCGGGATGGAGGTTTCACCCAGGCCGGACCGCTGCTGGCGGAGACTGCGGGCCGGTTCGCCGAGGTCCTCGGCGAGGAGCACCCGTACGCCCTGCTGTGCGCCGCCAACCACGCCAACGTGTTGTTCGCCGTAGGAGACCACGACCGCGCCCGGGAGGTGGACGAGCGCTGCTACGCCGGACTGCGAGCAAGGTTGGGCGAGGAATGTCCGGCGGTGGTCGCGGCGGCGGCGAATCTGGCGACGACCCGGGTGGCGGCAGGCCTGCCGGAGAGCGCCGCCCAGCTGTACGCGGATGCGCTGCGGGCGGCCACGCTGCGGCTCGGCCCGGGACACCCATATGTGGCTGCGTTGCACGACGGGACGCGGATCAGCAGCGACATCGAGCCGGCAGCGACCTGATCCCACGCCGCGTTCGACTTTCGTCGGGGTTTACCGTGGCTCTGCCTGTGACGTGTCGTACACTGTTCCGGTTATCCACGTTGGGCACGGCGTCGGGTAGTCGCGCCTGCTGTCTAACCTGTCCGAAACAAATTTGAGATGACTTTGAGACAAGAGGCCTCCATGACGGCTTCACCGGAGCGCGGCATTGAAGGCGCTATCGTAGATGTCACCGACTTGCCGTGGTCGACCCTGATGTCACCGGGCGACAATGCACTCGGCCATGCCATCCGCAATCGCTACGAGGTTGAATCGGCGGACCATTCCACAGCCGCTGACCGCCTTGCGGAGGCCGTCAGTGCATTCAACAACTATATCTGATCCGGCCACCTCGCCGCCCGCTGGGCTGACGCCGCTAAGGCACATGTTACTGAAGGTGCACAGTCGCTGCAACCTCTCGTGCAGCTACTGCTATGTCTACCAGCATGTTGATCAGTCTTGGCGTCGACAGCCTTTGATCATGTCACCGTCGGTGATCGACGCTGCCGCCGACCGTCTCGCCGAACATGCCCGCCGGTGGCGGCTGTCACGGGTGACGGTCACCTTTCACGGTGGCGAGCCGCTGCTGGCCGGCGTCGATTTCTTTGAATACGCGGTGGCCGCTGTCCGGCGGCGGATGTCACCGGACATCGCGGTCACTTTCACGGTGCAAACAAACGGAGTCCTTCTCGACGAGGCCTTTCTGGAGACGTTTAGTCGGCTCTCCGTGCGGGTTGGCGTCAGCTTGGACGGCGACCGTCACGCCAACGATCTGCACCGGCGTTTCCCACATGGCGGAGGTAGCTACACCGACGTGTCGGCAGGGCTGGATCGGCTGCGGCAGGACCGGTTCCGGCACCTGTTCGGCGGTCTACTATGTACGATCAACCTGCGCAACGATCCGATCGAGGTGTACGCCGGCCTGCTGCGGTTCGCCCCGCCGCGGCTGGACCTGCTGCTGCCGCACGGGAACTGGAGTTCCCCGCCGGCCGGTCGTGGCCCGGGAACCACGCACACACCGTACGCGGACTGGCTGATCGCTGTGTTCGACCGGTGGTACGACGCGCCACAGCGGGAGACGGACATTCGTCTGTTCAGTGTGATCATGTCGCTGCTGCTCGGCGGTCCCGGCCGGAGCGAATCGGTCGGGTTGGCACCCGTCGACTTCGTCGTGGTGGAGACCGACGGCAGCATCGAACACGGCGACGCGCTGAAGACCACCACAGCTGGCGCGACCGCAACCGGGCTGCACGTCGAGCGTTCCGGATTCGACGATCTGCTGCTGCTTCCCGGGCTGCGTCAACGCCAGATCGGCCTGGCCGCGCTCGGTACGACCTGCCGACGTTGCAGCCTGGTGAACGTCTGCGGCGGCGGGCACTACGCACACCGGTACGACCGTTCGACCGGGTTCGGCAACCCGTCGGTCTACTGTCCGGATCTGGCCCGGCTGATCGGTCACGTGCGCGGTCGGATGCGGACCGATCTGCGGCGACTGGCGGCCGCCGGGGACCGCCAGCACGACGTCGGAGCTCTCCGGTGACCACGGGTGCGCCGCCGACCGACCCCGGCCGGCGGCACGGCCTCACCCGGGCTCAGTTCGATGCGCTCGCCGCCGGCGGTGGCGACACCGGGACGTTGTCCGCGCTGGGCCGCGCACAGTTGAGCAAGCGGCTGCTGCTGCTGCGGGAGCTGCGGCTGCGTACCAGACTCGGTGAGACCGGGCAGCAGGCGTGGGCCGTGCTGGACACCGCTATGACGCAGTCGTCGACGGCGGCCGCGACGGTGCTCTCCCGTCCGTTCGTCGACCTGTGGGCGCATCGGCTGCTGCATGGCCGGCAGCCGGTGCCCGGCAGCCGGCGGGACGGCGATCCGCAGCCGGACCGGAGCCCGCCCGGGCCACCCGGTCCGGAGTATCTGACCGGGCTCGCCGCCGCCGCCGCGATGGCCACCGGGACCGCGTTCGAGCTGAGCCTGCCCGTCGGGGTCGAGACGGTGCTGATTCCGGGGCTCGGTCGGGTCGGCGGCCTCGGCCCCCGGCACCGGGTTCTCCGGTACGACGGCACCGTGCTGCGTACCGGTGACGCCCGGCAGGCGTACCGGGTGGTCCACTGTCGCGGTCCGGCCGGTGATCTCGCTATCGAGATCGACGACCTCGACCCGCACCGGAGCTGCTTCGGGCTGCCGGTCACCGACCGGCTGCGCGGTCGGCCGCTGAGCCGGCTGCGGGCGCACCTGCCGCAGGCGTGGACGTTGATCGGCACGGACCTTGTCCAGTACGCCCCGACGGTGGCCGGCTGCCTCCGCTCGCTGGTGCCGGCCGGGTCGCCCGGCGGCTCGGTCAGCGCCTCGCACCAGCGGACCTACGGCGCGGTGGCGATCTCGGTGCCAGCCGACGCGGCGGAGCTGGCACTGTTGATGGTGCACGAGACGCAGCACACCAAGCTGAGCGCCGTACTTGATCTGTTCGCGCTGACCGACCCCGACTGCCCGGACGTCTTCCACGCTCCCTGGCGTACCGATCCCCGCCCGGCCAGCGCACTGCTGCAGGGCATCTACGCGCACGTCGCGGTCGCTGACTTCTGGCGGGCTCGTCGCTCGCGGCTGACCGGTCCGGCGCGGCGGGGGGCCGATTTCGAGTACGTGCTCTGGCGGGACCAGTGCCGGCGGGCGATCGACGCGTTCGCCGGTTCGTCGGCGCTGACCCCTCTCGGGGAGACCTTCGTCGAACGGCTCGCCGACACCCTGCACGGCTGGCCCGGTGCCGCCGACGCCGAGGTGCAGGCCGGGGTGTCGGCCTGTATGACGGTCGCCGACGTCCAGTGGCGGCTCCGCAACCTCCAGGTGCCGGCGGAGCAGCTCTCGCCGCTGGCCGCCGCCTTCCGCGCCGGGCTCGACGCGTCGACGCAGGCCGTCGAGGTCGAGCTCGCCGTCGCGAGGCCGGCCGGCGGCGCCGCGATGGCCGCGAGCCTGGTGCGCCGGATCCGGCAGGAGACGATCACCGGCCGGGCGTCGGTGGTCGCGGCTCCGCCGGCGCCCGGCATCCGGGACGACCGGACCGCGGACCGGGTCAGTGTGCTGGACCGTCGGCTGTTCGACGATCCGGACGACGCGGAGGCCTGGGCGATGCTGACGTTGGAGCTGACGCCCGCCGCCCAGTCGTCGGCCGACGACGCGCCCGCCGCCCGACCGGAGCTCGTCCGCGCGTTGCTGGGCGAACTCCGGCGGGCCGGCGCGGCTGACGTCCGGCCGTCGGCGCTCGTCCGCTGGCTGTCAGCGGCGGGCCCGGTCAGAACTGCGGAGGGTCGATATCGCAGTTGAGCCGGACCCCGTTGCGGACGGCCGTGGAGTTGGGGTGTTCCAGGCCGAGTACCCGGTAGGCGCGGTGCAGCACGCTGCCGGCGAGCCCGTCTGCCTGATCCGTTGATCCGGTCCGGCGCAGGCTGACGGCCAGATTGTTCTCGGCCGCGAGGGTGTCCGGATGGTCCGGACCGAGTGACCGGTTGATCCGATCCCGTACGTCGAGGTCGACCTGCAACGCGGCGGGGTACTCCCGCAGGTCGTACAGCTGGTTCGCATAGTTGATCCGGCAGGCCAGCGTGTACGGATGGTCCGGACCGAGGGTGGCCGACAACCGGTCGACCACCCGCTCGGCGATCGGGTGCGCGGCGTCGAGCTCACCCAGCCGGCGCAGGAAGATCGCGAGGTTGTTCTCCCCGGACAGCAGGAACGGATGATCTTCGCCGACCTTGGCCCGGCAGCGGACGAGCACGTCCTCTGCGGTCTCCCGGGCGGTCCGGTCGTCGCCGATCGCCGACTGGTCGCACGCCAGGTTGCTGGCGCAGGCGATGGTGTCCGGGTGCAGCGCGCCGAGCTTGCGTTCGTGCCTGGGCAGCGACTCGGCGCTCATCCGGTAGGCGGCGTCGATCTCGCCCGCCTTGCGCAGGGTGACCGCCAGGGTGCGGGTGATCCGCAGCGTGAGCGGATGGGTCTCGCCGAGCTCCTCCTGGGCTATCGGGAGGTGGCTGCCGAGCAACTCCTGGGCCTCCGAGAAGCGACCCAGGTCCCGGTAGTCGCGGCCGAGCGCGGCGACCGAGGAGAGGGTCACCTGGTGGCGGTGCCCCAGCGTGCGGCGGCGGATCTCCAAAGCCTGCTCGTCAAGAGCGGCGGCGGACTGGAAATCGCCGACCAGGGCCAGCGACAACGCAAGGTTGTTCATCGCGTTGGTCGTCCGGTAGTGCTCCTGTCCGAGTACCTCGGTGGACAATGTCAGTCCCTGCTCGTCGAGTTCCCTGGCTTCGGCGTACCGGCCCTTGGCCCGTAGATCGGCGGCGAGCGACGAGGTCGCCATGATCGTGTACGGATGGTCCCGGCCGAGCCGACGGGTCAGCGCGTCACGGATCTCGGTGTCCGCCGCGTACGCCTCGTCGTACCGGGCCAGTGAGCGGGTGGCGTTGGCCAGGTGCAGCCGCAGGGACAACGTGGTGACGTCCTCGGTGGACGCGTCGGGCCGGGCCTGCCAGCCGGCCAACGCGCTCTCACCCAGCTGCTGGCTGGCCTGATGGTCGCCACGTTTCCAGAGATACCGGACCATGTCGATGACCAGCTGGCGTACCGCCGGTATGGTCGACTCCAGCGCGCCGGAGGCACCGAGGTGGCGATGGAGCTGCTGGTAGGCACGCCACAGGTTGACGTCGTCGGGATCCTTCGGATTGATCGAGGCGAGGATCTCATGGACGTGCTGGCGGTTGGCCTGCTGCTCGACCTCAGGTAGCCCGTCGCGGATGACCGCCTGCACCAGCCGGTGCAGCTGGAGCGTCGACTGCCCGGAGTCGATCCGGGCCAGCGCGTACCGGCCGATCTCCTGGACCAGTCGCCCTTGGACCAGTGGCTCGCTGAGCAGCGGGTCCATCGGGAGTAGTACGGCGATGAACCGCTCGTTGTAGAAGAAGGAGATCGGGATCGGCTCGGCCGCGAAGAACGCGCACACCTCCAGCAGCTTCGCGGCGGCCGGCATCTGCCGGCGCAGCCGGTCCAGGGACAGCCGCCAAGTCGCGGCGGCCGGCACCCCGTAGCTGGGCGGCGGGTTTTCGCTCAGCACCCGGGACAGCTGGGTGTCCAGCAGTTCGGTGTAGGTCTGCACCGGCATTCCGGTCACTGCCAGCCAGGCGCCGGCCTGCTCGATCACCAGCGGCAGGTCGCCCAGCTTCTCCGCCAGGGCGTCCGCCTGTGGCGGGGTCAGCGCGGGAACCCGGCGACGCAGCAGCGCCACACTCTCCGCCCGGCTGAACACCCCCACCTCGGTCGTGGTCGCCCGACGGGACCAGCCGGCGTCGCGGGTGGTGATGACGATGTGCCCCGGTCCTTGCGGCAGATAGCGTTCGAGCTCGGCGGGGTCGCCCGCGTTGTCGAAGATCAACAGCCAGCGCTGGTACGGCTCGCCCAGGCGCAGCGCGTCGAGCACGGTGTCCACCTGCTCGCTCAGGTCCCCACCGGTCGGCAGGTCGAGGCGTTCGGACAGCTCGGCGAGGGAACTGCGGACCAGTTCCGGCTGTTCGGCCGACATCCACCAGACGATGTCGTAATCCACCGCGAACCGGTGCGCGTACTCCAGCGCGATCTGCGTCTTGCCCACGCCGCCGAGACCGTGCAGCGCCTGCGGCATGACCGAGGTGGCATCGGCGGAGAGCCGGTCGCGCAGTCCTTCGAGGAGGTCGCTGCGGCCGGTGAAGGTGGTGTTGCGCTGTGGGACCTCCCAGACCGGGGGCTGACCGGCCGGAAAGCGTGGAGTGTGGCGGCCGGCCGGCCGGCGGCCGGCCGGGGCGACGCCGTCGAAGATGCCCAGCAGCGCCTGCCGGGCCCGTTCTTCGGTGCTGTTGACCAGGTCGAGCGCCGCGACCCGGTCGGTGAACGGGGCCGGCAGCCGGGTGTTGTCCAGCCGTACCGGGACCAGCATGGCGCCGGTCGGGTCCTTGGCTGTGGCGGCCCGCCAGAGCGACGCCGCGTTGGCCGAGACGACGTAGTCGCGCGACAGCAGAGCCAACACCCGGGTGGTGGGGTCGAGCCACGAGTCGAGCCACGAGTCGAGTCCGACGTCGCCGGTCGACGTCTCGCCGGTGGTCAGGTCCACCTCCCGCAAGGTGACCCGCAGGCCGATGCTCTCCAACTCGTTGGCGATCCAGTCGGTCCAGGACCGGTTCACCGAGGCGTAGCTGACCACGACGTCGTTGGGCAGCAGCGACTTCTGTCGTTCGTACTGGGCGAGTCGTCGTCGGCGTTCGCGTTCGTCGATGGCCGGGAACTCGCGGACCGTGTCGCTGGTGATGATTCCACTGAGTCGTTCATACGAGGAGAGCAGTGAGTACTCCTGGCGGGAGCGCTCGCCAAAGACCGCAAGGATCTCCTCGTACGCGAAGAATGGTTTGTACGGGATCTCCACGTCGCCCCAGTAGGCGTCGGCCTCGTCGTCGGTGGCATCCAGATAGGATCCGAAGCGGTACCGGGCGTAGTCCCGGCCAGCTTCCAGCTTGAACTGCTCGGCGGCCTCCACCCGCATCGGCACCGGCAGAATCCGTACCGCTTCGTCGCGGCGCTGGCTGCGGATCGCCTCCGCTACTGCGGCCGCGCCGTCGATGCTCTGGTCGTTAAGGGTGAAGCAGTCGACCACGGTGTCGGGCATGACGACCGTGCAGATCCCGGCCGAGTCGCTGAGGCCGGTGCGGCTGTCGATGAGTACCCAGTCGTACTGCTGCCGCATGCTGTCGCGGATCGCGTGCAGGAACGCCTCACCGTTGAGCCGGTCGTAGAAGTTGCGCCAGTCAAAGCCGCTCACCCGTTGCGAGTACGCCGGGTCCTGTACCCCGGCTGGGAGCAGGTCGAGACTTCCGCCGTTGGGGAAACGCCAGTTCAGTGAGACAGCCTCACGTTCTACGTCCGCGACGTGCCGGAACCAGTTCGGGCCGTCGATCGGCGTACCGGGGTCGACGACTCGGGCGGCGAAGTCGCGCATCACGTCGATGACGCCCCGCGAGTGGCGCAGCTTCGGATCGGTCAGGAACGGCCGGAAGTAGTGGTGCAGGCCGGGGGACTCCAGATCCCAGTCCACGGCGAGCACCCGCTTGCCGTTGGCGGCCAGGATCCAGGCCACGTTGGCCAGTGCCATGGTGCGGCCGGTGCCGCCCTTGAACGAGTAGAACGTGACGATCTGACCTTGGGACGACAGGGGACCGGGCATCGTGTGCTCCTTCAGCCGTGGGCGCGTCAGGGCCCCCGCAGGATCGGTCGAGGGTTGGGACGGCCGGGCGGACGGTGGTACGGATGGCGGGTTCGGAACCCGTCGTTGCGGACCTTTTCCAGGACCGCTTGGAGGTCGCTGCGGAACTCCTGATGGCTGGAGATCCGGGTACGGGAGATCACCGCACCGGAGTTGCGCATCCGGTCGCCGATGACCTGGCGCAGTGCCGCCATGAGCTCGTTGTGCCGGGATCGGGTCTGTGCGTCGGTGCCGTTGGCCGGTACCAGCACGGCGGTCACCGGCCAATCGTCGAAGGTGTCTCCGCTGTGCTGGCTGAGGAGCCGCCGGGGCCCGTCGACGTAGACCACCCACAGGTCGACCAGCAGGACCACCGGCGAGCCGCCGGCCTGGGCGGCGCCCACCGCGGAGTGCAGCCCGGCCAGATCGGTGACGACCGCCGTGAACTGCTCCTGCTCCGCGACCTGCCGCGCGTACTCGACCAGCGGCATGTCGAGTTCCGGCAGGTACGGGGACCAGTCGGCGGGGGTCGGGCCGTAGTAGCGACGGTCCCGGCCGGTCGACGCCAGAAAGCCCCGTACGTCGTCGTCGACAGGCGCGGCGACCACGAAACAGATCCGTTGGTCGGCCGGCCCGGCGGACATCGCCGGTCCGGGCGCCACCGGACCGGGCGCCACCGGCTGACCCGGGTCCGGCGGCCAGGTCGCTGGCGACCGGATCGGCCGACCGGCCGGCACCGGCGGGTGGAAGACGCTCGGCACCTGCGTGAAGGCCGGCGGCGTGACGAGTCGTGGCACCTCGTCCGCGTGCGCGTTGCGCACGATCTTCTTAGCGAGTACCTCGACGACGTCGAGGTACGGGTCCTCGTAGTTGTTGAGCCGGGAAAGTCTGCGCAGTCCTTTCTCAAGGTACTGCGGCGGAAGACTGCTGTCGGTCAACTGGTGGTCGCCCACCACCGCCGGCAGGGTGGGGGTGGACAGCCAGTTCACCGGTAGCAGTGCGGAGGGTGGTCCGTCCGACGACGTGTGCTGGGCGAGCCGGTCGGCGAACACCGCCCACTCACGACCGCACCAGGGACTCTTCACGTAGCGGGGGGAGATCAACGCGACGAAGGTGCAACAGCGGGCGAGTTCCCGGGCCAGCCGGTCAGACCATCGTGCGCCCAGATCCAGGCTCTGCGTGTCGAGGAAGCCGACCTCGGTGCCGGGTGAAAGCCCGGCATAAGCCCGGACTTCGTTGCTCAGGTCATGGTAGAAGCGTCGAACCCACTCGTCTTCGTCTTCGCGAGCGTAGCTGAGAAAGAAGTAGCACCGCGGGCCGCGATCGTTATCCGACAACCGCCCTCCCGCCTGTCGACGGTGCGCCATCGCGGGCAGCGGTACGTGTGTCAAGTGAGACGTCGACACCACGCACAAAATGTCCGCAGGGTGACACCGAGTGTAAGGAGTATATATCTCCCAGGTCTTCTTCAGGGAAGAGTATTTTTGAAGATCATTGCGCCTAATGATCTAGTGACGCCACCTTCGGGCACGCCACCTGCTCCCCTGGCGGTCAATTCTCGGGACCGCTGGAACTGTCGCCATCCGGACAGCGTAGCGTCAGCCAGGCGCGTGCGTAGGCCACCGCCGGTCGGATCGGTAGGAGCCGGGCGACGGCCCGCCCCACCGGGCCGGTGGCGACCGATGAACTGTCCCGCTCGAAGTCGCGGCCGAGTTCGCTGAACGGTCCCGCGTCGAGCCGGGCACCGACGTACGTCCGCCACTGCCGTTGGCCGTCCGCGCCGAGGACCACGCAGGCGTTGCGGTGCGGCTCCGGCGGCCGCGGAAGACGGTACTCGGCAAGGTGGAACGCCGTACACCGGTCGTAACCCACGCCGAGCAGCAATGTGTGTGCGTCGGTCGCGTCGAGTGCCGCGAGCGGTGATCGTTCGCCCAGCTCGCTGTCCAGGTCGTGGCGGGCCATCAGCTCCGCCGCTCGGGGACCGACCGCCGCGAACGACGTCTGGGGATGCTGACTACGGACCGCCCCCGGCCACGTCCGTACGGTCTCGGCGACCATGCCCATGGCCCGGCAGTCATGAACCGCCGGATCAAAGGCCGGCAGGTGCTCGCGGATTGTCGGCCACCAGTCTGCCGGCACCTGCCGTACCCACCGCGCCGGGTCCCGGTTCTGCGGCGTCTGGCTCGGCACCACCAGCGTTCCGTCGGGCGTCAGGACGTCGAGCAGCGCCTGGACCACGGCGACCGGCCCACCGCACACGTAACCCATCGCCCGCAACGAGCTGTGCACCAGGACGATACCGCCGGCCGGCAGACCCAACGCGACAAGCTCCGCACGGAGGGAGTGTCGGGTGGCCGGAGAATTGGCGGCGGGGCGTTCGGCCAGTCCGCCGTCCGCACCGATGTCAGGTCGGTTCTTCATCTGGTGGATTTTCCACCACCGTGCGCTAAAGGTCTTGCGCCACACATCGACGCCCGGAACTCGTCGCGTTCGGTCCGGTGCGGCGTGACGTATGCGGTGTGCGGCGTGAGGTGCGAGACGAATTGGGGGACCGAGCGGTCCTGGCGAAACGGACCGCTCGGCTACTTGCGATGGAGTCGGTTCAGGCCGACGAACGCGGCCGGTGCCGGGCTCAGCTCTTCAGGAACGTGAGCAGATCCTGGTTGACCTGGTCCTGGTGGGTCGCGGTGATACCGTGCGGGGCGCCCGGGTAGTAGACCTCCTGGGCGCCGGACACCAGTTGGGCGGTCTTCATCGAAGCGTTCCCGATCGGCACGATCTGGTCGTCGTCGCCCTGCATGACCAGGGTGGGGACGTCGAACGCGGCGAGGTCGTCCCGGAAGTCGGTCTCCGAGAACGCCGCCACACTCTGGTACGCGTTCCACAGCCCGGCCTGCATGCTCCACGACCAGAACTGGTGCAGGATGCCGTCGGAAACCTCGGCACCTGGCCGGTTCACGCCGTAGAACTTGATCGCCAGATCCTGGTAGAACTGCGCTCGGTCGTGGGCCAGGCTGGCCCGCATCTCGTCGAACACGGCCAGCGGCAGCCCGTCGGGGTTGTCCGGCGTCTGCACCATGATCGGCGGTACGGCGGAGATGAGCACCACCTTCGCCACCCGACCGGTGCCGTATCGGCCGATGTACCGGGCGACCTCACCGCCACCGGTGGAGTGCCCGATCAGCGTGGCGTCGGTCAGGCCGAACGCCTCGATCACCGCGGCGAGGTCGTCGGCGTAGCCGTTCATGTCGTTGCCCTCGGGCGACTGGCTGGACCGGCCGTGCCCACGCCGGTCGTGCGCGATGACCCGGAACCCCTGCTGGGCGAGGAACAGTAGTTGGCCGTCCCATGCGTCGGCGTTCAGCGGCCAGCCGTGTGAGAACACGATGGCGGGGCCGGAACCCCAGTCCTTGTAGTAGAGCTGGGTGCCGTCCTGCGTGGTGAGGTACCCCATGGCGTCACTCCTGACTCTCGGTGCGCTCCTGGTTCTGCCCCTTTGTCGGCCGGCTGGGCCGCGCTGCCGGGCCGGCCCGGGCTGAGCATCAGTCAGGGTGAAGAGTCTCCGCAGACGTGGGAAGATAACCGGTGTGAACCGGCGGGAACGGGGAACTGGCCGGCCGACCTTCAGCCATGACTTCGACACTGTCTGCTCCCGGCCGGATCGGACCGGGTTTGCGACCGGCGCTGGGCCCGGACGCCCGCGTACGGGTTCGTCGGTCAGCGCACCAGGGCGTCGGGCTGGATGTCCGCCGGGGTGCCCTCCCGCTCGTACGCGGTCAGGCTGCCGACGGTGGTGGTGGCGATGTTGTGCAGCGCCTCCTCGGTGAAGAACGCCTGATGGCCGGTGATCAGCACGTTGGGGAAGGTGACCAGCCGGGAGAACAGGTCGTCGCGCAGCATCTGGTCGGACAGGTCCTCGAAGAACAGGTCGGCTTCCTCCTCGTACACGTCCAACCCCAGGTAGCCGATCTTGCCGCTCTTCAACCCCCGGATGACGGCGGCGGTGTCGACCAGCGCGCCCCGGCTGGTGTTGATCAACATCACGCCGTCGCGCATCTGCGCGATCCGTTCCTCGTCGATCAGGTGATGAGTGTCGGGGGTGAGTGGACAGTGCAGGGTGACGATGTCCGACTCGGCGAGCAGCGTCGGCAGCGGGACGTAGCTGGCGCCGGCGGCGACGGCCTCGTCCGACGGGTACGGGTCGGCGGCGAGCACCCGGCAGCCGAACCCGGCCATGATCCGAATGAACCGGACGCCGATCTTGCCGGTGCCGACGACGCCGACAGTCCGGTCGTGCAGGTCGAAACCGAGCAGCCCGTTGAGGGCGAAGTTGTGCTCCCGCACCCGGTTGTAGGCCCGGTGGATCTTGCGGTTGAGCGCCAGAATCAGCCCGACGCAGTGTTCCGCGACCGCATACGGCGAGTAGCCCGGCACCCGGGTGACGGTCAGCCCGAGCCGGCGCGCGGTCGCCAGATCGACATGGTTGAACCCGGCCGAGCGCAGCGCGACCAGCCGGACCCCGCCGCCGGCCAGCGTCTCCAGCACCGGTGCGCTGAGGTCGTCGTTGACGAACGCGCAGACCGCGTCGCAACCGTCGGCCAACGGTGCGGTGTCCGCCGACAACCTCGGCTCCAGGAACACCAGGTCGTGACCGGCCTCGGCGTTCGCGGCGGCCAGGAACCGCTTGTCGTACGGCTTGGTGCTGAACACCGCCACCCGCATGGGACCTCCTCCGGCGCGACCGTAGCTTCCGTTGGTCCAGGGTACGGTGAGGCGGGTCGGCGAGAGGAGAACAGGCTGATGACCGCTGTGGTCACCAACTGGGCGCGTAACGTAACCTTCGCCGCGCGTCACGTCCACCGCCCGACCACCGTCGACGAACTGCGACAGGTCGTGGGCGGATCGGCCCGGCTGCGGGTGCTCGGCACCGGGCACTCGTTCAACCGGATCGCCGACACCGACGGAGACCTCGTCTCGCTCGCCGGCCTGCCCGCCGAGGTGACGGTCGACTCCGAGACGTCGACGGTCACCGCCGGCGGCGGTGTCCGCTACGGCGAGCTTGCCGAACACCTGCACGCCCACGGGTACGCGCTGCACAACCTGGCCTCGCTGCCGCACATCTCGGTCGCCGGTGCCTGCGCGACCGCTACCCATGGCTCCGGGCGCGGCAACGGTAACCTCGCCACCGCCGTACGGGCGGTGGAGTTGGTGACCGCCAACGGAGACCTGGTCCGGCTGGACCAGTCCCATCCCGATTTCGCCGGCGCGGTGGTCGGTCTCGGCGGGCTCGGCGTGGTCACCGGCGTTACCTTGACGATCGAGCCGACCTTCGATGTGGCGCAGTACGTCTATCACGGGCTGTCCCGCGACGCGCTCGTCGCCGGATGGGACCGACTCCAGGCCAGCGGCTACAGCGTCAGCATGTTCACCGACTGGACCGGGACCGGTATCGACCAGGTGTGGGTGAAACGGCGCACCGACCACGACCATCCGCCGGTCGATGCCGACGGGTTGGGGCTCGCCGCCGCCGACGGCCCCCGCCACCCGGTGCCCGGAATGCCGGTGGAGAACTGCACCAGCCAGCTGGGGGTGGCCGGTCCGTGGCACACCAGGTTGCCGCACTTCCGGCTCGACTTCACCCCGAGCAGCGGTGCCGAACTACAGTCGGAATACCTGGTAGCGGCCGGCGACGTGGTAGACGCCCTCGACGCGGTGGCCCGGATTCGCGACCGGGTCGCGCCCGTGCTGCAGGTCTGCGAGATCCGTACCGTCGCCGCCGACGAACTGTGGCTGAGCATGAACCATTCGCGGGACAGCGTCGCGATCCACTTCACCTGGGTCGCGGATGCTACAGCGGTGACGCCGGTGATCGCCGCGGTCGAGCAGGCGCTGGCGCCGTACGCCCCCCGACCGCACTGGGGCAAGCTGTTCGGCATCGGCCGGGACGAACTCGCCGGCAGGTATTCGCGGTGGGACGACTTCGCCGACCTGCTGGTCCGCTACGACCCGGCCGGGGTGTTCCACAACGACTTCCTGGACCGGTACTTTCCCCGCTGACCCGCTGACCCGCTGACCCGCTGACCCGCTGACCCGCTGACCCGCCGCGACGGTCGCGGCTCAGGCCCGGCGGTCGATGCGGGCCTTGACCCCGCCGGTCTCGGCGAGCATGTGCAGCAGCGCCGAGCCGTCGATCAGCTCCAACGGCTTTCCGGAAGCGAAGTCGAAGGCCGCCGAGGTGTAGCCGGCGGTGGTCACCAGGATGCCGTTCGAGGCGTTCTCCGCCTGGACGACGCCGAACAGGTCACGGACCGCCGACACGTCCATGGTGCCGCCGCCGCGCCGAGCCAGCACGACGACCGTGCCGCCGAACAACGGGCGGGGATCGTGCGCCATGCACTCCACCGTGCCGTCGGCCGTCGTGCGCACCTGGCGCATCTGCAGCCCGAGCTTGGTGAACAGGTCGGCGATCAGCTGCTCGAACTGGTCAGCCGGTATGGTCAGCAGGTCCGGTCGCTGGTCCAGGTCGGCGAGGACGTCGATCTCGTCAGCGAACCGCTTGTCGACCTGGTCGAAATCGACGACAGCAGGCACCGACGCCAGATCCACCGGATGGGCGGAGATCCGTGCGCCGAGCCGGCGCAGGCAGGCGGCCGGGTCGACGTTGGCCAGGTTGATCGCGACGAACTCGTCCCGGGTGGTACGCAGACTGACCAGGCAGGGCCGGGCCGGTCGGCCGGTGGCCGGGTCGATCCGTTCGACGATGCCGTTGATACAGACGGTCTCCAGCAGCCTGGTACGGTCCGCCTCGTACAACTCGTGCACCGTACGCAGGGTGATCTGGGTGATGAGGTCGGCGTACCGATCGGCGATTTCGGTCGCCGACCGGCCGACCGCCGTCACCTCGTCGTCGGCCGGCTGGTAACGGTATTCCCGGATCCGGGGGACGACCTCCACCGCCGGCAGGTGGTACTCGACCACCAACTGACGGGACTCGGGCAGGTAGGCCAGCCGGTAACGCTGCGGAAAGTCGTCCGGGTAGACGGAATTTCCGAGCACCAGCCCGAAGTACTCGACGACGGCCTTCGGGTCGGCGGCGGCGAAGACGGCGGAGAACCGGTCGATCGCCGCGTTGTGCGCGGTGATCTTGGCGGCCAGCTTCTCGCACTGCTGACGGTACTTCTCCTCGGCTGCGGCCAGCCGGCGGCGCCGCTGCGCCTCCGCCGCCTCGTGTTTCGCGGTGGCCTGCTCGAACACCTGTCGCGCCTCGGCGACCTGCTGCTGGTGGCGGACCTCGCCGCCGAACATCCGGCCCAGACCGGCCGGCTCCGGCGGGGCGAAATCGGACCACTGCGGTGCGGCCAGCGGTACGGCGAGGTCACCGGGGTCGAACGGTGGTGGGGTGCTGCTGCGCTTGAGCCGTTCGAGGTCGATGTGGTCGTCGACGGCCAGGGTGTCGGCGAGCAGCTCCTCCAGCTCGGCCACCCGCGACCGCAGGTTCGCGTTGGCCGCCGCGACCTTCGCCGCACGGGCCTCGGTGTAGAGACGCTTGCGTTGGCGTTCGTCCTCGGCGGCGGCCTGCTCGGCGGCCTGCCGGGCGTTCTCCGCCTCCCAGACCATCTGCTGATGCTGACGGTACGCGAAGGCCTGGGCCCGGTGCTGGGCGTGCACCTGCTGGGCGTGTGCCCGCTGCGCCTCCTGCATGCTGCTCATCTGTCAGCCCCGATCGTCGCCGGTCCACTCCCGCCCCATCCGTCCGCGCCACCCGGCCCGGACGGATCACCGGTCGCACGTCTGCACGTTGGACGTGCGTCAATCTTGTCCGACCGTCACGGTAGCGTCCAGTGTCCAGCTTCTGGCGGCGACGTTCGCGGCCGGCCTTGGGACGGCACCCTCTGCTGGGCGGTGCGGTACGACGAGTTTGCCTATCCTGGTGCGTACCCCCGCAGAGCGGGCCGGGGGCGGGGGAGGACAGACGGATGGTGATGGACGGCCGGGTGTCGCACGGCGGCGATCCGTACCTCTGGTTGGAGGAGGTGCTCGGTGACGCTGCCCTGGACTGGGTCCGCGACCGCAACGCGGAGACCACCGCCGGCTGGACCGCCGAGCCGGGGTTCACCCAGCTGCGGGACCAGATCAAGCAGGTGCTCGACTCCGCCGACAAGATCCCCGACCCGACCTGGCGCGGTGACCACCTCTACAACTTCTGGCAGGACGCCGGACATCCCCGGGGAGTGTGGCGGCGGGCCACCCTCGACGAGTTCCGTCGGCCGCAGCCGAGCTGGGAGATCCTGCTCGACCTCGACGAACTCGCCCGGGTCGAAGGGGAGAACTGGGTCTGGAAGGGTGCCCACGTGCTGCGGCCCGGGTACGACCGGTGCCTGGTGGTGCTGTCCCGGGGCGGATCGGACGCCGCGGTGGTCCGCGAGTTCGACCTGACCACACGCGACTTCGTACCCGATGGTTTCATCGTCGCGGAGGCGAAGAGCACCGTCTGCTGGATCGACCGCGACCACATCTACGTGGGCACCGACTTCGGGCCCGGCACCGTCACCAACTCCGGCTATCCGCGGACCATCCGGCGCTGGCAGCGCGGCACCGCACTGGCCGACGCCCCGCTGGCGTTCGCCGGCGAGGTCGACGACGTCACCGTCTCCGTGGTGCACGACCCGACCGCCGGCTACGAGCGCGATCTGGCGGTACGGCGTACCGAGTTCTTTCGTAACCGGACCTACCTGCTGCGGCCCGACGGCGGTTGGGGCCTGGTCGACGTGCCCTCGGACGCCGAGATCGACCTGCACCGGCAGTGGCTGCTGATCGAGCTGCGCAGCGACTGGCTGGCCGGTGACGTCACCTACCCGGCCGGCGCGGTGCTGGTCACCCCGGTCGACGAGTTTCTGGCCGGCAAACGGGAGTTGACCACGATCTTCGAGCCGACCGAGCGCTCCGCCTACAGCTACCACGCCTGGACCCGCAACCATCTGCTGCTGGTCACCCTGACCGACGTCCGTAGCGAGATCACCGTACTGACCCCCGGCGACGACGGCTGGCGGCGGCGCACGCTGCCCGAAGCCGGCGGATTCGACCACACCGACGTGGCCGACACCGAGCCGGACCGGGGTGACGAGTTCCTGCTGCACACCGCCGGGTTCATCCGGCCACCGACGCTGCTGCACGGCACCGTCGACGGCCCGACGCGGCCGGTCAAGACCGGTCCGGCCTTCTTCGACGCCGAACAGATGACCGTCCGGCAGTTCTTCGCCGTCTCCGCCGACGGCACCGAGGTGCCGTACTTCCTGGTCACACCGGGCGAGACCAGCCCGCCCGGACCGGCGGCCGGGCTCACCCTGATGACCGGGTACGGGGGTTTCGAGATCGCCTGGACCCCGACCTACAGCGGCGTCGTCGGTGCCGGCTGGCTGGCCCGGGGCGGCAGCTTCGTGGTCGCCAACATCCGGGGCGGCGGTGAGTACGGACCGCGCTGGCACACCGCCGCGCTGCGGGAGAACCGGCTCCGCGCGTACGAGGACTTCGCCGCCGTCGCCACCGACCTGGTCGCCCGTGGACTGTCCAGCCCGGACCGGCTCGGCGCCTACGGCGGCAGCAACGGCGGGCTGCTGATGGGCGTGATGTTGACCCGCTGCCCGGAGCTGTTCGGCGCGGTCGTCGGGCAGGTGCCGCTGCTGGACATGCGCCGGTATCACAAGCTGCTGGCTGGAGCCTCCTGGATGGCCGAGTACGGTGACCCCGACGATCCGGCGGACTGGGCGTTTCTGCGGGAGTACTCGCCGTACCAGAACATCCGACGGGGTACGGCGTACCCGCCGTCGCTCTTTCTCACCTCGACCCGCGACGACCGGGTCCATCCCGGTCATGCCCGCAAGATGGTCGCCCGGCTGCGTGAGTACGGCCACGACGTCACCTACCACGAGAACGTCGAGGGTGGGCATTCCGCAGCCGCGGACAACGCGCAGCAGGCGTTCAAATGGGCACTGCTGCTGGAGTTCGTCCGGCGGACCCTGACCGGTGAGCGCCGGGCGGACGGTGACCGGGCGGCGTCAGACCCGATCGGGGGACTGCTCGGTAACAGGTAGGAAGACGGTGACCACCGCCATGCAGGACGCCCAGACGACGAGCAGCACGGTCAACTGACCGCTGGTGATCCGGCCGGAACACAGCAGGTGCGCGGAGGTTTCGACCACTATGCCGGTGCCGATGATCGCGGCGAGAGCCGGCCACGGCTTCGTCCAGCCCCAGAGCAGGACCGCGCTCAGCGCGACGGCGAGCAGTCCGATCCCGATCGCCGGGAAGTTCGCCTCGGGAACGCCGTGCACGGTGACCTCGGCGCGGGGGGTCACCAGCCGCAGCGGCTCGAGCGTGAGTCCTTCCAACAGCCGGCGGGGCTGTTTCCAGATGACCAGCGGCAGGAGCAGCAACAGCGTGGCGCAGACGAAGACGGCCCGCCGGACGGGGACGTGCCGGC
>Ga0207773_100067_pt1 | contig 106821 bp, 83 predicted proteins | sample TtaePargueraPR_2_FD_187281 | JGI IMG/M metagenome (GOLD analysis project Ga0207773, IMG submission 187281) | Aerobic enrichment media microbial communities from Bioluminiscent Bay, La Parguera, Puerto Rico - Tt and M1 (3) (SPAdes) | ecosystem: Environmental > Aquatic > Marine > Unclassified ...
CGTCCGGATCTCGCCGCCTTGTACTCCAGCATGGCGACGAACGACGACCATCCGGCGTCGTGGACGCTCTTGGCGAGCCTCGTGCGGCCGAGACCGACGACACACAGGTCCTCGACGTACACCGCTTGATTCTCGCGGATGATCGTCGTGGACAGCTTGTGCTGCCAGTCCCGCCGGGTGTCGGCCACCCGGGCGTGTGCCCTGGCGACCTTCACGACGGCCTTCCTACGGCGGTTGCTGCCTCGCTGTTTGCGGGTCAGGGCCTGTTGCAGCCGTTTCAGTTTGCGGGCCGCGCGGCGCAGGAACCTGGGTGCGGCGACCTTCGTGCCGTCCGACATGACCGCGAAGTGCGTCAGCCCTAGGTCGATGCCGACCTCCGAGTCCACCTCGGGCAGCGGCTCGTCCTCGCTGGTCTGCACGACGAACGAGGCGAGATACCTTCCGGCGGCGTCCCGGATGACCGTCACGGACGACGGGTCCGACGGCAGTATCCGGGACCAGCGGACCGTGAGGTCGCCGATCTTCGGCAGCCGCAGACGACCGTTGTCCAGGACCGTGAACCGGGAATTGCGGGTGAAACGGATGGCCTGCCGGTTGTCCTTACGGGACCGGAACCTCGGCGGCGCCACCTTCGCACCCTTGCGTCTGCCGGTGATCGAGGCGAAGAAGTTGCGGTACGCGGTGTTGAGGTCCGCGAGGGCCTGCTGCAACACCACCGCCGACACCTCGCCCAGCCACGCCCGTTCCGGGGTCGCCTTGGCCCGCGTGATGACCCGCTTCGACAGTTCGGCGTCCGACACGTACGGCAGGCCCTGCTCGTGGGCGGTCTGCCGGAGACGCAGCCCGTCGTTGAACACCACCCGGGCGCATCCGAACGCCCGGGCCAGCGCGATCTGCTGGCCGGGTGTCGGGTAGACCCGGAACTGGTACCGGAGCTGCACGAACCACACGATATCACGTTGGTCTATGGCAGAAACTCGAGGGTATCCGTACCGGTAGGCACTGCGTTTTCGCGATGCATGTTCACTTGGTCTTCGTGACGAAGTTCCGGCACACGGTGTTCGCCGACCGCCACCTGACCCGCATGGAGGCGATCATGCGGGACGTATGCACGGACTTCGAGGCCGAACTGGTCGAGTTCAACGGCGGCCACAACCATGTCCACCTGCTGGTCGACCACCCACCCAAAGTCGCCGTTTCCCGCCTGGTCAACTCGCTCAAGGGCGTCTCGTCGCGCCGCCCGCGGCAGGAGTTCCCCGACCTGGTGCAGCGCTACTACCGGGCCAACAAGCTCTGGTCGGGCTCGTACTTCGCCGGCTCCGTCGGCGGCGCGCCACTGAGCATCGTGACGCAGTACATCGAGCGGCAAAAACGGCCAGGTTAGAGCACTGCTCGGGCCCTGGCGGCCCTCCCAGCGCGGGCCTTCACCCCCGGCCTGAAGGCCGGAGCACTGGCCCGCATTCCGGTAGCGGCCCGATTCCGCGACCGTCACCGTCTGCCGCGCGATCTGGCGAAGACGGCCGCTCACGGGTGCACCGGGCCGGTGATCTTGCCGAGGAGTGACACAGCCAAGGAACCTACGCAGCACCGTGGTGGCGGACAACCCGATTACGGTGGGGCGCGAGGTCAAGCTGGCCCTCGCTTGGACGCCGGACGCATCAGATCGACGAGACCACGCCACACGTGGCCGACCGTGGCGGCGGCGCGGATCGTCGCCAGCGGGTTCCAGAAGTCCCGGAAGTGGACGATGCGGCCGTCCCGGAAGCGGACCACGGAGATGTAGACCTGGTGGAACGGTCGTTTGGTGACCACGCCCCTGCCCTCGCCCACGAACTCGGCGATCACCAGCTCGGGATCGGTCGTCCCGTGAAAGGTGAGGCCGGAGAAGCGGACGTCGAACTGCTTCGGGAAGTCCTTCATGTGCTCGTACAGTTCGTGGTGCCCGACGAACCGGGACGGCACGCCCGGCGGCGGATACGGGAACTCCAGCACCCCGGCCGGGTCGAACAGCTCCACCCATTCCCGGATGCGTCCAGCGGTGATGTACTCGAGGTTGCGGGCGAACACCTCCTGCGCCTGCGCCCGGGTCTGCTGGTCGATGTCCACGGTGTCCACCTTTCGAGGTCGGTCGTCACGAGCCGAGGTTCCGGGGCCGGGCCGGGCCTGGTCTCTGCCCGGCACCGCGGGGCGGGCGGGTCAGCCCTCGCGGGGCCGCACCCGCGCGGCGAGGTTGCGGTCGATCAGGGTGTCCGGCAACAACCGGGCGGCCAGGCTGGCGAACCGGACGTCCGGGCCGACCGGATAGCGGGTCTTCGGCCGGGACGCGGTGAGGGCGCGAGCCACCGTCCGGGCGTACCGCGCAGGTGTGGTCCTGCTGCGGAGCACCTGGCGTGCGTTGTCGCGCAGGAAGGCCTGGAACGGACCCCGGTACAACGCCACGGTCGACTCCGGCGCGCCGTCGATGACCTCTTCGCCGGCCTGGTCGAGCTTCTCCCAGATCGGGGTACGGATCGCGCCCGGCTGCACCACCGACACCGTGACGCCGGACGGACGCAACTCGCGCCGCAGGCTGTCGCTGATCGCCTCCTTCGCGAACTGCGCCGCCGCGTACGCGCCGAGGTACGGCAGCGCGACCCGGCCGAGCCCCGAGGTGACGTTCACGATCCGGCCCCGGCCGGCCCGCAGCAGCGGCAGGAACCCCTGGATCGTCTCGACCTGGCCGATCACGTTCGTCTCCAACTGCCGCCGCAGCGCTGCCGTGGGCAGGCACTCCAACGGACCGGGTTGGGCGACACCGGCGTTGTTGACCAGACCCCAGAGTCCGGTGTCGCCGAGCCGCCCGGTCACCTCGTCGACCGCCTGCCGGATCTGTTCCGATCGGGTCACGTCGATGCGCAGCGGATGCAGCCGGTCGCCCGACGACTCCGCGAGCAGCCGCTCGCCGTCGGCCGGGGCGCGTACTCCGGCGAAGACCTGGAAACCGATCCGGGCCAGGTGCAGCGCCGCTTCCCGGCCGAGGCCGGACGACGCGCCCGTGACCACCACGGTACGGCCTGTCGGGGAGATGCGTCGCGGTCCCTTGGTCATGGCCGGCTCCGCTCCGATTGAGAGTCGATCGCGGCGAGTACCGCGTCGATACTCGCCGCCACCAGCGCGGCCGCCCGATCCGGTGACAGCGCGTCGGGCACGTAGGTAAAGTTCCAGAACAGTTTCCCGTGGCTGGTATTCACAGTGGATACGAAGTAGCCGACCACGGACAGTCCGGCGACGAACTGGGCACCGGAGAGCCGCCACGGCCCGACCCGGTCGGGAAAGTCGTACCGACCGATGTTGGACAGGCACAGGTTGACCGGTCCGGTCCGTTCCATCATCGCGATGAACCGTCCGGCGGTGGCCACCGACCTCGGGCAGGAGATTGTGACCAGGTCGACCATGGCGAAGTGGCCACCCGCCCGGCGGCGGACCGCGAGATCCGCACCGATCGACCGGGCAACGTCCCAGAGGGGGCGGTCCGGACGGTACGCGACGAAGGTGGGCACGGTGGCGACGTACGTGCCGACGGCCTGCTCGGGTACGGCGGGTACCAGCGCGTCCCGGAAGGTGATCGGGGAACCGATCGTGACGTGTCCCGGTGCCGGTGAGCCGGCCTCTGCGGCCACGGCCAGCACCATCGCCGCCGCGAGCGCGCCGTGCACCGTGGTCTGCTCCTTACGGCAGGCCGCTACCAGCGCCTCGACCTGCGCCGGGGCGAGGGCCCGGGAGATCAGCCGGGTACGTCGCTCGGTGAACGGCACGAATCGGCTCGGTGCCACCCGGGCCGGCCGGTACCGGCGTACCCGGAACAGGTCCTGGGCCAGCAGCCACCGCAGCCGCAGCCTCCCGACCAGGCCCCGGTACCGTCGGGGAAACATCGCCTCGCAACCGGGCAGCGCCGGCTCACGCGGCTCGGTGTCCCCGCCGCCGTCAGTGCCCGCGGCACGGGAACGCTCCTGCTCTGCGAGGTCGACCCACTGTCGCAGCAGGGAGAGCACGGTCGTGCCGTCGGCGACACAGTGCGGCATGGTCAGCAGCAGGTCGTGCACCTCGTCGTCGGCCACCGCGCGGGCGCAGGGGCGGGTCAGCGCCACGGCCCGGCACAGCGGGCCGCTACGCCAGTCGACCCGGTCGACGAGTTCGTGCTCGTTGACCCACCGTTCCCAGCCTGCCTCGTCGTCGGCGACCAGGCGCAGCGGGATCGGCCGGTCGGTCGGCACGAACCGGGGGGAACGCCCGTCCGGCTTGGTGGCGATCGCCACCCGCAGCAGCGGGTGTCGTCGGCGCAGTCGGTCCAGCGCGGCGCGCAGCAGCGGTTCCGGCAGCGGCCCGCGTACCTGGACGCGGGCGATGACGTTGAGCGGCGAGACCTGATCGGCGATCCAGTACCAGCGTTCGAGCGGGCTCAGCGCCCGCCGTACCTCGGTCGGTGAATGACTGTTCGGCTGCGCGTTCATCCAGGTGCCACCGTCTCGTCGCGCACACCGGGGAAGGTGAGCGCGATCTCGTTGCGTCGGTCGAGGAGACGACCGGGCAGCCAGCGCAGGTAGACGCGGCGGGCCAGGTCGGCGAGTGGGTGGGCCAGCTGCTCGACCCGACTCAGCGCGTACGCCTGGTGGACCATCCAGCGGGTCCGCTCGCGTCGCGCGGCCTCGTAACGCCGCAGGGCCAGCGGCAGGTCGACCGCCTGACGCAGGCAGTGGGCGAGGACGACGGCGTCCTCCACGGCCACCGCCGCGCCCTGACCGAGGCTCGGCAACATCGGATGTGCCGCGTCACCGAGCAGCGTCACCGGTCCGTGGCCCCAGCGTTCGAGGAACGGCCGGTCCCGTGCCGGTACGGCGATGATCGCCGACTCGGGGGTCCGGGCGATCGCGGCCCGGACCTCCTCGGCCCAGCCCGTGTACGTCCGTTCGATGTCGGCCTTGCCGCCCCGCCAGTCGCGGGCCTCGGCCGGTGCCATGTTCAACGTTGCCCACCAGTAGACCCGGTCGCCGTCGAGCTGTACCAGGCCGAACCGCTGGCCCCGTCCCCAGTAGTGGGCGGCGTAGCCGTCCCGGATCTTCGGGTGCCGCATCGGGACGGTCGCGAGCCAGCAGACGTACCCGGGTTCGCGGGGCTGTTCGGGCCCGGCGATCTGCCGGCGGACCACCGAATGGAATCCGTCGGCGCCGATGAGCAGGTCGCCCTCGGCGGTCCGCCCGTCGTGGAACTCGACCCGGACCCGGTCACCGGCCAGCTGGAACCGCCGGGCCGCCGCGTCGAGGCGCACCGGCGGGTCGCCGGCCGCCGCGAGCAGGGCCTGATGCAGCTCGGCGCGGTGGATGGCGACGCTCTGCGCGCCGACCCGGTCGCCGAGGTGCGCGAACGGAACGGTCCTGATCAGGCGGCCGGCGGCGGTGCGCAGCTGCAGTGCCGGGTACACCCGGCCCCGCCGTTCGACGTCGAGATCGATGCCGAGGGTGCGCAGTGCGACGCGCGCGTTGCCGGTCAGTGACAGCGCCGACCCGGCCGGTCGCGGTTCAGCGCCCTGTTCGTAGATTTCGACGTCGATGCCGACCCGACGCAGCGTCGCCGCCGCCGCCAGCCCGCCGATGCCGGCCCCGACGATCAACGCCTTGGGCGCGGTCACTGCGCACCGCCGACCGGGCTGGATTCGACCCGGGCGGCCGACCACGCCGACGAATCAGCCAACAGCCCGGCGATCCGGTCCGCCACGCCCGCCACGTACGGCGGTTCCATCAGCGCCAGGTGGTTGCCGGGTACGTCGAGCACGTCGATCCGGCCGGTGGTCAGTTCGCCCCATCCGTTGCGGGGGTCGCGATGCAGCGTTCCGGCGATGTCGTGCATCGGTACCAGCAGCGTCGGTAGTGGGTCGCCGGCCCGCAACAGCGTGATGTCCTGGTCGACGACCTCAGGGTGGTAGGTGATGATCGCCTCCCAGTTGGCTTTGAAGACCTCGAACAGCCGTCGCACCGCCGCCCGCGACCCGCCCGGGCGCACCACTCCGGCGGCGCCGGCCCGGCGGGCGACGAAGTCGAGCTTCTCCTCGGGCGTAACCAGATTCGCCGGGATCGGCTCCAGCGACGGCCGGTCCTGATCGAGCGGGATCAGCTCCCAGAAGAACCAGTCGAGCAGTACGTCGTCGGCGACCGGCACCGGATCACCCGGCCGCCGGGCGATCGGGTCGATGAGGATGAGCCGCTCGACCGGGCCGGCTCCGGCGGCGTCGAGCTGGCGGGCCATCTCGAAGGCCACCACGCCGCCGAACGACCAGCCGCCGATCGCGTACGGCCCGTCGGGCTGGATTCGGCGGATCGCCGCGACGTAGCTGGCGGCCAGCGCCGGCACGGACCGCACCGGCTCGGTCCCGGCGTCGACACCGGCCGCCTGCAGCGCGTAGACGGGTTGATCGCCGGGCAGCTGTCGGGCGAGCTGGAGATAACACAGGACGTTGCCGCCGATTGGGTGCACGAGGAACAGCGGCGGCCGGCCGCCGCTGGCGCGGATCGGCACCAGCGGGTCGAACGCCGCCGGGTCCGCGCCGCCGACCCGAAGCAGCTCGGCCAGGCTGGCCACGGTGGGGGCGGTGACGAAGGCGGAGACCGGTACGGCGACGTCGTACCGCTTCTCGATCAGGGTGACCAGGCGCATCGCGGTGAGTGAGGTCGCGCCCAGTTCGAACAGGTTGTCGTCGACGCCGATCTGCGGCAGGTGCAGCAGGTCCGCGACGATGTCGGCGAGAACGTGTTCGCGTCGGTTCCGTGGCGCCACCGGTCGGGCAGTCTCCACCCGCAGCGGCAGCTCCCGCAGACGGCGGTCGTCGCGCTTGCCGCTCGGCGTCAGCGGCATCTCGGGTAGCCAGCTGAAATTGGTGGGAACGAGGTGTTCGGGCAGCGTTTCCCGCAGCCGTCGACGCAGGTCGGTGAGGTCGACCCGGGCTGGATCGCCGACGAGGAAGGCGGCCAGGAAGGCATCGACGCTGTCCCGCCGGCGCGCCACCACTGCGGCCTCGCGGATGCCCGGATGCTGCGCGGCCAGCTTCATGATCGCTATCTCGGCTTCGAGCGGTTCCACGCGGAAGCCCCGGATCTTGGTCTGGGTGTCGGTACGGGCCAGCCAGACCAGGTCGCCGTTGGGCAGCACCCGGGCCAGGTCGCCGGTGCGGTAGATCCGGTCGCCGGGCGGGCCGAACGGGTTGGGCAGGAACCGCTGGCTGGTCAGTTCGGGCTGCCGGTAGTAGCCCTGCGCTACCTGGACCCCGCCGAAGTAGAGCTCCCCGGCGACCCCGGTAGGCACCGGGCGTAGCCGTTCGTCCAACAGGTACACGTCGACCCCGGGAATCGGCGGTCCGATCGGGGGCAGGTTCGGGAAGCGCTCCGGGTCGCCGGCCATCGGGTACGCGGTGACCAGGTGGGTTTCGGTTGGTCCGTACTGGTTCTCTAGGATCGCGCCGGCCGGCAGCGCGGCGATGAACCGGCGGATCTCGGCGGTCACCCGCAACTGTTCGCCCGACGAGATCACCACCCGCAGCGCCCGGGGATAGATCCCGAGCACCACTGCGGCCTCGGCGAGCTGCTGGAGGGCCACGTACGGCACGAAGATCCGTTCGACGGATTCGCGGTCGAGTAGCCGCAGCAGCTCCGGGGTGTCCCGGCGCTGCCGCTCGTCGATGATCTGGAGGGTGCCGCCGGCGCTGATCGTGGTGTAGATCTCCTGGAACGACACGTCGAAGCTGAGCGGGGCGAACTGCAGGGTGACGCCGCCCGCCGCCGAGCTGGCCGCCGCTACCTGCCACTGCTGGTAGTTGTCGAGGGCGGCGTGGGACATCGCCACCCCTTTCGGGGTACCGGTCGAACCGGAGGTGAACAGCACGTAGAGCAGGTCGTCCGGCCGGATCGGGGGCAGCGGAGCCGGCACGATCGCCCGGGACGGCGTACGGAGGTCATCCACGACGAGCACCGTGGCCGGTTCGCCGATCAGTCCGGCGTGTTGCCGGTCCGCGACGACCAGGGCCGGTCGCGCCTGGGCGAGCATCGCCGCGATCCGCTCCGGCGGGTAGGTCACGTCCAGCGGGACGCAGGCCGCCCCGGCCAGGGCGATGCCGTAGATCGCCGCGATCATCTCGGGGGAGCGGCCCACCGCGACCCCGACCAGGTCGCCCCGCCGTACGCCGGCGTAAGCCAGCGCGGAGGCGATCCGGTCGACCTCGCGGTGGAACCGCGCGTACGTCCACCGCCGGGTTCCGGCGGCGACCGCGACGGCCTCCGGGGTACGCCGTACGTGGTCGGCGAGGCGGCGGACGATGTCGCTGCGTGCCCCGCCCGGCGTGCCGCTCGGCGTGCCGCTCGGCCCGGCTGTGCCGCTCGGCCCGGGCGTGGCCAGCGCCCCGGCCGGGGCGGCCAGGAACCCGAAGTCCGGTACGGCGTCCGGCTCGTCGACGATCCGGCCGAGGATCCGCAGGTACGTGTCGGCGATCAGGCCGCTCTGCGCCCAGGTGATCGTCCGGCGGTCCGCGTCGATGCGCAGCGACACGCGCTGCTCCGCCGGGTGCACGAACACGTTCAGCAGCAGCGTGAAGTTGGTTTCCTCCCAGGCGTCGAAACCGAGCGGTTCGATCGTGGGCAGTTCGAGCAGTGGTGCCAGGACGTGCATGTGCACGTAGTTGAAGGCGAGTTCGAACACCGGCCCGGCACCTCGGTCGTGCTGGATGGCGTGCAGCGGATACCGCCGGTACGGCTGGCACTCCTGCTCCCGCCGGTACACCTGCCGAACGGTCGCCAGCCAGGAGGCGGGCTCGGGTCCGGGCCCGAGGCGCAACGGCACCGTGTTGAGGAACAGCCCGGCCATCCGGTCCGCCCCGGCCAGTTCCGGGCGGCCGTGGGTGACCAGCCCGACGGTCACGTCGGTGGCACCGGAGTACAGCCGTACCGTCAGGCAGTAGGCGGCGAGGAACAGCGACTTCACTGGCAGACCGTGATCGCGGGCGAATGCGCGTACCCGCTGCTCCAGGGGTTGCGGCAGGGCGACCAGGTGGACCGGCGGCTCGTCGGCGCCCGGCGCCTCGTACTGCCGGAAGCCGTCGAGCTGGGTCGGCTCGGCACCGGCGAGCCGGTCGGCCCAGAACCGTCGGGCCGGTTCCGAGGCGAGCGCCCGGCGCTCCTCGGCGGCGTACGCGGCCGGTGCGGGCAGCGCCGTCTCGCTGACCGCCGCGATCGCGGCGCCGGTCAGGTGCAGGTAGTCGCGGAACAGGTCACCGACGACGGTGGCCACGCTCCAGCCGTCCAGCAGGACGTGGTGGAAGCTGAACACCAGGTCGACCACACCGGACGGGAGCAGGTGCACCCGGAACAGGAACAGCGGGGGGCGGTCGAAGGCGTACCGGTGGCGGCGCCGCTGTCGCATGTGCGCCAGCACCTCGGCGCGGGCGACCTCCGGATCGCGGGTGCGCAGATCGACCACGTCGAGGCCGCCGGCGATCCGGTCGTGCACGATCTGCAGCGGCTCGGTGAAGCCGCCCAGGTCGAAGGAGGAGCGTAGGCCGGGGTGCCGGGCGACGAGCCGGTCGTACGCCGTGCGAAACGCCTCCTCGTGCCACGACATCCGGACCGAGTAGCGGAAGACGTCGTGGTAGGCGGTGGCCGCCTCGTGCTCGCTGCTGTGGTACAGGAGGCCGAGTTGCAGCGCGGTGGCCGGGGAGGCGTCGGCCGCCTCGCCGAGCCGGGCCCGGTCCAGCGGGGAGACGAGCGCGAACGGGGCGGCCGGGTCGGTCGGCTGGTCGGCCGGCGCGATGTGCCGTACCTTGCTCGCCAGCGCCGCCACGGTCGGCCGCTCGGCCAGGTCGGCGAGGGTGAAGTGCAGGCCCTGCCGCTGCGCCTCGGCATGCACCCGCAATGCCAGGATCGAGTCGCCGCCGACGGCGTAGTAGTCCTGGTGGACGCCGATCGACGGCAGGTCGAGCACCTGCGACCAGATCGCGGCGAGCGTCCGCTCCACGTCGTCGCGGGGTTGCTGGTCGATCTCCCGCTGCTGCCGAGCCACGGGGTCAGGCAGCGCCTTGACGTCGAGCTTGCCGTTGCGGGTGAGCGGAACCCGGTCCAGCCGGGCGAACAGGGCGGGCACCATGAAGTCCGGCAGCTGGCGCAGCAGGTGTCCGCGCAGCCGTACCGGATCGAGATCCGTCTCCGCCACGTAGTAGCCGGCCAGGTAGGCGTCCCGGCTGGCGGAGGTACGGGCCACGACCACTGCCTCCCGGATCCCCGGGTAGCTGGCGAGTACCTGCTGGACCTCGCCGGGCTCGACCCGGTTTCCCCGGATCTTCACCTGTCCGTCGATGCGGCCAACGTATTCGAGGCTGCCGTCGGCGAGCCGGCGCGCGAGGTCACCGGTGCGGTACATCCGGCCCGCGCCGCGTACCGGGTCGGTGACGAACCGCGTTGCGGCCGGGGCCGCCCCATCGGCTCCGGCATCGCCGGCTCCCGCCCCATCGGCTCCGGGGTGTCCCAGGTAGCCCCGGGCGACGGCGACCCCGGCGACGCACAGCTCGCCGACCGCACCCACCGGCTGCGGCTGGTCGTCGGGGCCGAGCACGTAGAGCCGGACGTTGTCGATCGGGCGGCCGATCGGCACCCGACGTATCGGCCGGTCCGGATCGTGGTGGCACTCGTGATGCGAGACGTCGACCGTCGCCTCGGTCGGCCCGTACAGGTTGACCAGCCGTGGCCCGGCGGCGGGATCGGCGCCTGGTGGCGGGTGCCACAGCCGGTGGAACTGGTCGACCCGCCGGGCGGGCAGCTCCTCGCCGCTGGCGAAGACCAGCCGGAGCGTGTCGGCCTGCCGCCGCCGGTCCGGCGCCTGGGCCAGCAGGTCGAGAAACGGCCCCAACATAGACGGTACGAAGTGGATGACCGTCACGCCGTGCCGCGCCACGATGGTCGACAGCGTCTGGGGATCCCGGTGCGCCCCGGGGCGAGGCAGGACGAGCCGGGCACCCGCGAGCGCCCACCAGAACAGCTCCCACACCGAGACGTCGAACGAGACCGGCGTCTTCTGCACCAGCACGTCGTCGCCGGTGAGAGGGTACTGACGCTGCATCCAGGCGAGCCGGTTGACCACCGAGCGGTGCTCGACCATCACCCCCTTGGGCTCGCCGGTCGATCCCGAGGTGTAGATGACGTAGGCGAGGTCGGTGGCCCGGGCGAGTGGTGCGACCGGGTCGCTCGGACAGGTCGTCAGCGTGTCGAGGTGGCGCACGGTCAGTCCCGCGACGACGTCGTGGTCACCGCGCTCCCGCTCCGCGTGCGCGGTCGTCAGCAACACCTTGGCGCCGCTGTCGACGAGCAACCGCCGGATCCGGGCCGGCGGCTGGTCCGGGTCGACGGGAACGTAGGCTCCGCCCGCCTTCAAGGTGCCGAGGATCCCGGCGATCAGGGGCACCCCCCGTTCGGCCAGGATGGCCACCCGGTCGTCGGGGCCGATGCCGTCGGCGCGCAGCGCCCGCGCCACCTGGTTCGCGCGGGCGTCGAGTTCGGCGTAGCTGAGTGTTTCGCCGGTGCCGTCCGCCACCACGGCGACCCGGTCGGGTGTCCGGGCGGCCTGTTCCTCGAACAGGCCGTGCAGCGTCGCCTCGGTCGGGTACTCGACGTCACCGCCGGCGTGCGCCCCGGTGACCAGGTCGCGCTCGGCGTCGGTGAGCATCGGGATCCGGGCCAACGGCTCCCCGGGCCGGTCGAGCGCGTTGACGATGAGGGTCTCGAGGTGCCCGGCCAGCGCCGTGACGGGGAAGTTCTCGTCGAACACGTCGAGGGAGTAGTCGAGGTCGACCGTCAGCGCGCCGTCGTCGTACTCGTTGACGAGCACGGCCAGGGCGTCCTGCTCGTGTAGCCGGCTGGCGGCCACCGTCCGGTGGGTGATGCCGGGAATCGGCTCCGGTCGTGGCCAGCGCAGCCAGGAGAGAGTCACGTCGTAGAGCTGCCGGGGCCCGCCCGGTGGCATGATCTCGCGCAGCAGTTCGCCCCGGGACAGGCGTTGGTGGGTACGCAACGAGCGCAGGGTCCCTTGCAGCTCGGCTACCAGGTCGAGCATGGTGTGCGTACCGGGAACCGCGACCGGTACCGGTAGCTCGTTGGCGAAGTGTCCGACTGTCTGCCGCTGCGCGTACGTGCTCCGGTTGAGCACCGGTACGCCGAGTACGACCTGCTCGGTGCGGTGTATCCGGCCGAGGTAGACCGCGAGGGCCGCCGCGAGGAAGGTGAACGGTGACTGGCCGGTGGCCCGAATCCGGTCGACGACCTCCGGACGCAGGGGGAAGCCGTACCGGGCGGTCCGGTAGCGACCGGCGGTCCGGCCAGCGAACAGCGCGGGCGTGACTCCGTCGAGGCTGGCGCGGAAGTACTCGACGTCGCGTTGTCGCTGGGGGGAACCGGCGTAGTCGACAGTGCTTCGCGCGAGGTCCAGGTAGGAGGGGACACGGTCGGCCGCAGGCTCTGCTCCCGTGACGGCCGCCGCGTACCCGGCGCAGAGCTGCCGCAGCAACAGCCGGGCGCCCCAGCCGTCGGTGACCAGGTGGTGCGCGTTGAGGTACGCGTAGGCGACGGACTCGCTCTCCCGGAGCAGGGCCACCCGGTACAGCCGGTTGCGGCGCAGCTTGAACGGCTGGGAGAACGCCTGCGCCATCCAGGAATGGCACGCCTGGTGAGGGTCGGGTGCGGTGGCGAAATCATGGACCTCGACCACCGCCGCCGACTCAGGCTCCACCCATTGGACGAGCTGCCCGTTTTCCTCGTCGAAACGTAATTGAAACGCGTCGTTCCGTTGCAGGGCCTGTTGCATACAGGACAGCAGGAGCTCGTGGTCGATCGGGCCGACGAACTGTTCGTATCCGCACACATTAAACTGCGGAAGATCGGGAGATAGGCGACTTGCGACCCAGATGTCTGATTGGTAGGTGGTTGGCGGCGTCCGACCTGAGTCCATCACGGGGCACCTTCTACTCGCTGCCGCTCACTGACCTGGGCCTTTGCGAATCATGCATGATCAAGAGCCGGGTCAACGTGCCGGCGACACTGCTGGAGTCGAAACTTGGCCACCACGGAGCGCCCTCGTGACGGCAGAGTCCATGCGAAGACCGTACTCAGCTGTTTCCTGATGCCTGTTCCTGGTGTACGCGTAGCGCAAATCGTTCGAGCGTGACTTTGTGTCACAGCTGCCCAGTTGATCGCGCTGGGTCAGCATACCCGAGAGGCTACGCAATGTCATCGCCGTGAGTCAATCCTTGCCGATCGAGCCTCTCGCTCACCAATCTGGGAGGCGTTGCGTGCCGACCATCGACTGCTGTATAAGTGTATTCGGGTCGGCGCTCTCGACACCCAATGAACAGCACCGATGTCTGTCCGGGGTTGACGTATCGGTGTTCGGCTCTGGTCACCAGCGGTTTCGGAAGGGAATGGGGCGGGTGGACTCGTCGGATCGACGATCTGGGGCCGGCATCGCGCACCGGACGAGGGGAGTGCCGAGGGCCGGGCCAGGAACCTTCCTCCGGTGGGCGACCCGGCACGGACTGCTGCGGCTCGGCGTCGCCGCCGCAGCACGCCGGGGTGATCCACAGGCCCGCCACTTCCTCGACCCGATGATTCGCGAGGACCCGTACCCGTTCTACCGCCGGGTCCGCCAGACCGGTGCGCTCGTAGGTGGCCACCTGACGTGGAGCACCGCCCGGCACGACGTGGCCACCGAGGTGCTCCGCAGCGCCGCATTCAGTGTCGATCCGGACACGTTGCCGTTGCCCGCCCCGATCGCGATGCTGCGCGACCTCGGCCGACGACGGATGCCGGTCGGGCCGATCGACCCGCCGTCGATGCTCGTCACCGACCCGCCCGAACACACCCGTTACCGCCGGCTCGTCGTCAAGGTCTTCACCGCGCGGGCGGTCGAGAGCCTCCGACCCCGGGTCGAGCGGCACTGCGCCGACCTGCTCGACGAACTGGGGCGGGCCGCGCCGGCCGGCGAACCGGTGGACCTGGTCGCACACTACGCCAGCCTGCTACCGGTCACCATGATCGCGGAGATCCTCGGCGTACCGGCACAGTTGCGGCGACGCTTTCTGGACTGGGGCGCCGCCGTATCGCCAGCATTGGACCTGGGACTGTCCCTCGGCCAGTTTCGGCGCGTCGAGGCGGGAACCCGGCAGCTGAACGACTGGCTGCGGGGACACTTCGCCAACCTGCGCGCCGACCCCGGTGATGACCTGCTGAGCCAACTGGTGCTGCCGAACAGCGAGGGTGAACGACTGACCGAGGACGAACTGGTCGCCCTCGCCGGACTGCTCATGGCTGCGGGCTTCGAGACGACCGTGAACCTCCTCGGCACGGGCACGGCGCTGCTGCTGGCTCACCCCGAACAACTCGCCCTGCTGCGTGCCGAGCCGCACCGGTGGCCCACCGCGGTGGAGGAGATCCTGCGCTACGACTCCCCGGTGCAGACGACCGGCCGGTACTGCCGGGCCGACACCGAGGTGGCCGGTGTACGGCTACGCCGAGGCGAGATCGTGATACCGATGCTGGGCGGGGCCAACCGGGACCCGACCGTCTTCGCCGATCCGGACCACTTTGACGTGACCCGGCTCAACGCACGCGACCACCTCTCCTTCTCCAGCGGCGCGCACTACTGCCTCGGTGCCAGCCTGGCCCGGCTCGAAGGCGAGATCGGGCTGCGTAGCCTGTTCGAGTGGTACCCCGACCTGGCGCTCGGCGGCGTGCCACGGCGTCGGCCGACCCGCGTGCTCCGTGGCTACGACCACCTGCCAGTGCGGTTGCGGTCATGATCGGGCCCGCGCCGCCACCCCGACCGATCATGTTCGCCAGCTCGTCCCACTCTGGACAGCTCAACCCGCTGCTGACCATCGCCGCCGAGATGTCCCGACGGGGGGAACCCGACCTCTGGTTCAGCGTCGACGCCGAGGCCCGGCACCGGGTCGAGTCGGCAACGATCGGCAGCCCGCTGCGGTACCTTCCCGGCGCAGACACCGCCGTGCGGATCGGCGGCGAGCTGTACGCCGCGATGGCCCGGGGGCCACGTAGCACCGCCGGCGTCGCCGCACTCGCCCGGACCATGCGTACGGCCGATGCCACCGCGCAGGTCTACCAGCGGACCCTGGACCACATCGATCGGGTCAACCCACGATTGATGGTCATCGACGTGATGAACCTCGGTGCGCTCGACGCGGCGACCACCGCAGGTGTGCCCTTCGTGCTGAGCGTGCCGTATCCGGTAAGTGCCGTCTACCTGAGCCGTCTGCCGTGGAACTATCCGACGCCCACCTCCGGGCTGCCGCGCTGGCTGACCAGGACACAGAAGTTGACCAATGCGCTGTTCCGCGTACGGTTGCACCTGGCGCTGCTGCGCGCGGTGGCCGGACCGACCCGGCGGCGCCGGACCCTGGGGCTGGCCAACGCGTCCGGCGACCCCGCGAAGCACGCCGCCGCCGCGGTCGCTGTCTTCGGCTACACGGTGTTCGGGCTGGAGTATCCCTTTCCCGCGCCGGACCACCTGCACCTGTTGGGCGCGATCGTGCCCACCGACGTCACCGGGCCCGGCCAGCCCGTCGACGAACTGACCGCCTGGCTGGACCAGCAGCCCAGCGTGGTCTACGTCGGCCTGGGTACCCTCGCCACCCTCTCAACCGCCCAGCTTGACGCGTTCGCCGAGGCACTGGACCGGATCGGCCCGCGACACCGGGTGCTGTGGAAACTCCCGGCCGACCAGCGCGCGGCGCTGACCAAGCCACTGCCCCCGCACGTCCGCACCGAGGAGTGGATCCCGTCCCAACTGGCCGTGCTCGCCCACCCGCACGTACGGGCCTTCGTCTGCCACGGCGGGGCGAACGGCTTCCACGAAGGCGTCCACTTCGGGCAACCGATGCTGCTCACCCCGTTCTGGCTGGACTGCTACGACATCGCGGCCCGGGCCGTCGACGCGGGCGTCGGACTGGCTCTCGACGACCCGCCCACGGTGGACCCGGACGAGGTCGCCGGCAAGTTGCTCCGGCTGCTGTCGGAGGACGGTTTCCGGCAGCGCAGCCGGTACTGGGGCGAGCAGAGCCGTAAGGCCGGTGGGGTGGAGCGCGCGGCGGACCTGTTGCGCGAGCTCGCCGGCCGCGACGAGCGACCACGGGAGACGGCATGATCGCGCAGGTACTACGGATCGTCGACAAGGTGGCTCCGGGCGAGTTCTTCCCCGCCGTACCGCAGAACTTCGTGACACGCGCGGACGGGCAGCTCCCGGCGCGGGACCTGCTGCACCGACCGGACGTCAGTCTCTATTGCCTCGACATCGACGACCAGCTGGCGTACTTCGTCGAGACCGCCCCAGGTGTCGACCTGACCAGGGCGCCATTCGTCTACCTCGCTCAGTACCGGAACGCGCGGCGACTGTTCACCGTGCCGTACGAGACGCTGCACCGGATCGCCGAGGAGGTGCCGGACCCGGTGCGGCCGATCCTGGTCTACTCCGTGGGTCGCTGCGGTTCCACCGCCCTCAGCCACGCACTCGGTGCGGTGACCGGCGTCCGCAGCTATTCCGAGCCCGACGTCTTCACTCAGATCGCCGTGTCGCGGCACGAGGATCCCACCCGTGACGACGAGTACGCGAAGCTGCTCCGCAGCTGCGCCCGGCTGCTCGGGCGGGGAACCGGGACGCTGGCCGTCAAGTTCCGCGCCAGCGGCATCCAACTCGCCGACCTGTTCCAGCAGGTCTTCCCCGACGCCCGTGGCATCTTTCTCTACCGGCACGCCGAACGGTGGCTGGAGTCGATGCACGAGGGCTTCACCCCGCACCTGTCCGGTCTCCAGGATCAGCAGACGTTCCTGCGGTACGTCACCGCACAGGCGCCGCTGCTGATGCCCTACGCCGTCCGGCACCAGCGCCAACCCGCCCCGGTCGAGGCGTACCTGCTCACCTGGCTTTCCGCGATCGAGGCCTGCCTGCGGCTGGGCCGGGCCGGCGTGCCCCTCCGGCCGGTTCGCTACGAGGACCTCACCGCCGATCTGTCGGCGACGCTGGCCGCGGTGCTGGCATTCTGTGGACTGCCCGCCGACGAGATCGACGCCGCGTACCGGACGTTCGCGGCCGACTCCCAGGAGGGCACGGCGCTGTCCCGGGCCAGCCGCCAGCGCACCGAGACACCGGTGCTGCGCGAGGAGGAGTACGCGCTGGCACGCGCCGTACTCGCCGAGCATCCCACGATCAACGTGCCCGACTTCGCCGTACCGGCGTGAATCAGGGCTGGGTGCCGCCGCCGCCCACCAGCAACTCGACGGGTCCCTCACACACACCGGACTCACTCTCGAATCCGACACAATCTGACCATTCAAGGTCTTATCCGTGCAGGGCGCGGTTCACCGTGTATACCAGGTCCGGATCATCGCTTTTCGCGGCGGCGATGAAACGGATCCGTTGGCCCGACCGCAGGGTCACGGTGTAGTTGACCCACGTGTACACCCACGTGGCTGCCGACCACCCGTCGATGCCGGCGATCTGGTGCCAGGTGGCCACCATCCGCAGGCGCCCGGTCACGCCGGTCACCACGAGGCCGCCGTCATGGAGCAGCAGCATCGAGTGCCGGCGAATCCACACCACGGTCCAGGCGGTGGCCGCAGCGATGGGTACCGCGCCAAGGCCGAAGTACCACGAAAGCACCAGCCCCGGAATGGCCGCTTGTGACGTCAGGAGGATGCCGATCAGCACGAAAGGGCCGACGAACGGGCGGTAGCGCCATTGGACCGCGCCGAGATCGGCCTGCCGGGCAGCGTTCGCGGCACGCTCTCCGGCTTCGACGCGCTCGGACCGTGCGTGGAGCCGGCGGTACCGGGCCTCATCGCGGGTGTCGGCGGCCCGCACGGCCGATACCCGGGCGTAGACCTCACCCGCCAGCGGGTCCAGGGTCGCCGGCGTGACGCCGTCGACAAGCGCGGCAAGCGCCGGTGGCAGGTCGCGGCCGGCGGTGAGCGCCTGGTCGATCGGCGTCGCCCAGTCGGCGGCTGCCGCGACGAGGTTCTGCCGGCTCTCCCGGCCCCGCGCAACGCTGCCGCGGATCTCGGCGACGTCGGAGGGACCGAGCCCGGCGTAGGCTGCGACTGTCTTCGCCAGCCGGTCCCCGTCGGCGTCACCACCGGCAGCAGAGCCGTGTGCGAGGGCCTCGATCATCCGGGCCGCGATCGTGGCCGACCATGCCATCTGGGCGGCGGGCTTCATACGTCAACCTCCAGAGTGCACGCGGCGGTTGCGCCGAGATCGTTACGACGGAGCGGATCCCGCGCCACGGCCACCCCGGAAACATCGCGTGTCTCGCCGCAGGCGCAGATACCGTCGCGTACGCCGAACGCCTGGCGCAAGCGGGTTCTCCTCCCTATCGGCGAGGGTACGGGAACGAAGCTCGGCCATGGCCCGCGCTGCTTGCCGGCTTTCACCCGGTATCGGGCGGGGTCGCGGTCGGTTGGGCAGTGGGGTGGGATTGAGGCGCCGATGAGCTGCTCACGGTCGCGGCGACGAGGTGATGTCATGGCCGGTCCAACCGGGAGCACGCCGCTGCGCGCCGGTAGCGATGTGCGGCTCGCCGGTGCCGACGATCACCTGTTACAGCGGGTATGTCGTGCGTGCACAGCTGCGGAGTCGAGATCCGACTCACGATCAGTGCAACTCCACCAGAACTGGTGTCCGAGGCCCGAGTTGATCTCCAACTACATGATCGTCCTTCGCGAGGAGTTCCTGCTCACGTAACGGTGGAGAGCCCTTCGGGCTGGGCGGCGCAGCCCAGGTCGGCGATCGGGCGCTGCATGGCGGGATGTCCCGTCGCGATCCTGGCTTGATCGTCAATCAGTGTGGGACGGGCTACTGGCTGACGTCGCCAACTGTGCGGCGGGTGCCTCGCGGGGATCGGTCCGTGATAACGGGATCCCGAGCTCGTGCTGTCCACGACGGATCTGGTTCGTCGGTGGGGGATGTGACATGGCGTCGCGTTGTGACGGGTGCGGTGCTCGCGCTGCTGTTTCGACTAGTAGGTCTTGACAGGACGGCGGCTGATCCCCTTGGATGAAGATGGAACTCATTTCCAATAAGGTCCGGGATGTGGTACCCGGACGAGTCGTTCCGCGTCCACCACGTACTCATCAGCGGCTTCACCCCCCCAGCTAGCGAGAGGCGACCGAGACATGACTGCTGTCCAGACACCGAGGAAGGCCGGTCTTCTGCGTGGAGCGAGACGGCGGGTGGCCGCCACGCTCGCTGCCGGCACCTGTGGATTCCTGTTGGCCCTGGCGGCTGGGTCGCCTGCCTATGCGGGCGTCTACGCCACCAACGACATCTCCGCTGGCCACATCGACATCGTCAACATCGAGTGCCCGTCCAGCCCGACGCTCGCGCTGACCACCAAGATCGGTTCGGGTACGCCGATCAACCCGGTGGACATGCACAACTATGCGTTCGTCTACGACGATTCCAGCACTGCGGTGACCTGGGTGCTGACCACCGGGAGCGCCGGCTACTGGAGGGTCGACATCGGCTCGGCCACGCAGTCGTCCGCTCCCTGGGTGGGATTCAACTTCGAGGGTTCCTGCCCAGGCAGTGGCGCGGTGTGGATGAGCGCCGCTGGCGCGAATCCGGGTGACGTTCGTCTGTTCAACTCGGCTGGCGCACAGGCGCTGGGTACCGGGTCGGGGACGTACCCGCTCGGCGTCGGGGCACACTCCCACTTCGAGTGGCGCTTCTACGCGCCTTCGAAGGCGACCACCCCGCAGACCTACAACCTGTACTTCGGATTTTCCGCCTCCGCGCCGTTGTCCACACAAAACTGGCTGGCTGCGAAGTTCGTCATCGTCCCCTGATCTTCGCCCGGGGGCGGGGGTGGCCGCGACGCGGCCACCCCCGCCCCCGGGCGAACAGGGCCGTAGAGCTCGAAGGGAACTCCGTGGAGTCTGTTGGTCGGTGTCGGCGGACACCGAGGTCGACGTACGCGGTGCTGGCGGCGGCCGCCGTCGTGGCCGCGCTGGTTGCTGCTCCGCCGCCGGCTGTCGCGACCACATCGCCGGAGGTCTCCGCAGGTGAGTACGAGCTGACCTCGTATCCGGTCGAGGGTGGTCGGATCGTCATCGGTGTCGCTGACCGGGGGGAGATCGCCGAGGTCACCGGCGGCGTACTGCGGTTCCGGATCCCGGAGCAGGCGTCCTACCCGGTGCCTGACGCCGAGGCGTACGCCTGGCTCGGCGTGGCGGGATCGCCAGGCTACGCGACCGAGGGATGGCTGACCGGTTCGACGGCGGTCAAGTTGTCGCTGTCCACCCGGGGCGTCGCCGGCTACGACTACTACGACGACCTGCTCGCCGACAACGGCCGCATCTCCTTCGCCTTCTCGGAGGTGACCGGTCCGGGCGACTTCGCCTTCTACCAGATTCCCGACCTGCCGTTCCTGTCCCCGGAGCCGAACGCACCGGCTGGCGCGCGGTTCGGCACCGGGGTCCGGCGTGACGGCACCCCACAAGGGGCGACCCCGATCGAGCTGGCACCTCGTGCGACGATCAACGACCGCTTTCGCTTCTCGGCGGCCGGGATGTACTGCCTGACGGTGACGACGAGCGCGCGGCTGGCTGACGGCGCCACCGCGAGCGCCTCGGTGCGGCTGCGGGTCGCGGTGGGTGACGAGATAGCTTCCGACGCCGGATGCGGTGACACCCCCGATAACACCGATCCCACCGATCCGACCGATCCGACGGACCCCACCGATCCGACCGATCCCGGTGGTCCGTCGGTCGCCGACTGGGTGGTCCGCGACGGCCACATCGACGCCGTCGCGGCACGGATCGACCCGGTCGACGGCGTGGACACGTTGTCGCTACAGGCCAGGTACGACGTACCCGGCGAGTTGCGGACCGAGTGGATCGAGTACGACGACCTGGTCATGGTCGTCCCGGACTCCGTCAAACAGACGACGCCTGCCGTGTACGGCCGCGGTGACGACTGGTCCTTCATCGCTGCGCCGGCCACGTCGTACTGGAACCTGCCGCTGGGTCAGCAGGCCGGCGCGCCGTGGGCCGGACTCAGCACCGAGTCACCGACCCTGGCCGGGCTGGGGCAGGACAGGGTGCTCTGGCGGGTCGATGCCGTGACCGGGCCGGGCGACGAGCCCGCCCCCGGCGACGTCGTCCTGTGGGAGGGACACCCCCAGCGGGCCGGCATCGGCATGGAGCGCATCGACCTGCCGGTGTTCAGCACGAAACTCGGCCTACCCGCGGCACGGTGGGTGCCGTTGCACACCCACGCCCACTTCAACTGGTCGATCACCCAGCCTGGCATCTACTGCGTCGCGATGACCCTGGAAGCGCAGACCGCGCAGGGACACCGCACCTCGGCCGCGCAGCAGCTCACCCTCGCCGTCGGGGACGACATCGACGCGTCCACCGTCCTGCCGTGTGGGCGCACCCGGGACTACCCTGAGCGCGGCGCCGCCGCGCCGGCACCGGACCCGGTATCGACGCGGATCGTGCTCGGTGCGGCCGGGTCCTCCCTGGTCAGCACGGTCGCTGATGGAGAGTTGGCGACCCAGCTCGCGGTCCTCGACCCGACGCTGGCCGCACCCGGCGTGCCCCACGACCCGGAGAGCGTGATCTTCCACCGTCCGGCTGCGTTGTTCCGGGCCGGCACCGGCAACGTGCCCGGCTTCGACACCGGCGTGTACGGCAACTCCATGCAGGTGATCCGCTGGGACACCACCGGGATCCGACCCGAGCAGCTCGACGGTGACCTGCGATGGTCGCTGCACTCCGTGGCGGGTCCGGGCGACGTGGCGCTGTCGCACGGTCTCACTCAGACCGGGCCGTTCGTGTTCAACACCGCCACCGGCCAGAGTGAGCCGCACCGGTTGTGGCCAGGCGCCGGCGGCGGCGAGACGAACAGCGCCGTCCTGTGGTCCTTCAGCCGGCCGGGGAAGTACTGCCTGACCCTGGAATGGGCGGCGGACCTGCCCGGCGGTCGCGAAGCGGTGGACCACAAGACACTCACGTTCGTCGTCGACGGCCCACTCGACCCCACCGTCCGAGCGAACCTCGACGGCACCTACCCCGGCGCTGCCTTCACCCACGACAGCGAGACGTTGACGAAGACCTGTGTCGACGGCGGACGGCCCACGCGGCCTGAGGAGGTGCCCGTCCCCGGCGGCGAACCTGACCCGGTCGACGACCCCTGGAACGTGCCGAACTGGTCCCGGACCGCATCCGGCGCGGTCATCCTCAACCGCGGGCACGTCGACATCGCCTCGACCCTCGACGAGGACGGGCTGCGCACCATGGTGAAAGACACCACCAGCGAGGGGATGTCCCACTCACCCGACGGCGACGCAGCGTACTGGCATGAGATGTCGGACGTGGTGCTGCAGGTGCTCCCGGAGTCCGCGACAACCGTGCCGGATGACGCGTACGCCTTCCTCGGGCCGGTCGGGAGCCGAATCTGGAACCTGCCGCAGACCGAGCAGCCAGGCCTGCTCTGGCCGGGCTGGTCCGCGGAGACGATCCGCCCGGCCGACGTCGCCGGAGGCGGTCTGGACTGGTCACTCACCGCGGCCCGTGGACCCGGTGACGTCTTCGTCCACCAGAGCGGCCCGCTCGGTGCTCCGGTGCACGTCTTCGACTCCGCCTACGGGTTGCCGGACATGACCCGGATCGACGCCGGCTCGCATGTGCACGCCAACTGGACGTTCACGGCGCCGGGCAGCTACTGCCTCGCGTTCGAACGCACCGGCAGTCGGCCTGACGGCACCGCGTTGTCGGACGCCTTCACCCTGGCGGTCGTCGTCGGTGAGGTCGACCCGACCGGCGTCGACCCGCAGGGCTGCGCCGACCTGCTACCCGGAACCGATCCGGACCCGGGGAACGAGCCGTGGAACGTGCCGAACTGGTCCCGGACCGCATCCGGTGCGGTCATCCTCAACCGTGGGTACGTCGACATCGCCTCGGTCCTCGACGGCGACGGGCTGAGCACCACGGCGCGGGACCGCACCGTCGAAGGGCTCGCCCACGCTCCAGCGAGCAGCACCGCGTACCTGCATGAGACCTCGGACGTGGTGCTCCAGTTGTTGCCGGCGGCCCGGACGACGGTGCCGAGCGAGACGTACTCCTTCATCGGACCGGTGGGCAGCCGGGTCTGGGGCATGCCGCAAGCTGAACAGGCTGACCTGCTCTGGCTGGGCTGGTCCGCGAAGGCTGTCAGCCCGGCCGACCTCGCCGGGCACGGGCTGTCCTGGTCGTTGACGGCCGTTGACGGACCCGGTGACGTCTTCGTCTACCAGACCGGTCCGTTCGGTGCTCCGGTGCACGTCTTCGACTCCGCCGACGGGCTGCTGCCGGACACGACCCGGATCAACGCGGGCACCTACGCCCACGCCAACTGGATGTTCACCGCGCCGGGCAGCTACTGCCTCGCGTTCGAACGCACCGGCAGTCGGCCTGACGGCACCGCGCTGTCGGACGCCTTCACCCTGGCGGTCGTCGTCGGCGAGGTCGACCCGACCGGCGTCGACCCCCACGACTGCTACCGTTCGTAACTGTTCGGGTCCCATCGCCGATCTGGGTGGTAGGACCGGAGAAGGAGAGTCTCCGTTGCTCGACCAGTATCAGGACTCCGGCGAGTTTCTCGACCTGTTGAGCGTCGATGCCTGGCGGGCGCTGCGGGCACCGGTCCAGCATGCGCTCACCGGTGCCCGCACCGATGCGCCCGCTGTGGACCTGGGCGCGGGGAGCGGGCGCGGCGTTCGGATCCTGGCCGAGGCCGTACCGGGATGCGAGATCATCGCGGTCGAGCCGTCGCCGGTGCAGCGAGCGGCCCTGCACACGCGGATCATCGACGATCCAGATCTCGCCTCCCGCACGACGGTCGTCGCCGCGACCGCCGAGCAGGTCGATCTGCCGGAGACGATCGGTGCGGCGCTGGCGATCAACATGATCGGACATCTGTCGGTAGCGGACCGCCGGGTGCTCTGGCAGCGGCTGGCCACCCGGCTGCGGTCCGGCGCCCCGCTGGTGGTGAACCTACAGCCGCCGTCGGAAGCGGTCGCGGTGGCCAAAGCCGAGTTCACCACGGTACGGGTCGGTCGGTTGCGCTACCGGGGCAGCGGGTCCGCACAACCGGCCGGACCCGACCAGGTCACCTGGTCGATGCGCTACCGGGTGTTCGACGACGAGGACCGGACGGTGCGTGAGGTCTCGGCCGAGTACCCCTGGCAGGTGCTGTCGCAGGGCCAGCTGCTCGACGAACTGTCAGCTGCCGGTTTCACCACCGAAGTCGGCCAACTCGGCGTCGTACGCGCGGTTCGAACTTGAACGAGGCCTGGCCGCAGGTGAGGCTCCCAACTGGTCGCCCGGCAGCATTCCCACGGTTCGTCCGGCGGCAGACGGACCGTCGGAGGAACGCCGGGCAGGGGTAGCCGGGGTCGTCGCTGATACTGCTCAGCACGTCGACCTGCGTTGGCATGGGACTGCTGATCGTGGATCTGCTCGGCTGGGCGGTCCCGACCGTCCGGATCGGCCGCCTGATGGGGCGCTGCCCCGGTGCCTGGAAGTCAGCGCTTCACCGGGGTAGATCGGTCGACGAGCAGCAGTGCGAGCCCGAACAGCACCATGGTCGCGGCAGTGACGAACGGCAGCGGGTACGCGGCCGCGTACAGTGCGCCGCCCAGCGCCGGTCCCGCGACGAAGGCGAGTCCGTTGGTGGCGGTCAGCAGTCCTGCGGCGGGTGCCTGTTCGTGTTCCTCGACCACCATCGACGGGGCGGCGGTGTAGCCCGGCGTCGCGATCCCCATACCGGCGGCGACGACCAGCATGGCGGCACCGATGCCCCAGGCGCCGGGCACCACCGCGATGGCCAGCAGGCCCGCTGCGGCGATCGGGGCACCGACCAGCATCAACCGGCGCGGCTGCCACCGGATTCTCGGCACGAGGACGCCCTGCGTGCCGGCGAGTACGAGGCCGCAGGCGAAGATGATCGCGCCGGTTGCCCGGGCGGCCGCGTCGGTGTCGAGGCCACCACGGTCCTGGACGGCGAAGCCGATGGTCAGCAGGACCAGGCCCAGTCCGGTGTAGAGCAGGAACCCGACGAGCAGTACCCAGCGTATCCGTGGGTCCCATGGCCGCAGCCGGGCCGGGCCGCTGGCGGGCGGCGGCCCGGTCGTGACTGACGGCGGCACCAACACGAACATGAGCAGCAGGGCGGTCAGCACTGCGGCAGGAGCGGCCCACACCGGGCCGAGCAGTCCGGCGAACGCGACCACGGCCCCGATCGCCGGCCCGAGCACGATCGCCAGCCCCTGGGCGGCACCTAGCTTGCCGACCGCGCCGGTGCGCTCCTGCGAGGTGGAGCCGGCGACGACGATGGCGAGCGCGGCGACCGGCACCGCGGCCAGCCCTGCCCCGAACAGCAGCCCGCGGGTCACCAGCATGAGTACGAAGGTGAGGGTCGGGTCGAGGTCACCAGCCAAGGCCAGGGTGGCGACGGCACCGAAAGCGGTCAGACCGGCCAGAGCGACGGTCAACCCCGTAACCAGGACGGCCCGTGGCCCGAACGTGCTGCAGCGGCGTGCCCACCAGGGTGCGGCCAGCACCAGCACCGCGGCGGCGGCGCCGATGGTCAGGCCGAGCTGGGCCTCGGTGAGCCCGGTCTCGCGGGCGAACGGTGCCAGTGCCGGCAGCAGCACCTGCTGGGCGCAGAACGCGACCAGGACGGCCAGCAGCAGCACCCCGGTACCGGCCTTGCCGGTGCCGGTCGGCTGGCCGGTTGAGGTGTGACTCGTCATCGCCATACTCCTTCGGTGGTCACAGGCCGATCTTCCCGGTGGCCCAGTACGCATCGACCGTGACGTCACGGGGACGCAGGCCCTTGGCGCGCAGCAGCGCGCGGGCCCGCTGGGCGGTCTGCGCGTGCCCGGCCAGCATGACGCGGACTCGTACGGAGGCGGCCGCCTCGATGCGGTCGGTCCAGGCGGTGAGGGCGGTACCCGCCCCGTCGCCGACCGCGCGGGTTCTGCTCTTCGAAGGTCGGCATCGTGGATGCGTCCGCTCAGGAGGTGGCGGGTGCCGGGGCGGCGGGGGCGAGCCGCCAGCCACCGGCGCGTTCGCGCTCGCGCCAGAATGCGGCATACCGGCCGTCGGTGACCAGCAGTTCGTCGTGACTGCCCTGCTCGGCGACGATGCCGCTGTCCAGCACGAGGATCTGGTCGGCGTTGCGGACCGTCTGCAGGCGGTGCGCGATGACCAGGAGCGTCTTGTTCGCGGTCAGCGCGGTCAGCGCTTCCTGGACCGCGGCCTCGTTGGCCGGGTCGAGCGCGGCGGTCGCCTCGTCGAGCAGCACGATCGGGGCGTCCTTGACGATGGCACGGGCGATGGCGATGCGCTGACGTTCCCCGCCGGACAGCCGGGCCCCACCCTCACCTACCCGGGTCCGGTACCCGTCGGGCAGCCGTTCGACGATCTCGTCGACGCGGGCCAGCCGCCCTGCGCGTTCGACATCGTCGTCGGTGGCGTCGGGGCGACCGGTGCGGATGTTGTCGGCGATCGTGACGTCGAACAGGTAGACATCCTGGAACACCAGCGACAACTGGGCCATGAGCTGCTCGGTGGTCTGCTCGCGTACGTCGGTTCCGCCGACCCGTACGACGCCGGCATCGACGTCAAAGAACCGGGCGACGAGCCGGGTGATGGTGGTCTTGCCGGAGCCGGACGCACCGACCAGCGCGGTCATGCTGCGGGGCGGCACCCGCAGGCTCACGTCGGTCAGCACGGACCGCTCGGTGGTGTAGCCGAAGGTGACCCCGGCCAGTTCGATGCTGCCGTCACCCGGATGGCCGGCGGCGGGGTGGGCCGGTTCCGGCAGTGTCGCGGTACGTAGCAGTTCGTCGATCCGGGTGAGGGAGTTCCGGGCGATCCGCAGCGCACCGCCGAGGTCGGCCGCCGTGACCAGCGGCTCAGCGAACCGGATCACCAGGACGAGCAGAGCGATCAGTTCGGCCGCGTCGACGTCGCCGCCGACGGCGAGTGCGGCACCGACGAGGAGCACGGTGGTGACGGCGACCTGCACGGTGAGTACGAAAGCGGCCAATCCTGGAACGGCGCGGACGAGTTGTGCCCGTCCGGCGCGTGCCTGTTCCGTCAGGGCTGCGTCGAGCTGGGCGAAGCCGTCGCGGGCGCGGCCGTGGGCCCGCAGCACCGCCTGGGTCTGGGCGTACTCGACGACCCGGGCGGCGGCCTCCGCCCCGGCCGCGTCGACGGCATGGTCGCTGGCGGCGACCAGGTTGCCGGTCCACCGGTAGACGAGGATCAGGACGGGGACGGTGAGCAGGGTGGCTGCCGCCAACCGCGAGTCGAACACGGCGAGTACAGCGACCACGGCGGCCGGGGTGACCACGGCCGAGACGACCGGCTGCAGCAGGTGCGCCGGAACTCCCATGATGTCGACGACGCCCTGGCTGGCCAGCCGGGCGACCCGGCCCACCTTCTCCCCGGTGAACCAGCCCAACGGCAGCGCGGCGAGGTGGTCGCCGGTGCGGTGGTGGATGGCCCGGGACAACGCCATGCCGACGCGGTAGCCGAGTTGCGCCTGCACGTAGTAGGCGGCTGCGGTGGCGGCCACCGTTACCGCCAGGACACCGAGCCACCGCCAGGTAGCCGTTGTGTCACCGGCCAACAGGGCCCGCAGTACCGGGACGAGCAGGGTGAACACCGCCGCCTGCAGCAGGCTGTAGACGATCATCGCGGCCAGGTGCCGACGTAGCGGACGGGCATAGTCCGGGCCGAGGACCCGGCTGAGCAGGCCGATCATCGCGATACCTCCAGCGATTCGTCGGTGGTGGCGGGTGGTGCCCACCGGCCGGTGCGTTCGTGGGCCTGCCACAACTGGCCGTACCTGCAGGCGGCGGCCAGCAACTCGGCGTGTCGGCCGCGTTCGACGACCCGACCGGCGTCGAGCACGACGATCTGGTCGGCGTCGACGACGGTGGCCAGCCGGTGCGCGATGACCAGCAGCGTCCGCCCGGCGATCAACGTGGACAGCGCGTCCTGGATCGCGGCCTCGGATTCCGGGTCGGCGAACGCGGTGGCCTCGTCGAGCACCAGGATCGGCGCGTCGGCCAGTAGCGCGCGGGCAATCGACAGGCGCTGTGCCTCGCCGCCCGAGAGATGCCCGTCGGCGCCGAGGACCGTGTCGTATCCGGCCGGTAGCGCGAGGATCCGGTCGTGGATCTGCGCGGCCCGGGCGGCGGCGTGGATCTGTTCGTCGGTGGCGTCCGGCCGGGCCAGCGCGATGTTGTCCCGTACGCTGGCCCGGGCGAGCTGGACCTGCTGGAAGACGAACCCGACCCGCCGGTACAACTCATCTGCCGCGATCTGCCGCAGGTCGACGCCGCCGAGGGTGATCGCCCCGGAGTCGACGTCGTGGAACCGCGGCAGCAGCGACGCCAGCGTCGATTTGCCCGAGCCGGACGATCCGACCAGCGCGGTCACGGTACCGGGCTCCAACACGAGATCGACGCCGATGAGCACCTCGGTGCGACCGTCGTAGCTGAAGCCCACCTGGTCGAAGACGACCCGGTTGCCGTCGGGCGACCGGGTCGCCGTCGGCTGCGGCATCGCAGGGGTGTCGAGCAGCGCGATCACCCGGCCGGCGGCCTGCCGGGCCAGGCGCAGCTCGTTGGCGCCGTAACCGAGGGTCAGCACGGGCGCGGTCAGGCCGAGACCGAGCAGTACGAACGGCAGCACCTCGGCGGGCTGCGCCCAGCCGTTCGCGGTGAACCAGGTGCCCCAGCCGAGCACCACCAGCAGCATCACCGGCGGCGCGACCAGCGCGCTGGCGACCGCCTCCGCGCGGACCATCCCGGCCGCCCAGGCGCCGAAGAAGTCCGCGAAGTCGTCGGTGGCCTGCCGGAACCTGCGGTGTGCCCGGCGGGCCTGCCCGAACGTCTTGATCACCGCGATGCCCTGGACGAACTCCACCACCGCCGTGTTGATCCGGGCCAGCGCGGCGGTGTACTGCGCCATCTTCTCCGGATAGCCACGCATCATCACCGCGTACACCGCCACGAACAGCGGCACCGTCACCAGCGTGAGTAGCGTCAGCCGCCAGTCGACCCACAACAGATAGCCCTGGGCCACCAGCGGGGTCACCGCCGCCGCGGCCAGATCTGTCAGCGCGTGCCCGACCAGATGGTGCATCGCGCCCACGTCGTCCTGCACCGCCTTTTTCACCTGCCCGGCCGACCGGTCGGTGAACCAGCCCAGCGGCACCGTCGCCAGATGGGCGGCCATCCGCCGGCGTATCTGCACCTGCAACCGCACATTTCGGCGAAATGGGTGATACCACCCGCCGCGGCGAGCGTCACGAACCGTACCAGCAGCCCACCAGCCGCCCAGACCACGATCGCCCACAGCCGGTCCTCGTCAACGGGTCCGGCCGCCAGCAGAGTGCGGCCGATCTCGGCGACCGCGATGAACGGCACCAGCGACGCCACCGCCGAGACGATCTGTAGCAGCACCGCGAGGACCAGTTGGACCCGGATCGGGGCCAGCAGCGCCGCGAGTGCCTTCGGATCGGACAGCCTTGCCGGTTCGGTGGCCGTGTCGTTCGTGCTCATGCCGGCACCTCGGGCATGCCGACGCCGTGCGTCGGTGACGGGTCAGTGGAAAAGCTCGGAAAAGCCATGGCCTCACTCCGGATCACCACGTGCTGTGTACGGTGTAAACAGAGGATAGGCTTACCTAATGCGCTGGCGACGTCAAGGTTGCGTCCATGCCTGGCGTAACAACGACCGGACGGCCGACCGGCCTGTCATCCGTTCGGATGGTCTGCGGGTAGTGCGCCCCGGATCAGCGCGGTAAGGCCCGCCGCGTAGACCGCTTCCGCGTCGAACTCGACCAGCAGCGGCATGATCGACCGGACCCGCGGAAGCTCGTCCAGCGGTGCCCGGTGAGCCAACTCGTCACGGCGGGCCCGGACGACCGGATCCTTCGGCGGATGGGCCGACGCCAGATGCCCCAGGGTGTACTGCCACAACGCCGCGTACATGCCTAATGCGTCACGGCTATGAATCCCGGCGGCGGCCAGCGCCTCCAGCACCGCCTCGGTGAACCGCAGCGCCTGCGGCGCGAACAGTTCGCCCTCCCGAAGTACGTCGACCACCCACGGGAATCCACCGAGATACCCGTGCAGGGCATCGAACAACGTGAACAACCGCCGGCCTGGCGGGCCGTCGACGACCGGCAGTGGCAACCCGGACGCCACATCGTCGAGTACCAGGATCAACAGCTCGCGCTTGTCCGACACGTGCCGGTACAGCGCCATCGCCGAGCACCCCAGTTCCGCCGCCACTCTCCGCATCGACACCGCACCGACGCCCTCGCTCTGCGCGAGCCGTCTCCCCGCCGCGACGATCGTCGACCGATTCAGTTCCCTGCCGCCCATAGCCACCGACGATGCCATGCCCGCATCCGTTCGACGCCCCGAGGACCGGTGTCTCTGGTGCCGTGGTGGCGGGGCTGACCTGCCGGGACGCCTAGCTGTCAGGCCGGGCGGGTAGGGGCCCTGTCACGGGCGACTGCTATCGCCTAAAATGGCAACCATTTTCGACTTACCTGCCCTGAGCTGAATCGCGGACTCGGGCTGTCGGATGGACGGGAGTGATGAGGGTGGATGGTCGACGGGAGGGGTGTCGCGACATGGCGCAGCCGGGTCGGGGTGCCCGAGTGAGTTACGGCCAGCCGGATGGCTGACCTCGTCGTGGACCCCGGTCGATGTGTTGGTGCCGGGCACTGTGTCCGGTTGGCGCCGGAGCTGTTCGATCAGGAGCCGGCGACCGGTGTCGTGGTGTGGCGGGGTGGGGCGGCTGATCCGCTGGACAGCGACGCGCTACGGGAAGCGGTCGCGCTCTGTCCCTCCGGTGCGCTCCGGTGGGGCAGAGCGTCCACCTAGTTGACAATGGTTTTCATCCCAATCATGCTGTCGGGGTGCGGGTGTTCCCGCGCACTCCTGTGCTCGACCCTTCCCGAGGAGCATCCCTTGGTGCGTACTTTTGATCGGCGAACGCTGCTGCGGGCCGGCGCGGTGTCCCTGGCCGCGGTCGCGGGCGTGCCCATCCTCGCGGCCTGCTCGACCGACACCGCCTCCACCGCACCGGCCGCCGGCACGCCGACACCCCGGCCCGGAGGAACCCTGCGGGCCGCGTTCGTCGGTGGTGGAGCCGCCGAGACGCTCAACTTCCTGATGGGACCGACGGGTCTTGACTACGTCAGGGCCCGCTGCATGCACGGCGCGCTCGGTGTGCTCGACCCGGCGGCCGAGCACGGCGTCCGGTACGGCGTCCTGGAGCGCATCGACGTCAGCGACGATCTGCGCACGTACACCGTGAAGGTCCGACCCGGCGTCACCTTCACCGACGGCTCCACCCTGACCGCCCGCGACGTGCTCTACTCGCTCAACGCCCCGGTCACCCTCGGATCGCTGCCGTTCCTCAAGCCGCCGTCGCAGAACTTCGATCTGGCCGGCGCGCGGGTCGACGACGACCTGACCCTCGTCCTGCCGACGCTGCGTCCGATCGCCGACGGCCGGCTCGTGCTCTGCCAGAGCACCCTGGTCTTCAAGGACGGCACCACCGAGTTCACCCCGGACATCCCGACCTGCGGGCCGTTCGCCCTGACCGAGTTCGAACCCGGTCAGGGCGCCGCCTTCACCCGGCACGACGACTACTACGGACTGGCCCTGGGCGGCGGGCCGTACCTGGACGGGCTCGAGCTGCGGACCATCCCGGACGCGACCGCCCGGGTCAACGCCCTCACCGGCGGCCAGGTCGACTTCGTCAGCGACATCGGGCCGGTGGCCGCCCGCACCGTCGAGGGAGACGAACGGTTCGCGGTGGCCGTGTCCGACCTGCCGTACGCCACGTCGCTGTCGTTCGGGCTCAACCTGGCGTTCGCGCCGTTCGCCGACGTGCGGATCCGGCAGGCGGTCAAGTACGCGATCGACCGCGAGGCCATCGTCCGCAACGTCTTCTTCGGCCGGGCCTTCGTCGGCAACGACCTGCCGTCCCTCGGGTTCGGCGACTACGCCGACGAGATCGAACAGCGGCCGTACGACCCGGACCGGGCCAGGGCACTGCTCACCGAGGCCGGTGTCGGCACCATCGCGGTCGCGGTCACAACCGCGCCGGAGGTGGCGGGCATGGCCGAGACCGCGACGGTCGTCGTCGAGAATCTCAAGGCGGTCGGCATCGACGCCACCCTCGACCAGCGGCCCACCGGGCAACTGTTCTCCGACTTCGCGGCCTACGTGCAGCTGCCGTTCGCTGCCAGCTACACCCCGCCGGTGCCGCCGCTGTCCAGCTATGCCGCGACCCGTACGGCCGGCTCGCCGTCCACCTTCGGCTTCGACCGTCCGGACATCGACGAGCTCGTCAGCCAGGCCCGGGGGGCCGTCGACCCCGACCAGCGTCGGGAGGCGGCGGTGCAGGCCCAGCGGCTGATCTGGGAGGAAGGTAACCAGGTCATCCCGGTCTTCGCGCCGTCGATCAACGGTCACGCCACCGCCGTCCACGGGGTGCGGGACGAACCGTTCAGCAGCTTCGAGCAGGCCTACCTGGCGTGAGTCTGCTCCGGGTCGCCGCGCTCGTCGCCCGGCGTACCACCGCCGCGGTGCTGGTCCTCGCCGTACTGTCGGTGTTGATCTTCACCGTGACCGAGGTACTGCCGGGCGACGCGGTCGGCGTCATCGCCGGTGCCGACGCCACCGTGTCCGAGCGGGAACAACTCCGCCGGGAACTCGGCCTCGACGCGCATCCGGTACGCCGGTACGCCGACTGGGCGGCTGCCGCGCTGCGCGGCGACCTGGGCACCGGGTACGTCGGCCGCCGCGAGGTGACCGAGGTGCTGGTGGACCGGCTGCCGAACAGCCTGTTGCTGACCACTCTGGCGATGGCGCTGGCGGTACCGCTGGCCGTCGCGATCGGCCTGGTCGCGGGCATGCGGGCCGGCCGACGTACGGACCGGCTGGTCAGCACCGCGACCCTGGTCGCGGTCGGTGTCCCCGAGTTCCTCGTCGCGGCGCTGCTGGTGGCGGTCTTCGCCGCCGGCCTCGGGCTGCTGCCCGAGGTGTCGTTGGTGCCGCTCGGCGGCCGGCCGTGGGACCAGCCCGAGATCCTGGTGCTGCCGGTCGCCGCGCTGTCGGTCGCGGCCCTGGCTGCCGCCGCCCGGCTGCTGCGGGCCTCGGTCGCGGAGATCGCGGCCGCGCCGTACGTCGAAGCGGCCCGGCTGCGGGGGGTGACCGGGCTGCGGCTCGCCGTGCGACACGTGCTGCCGAACGCGGTGGCGCCCGCCGTGCAGGTGACCGCGGTCATGTTCGCCGGTCTGATCGGTGGCGCGGTGGTCGTCGAGACCCTGTTCAACTATCCCGGGATCGGCTACGAACTCCAGCAGGCGGTGGCCAACCGGGATGTGCCGATGGTGCAGGGGCTCGCCCTGGCGACCTGCGCCACCGCGCTGGTCCTGCTGCTGATCGGCGACCTCGCCCAGCTCGCGCTCAGTCCGGCGGTACGGGGGCGGCCATGAGCGGAGTCGTGCCGGCGATGGCAGTCGGGCGGGTGGCCCACTCCCGGGTGACCCTGCTGCTCGCCGGGGCCACCGCCGCCGGCGTGGTGCTGGTCGCGTTGGCCGGGCCGCTGTTGGCCACCGGGTCGCCGACGGCCCCGGTGGGACTGCCCTTCGACGCCCCGAGCGGCGCACACCCGGCCGGCACCGACGCGGTCGGTCGCGACGTCCTGAGCCGGCTGCTGCACGGCGGCCGCGCCGTGGTGCTCCTCGCCGTCGGCGCGACCGCCCTCGCCAGCCTGTGCGGGGCGCTGCTCGGCGTGTTCGCCGGACTGATCGACCGACGGATCGGCGAACTGGTCGTCCGGGTGGTGGACGTCGTCGCGGTCGTGCCCGGCCTGCTGGTGCTGCTGGTCCTGGCGGCGGGCTTTCCGGGCAGCGACAGCGCGGTGCTCGTCGGGGTGGCCCTGGTCAGCCTGCCGTTCTCGGTACGGGTCGTGCGCGCGGCGACCCGGCAGGTCGCGGTGCGCGGGTTCGTCGACACCGCGCGGGCACGGGGGGACAGCCGGTGGCGGATCATCCGGCACGATCTCGTGCCGAACATCGCCGGCACCATGCTCGCCGAGGCCGGCATCCGGTTTTCGGCCGCCGTGCATCTGACCGCCACCGCCGGGTTTCTGGGTCTCGGCGCGGGTCCGCCCACCCCGAATTGGGGCCGGATGGTCAGTGAGAACGCGTCCGGGATCGGCCTGACGATCTGGCCGGTGCTGCTGCCGGCGCTGCTGCTGGTGCTTTTCACCGTGTCGGTGAACCTGCTGGCCGACGACCTCGCCGCCCGGTGGGCCGACCGATGAGCGCCGATCGCCGGCTCGCGGAGATCGACGGCCTCGTCGTCGGCCCGGTCGCCGGTGGGCCGCCCACCGTGGACGGTGTACGGCTGCGGATCGCGGCCGGTCAGGTGGTGGCGATGATGGGACGGTCCGGATCAGGCAAGAGTACGACGGCGTTGACGCTGCTGGGACACGTCCGGCCCGGACTGGCGCTGCGGGCCGGTACCGTCCGGGTCGCCCGCTGCGATCCGTTCACCCCGGCCGGTGCGGCGGCGGTACGCCATCGCCACGTCGCCTACCTGCCGCAGGACGCCGCCGCCACGTTGAACCCGTCCCGACGGCTCGCCAGCCAACTCGGCGAGGCCGTCGCGGGTGCCGCACGGCGCGACGGGGTCCGGGGCGGCACGACCGTGGCCGACTTGCTGGAGACCGTACGGCTGCCCGCCGACCGGGAGTTCCTGCGCCGGTACCCGCATCAGATCTCGGGTGGTCAGGCGCAGCGTGTCGCGTTCGCCATCGCTCTGGCGGCCGACCCGGATCTGCTCGTCCTCGACGAGCCGACCGCCGGCCTCGACCCGGTCCTGGCCCGTGGCGTACGGGACCTGATCAGCTCGTTGACCGGGCACCGGGCCACCCTGCTGATCAGCCATGATCCGGACCTGGTGCGGGCGGTCAGCGACGAGGTGGTCGTCCTGGACGCGGGTCGCCCGGCGGTCACCGGAGCGCCCGACCGGGTGCTCGCCGCGCCCGCGCCGACCGGGTCCGGCCCCGCCCCGGGGCCGGCCGACCCGATGCTCGCGGTACGGGGGTTGGGTACCCGGCACGGCCGGCGTACGGCGCTCGCCCAGGTGGATCTCGACGTCGCGGGTGGGGGTTGCCTCGCCGTCGTCGGACCCTCGGGTGCCGGCAAGTCGACGCTCGCGCGATGCCTGGTCGGGTTGCACCCCTACGACGGTGCCGTCCGGCTCGACGGTGTGCTGCTGCCACCGACCACCCGGCGACGCGGTCCTGCCCAACGCCGCGACCTGCAGCTGGTGGCCCAGGACAGCGCAGGCGCACTGAACCCCCGGGAGACCGTCGGCCACGCCCTGCTGCGTCCGCTGCGGCAGTTGCGCGGCCTCGATCCGCACGCGGCCCGGGCGGCGGCGGCCGAGCTGCTGGACCGGGTGCATCTGCCGGCCGGCGCGGCCGATCGACGACCGGGTGCACTGTCCGGTGGGGAGCGTCAGCGGGTGAACCTCGCACGGGCGCTGGCCTGCCGGCCCCGGGTGCTGATCTGCGACGAAGTGACGTCCGCGCTCGACGTCGCGACGGCCGGTACGGTGCTGGCGCTGCTCGCCGAGTTGCGTCGTGATCTCGGGCTCGCGGTGGTGCTGATCACCCACGACCTGGCCACGGTGGCCGGGTGGACCGACGATGTCGTGGTGCTCGACGCCGGCACGGTGGTGGAGTCCGGCCCGACCCCGGCGGTGCTCGGCTCACCACGACACGAGGTCACCCGGGCCCTGCTCGACGCGGCGGGCGGCCGGTGACGAGGGCAGTCGGCTGGAGCGGGATTCACGACGGTTCGGCCGTCGCGGAGTGCGCCGGTGCGGTGTCGTCGTCGAGCGGGAAGCAGCCGGCGAACGGGTCCGGCAGGTCGCGCCAGCCGTCGAACCCGTGGGTGATCTCGTCGTCGGTGAGCAGGCACGCGGTCAACAGGTCGGTGAGCGCCGTCGCGTCGACTCGCAGGCCGACGAATGCCAGCGCCGTACGGCGGTCACCGTAGTAGGGATCCCAGTTCAGGTCGGCGGCGATGCGACGGTAGTCGCTGGCCTCGCCCCACCGGTCCCCCGGCAGCGCCGCCAGCCAGTAGCCGAGGCAGCCCATCGAGACGCCGCCGCCAGCGAACTCGAAACCCACCACGGCGTCGGGCTGGCTGGCGATCCACAACTGCCCCCGCCCCCGGAGCAGATCCTCGGTGAGGTCCTCCAAGGCGTCGTACAGCCGTTTGGGGTGAAACGGGCGGCGGGTCTCGAACAGCACCGACACCACGCCGCAGTCGCTGTCCGGAGCGTGGACGGCGATCGGGAAGCCTTCCAGGGCGCGACCGAGCGGGCCCGGCGCGTCCGGGTCGTGGCGGCCGGTGCGCAGCAAAGCGGTCGCCGAATCGCCGTGTTGTCCGGTGTGGTGTTGTCCGGTGTGGTGTTGTCCGGTGTCGTTCTTCGTGCCGATCTGCAGGTGCCGGGCCCACGGCGCGAGCCGGTACAGCAGAGCGGACAGCCGCGCCCGTTCGAAGGGGTCGTCGGAGCGTCCCCACAACACCACCGTGTCGGCGTACTCGATCTGGCGGACCACCACCTCGGCGACGGCCCGGTGGTCGTCGTCGGCGGCGTGCAACCGGCGGTCGCGCAGGTCGTCGGTGCTGGCGAGATCGTCGAGCAGGGACGCGGCGTCGACGACCGTGACGTACGAGTCGAACCGCACCACGTCGGTCACCGGCGATCCGTCGACCAGGCAGTGCGCACACGCGGCCGCGACCGCCTCGGGTTCGACCACGGTGGGCAGCACCAGCACGATCCCGTGTGCCGGATGCTGGCTGGCCAGCCGGGCCAGGGTCGGCAGGACGTCCTCGCGCAGCGTGCACGACACACAGCCGTGTACGAGTTCCACGGCGGCGTCCTCGACCAGCCCGTCCGCGCCGCGTACCGTGCGGCGCACCCGTCCGGCGCGGATCGCGCTGATGTCGTGGCCGACCACGAGCAGTCGTTCGTCGGCGCTCAGCAGCTGCCGCGCCACGGTGGCGGCCGCCGCCTCGGAGAAGCTGGTGAGGACGGTGACGGCGGGACGTTGGTCGAGGTCCGGTGAAGAAGCGGTGGCAGTCGGGTGGGTACTCACCCCGCCATCTTGTTGGAAATGATTGTCGTTGTAAAGTGGTCACCATGTCGAACATCTGTGATGTCACCGGTGCCAGGCCGAGCTTCGGCAACGCGGTGTCCCACTCCCACCGCCGCACCCGCCGGCGGTGGAACCCCAACATCCAGCGCCGCCGGTTCCGGCTCGCCGACGGGCGAGCCATCCGTCTCAACGTGAGCACCACCGGTCTGCGGATCATCGACCGTGACGGCATCGACGCCGTCGTCGCCCGCCTGCGTGCCCGGGGAGTGCAGATCTGATGGCCCGTAGCACCGAGATCCGACCAGTGATCAAGCTGCGCAGCACCGCCGGCACCGACTACACCTACGTCACCCGCAAGAACCGCCGCAACGACCCCGACCGGCTGGTGCTGCGCAAGTACGATCCCATCGCCCGCCGGCACGTCGAGTTCCGGGAGGAGCGCTGATGGCCCGCCGCAGCCTGGTGGAGCGGGAGAACCGTCGCGAGATCCTGGTCGCCCGCCACGCCGACCAGCGGGCCGCCCTCAAAGAGCTGATCTCGGCGCCCGGCACGGATCCCGACCAGCGGGCCGAGGCGGTCCGCAAACTCGCCGCCCTGCCCCGCGACTCCAGCCGGGTCCGGCGCCGTAGCCGCGACGCGATCGACGGCCGTCCCCGAGGCGTGCTGCGCCGGTTCGGCCTGTCGCGGGTGCGTTTCCGCGAGATGGCGCTGCGCGGTGAGCTGCCCGGAATCCGCAAGGCGTCCTGGTAGGACCGGTCGGCCGAGCGGCCGCGCACGTGGTGGCCGATCGGGCCGTTGCCGCCGAATTCCGGGAGAATCGCTGCCGTCGTCACTACCGTTCCCTGGCGTACCAGGTCCCGGCGGAGGAGGGTAGTAGTGACAACGGAACAGCTGCATCGGCAGCACGAGGCGCACCAACACCGTCACGGTCCGGACTGCGGGCATGTCGCCGTGCCGCACCAGGAACACGTCGACTACGTCCACGACGGTCACCTGCACCGTGAGCACCAGGGCCATTTCGACGAATGCGAGCCTGCCGGCCACCAGGTTCACGACCGGCACGACCACGAGCATCGCGACGGGTGCGGGCACGTGGCGGTGCCGCACGACGGACACGTGGACTACGTGCACGACGGGCACCGGCACGCCCGGCACGAGGAGCACTGGGACGACCACTGAGAACCGGCGGCCACCCTGCTCAGGGCGGCCGCCGGTCGTCGAGCCGCCGGTTGTAGCGCCCGGCGCAGCTATCGGTCGACGAGGCGCCAGCCCTGCGACTCGACCCGTTCACGCCAGAACGAGGCGTACAGGCCGTCCCGGTCGACGAGTTCGTCGTGGGTGCCCCGGTCGCTTATCCGCCCGTCGGACAGCACCAGGATCTGGTCGGCGGCCTGCACGGTCTGCAGCCGGTGGGCGATGACCAGCAGGGTGGCCCGGCGGGCCAGCGCGGCCACTGCGGTCTGCACCGCCGCGTCGGCCTCGGCGTCCAGGGACGCGGTCGCCTCGTCGAGCACGACGATCGGCGCGTTCTTGAGCAGGGCCCGGGCGATCGACACCCGCTGGCGCTGCCCGCCGGACAACGCCGTACCACCCTCGCCGACCGGCGTGTCCAGCCCGGCCGGCAGGTCGGCGACGACGTCGGCGAGACCGGCCCGGTCGACCGCCTCGCGTACCTCGTCGTCGTCGGCGTCCGGCCGGCCGAGCCGGACGTTGTCGGCGAGGGTGCCGTCGAACAGGTACACGTCCTGGAAGACGAACGACACCCGCGACGCCAGGTCCGCCGGGGTGATGTCCCGTACGTCGACCCCGCCGACGCGTACCGCCCCGGTGTCGGCGTCCCAGAACCGGGCCAGCAGCCGGGCCACCGTCGTCTTGCCGGCGCCGGACGGCCCGACCAGCGCGGTCATGCTCCGCTGCGGCAACGTGAAGCTGACCCCGCGCAGCACCGGCCGCCCGTCGTAGCCGAACCGCACGTCGTCGAAGACGACCTCGCCACCGTCCGGTCGCCGGGGCTGGCGCGGCTCGGGCAGCGTCGCGGCCCGCAGCACCCGGTTCACCCCGGCGAGGTGCCCCGCCGCCATCCGCAGCGACGCGCCGAGTTCGGCGGCCGTGGCCAGCGGCTCGGTGAAGCGGACCGTCAACACCAGTACGGCGACCAGCGTCGCCGCGTCGAGCGCGCCGCCGAGCGCCAGGTGGACCCCGAGCAGCAGTACGGCACCGAGCAGGACCCGGACGGCGAACCCGAAGGAGACCAGCCCGACGACGGCACGGCCCAGCAGCGCATGGTCCGCGCGGCGCTGCGCCAGCAGGGCGTCGTCGAGCAGCCGGTGCTCGCGGGCGGTCCGCCCGTACGCCCGCAGCAGCGGCTGCGCCTGAGCGAACTCGACGATCCGGGCCGCCGCGTCGTCCATCACCCGGTGTCGGTCGGCGTCGGCGCGGGCCACCGCCCAGTTGCTCCAGCGCAGGATGAGCAGCAGCAGCGGGGCGGCCACGGCGACGGCGGTCCCGAGTCGCGGCTCGACGACCAGCAGCGCCAGCACCACCACCAGCGGCGTCACCGTGGCGGTGACGATCGGCCGCATCAGATGCGCGGGCACGTTCATCAGTTGCAGTACGCTCTGACTCGCCAGCCGGCTGACCTCACCGGTGCGGGCCGGGCTGAACCAGCCCAGTGGCAGCTGGGCGATCTTCTCGCCGAGCCGCTGGTGCAGCACCCGGGCCACCGACTGCCCGGTGGCGAAGCCGAGGTACTGCCCGGACCAGGTCAGCGCGGCGTAGCAGGCGACCGCGACGCCGAAGGCGGCCAGCCAGGGCAGCGCCGCCGCCGGCCGCTCACCCAGTACCCCTCGGACCAGCGGCACCAGCAGGGCGTACGCGACGCCCTGGGCGGTGGCCGCCGCGACCAGCAGGACGAGCAGCCGCCGCAGTGGTCCGGCCTGGGCGGGGCCGAGTGCGGCGGACAGGGCGCGGATCATGCCGACTCCTGGGCGAGACTGGCCGGTGCCGGCCGGTGGGGTTCCTGGGCCTGCCACATCCGGGCGTACCGCCCGTCGCGGGCGAGCAGTTCGGGGTGGATGCCCTGCTCGACGACCCGTCCCTGGTCGAGGACGACGATCTGGTCGGCGGCGCGGACGCTGGCCAGCCGGTGCGCGATGACCAGCAGGGTGCGGCCGGCGGCAAGCGCGGACAGCGCCCGCTGGATCGCGGACTCGGCGTGCGGGTCGGCGTAGGCGGTCGCCTCGTCGAGCACCAGCACCGGCGGGTCGGCGAGCAGCGCTCGGGCGATGGAGATCCGCTGAGCCTCTCCGCCGGAGAAGGAGACGTCGACGCCGACGACGGCCTCGTAGCCGGCCGGCTCGGCGACGATCCGGTCGTGGATCTGCGCGGCCCGTGCGGCGGCTTCGATTTCGTCGTGGCCGGCGTCCGGGCGGGCCAGCGCGATGTTCTCCGCGACGCTGGCCCGCAGCAGGATGACGTCCTGCAGGACGAACCCGATGGTGCGGTGCAGCACCGCCGGGTCCAGCTCCTCGACGGCGACTCCGCCGACACTGACCAGGCCGGCGGTCGGCCGGTGAAAGCCGGCGATCAGCCGGGCCACTGTCGACTTGCCGGCCCCGGAGGGCCCGACCAGCGCGGTGACGGTGCCCGGGACGAGTTCCAGATCGACGCCGTCGAGCACCTGGCGGGTGCCGTCGTAGGAGAAGCTGACCCCGGTCAACCGGACCGACGTCCCGTCCGGGTTGCCCGTACCGCCGCTGACCTGGTCGTCGGGGTGATGGATGAGGGCGGCGACCTCGGCTGCCGCGCCGAGGCCGGTCCGGAGCGCCTGGACTCGGCCGCCGATGCCGGCCGCCGGCGCGGCCACCGCCGGTGCCAGCAGCACGAACGCCACCAGCGCCGACGGCGCGAGCTGCCCGGCCACGGCGGCGGGCACGCCGACGCCGAGCACGATCAGCAGGACGACCGGTGCGGTGACCACCAGTTGCGACGCGGTGGTGATCCCGGTGGTGCCAGCGGCCCAGCGGGCGAAGAAGTCGCTGAACGCCTCGGCGGCCTGGCGGAACCGGCGGTGCGCGACGCCGGTCTGGCCGAAGGTCTTCAGCACGGCGATGCCGTCGACGAACTCCACCGCTGCGCTGTTGATCTCCCGGGCCGCCTGACCGTACGCCGCCATCTTCGGTCCGGCTCCGGCCATCGCCCGGCGGAACAGGCCGAGCCCGGCGGCCAGTGGCAGCAGACTGATCAGGGCGAGCCACCAGGCGACGCTGGCCAGGTAGGCGACCGCGACCAACGGGGTCACGACCACGGCGGTCACGTCGAGCACGGTGTGCGCCACCAGGTAGTGCATGGTCTGTACGTCGTCGTGCACGATTTTCTTCACCCGGCCGGAGCCCTGCCGAGTGAACCAGGTCAGCGGCATCCGGCTGAGCCGGTCGGCCAACGCGCGCCGCAGTCGCAACTGCAGCCGGCTGTCGGCGAGGTGGGTGACGACGGTGGCGGCCGTGGCGAGCAGGACGGCGGCCAGTGCCGCGGCCGCGCCGGCCAGGGCCACCGGCCACACCGTGCCGGTCGCGGCGGGGCCCAGCAGCCGGTCGCCGACCTGCACCATCGCGATGAGCACGCCGACGCCGGCGGCGCTGGCCAGTGCCTGCAGGACCATCGCGAGGGCCAGCGGGGCGCGGACCGGGCCGAGAACCGTGGCCAACGGTCGGGGTCTGTCGGTGTCGGTCATAGTAGTCCGAAATCGTACTCGTTTTCATTAGCGTCGTGGGTCTCCGCCGCGACGGCCGCTGCCACCTCGGCCACCGTCGCCGCCGCCAGGAACCGTCGGACCGGTATGTCGACCCCGTACCGCTGCCGGATCGAGGTGAGCATCCGCAGCGCGCTGACGCTGTCCCCGCCGAGAGTGAAGAAGTTCGCCTCCCGGTCGGCCACTGGCACACCCAGTAGCTCCTGCCAGAGCCGTGCGACCGCCGTCTCGGTGTCGCCGGACGGTGGCCGTGCCCGCGGATCGTCATCGGTCACCGCCGCCAGTTCGCTCAGCGCGGACCGGTCGACCTTGCCGTTGCTGGTCAGCGGCAGCGCGTCAACGACGGTGATCCGGGCCGGGACCGCGTACCCGGGCAGCCGCTCGCCGAGGAACCGGCGCAGCGCGGCCGTCACGTCCGATGATCCGTCGCCGGCTTCGACGAACCCGTGCAGCCGACGGGCGGCACGGCCGCCGGTGACCACCACGACGGCCCGTCCGGTGCCCGGGTGTGCCTCCATGGCGGTCTCGATCTCGCCGAGCTCCAACCGGTGGCCGCCGACCTTGACCTGGTGGTCGACCCGACCCAGGAACTCCAGGGTGCCGTCCGGCCAGTAGCGGCCCAGGTCGCCGGTGCGGTACCAACGGCCCGACCGGTCGGTGACGAACTTCTCCGTGGTCCGCGCGGGGTCACCCCGGTAGCCAAGGGCCACCCCACGGCCGCCGATCCACAGCTCACCGGCCACCCAGTCCGGCCGGTCCCGTCCCGCGTCGTCGACCACCCGGTACGCCTGGTTGGCCAGCGGGAACCCGTACGGCACCGACCGCCAGTGGTCGGGCACCTCGGCCACCTCGAACGCGTTGGACCAGATCGACGCCTCCGTGGCACCGCCGAGCGCGACCAGCCGGCACGACCCATCGGCGCGTCCCGTGGTCGCCGCAGCCAGCCGGCCGGGCAGGTCCAGGCCGACCCAGTCGCCGGACACCAGTGCCAGCCGCAGGCTCGCCGGCAACCCGCCGGGTTCGGCCGCCACCAGCAGCATGTCCAACAACGTCGGTACGGTGTTCCACAGTGTCACGCCGTGCGCGGCGACCAGGGCGAGCCAGCGGGGGGCGTCGCGTCGCTCGTCCTCGGCGGGCAGCACCAGCGTGCCGCCGGCGCCGAGGACGCCGAAGATGTCGTACACCGACAAGTCGAAGTCGAGCGCGGACAGGGCGAGTACCCGGTCGTGCGGCCCGACGTCGAACCTGGTGTTGATGTCGGTGCAGGTGTTCGCCGCCGCGTCGTGGCTGACCTCGACGCCCTTCGGGGTACCGGTGGAACCGGAGGTGAAGATGACGTACGCCGGGTCGTCCGGGTCGACCGGCACCGGCGCGTCCAGCGGCGTCGCCGCGAGCGCCGTCACCATCGACACCGCCGGAGCCGGGCCGGTGTCCACGTCGTCGGCGGTGATCACCGCAGTGACGCCCGCGTCCCGGTAGATTCGCTCGCGGCGCAGCGCGGGCTGCTCCACGCCGACCGGAACGTACGCCGCGCCGGCGGCGAGGACGCCGAGGGCCGCCGCCACCTGGTCCGGGCCCTTCGGCAGGGTGATCGCCACCGGATCGCCACGGCGTACCCCGGCGGTGACCAGCGCGCCCGCTGTCCGCAGCGCCAGCTCGGCCAGCTCGGCGTAGGTCATCGTGGCCGGACCGCCGCCGCTGTCGTGCCAGATCAGCGCCGGGTGCTCCGGTGCGTGGCGGGCGGCGGCGAAGGCGCGGCCGTGCAGCGTCTGCCGGGGGATCGCCGCGTCGGTGTCGTTGATCCGGTCCCGGACCGTCCGCTGCCCGGCCGGCAGCAGCGCCGGTACCGGCGTGTCCCAGGCCGCGCCGGCGAGGTGGTCGAGCAGGCCCAGGTAGGCCTCGAACATCGCGTCCAGTACGCCGGGCAGGAACAGCTCGTCGACGCTGTCCCATGTCACCAGCAACCCGTCGTGCGACTCCAGCACCTGGTTGTCCAGACACACCTGGGGTGACTGGGAGATGCCCCAGACCGGTTGCGGGAACGGCTCCGAACGGTCCATGGACACCCCGTCGCCGACGCCGATCGCGCTGGTGAACACGACCGGCATCGCCTCCATGCTGCCGGTGACCCGGGCCAGCTCACGCAGCAGCCAGGACGGGCTGACCTCGCGGTGGTCCAGGTCTTCGCCCATCCGCCGGTGCAGCGCGGTGGCGTCGGCCAGGAAGGTGCCGCCGACGGTCGGCCGGTAGTCGGCCAGCGACAAGGTGGTGAAATCGCCGAGCACCCGGTAGATGTGCGGATGCGCGTCGCGCCGATTGAACAACGTCAGGGTGACGGTCAGGTCGCGCCGGCCGCTCCAGGCGCCGAGCACCTCGGCGTACGCGGCGAGCAGCACCGTTGACGGGGTGAGCCCGTGCCCACGCGCCTGGTCCCGGATCGCCGCCCACGCCTGCGGTGCCAGGTGGTGCTGCCGGCGGGTGAACCGGGGTCGGCTCACCTCGGCCGGGTGGCGGGTGGTCGGCAACTGCGGCGCCGGCGGCAGATCGGCGAGGCGTCGCGTCCAGTAGCGCTGGTCCTGGTCAACGACACCGGGATCCGGGCAGACCTGTAGCAGGTAGTCGCGGAACGACACGTCGATCGGTGGCAGGTCGGCGTCCGGCTGCTGATAGAGCAGGTCGAATTCGGTGTAGAGGGTCATGATCGACAGGGCGTCGAAGACGATGTAGTCGAGTCCGACCGCGACTCTGGTACGGACCTGCCCGGCGTCGCGGTAGCGCACTGCCGCCACGTCGAACAGCGGCCAGCGGGTCAGATCGGTCAGCAGATGCGACCGGGTCGTCCGGAGCTGCGCCAGCGCCGTGGCCGGATCGGCGTCGCCCACGTCGACCTGGTTCACCAGGTCGACCAGGTCGATCCGGACCGGCGGCACCTCGGGCAGGATTCGCTGGTTGCCGTCGCCGTCAAACACGGCCCGCAGCATCTCGTGCCGGTCGACCAGCCGTTGCCAGGCGTGTCGCAGCCGGTCGAGGTCGACGTCGACGCCGTCGAACTCGATGTACTGCCAGGTGCCGACCCCGCCGAGCGGCAGCCGGGGATCCCGGCCCACGAAGTAGGCGCGCTGCACGTCCGTCGGCGGGAACGGTTCGTGCCGGTGCGCCAGGTCGGCGACCACCACCTGACCATCGGCCGTCGCGGGGCCGGCGGCGGCGTCCAGCGTCAGCCCGGCGGCGAACTCCGCCAGTCGCGGGTTGGTGAACAGTGCGGCCAACCGGGCACCCCGCACGCCGCTGGCGCGCAGCCGGACCAGTAGGCCGGTGGCGAGCAGCGAGTCGCCACCGAGGGCGAAGAACGAATCGTCCCGGTTCACTCGCGCGACGCCGAGCAGCTCGGACCAGACCTCGGCGACCAGTGTCTCCAGCGCGCCCTGCGGTGGCTGCGCCGGCCGCTCACCGCCGCGCCGCAGCTCGGCGTCGGCGGTCAACGCCGCTCGTACGGCGGACCGGTCCACCTTGCCGTTGCCGGTCAACGGCAGTCGCGGCCACACCGTGACGGTGTCACACCGCATGTGCTCCGGCAGCCGATCGGCGAGCCAACCGTCCAGATCGTCCGGTGGGCCGGCGTCGGCGTCGGCGGACGGCATCGTGACGGCGGCGGCCAGCCGGCGGGCCGGACCCTCGCCGGTCACCACGGCGACGGCCTGCTCGATCGCCGGGTGGGCGACCAGCGCCGCCTCGACCTCGCCGAGCTCGATCCGGTGCCCCCGGATCTTGACCTGGTGGTCGGCCCGGCCGAGGAACTCCAGGGTGCCGTCCGGCCGGTAACGGGCCAGGTCACCGCTGCGGTACCAGCGTCGCCCGGCGTACGTGACGAACGTGTCGGCGGTGCGCTGCGGGTCACCCCGGTAGCCACGGGCGAGACTGGCGCCGCCGACCCACAACTCACCGGTCACCCAGTCGGGCCGGTCCCGGCCATCGGCGTCGGCCACCCGGCAGACCACGTTGTCCAGCGGCACCCCCCAGGGCATCGACGTCTCCTGCGGGCCACCCGGCGGCACCTCGTACACGGTGGAATGGATCGCCGCCTCCGTCATGCCGCCGAGGGCGAGGAACCGGCAGGCCGGGGCGACGGTCCGCAGCCGGCCCGGAAGGTCCGGCCCGATCACGTCGCCGCCGAGCAGGACGGCCCGCAGCGCCGTCGCCGGCTGGGGGTCCGGGGCCGCGTCGGCCGCCGGCCGGTCCGTGGCGGCGACCAGCAGCATGTCGAGCAGCGCCGGTACGGTGTTCCACACGCTGACCCGGTGCCGGGTCACCAGCCGCCACCAGCTGGCCGCGTCGCGTCGCTGGTCCTCACCGACCACCACCAGTGTGCCTCCGACGGTGAGCAGACCGAAGACGTCGTACACCGACAGGTCGAACTCCAGTCCCGACAGGGTGAGCACCCGGTCGCCGGGGCCGAGGTCGAGCAGGGCGTTCAGCGCGTCGATGGTGTTCATCGCCGCCGCGTGGGTCATCTCCACCCCCTTCGGATCCCCTGTGGATCCGGAGGTGAACAGCACGTACCCGAGCGCCTGCGGGTCGACCGGCGCGGGCGTCGACGGTGCCAGCATCGCCGCGTCGCCGACCAGCACCGGCCGGGCGCCGGCGGCCGACACCAGGTCCCGGTGGTCCGGGTCGGTGAGTACCACCCGTACCCCGCCGAGGGCGTGGACCCGGGCCCGACGGTGTGCCGGCTGGTCGATGCCGACCGGCACGTAGCAGGCCCCGGCGGCGAGCACACCGAGCACCGCCACGATCTGATCGGTCCCCTTGGGCAGGGTGACGCCGACCGGGTCGCCGGGGCGCACCCCGTGCGCGGCGAGGAGCGTGTGGACGCGCGCTGCGGCGTCGGCCAGCTCGGCGTAGCTGACCGTACGTTCACCATCGATGACGGCGGGCTGGTGCGGCCGGTCCGCGACCTGCCGCAGGAAGCCGTCGTGCAGGCAGCGCGCCGGCCGGTCGACTCCTGTCGCATTGACCTTCGCCCGGACCGCCGCCTGTCCGGCCGGCGGCACCGACCCCACCGGGTGCCGCCAGGGGTCGTCGGTGCCGACCAGCGCCTCCACCAGCTCCCGGTACGCGGTGAAGGCCGCCGTCGCGACCCCGTCGGCCAGCACGTCGAGCCGGACGTCCCAGTTCAGCAGCAACCCGCCGTCGAGCTCGGTGACCTGGGCGTCGAGCCACACCTGCGGGCCCTGCGAGATGATCCACGACGGCGTACCGAAGGTGTCCTGCAACTCCGTGTCGTATATCTCGCCGAGGCCCAGCGCGCTGGTGTAGACGACCGGGGCGAGCACCGGCTGCCCCGCCTGACGGGACAGGTCACGCAGTACCTCTACCCCGGCGTACGCACCGTGGTCGACGGCGGCGTGCAGGTCCGACTGCACCCGGCGGGCCCGGTCGGTGAACGGCAGCACCCCGCCGGTGTCGACGCCGAGCAGCACCGAGCTGGAAAAGTCACCGACCAGTCGGTCCACGTCGGACACCAGCGGCTCCCGGGCGAACAGCGGGAGGTTGAGCAGGAACCGGCGGTCGTCGCTGAACGCTCCGAGCACCTCGGCGAAGGCGGTCGCCAGCGCGGCTGCCGGCGTCACCTGGTGTCGGGCCGCCCGCTCCAGCAGCGCCTGCTTGCGTTGCGGGTCGAGCCAGTGGTGCAGCCGTTCGCTGTGTGCGGCGGCGCCCGGCCGGCCGGCGTCCGGACGCAGTGGTAGCTGCGGGCCGCCGGGCAGGTCCCCGAGGCGGTCGCGCCACCAGTCACGGGCCCGGTCCCGGTCGGCCGCTGCCGCCCGGCGGTGCGCGGCCAGGTACTGGGGGAAGCTCGAGGTGACCGGCGGCAGCGGCTCGTCCGGCCGTTCATACAGCCGGCGCAGGTCGTCCAGCAGGATCCGCATGCTCAACGCGTCCGCGACCAGCATGTCGAGGTCGACGTGCAGTCGGGTGGCGCCGCCGGGCAGCAGACTCACCGCGACGGCGAGGACCTCGCCGTGTTCGACGTTCATCCGCTGGTGGGTGTACCGCTGCCGCAGTCCGGCCAACCGCCGGTCCACCTCCTGCGGTGCCTGCGCCCGCAGGTCGTTCACGGTCAACGCCGGTCCACCCTCGGTGGCGATCTGCTGCCACCCGGTGTCGTCGAAGCGGGCCCGCAGCATCCCGTGCCGGGCCGACAGCGCGGCCAGTGCCCGGTCCAGGGTCTGCGGGTTGACGCCGTGGCCGTCGAACTCGACGTAGAAGTGGGCGGCGACCCCGCCGTACGGTTGGCTGTCCTGCCGGCCGATCCAGTACGCGTACTGCATGGTCGCCAGTTCGAAGGGTGCCGCCGGGTCGACCTGGCCGGTAGCGTCGGTCGGTGTCGTGCCCGGCCCGCCATCGGCGTCGTCGGTGCCCTCACCGGGGCTGCCGGTCGGGGTGTCGGTACGCTCCCCGGCCGGGGTAGCGGTGAGCGCGGCCGTCCAGTCGGCCAGCGTCGGTGCCTCGGCCAGCTGCTCGAAGGTGACCGGGTGTCCGGCCCGGCGCCACCCGGAGACCAGCCGGATCAGGGTGAGTGAGTCCAGTCCGAGCGCGAACAGGTCGGCATCGGGGGTCAGTTCGGCGTACTCCACGTTGAGGGCCGAGGCGACCGCCGCGCGTACCGGATCGGTGGCTGGCGACGGCGGCGGCACGCCCGCACCAGCGGCGCTCCCGTCGGTGACTGCATGGTCGGGGGCTGCCTGGCCGGCGGCGTATCTGGACGAGATGGTCATCGGGCGGCCTGGCCTTCGCTGTCCGCCGGCTGCCGGCCGTTGTCCTGTCCTGCCACCGACACCGGCGGCTTGGCCGGTACGCCGCCGATGCCCCAGCGGTCGGCCGGCGCGGCCGTCAGGACCACCCAGGTCTGCGCCCGCGCGTCCTCGCCGAGTACCTCGCCGACGGCGTCGGACAGCCGGGTGACGAGCGCTTCCTGCACGGCCGGGGTGAGCCGTTCCTCGAAGATGCGGACGTCGATGAATGGCATGAGATCTCCGTTTCGGTGTCGGGTTACCGGACTCAGGCCGACGTCACGGTGTGGTCGGGCAGCGGTACGGAAATGTCCGCAGGCGACGGTCCGGCCGGCGACAGCGTCGTGTCGAGGGCTGCGGTGACCGCCTCGATCAGGTAGTCGAGTTGGGTGTCGGTGATTCCCGGATGGCACGGCAGGTTGATCTGCTCGTCGAACCAGAGGCGCTCGGCGACCGGGCACTCACCTCGGCGGTGGCCCCGGGCCCGCCACTCGGGGGTCAGATGCAGTGGGAAGTAGCGCAGCTGTACCTCCACGCCGCGACGGTCCAGCTCCCGGACCAGGTGTTCCCGCGTCGCCCGGCCGGCCTCCACGAAGAAGGTGTACAGGTGATAGGCGTGCCCGATGCCCGGCGGCGGGCGGTGCAGGCGGACCTGCGGGTAGCGGCCGATGCGCTCGTCGAGTCGCTCGGCGATGTGCCGGCGGCGGGCGGTGAGTCGCGCCATGCGGTCGAGCTGGACGATGCCGACGGCAGCGGCGGCTTCGGACATGGTGGCGTTCGTACCGGGTCTCCTGACGCGGGCGTAGTCGCGCCCGTAGATTTCCTCGGAGAACCGCATCCAGGGAAGCAGGGGAGTGGGCGGCGGCTCCGGGAAGCGGGCCGGACCGAGTTCGACATCGGGCTGGTTCGACCGGATCCGGTCGATTCGCTCGACCCAATCGTCGCGGTCGAAGGTGAGCATTCCGCCCTCACCCAGTGTCGTGATGTTCTTGGAGTTGTGGAAGCTGAAGCATCCGATGTCACCCAACGCGCCGGGGTGCCGTCCGTGCCAGGTCGCGCCGAGTGCGTGGGCGCAGTCCTCGATGACCACGGCACCGTGCCGACGGGCGGCCGCGACGATGCGGCCCATGTCGGCCGGATACCCGCCGTAGTGGACCAGGATCACTGCGGCGGTGCGGCCGTTCACCGCCGCCTCCACCGCCGTCGGATCGATGTTGAGCGACACCGGGTCGACGTCGCAGAAACGCACTCGCACATCGTGCGCCAGCAGCGGGTGGATCGTCGCGGAGAAGGTCTGCGGCGTGGTCAGCACCTCGTCGCCGGGACGGAGGTCGGCCAGGTGGATCGCCAGTTCGAGCGCCACGGTCCCGCTGGTCACCGTCAACGCGTGCCGCGTACCGACGTGGTCGGCGAACCGTCGTTCGAAGGTCGTCCGGCGGCTGCCGGCCGACAGGGTCTGTCCTGAGTCGACCAGTTCGGTGATCGCGGCGAGTTCTGTGGCGTCGAGCACGCTGCCGCGCGTCGGAAAGGCAACCTGATAATCCTGATCGTCCATTGGTTTCGCAGCTCCTGCGATGGCGATGGGTGGACGGGAAGGTAGCACGTCGAGTCTGATGTGCAAAAGTGTTGATGTCTTGGTGTATCCGTTTTACGGCAGGCAAAATTGAGCATTGACGGACGTGCCGAAAAATGCTTCAGGGTGTGATCAGAAAGACTTTTTGTGTCCCTCCTTGTTGACATCCGATGTGCTGGTCGACTTCACTTGTACGCGCTACCGGCTATTCGCCACGGAGGGCACTTATGCAATTCGGTGTGGGGTTTTTCCCGGTCCTGTCGCCTAATGAGAAAAGCGCGGTCGACTGGTACGACGAGAGCCTGGCGCTGGCGGAACTCGCCGACGAACTCGGCTACGAGCACGTCCAGGTGGTGGAGCACTACTTCTCCGCCTACGGCGGCTACAGCCCGGACCCGGTGACGTTCCTGTCGGCGGTCGCCGCCCGGACCCGGCGGATCAGGGTGACCACCGGTGCCGTGGTTCCCGCCTTCACCCATCCGATCAAGCTCGCCGGCAAGCTGGCCATGTTGGACAACCTGTCCCACGGGCGGCTCGATGTCGGCTTCGGTCGGGCGTTCCTGCCGGAGGAGTTCGCCGCCTTCGAAGTGCCGATGAGCGCCAGCCGCGCCCGGTTCGCCGAAGGGATCGAGATCTGCCGCCGACTGTGGACGGAGACTGACGTGTCTTGGTCCGGTGACTGGGTCACGTTCGGCCCGGTCACGATGTTGCCCCGGCCGTACCAGCGGCCGCACCCGCCGATCTTCGTGGCCTCCACCACCAGCCCCGAGTCCTGCGCCGAGGCCGGCCGGGCCGGATACCACCTGCAGGTCGTACCGACGGTGACCAGCCTTGGCGGTTTGCGGGAGATGCTCGCCGCCTACCGCCAGGCGCGGGCCGCCGCCGGCCACCCCGGCCCGGGGCGGGTGCAGATCAAATACACCTGCTACCTCGCGGAGGACGGCGCCGCCGCGCTGGCCGCCGCCCGCCGCTTCGAGTTCAACTACATCGACAAGATGACCACCGCGATCGCCTCCTGGGCGACGGTGCGCAGCGCCGACTATCCCGGGTACGAGCAGCTCATCGACAAGGTGCGGCAGTACGACTTCGACCGTTCGTACGCCGACAACAAGGTCCTCGCCGGCACGCCCGCCCAGGTACGCGACCAGTTGGCCACGATCGCCGAATGGTTCGGCACCGACGTGACCGTGTGTCTGCAGGTCAACCCGGGAGCGACCGTGATGGCGGAGGCGCAGCGGGCGCTGCGGTTGTTCGCCGAGCAGGTGGCGCCGCACTTCGCCGACGCCGAGCAGGTGGCGCCGGACGGTTCCGGTGAGGCCAGCCGTGCGCTCGCCGGACGCTGAGGTCGTCGTCGTCGGTCTCGGGGTGTTCGGTGCCGCCGCGTTGTGGCGACTGGCGGCGGCCGGCGTCGAAGCGATCGGCGTCGACCAGTTCACCCCGGGCCACGGCTTCGGCTCGTCGCACGGCGGGACCAGGATGTTCCGTACCGCCTGCCTGGAACATCCGGACCTGGTGCCCCTGGCCCGCCGGTCCGGCCAGCTCTGGCAGGAGCTGGCGCTGGCGGCCGGTGAGTCCCTGTTCGAGCCGAGCGGCGGCGTGCTGATCGGGCCCCGTACCGGGCAGGTGGTCGGCGGCACCATCGCCGCCGCCCGGCGCCACGGACTCGACGTCGAGGTCTGGAACGCCGCCGAGGTGCGTGAACGGCTGCCCCGGCACGCCGGGATCGCCGACCACCACGCCGCGGTGTGGGAGCCGGCCGCCGGGCTGATCGCCGCGGAGGCGGCGGTCCGGGCGGCGGTCCGCGTCGCGGTCGGTCGGGGCGCGCGGGTGCTGACCAACCTCCGGGTGATCCGCATCGAGCTGGTCGCCGGCGGTGTGCTGGTGCACACCGCTGGCGGTGTCGTGCGGGCCCGGCAGGCCGTGGTCGCCGCCGGGGCGTGGCTGCCGACCCTGCTGCCCGGGATACCGCTGCGGGTGCTGCGGGTGCCGATCACCTGGTTCCGGCCGGGTGACCCGGCCGAGGTCGACCGGTACGGCCTGGCCGATGTGCCGGTGTTCATCCGGCAACTGGATGACGGCACCTGTGTGTGGGGGCACGGGGTGCACTCCGGCGGCGAGCTGAAACTCGGCCTGGAGGACCACGGCGGGCTGCTGCGCGAGATGCGTCCGGACGGCGACGACCGCCACGTCACCGCCGAGGACTGGGCGCCGCTGGTACGCCGGCTCGACGTCGCGCTGCCCGGTCTGGATCCGGTTCCGTCACGCGCCGCGGTCTGCATGTACCCGATGACCCCGGACCGGCAGTTCGTGCTCGGCAGCCCGGGCGGCGACACCCGGCTGATCGTCGCCGGAGGCGACAGCGGACACGGGTTCAAACACGCCACCGGTGTCGGTGAGGTGGTGGCCGATCTGGTCCGCGGGGCGCAGCCGCAGGTGCCGGTGGTGTTCATGCATCCGGACCGGTGGTGACCATGGTCTCCGCCAGACGCTGCGCGAGCACCTTCTTGTCGATCTTGCCGACGGCGGTCAGCGGCATCGCGTCGACGCACTCGACGCGGTCCGGCAGCTTGTACGCGGCCAGCCCGCGTCCGCGCAGGAACGCCACCACCTCGGCGGCCGTCGGCGGCGGCCCGGCGCAGACCAGGACGGCCGCCGGTGCCTCACCCCACTGCTCGTCCGGTACGCCGACGAGCGCGGCCTGCCGGACGGCCGGGTGGGCGAGCAGGTGACCCTCCACCTCGGTCGCGGCGATCTTCTCGCCGCCCCGGTTGATCTGGTCCTTGACCCGGCCGACCACGGTGAGGTGCCCCGTCGGCAGTTCCCGGACCAGGTCACCGGTGCGGTAGAAGCCGTCGGGTGTGAAGGAGGCGCCTGCCGAGGCATCGGCCCGGTAGTAGCCGCGCAGCGTGTACGGCCCACGGGTGTGCAGCTCACCTGGCTCGCCGGCCGGTACCGGGCGCCCGTCGACGGAGTCGACCACACGGATCTCGTCGGCCGGGGAGCCGGGGCGGCCCTGCGTGGTGCAGACCAGCTCGTCGGGGTCGTCGAGCCGGGTGTAGTTGATCAGGCCCTCGGCCATGCCGTACACCTGCTGCAGCGGCACCCCGAGGGTGGGGGTGAACCGTCGCGCCAGTTCGTCGGCCAACCGGGCGCTGCCGACCTGCACGAACCGCAGGCTGGACAGGTCGGGTCGGCTGTCGGCGTACTCGGCGAACCAGTACGGCACCAGCGGTGGGTTGAGCGCGGTGCAGGTGACCCGTTCCTGTTCGATCAGTCGGAAGGCGGTGGCGGGGCTCGGGTTGGGGGCGATGACGACGGTGCCGCCGGCCATCAGGGTGCCGAGCACGCCAGGGCAGGCGAAGGTGAAGTTGAAGCCGATCGGCAGCACGGCCAGGTAGACGTCGTCCGGTCCGAGCCGGCAGATCTCGGCGCCGCTGCGGGCGTTGTAGGCGTAGTCGTCGTGGCTGCGGGGGATGAGCTTGGGCAGCCCGGTGGTGCCGCCGGAGAGCAGCAGCAGCGCCAGGTCGGCGGCGGTCGGCCGAGTGTCGTCGTCGGCGGTCGCGGGCTGTTCGGGCGGGCCGTCGTGCAGGTCGGCGTAGCTGGTGAAGCCGGAGTCCGCCGGGTCGCCGAGCACCACGACGTGACGCAACGGTTCGTCGGCGGTGCGGCGTTCGGCGTACACCTGGGCGGCCAGGGTGCGGTAGTCGAACCGGGCGTGCCGGTCGGCGACGACGTAGCCGGCCGCGCCCGACAGCGCCGCCAGGTGGGCGATCTCCGCGTGACGGTGTCCGGGCATGGCGTGTACGGGGACCGCGCCGAGCCGCTGCAGACCGAACCAGATTTCGACGAACTCGGCCCGGTTCGGCAGCTGCAGGACGACCCGGTCGCCACGGCGCAGCCCGAGCCGGCGCAGGCCGGCGCTGATCCGGTCCGCCGCGTCGTCCAGCTGCCGGTACGTCCACCGTCGATCCCCGTCGACCAGGGCGGTCCGTCCAGCGTGCTGCTGTGCCCAGCGCCGGAGCAGGTCACCGAAGGTCTCACCGGTCCAGAAGCCGGCGGCGCGGTAGCGCCGTGCGTGGGACTCCGGCCAGGCCACCCAGCCCGGGTCGACGGTCGTGCCGGGACCCGCGGGTCGGTCCTCGTGGTCGGGGTTCATGCCGGGTCCCTTCTGGTTCGTCGATCAGGACTGTGCTTAGATAACGTCTATCGCAGTTGAATGTCATTTTCAACAAGTCGCTGGGTGGAGTGACCCGAACAGACCGTGACGACGAGGCGGGAGCCCGATGGATGTCGACGAACTGATCACCGAGCTGGACGCCGACGGCGTGACCCTGTGGCTGGAAGGCGACGAGCTACGGTTCCGCGCGCGCAAGGGTGCCTTCACCGAGGAGCGGCGGGCCGTCGTGCGCCGGCACCGCGACGCCATCCGCGCACACCTGCGGCAGACCGCACCCGCCCAGGTCACCGCCGACCCGGCCGGCCGACACGAACCGTTCCCGCTGTCCGACCTGCAGGCCGCCTACCTGGTCGGCCGGGGCACCCACTACGAGTACGGCGGCGTCGCCTGCCACGCCTACGTCGAGTACGACTACCCCGACCTGGATCCGCACCGGGTGCAGCACACCTGGGACCGGCTCGTCGCCCGGCACGACATGCTGCGCGCCGTGGTGCACAGCGACGGCTACCAGGTCGTCCTCGCCCAGCCACCGGCCAGTCCGATCGGCGTCACCGACCTGCGTGGACACACGGCGACCGAGATCGACGAACACCTGCGCCAGCTACGCGACAGGCTGTCGCACCGGGTCGCCCCGACCGACCGCTGGCCGCTGTTCGCCCTGCACATGACCCGCACCGACGACCGGGCGGTCCTGCACCTGTCCCTCGACCTGCTCATCGTGGACTACGCGAGCGTGCAGCGACTCGTCACCGAGTTCGACCAGCTCTACACCGACCCGCAGGCCACTCTCGACCCGATCGACGTCACCTACCGTGACTATCTGATCGGCCGTCGTCGGATCACCGACTCCCCGGCGTACCGCCGCGACCGGGAGTACTGGCTGCGCCGCCTCGACGACCTGCCCGGCGCCCCCGAACTACCCGCCGCAGACGCTGGCGACGCCGGTGGCGACGGGCCCGTCCGGTTCCGGCGGCGGGAGCGCCAGCTGCCCGGCCCGGCATGGACCGCACTGCGCGAGCGCGCGGCCCGCCACCAGGTAAGCGTCTCGACCGTGCTGCTCACCGCCTACGCCGAGGTCATCGGCAGGGGGAGTCGCAACCCGAGGTTCACGCTCAACATTCCGACCTTCCAGCGACTGCCGTTGCATCCCGCCGTCGAGTCGTTGGTCGGCGACTTCACCGTGGTCGAACCACTCGCCGTCGACCTCACCGCGCCACTTCCGTTCGCCGAGCGGGCCACGGCGGTCGCCGGCCAACTCCTGGAGGACCTGTCGCACGGCCTGTTCACCGGCAGCGAGGTCCTCGCCGAGCTGAGCCGACGCACCGGCACCCGGCAGCTGCTTCCGGTCGTGTTCACCAGCACCCTCGACACACCAGCGCCGTCGCCGGCCCAGGGCCAGGTCGGCTACGCGATCAGCCAGACACCGCAGGTCTGGATCGACTGCCAGGTCATGCCGCGCGGCGACGGACTGGCCCTGTCCTGGGACGTGCGCGACAACGTACTGCCGGCCGACCTGGTCAACGACGCCTTCGGCGCCTGGGTCGATCTCGTCGAGCGCCTGGCCGCCGCCGACGATCCGTGGCGGGATCCGTCCCCGGTCGCGCTGCCCGCCGCGCAGCGCGAGCGCCGCCGGCAGGTCAACGCCACCGACGGTCCGCTACCCGACGGGCTGCTGCACGACGACGTCGTCGCCCAGGCGCACCGCACCCCCGACCGGGTGGCGGTCGTCGCCGACGGACACGAGCTGACCTACCGCGACCTGCTCGACCGCGCCACCGCCGTCGCCGACCTGCTCGCCGGCGCCGGGCTGCGTCCCACCGACCCGGTGGCGGTGCTGATGGACAAGGGCTGGGAGCAGATCGTCGCGGTCCTCGGTGCCCTGCTCGCCGGTGGGGCGTACCTGCCGGTCGACATCACCCAACCGGCCGCCCGGCGCAACGCCATCCTCACCGACGCGCAGGTGCGTACCGTACTGACCCAGTCCTGGCTGATCGACGCCGCGGCCCTGCCCGAGGCGGTGACCGCCGTCGCGGTGGACACGGTGGCCGCCGACACCATGGCCGCCGACATCGTGGCCGTCGGCCGGCCGTCGGCGCGGACCGGACCGGCAGCCGGAAACCGGCCCCCGGCCCTCGCCCGGCCCGGACCCGACGACCTGGCGTACGTCATCTACACCTCCGGGTCCACCGGAACACCCAAGGGCGTCATGATCAGCCACCGGTCGGCGCGCAACACCATCGACGACATCAACCGCAGGTTCGCCGTCGGCCCGGACGACACCGTACTCGGCCTGGCCAGTCTCGGCTTCGACCTGTCGGTCTACGACGTGTTCGGCCCGCTCGCCGTCGGCGGCCGGTTGGTGCTGCCCGCCGCCGACCGTCGTGGCGACCCGTCACACTGGGCCGACGTCGCCGACCGCCACGCCGTCACGATCTGGAACTCGGTACCCGGCCAGTTGCAGATGCTGCACGACTACCTCCGGGCGGTGCCGGACCTGCGGCCGGCGGCGCTGCGGCTGGCCATGCTCTCCGGCGACTGGATCCCGGTCGGCCTGCCGGACGCGGTCCGCGAGCTGCTGCCGCAGCTGCGGGTGGTCAGCCTCGGCGGCGCCACCGAGGGTGCGATCTGGTCGATCTGGCATCCCGTCGACGTCGTCGACCACGACCGGCCCAGCATCCCGTACGGGGTGCCGCTGGCCAACCAGACGTTCCACGTGCTCGACGCCCAGTTGCGGGATCGTCCCGACTGGATCGCCGGCGAGCTCTACATCGGCGGTGCCGGGGTGGCCCTGGGCTACTACCACGACCCGCAGCGCACCGCCGAACGGTTCCTACGGCATCCGAGGACCGGCGAACGGCTCTACCGTACCGGCGACCTGGGCCGCTACTGGCCCGACGGGACCATCGAGTTCCTCGGCCGGGAGGACGACCAGGTCAAGATCCGGGGCTACCGGATCGAACTGGCCGAGATCGAGACCGCCGTGCAGGCCCACCCCGGTGTCGCCGGCGCCGCCGTGCTGGTCGACGCCGCCCACCCCGGCGGCAAGCGGCTCGCCGCGTTCGTCGAACCCGCGGTCACCACGCCCGACCCTGCCACCGGTACCGCCGCCGGGGCCGGTGCCGTCGCGGCGGCGGCGTCGCGGGCCGCCCAGACCGGGGTCGACCCGCAGGCCCTCGCCGACTTCCAGGCCGCGCTGGCCGACGTCGCGCTGACCACGATGGCCGCCACCCTCGCCGCCGCCGACGTCGCCACCGGTGACACCTGGCACAGCGCCGACGAGGTCTGCCAGGCGTTGGACGCCACTGCGGTGACCACGCCGATCGTGCGTCGCTGGCTCGCTGCGTTGACCCGCGCCGGGCGGCTCCGCGTCACCGACGCCGCCCGCTACGGCGACCTCGCCGTACCGGCGCCCGACGACCTCGACGGTGCCTGGCGGCGGCTCACCGAGGCCGATCGTCGGCTCGACTACAGCACCGACCTGATCGACGCCGTCCGCACCTGCACCGTCCACCTGCCGGCGCTGATCGCCGGCAGCACCGACATCCGTGCGTTGCTGTTCCCCGGTGCCCGCGCCGACGCGATGGCCGCCGCCTACCGCGACAACCTCGCCGTTGCCCACCTGCACCAGGCGATCGTCGCGGCGCTACGGCACATCGCCGAGCGGCACGACGGCGACGTAGCGCTACGGGTGCTGGAGGTCGGCGGTGGGGTCGCCGGCACCACCAGTCTGCTCGCCCCCGCCCTGGCCGAGTACCGCCCCGACTACCTGTTCACCGACCCGTCGACGTTCTTCCTCAACGAAGCCCGGGACCAGTTCGCCCACCACCCGTGGATCCGCTACGCCCGCTTCGACCTGCGCGACGACCCCCGCTCCCAAGGGCTGACCCCGAACAGTGTCGACGTGGTCGTTGCCGCGAACCATCTGCACACCGCTGCGGACGCGGCCGCCGCCGTCGAACGGCTCACCGGCCTGCTCGCCCCCGGCGGCTGGCTGGTGATCATGGAACAGACCCGCGACGACGACCCGGCGCTGCTGGTGTCCATGGAATTCCTGGAGGCCACCGCCGGCCCGTTCACCGACGTGCGCGCCGCCGCCGGCCAGTCGTTCCTCACCGAGCCGCAGTGGCGCGAGCTGCTCGGCGCGGCCGGAGCCGAGCTCGTCACGCAGTTGCCGGCGGCAGGTGAGCCGCTGCACCCCACCGGCCAGCAGCTCTTCCTGGCCCGGGTCAAGACCGACCGGACGCCGGTGACCACCGCCGACCTTGTCCGGCACACCACCGCCCGACTGCCCGACTACATGGTGCCGACGGTGTGGCAGCTGGTCGACGGGTTGCCCCGTACCAGCAACGGAAAGGTCGACCGCAACCGGCTGCGGACCTGGCTGCCCGGCACCGACCAGGGCCAGCAGACCGCGGCGGCGGCCGCCGATCCGGTGGACGCGCTGGAACGCCACCTCGCCGCCATCTGGGCGGAACTGCTCGACCGCGAGTACGTCGGCCGCCACGACGACTTCTTCGCCCTCGGCGGCGACTCGCTGCTCGTCGCCCGCCTCGTCGGCCTGCTGCGGGAACGCGTCCCCGACGTGGTCGCTCTCGAGTGGGAGGTGGTGCTGCGACACATGCTGCGCCAGCCGACCGTCGCCGCACTCGCCGCCTACCTGCGAACGGTCACCACACCGCAGACGTCGGTGCCGGGTGACGGTCCGGTCCGCACCTCACCGGTGGTCCGGCTGCACGGCACCGGTACCGATCCGCTCACCGTGCTGGTGCACGCCGGCACCGGCACGATCATGCCGTACCGGGCGATCATCACCGAGATCCGCCGCCGCTCCGCCGGCACCAGCTCGGTCGTCGGTATCGAGGTGCCGCACCTGCCGACCTACCTGGACGCCGACCCGGCCGGCCTGATCGACCGGATCGCCGCCGACTACGCGACCGCGATCGGTGAGCTCGGCGCCCACGAACTGCACGTCGTCGGCTACTGCCTCGGCGGGCTGATCGCCACCGAGATCGCCCGGGGCCTCAGCGAGAACGGTGCCAACGTCGCGACGTTGACCGCGATCAGCAGCCACAGCCCCCGGTTCCGGCTCGACGACGAACTGCTGTCGGAGTACTCGTTCGCGGTGATGATGGGTATCGCGCCCGCCGACATCGGTTTCCCCGCCGACGAACTCGCGGTGGCCCGTGCCGCCGACGCGGTCCTGGCCGGTAGCCCCGGTGTGCTGCGTGACGGTGGCTTCGTCGAACTGGCCGGCGAGCACGCCGACGTCGCCGCCGCCTTCCGGGCGCTCGCCGCCCTGCCCCGCGAGCAGCGGGTCGCCCGGATGTGCGAGGCGGTTCCCGCCTCGGCCGGCATGTACGAGCCGGACCACATGATGCGGCTGTTCCGCACCTTCCGACAGAGCGTGTTCGCCATCACCCGCTACGAACCGGAGCCGTACGCCGGCGACATCACCTTCCTGCGGCACAGCGGCGCCTACCCGTTCCCCGGCAGCCGGGACGCGGTCACCCAGCACTGGGCCGAGCTGTGCCTGGGCGACCTGCGCATCGTCGACGTCCCCGGCGACCACTTCAGCTGCATCGACGTGGCGCACGCCCCAGGCGTCGTCAAACTGCTCAGCGAGATCACCGACGGGGCGGTGACCCGATGATCGGCGTACTGGGCGCCTCCGGTTCGGTCGGTCAGGGTGCCGTCGCGCACCTGCACCGCCTCGGCGTCGGGCCGCTGCGCCTCGGCGCCCGCAGCGGCGACCCACTGCGGCGCGTCGCCGCCGGCCTGCCCGGTGCCGCCATCGAAACGGTCCAGGTCGACGTGCGGGATCCGGCCGCCCTGGCCAACTTCTGCGCCGGCACCTCCCTGGTGGTCAACTGCGCCGGGCCGACCTACGAGCTGAAGGAGACGGTCGCGTCGGCGGCGTTGGCCGCCGGTGCGCACTGTGTCGACGTGGCCGGTGACGACCCGGTCCACGAGGCACTGACCGGCGCCGGTGTCCCCGACAGCGGTCCTACGGTGGTGCTGTCCGCCGGTACCCTGCCCGGCCTGTCCAGCCTGCTGCCGCGCTGGCTCGCCGCCACCGAGTTCGACGACGTCGACACGCTGACCGCCTGGGTCGGTGGCGTCGAGCACTGCTCCCCGGTGGTCGCCGTCGACATGATGCTGTCGCTGCGCTCCGGTGGCGCGGCCGGAGCGTCGTACGGCGAGGCCAACGCCGCCTGGCGGGGCGGAGCGGTGCGGTCCCGGGCGCTGCGTCCGGCCGAGGACGCGACCGTGCCGCAGTTCGCCGGATCCGTCGCGGTGCAACCGTTTCTCAGCGCCGAGACCCGCCGACTGGCCCGTACGCTGCGGCTGCGCGACGTCGACTGGCTCAACGTCTACCCGGGGCCCCAGGTGCGGACGCTGCTGGCCGCCCTGCCGGCCGCCGCCAGTGTCGGGGCCGACGAGGCGGATCTCGCCCGGCGGATGATCCGCGCCGCCGATCTGGACCTCGCCGGCCGCAGCCCCTACTACCAGATGGTCTTCACGATGGGCGGTACGCGCGGCGGCGTCCCCGTCGAGCGGACCGCGGTGCTGCGGGTCGACAGCAGTTACCGCCTCACCGGGCTGGTCGGTGCGCTGGCCGCCGTGGCGGTGCTCGGCGGCGACGTCGCACCCGGGGTGCACTTCGCCGCCGACGTGCTGGATCCGGCGGCCACGGTCGCCGCGCTGCGCGGGTCGGGGGAGTCGCTCGCGGTGCGGCTGGTCGACGGCGACACCGCCGACGACACCGAGGAGGGCGCGCTGTGAGCACACCGCTGCGGGTGCTGGTCTGCGGCACCAACTTTGGCCGGTTCTACCTGCGGGCGGTCGCCGACCTCGCACCCGACCTGGTCCTCGCCGGCGTGCTCAGTCGGGGCGGGACCGCCTCCCGGGCACTGGCCGACGAGTACGGGGTGCCCCACCACGACAGCCTGGACACGGTCGACGCCGACGAGATCGACATCGCCTGCGTCGTCGTCGGCTCCACCATCTCCGGCGGGGCGGGCACCGACCTCGCCCGGGCGTTGCTGGCCCGGGGCGTGCACGTGCTGCAGGAGCACCCGGTGCACCACGACGAACTCGTCGAATGCCTGCGGGCCGCGCGCTGCCACGGGGTGCAGTACCGGGTCAACGCCCACTACCGGCACGTCGAACCGGTCCGCCGGTTCATCGCGGCCGCGGCCCGGCTCCGCGCGCGCGAGCAGTTGGTGTTCGTCGACGCGGCCAGCCCGGTGCACGTGCTGCATCCGTTCGTGGACGTGCTGGGTGCCGCACTCGGTGGCCTGCGGCCCTGGCGCGTCGACGAGGCCGTCGCCGCCGGCCCGCTGCGGTCGGTCACCGGCCAGGTCGGCGGGGTACCGCTCACCCTTCGGGTGCACCACGAACTCGACCCGGCCGACCGCGACAACCATGCCCTGTACTGGCACCGGATCAGTCTCGGCACCCGGGCCGGGGTGCTGACCCTGGCCGACACCCACGGACCGGTGCTGTGGACACCGACGCTGCACGCCGACCGGGACACCGACGGCCGGCTGGTCTTCGCCGGCAGGCAGCTCGACCAGCCGGGCAGCGCGCCGCTGCCGGGCACCGCCGCAGGCAGCCAGCGCGACGTCTTCGACCGGCTCTGGCCGCAGGCGGTACGGCGCGCACTGCGCGACTTCGCGGTCGCCGTACGCCGTGGCGACGATCCGCTGCGGGCCGCCCAGTACGACATCACCACCTGCCGGATCTGGTCGGAGCTGGCGGCCCGGCTCGGCCCACCGGACGTGGTGCGACCGGCGACCCCGTCGCGGATCACCATCGCCGATCTCGCCGAGCCCACCAACGGGACCGCCGAACCCACCGAGGAGGTCGCCGAGTCCGCCGGGAAGGTCGTCGAGCCCGCCGCCGGCGGTGACGGTATCGGGGCCGACGCGGCGGAGCCGTACTCGCCGACCGCCGAGTTCTTCGACCTCGCTGCCGCCGCGCACGTCGCGACCGGCAGCGCTCCTGCGGTCGTCACGGCGCTGGCCGGCCTCGACACCGCCGCCGGCCCGGTGGTCGAGATCGGTGCCGGGACCGGCCTGGTCACCGTCGCCCTCGCCCGGGCGTTCCCGGACCTGGAGATCGTCGCCCACGAACCGGCCACCGGCATGCGCGCCGTGCTGACCAGCCGGATCTACCGGGACCCCGACCTGCGCCGCCGGATCACCGTCTGCGCCGAACCCGCCCCGGACCTCGATCTGCCGGACACCATCAGCGGTGCCGTCGTCTGCGGAGTCGCCGGCCACCTCGACCAGCCCGACCGGGTACGCCTGTGGCGGCGGCTCGCCGAACGGTTGGCCCCCGGCGGACGGATCGTCGTCGAACTGATGGCCATCGACCGGCCGGTCGTGCTCGACCCCACCCGGCTGTCCCGCGTCGAGGTCGGCGATCAGCGCTACGAGTGGTGGTTCTCCGGCGAGCCCGACGGCCCGGACCGGATGCGCCTGCACACGACGTGGCGGGTGTCGACCGAGGATGGTACGCCGGTGCGCGAGGTCGTCGACCAGTACCACTGGTACACCCTCACCCTCGCCGGCATCGCCGCCGAGTCCGGAATGCCGCTGCACGACATCCCACAGGCCGGCACCGGCGGGCCGCCGATCGGCGTACTCGTGCCGGCGCCCCCGAGCACGACCAACCAGGAAGGAACGCGCCGATGACCGAGACACTTTCCAACGCGACCCAGACGCCGCCGGCGTTTCCGATACCGAGGGAGTGCCCCTTCGCCCCGCCGGAGCGCTACGCCGCACTACGCGACGCCGAACCGGTGTCCCGGGTGACCCTGCCCACCGGCAAGCAGCCCTGGATCGTCACCCGCTACGCCGACGTCCGTGCGCTGCTGGCCGACCCCCGGGTCAGCGCCGACATCCGGCATCCGAACTTTCCGGCGATGGGCATCGGCGAACAGGAAGCCGGCGCGAAGTCGCGACCGTTCATCCGCACCGACCCACCGGAACACACCCGCTTCCGGCGGATGCTTCAGGCCGAGTTCACCGTCAAGCGGATCCGCGACATGCGTCCGACGATCCAGCAGACCGTCGACCAGCTCGTCGACGACATGCTCGCTGCCGGGCCGCCGGTCGATCTGGTCACCGCGTTCGCCAACGCGGTCTCCACGACGACCGTACTGGGCCTGTTCGGCGCGCCAACCGACGACATCGAATTCTTCCGTGACGTGACCCGCATCTCCGGTGGACGCACCAGCAGCGCCGAGGAGGTCAGCGCCGCCCTCGCCAGCCTGTTCCGGATGCTGGACGGGCTGATCACCGCCCGGGAGCAGGCACCAGGTGACGACCTGCTGTCCAAGCTGGTCGTCGACCACCTGCAAGCCGGCGTGGTCAACCGGCACGAACTGCTCTCCACGATCGGCATCACCATCGTCGCCGGAAGGGAGACCACCACCAGCATGATCGCGCTCGGCACCCTGTTGTTGCTGCGCCGCCCCGAGCAGCTGGCCCGGCTGCGCGCCGAGCCCGAGCTGATGCCGGCAGCCGTCGAGGAGCTGCTGCGTATCCTGTCCGTCGCCGACTCGATCCCGCTGCGCGTCGCCGCCGCCGACATCGACCTCGACGGGACGCGTATCCAGGCGGGCGACGGCATCATCGCCCTGCTCGCCGCCGCCGACCACGACCCGGAGGTGTTCCCGGACCCGCAGCGGCTGGATTTCGACCGAACCAACCGGCACCACGTCGCCTTCGGTTACGGGGTGCACCAGTGCATCGGGCAGAACCTGGCCCGGCTGGAGTTGGAGATCGCGATCGGCACCCTGATCCGGCGCATCCCGAACCTGCGGCTGGCCGGCGAGTTCGACGATCTCGAGTTCAACAACGACGCGGCGACGTTCGGCATCCAGGCGTTGCAGGTGAGCTGGTGAACGCCGCGACATTCGGCCCGTGGCTGCGTTGCTACCAGCGGCGCCCGACGGCCGCCGTACGGCTGATCTGTTTCGCGCACGCGGGCGGCGGTGCCGGCAGCTTCCGCGCCTGGGACGCGCTGCTGCCTCCGTCGGTCGAGCTGGTCTGCGTGCAGTACCCGGGGCGGGAGGACCGGTTCGCCGATCCGCTCGTCGACGACATGAGCGCACTGACGACACCGGTCGCCGACGCCGTGGCGCGCCTCGCTAACCGGCCCTACCTGGTCTTCGGTCACAGCATGGGTACGGCGGTGGCGTACGAGACGGTCCAGCGGCTGCGCGGCCTCGGTGTGCGGCAGCCACAGTGGCTGTTCGTCTCCGGCCGCCCCGCTCCGGGCGAGGTGGTCGGCGGCGAGGTGCACCGGCGTGACGACGACGGACTCTGCGCCGAGCTGAATCGGCTCGGCGGCACCCACGACGAGGTGCTGGCCGATCCGGAGCTGCGCCGGGCGGTGCTGGGCTACGTCCGCAACGACTACCGGCTCATCGAGACGTACCGGCCGGCGCCGGCAGCACCGCTGGACTGCCCGATCATGGTGCTACGGGGCGAGGACGATCCGGAGCTCGACGACGGGCAGGCGTACGGCTGGGGCCGGCTGACCAGTGGCCGGTTCGACGTGCGTACCTTCCCCGGCGACCACTTCTACCTGGTGCCGCAGCGGCGCGCCGTCATCTCCGCCATCCTGAGCAAGCTCGATCCGGTGCTGACCCGCACCCCGGTGGCCTGGCCCAGCATGCCGTGACCGCTACCCGCGTTCCGACCGTCCATGCCAACCCGTCCGATCGGAGGAGAGCCGGTGCGTGACTACTACTCGCCGGTGGCCGAGTTCTACGAGATGGTCGCCGCCCGACAGGCGACCAGCAGCGGACCGGCCCTGGCCGCCGCGCTCACCGGTGTCGACCCGTCGGCCGGGCCGGTCGTCGAGATCGGTGCCGGTACCGGTCGGGTCACCGAGATCATCGCCGCGGCGCTGCCGAGCGCGCGGATCGTGGCGATCGAGCCGTCCACCGCGATGCGGGCGGTGCTGACCAGCCGGGTCGCGGCCGACGACGGGCTGCGTCAGCGGGTCACCGTGGTCGACGCCGCCGCGCCGGACCTGCCGCTGCCGGCGACCATCTGCGCCGCCGTGGTGTTCGGCGTCGCCGGTCACCTCGACGAAGCAGCGCGGGTCCGGCTGTGGCGGCTGCTACGGAGCCGGCTCGCGCCCGGCGGTGTGGTGGTGGTCGAGCTGATGGGCGTACGGCGGCCCCGGGAGATCCCGTCGGCGCTGTCGATCCGCGATTCGATCGGCCGGCACGACTACGAGTGGTGGGTCGCCGGTAGCCCGGCCGGCAATGACCTCATGCGGTTCACCACCACCTGGCGGGTGTACCGCTCCGGACAGCTGGTGCGTGAGGTGACCGACAGCTACGACTGGCACACCATCGACGGAGACCGGCTCGCCCACGAGTCCGGCATGGTCAGCCGGCCCGCCGCCGCCGTCACCGGTGCCGGAGCTCCGGAGGTGGTCGTCCTTGCCACCGCATGATTCGACTACGGCCGCCCGCCGCACCCTGGTCACGGTCAGCGTCGCCGCCGCCATCACCACGATGGACATCACCATCGTCAACGTCGCGTTGGCGGCGATCGCCGCCGACCTGTCGGCCACCCTTCCGCAGCTGCAGTGGACAGTCAACGCGTACCCGCTGCTGTTCGCGGCCTTGCTGCTCGTCGGCGGATCGGTGTCGGACCGGCTCGGTCGGCGGCGGATCTTCGTCGCCGGCGTGGTGCTGTTCACCGTCGGTTCGCTGCTGTGCGGCGTCGCGCCCGACCCGCAGGTGTTGATCGCCGGACGGGCGGTGCAGGGCATCGGTGGCGCGCTGATCTTCGCGCCCGCGTTGCCGTTGCTGGCGGCGGCCTACCCGGGGGAGCGGCGCAATGCCGCGATGGGGGTGTTCAGTGCGACCGCCGCCGTCTCCGCGGCGATCGCGCCGCTGGTGGGTGGTGCGCTGGTGTCGACTCTCGGCTGGCGGGCCATCTTCCTGGTGAATCTGCTGCCCGGCGCGTTCGTGCTGTTCGGCGCGCTGCGTTGGCTGCCGGCCGCCGGTCGGCAGCCGGGCCGTCGGCTCGACCTCGCCGGGGCGGTCCTCGGGGTGCTGCTGCTCGGCGCGGTCAATCTGGCGGTCATCTCCGGCGCCGACGACGGATGGACGCGACCGGTCACGCTGGTCGCCGCCGGTGTCGCGGTCGTCGCACTGGTGCTGTTCGTCGCCACCGAGCGGCGGGTCGCTGATCCGATGCTGCAACTGGCGTTGTTTCGGATCAGGGCCTTCACCGGGGTGAGCGTGCTGAGTTTCCTGACCCGAGCGGTCGGGTTCGGCACGATGCCGTACCTGGTGCTGTGGCTGCAGGGCATGCTCGGTTACTCGCCGCTGCAGGCCGGGCTGCAACTGTCCGCGTTGTCGGCGGCGATCGTGGCCGGCAGCCTCGTGGTGGCGCGGCTGCAGCACCGGTACGGCAACCGTACGGTCGTGGTCACCGGGTTCGTCGTCATCTGCGTGGGCTACCTGCTCGTTGCCCGGGTCGGTGCCGACTCGAGCTGGCTGGTCGCGCTGCCGGGCCTGTTGCTGATCGGGGCCGGTATGGGGCTGCTGTTCGCGCCGTTGATGGGTATCTCGGTGTCGGTGGTGCCGCCTCAGCAGGCGGGGATGGCCAGCGGTACGGCGAACGCGTTCTTCCCACTCGGCACGGCGGTCGGTGCCGCCGTCTTCGGCGCGGTGCTCGCCGGCCGGGTCGGCTCCGGGTTGTCCGACGACGCGGTGCGGGCTGCCGGGGCGGCCGGGCCGACAGGCTCGGAGGTACGGAATCTGACGTCGGCCGGCCGGTTCACCGACTTGCCGACAGAGGTGGAAGGGCTGGCCCGGGTCGCGTTCGTCGACGGCCTGACCACGGTCGCCTGGGTGGCCGCCGGGGCGGCGGCCGTCGGAGTCGCGGTGGCGTTGGCGACGGTTCCGCCCAGGCGTGACAAGCCCGACAACTCGGTGGACCGGGCACCGGCGAAAGCCGACGTACGGCGATCGGATGGCGGCGACTGATCACGGAAGTCGGGCGATGCGGGCACCGGTCGCCCTGCCACCGGTGCCCGGCACCCACATCGCCACAGACCCTCCTCGGAACCATTATGATAATGAGAATCGTTATGGACAAGGGGGTTGGCGTCGTGAAGCAGCCGCCTGCGGAGCCAGGTCGATCCACCCGCCAGCGCAACGAGATCCTCACCCTGCTGGACGCGACCACCGAGTTCCGCAGCGCTCAACAGCTGTACGCCGAGCTGCGCACACAGGGTTCGACCGTCGGCCTGACGACCGTCTACCGGACCCTTCAGGTGTTCGCCAACACCGGTCAGGTTGACGTGATGCACGGTGCCGGCGGCGAGCAGCTCTACCGTCGGTGCAGCCAGACCGAACACCACCACCTGATCTGTCGGCGGTGCGCTCGTACCGTCGAGGTGGCCGGACCGCCCACCCAGGAGTGGATCGGCCAGGTCGCCGATGAACACGGCTTCACCGACGTCAACTACATGCTCGAGCTGTTCGGAGTCTGCACCGACTGCGCCCGGCACGGCAATGGCTGAACGGTCGACGTCGGCGGTGACGGCGGGCCGGTTCCGTGAGGTGATGCGCGCCTACCCGACCGGCGTCGTCGGGGTGACCGCAGCCACCGATCGAGGCCCCCGCGCCCTGCTGGTCGGCTCCTTCTTCTCCATTTCGCTGGGGCCGGCGCTGGTCGGCTTCTGCGTTGGGGAGCAGTCCACGACCTGGCCGGACATCCGACGGGCGGCCCGGTTCGGGATCGGCATTCTCGCGGCCGACCAGCAGGAGCTCGGCAGAACGCTCGCCGCCCCCGGCCCGCAACGCCTGGCCGGAGTGCCGTGGCGGCCGTCCAGTGCCGGTGTCCCGGTCCTCCCCGGCGTGCTCGCGTACCTGGAATGCGTACCGGCCGCCGAGCACCCGGCCGGCGACCACACGATCGTTGTCGCGGAGGTCCGCTCCGTCAAGGGTCTTCGCGACCACCAACCGCTGATCTTCTGCCATCGCACCTTCGGCACAGTCGCCGACGCCTGCAGCGACGACCGACAGGTACGGTCCGGCTGATCACCAGTCTCCTGCGGCGTAGCTGAACGCCGGAGTATCGGCCGAGTACGACGTGCACAGGTTGCGCTCCTGGCCCCCGGGGACAGGTTCGGTTCGAGAGCGAAAGTCTGTCAGGGCGGGGTCAGTTCGGTGGGTCATCCAGAGCGGTCGGCATGATCGGCAGCTTCAACAACAACCGCAACCATCACCGATGCACCTACGCCGCCGAGTACGCCGACGCCAACAGCATCGCCCACCCTGCAAGCCACCGCCGTGGCCCAACACAACGACGCCGACCAGCAGCGCATCGCCGTCACCCGCGAGAAGCTCGCCGTCATCCAGGCCAAGCTCGACCGCTACCGGGCCGCACTCGAAGCGGGTACCGACCCGGCACTCGTCCAGCAATGGACCACCCAGGTCCAAGCGGAAGGCCACCACCGAGGCTGAGCTGATGGTCGAAACTGCCGAAGCAGTCGGAGACGTCACGGCAGACGGCCTCGACGCCGGTGGCGTAGCGGTGCCTGCGACGGAGGGCGAAGTCGTCGACGCCGATCACCCGGGCGTGCGTGCGGTGGGGAGCGGGATGCGCAGCAGGGCCCGCAGGGCGGTGTGGTGGGACATGCCGATGGTGAGGGCGGCGAGTAGTCGTGCCCCTGCCAGGCGTCGTACCCGGACCCGCAGGAGTGCTTGCCGTCCGTCGACCGGCAGGTCGGCGACGGTCCGTAGGTGGCATCCTTGCACCCGGCCCGACTGCACGCCGCACATCGGACAGACAGCAGTGTCGTGTGGAGTCCGTGCCAGCACCACGATCCGCCCGCCCTCGTCGACCACATCCTCGATGACCAGCGGGGAAAGACCCGAGCACATCGTCTGCGCAAGCTTGCTGGCGTCGATCACGCGGGTGTCAACGAGCCGGACGACCCTCCGTCACCACCGTCACCTGCGACGCCGACACCATCACACTCGGTCGACGGCCGTTGATAGCCCGAGTTCCACGCCAGAAACAACAACCCCCACCGAACCGCTCGGAAACATGAACGGCTTTGGTGGGGGTGAACGTGTCCGAGGGGGGACTCGAATCTTCACCGTCCGCATCTACGTGCACTTTGAGTGCGCATGTGCTGATACTACAGCCTTACTGGCCGGTGCTGCGGAGCGCATTTGGCGAAGCTCCGGGGGCAGCGAAGGGCGGTTCAGGATTGCGTCAAGCCTGCGGCAAAGCGAATCCACGGCACGCCCGGAGAATACCTCGGGCGCTCGCAGCTGATGATCGCCTCTCGGACGCCGGCGCCCACCACCAGGCCACAGCAGACGTTGGCCAACGCTGCACCCGCGAGCCGACCCAGGACGGGGCCTGTTTCGCGGACCCACGCTCTGCCACTCCGCCCGCTGACGATTCCGCGCACACCTGACGACGATCCTCCAGCCCACTCGGTATTCAACTCGCAACACCTTGTCCCGGACCAGATCACGCCGGTCGCCATTACCCAGGCACCCTGGAGCCAGGTGACAACTGCCGCTACCTTCGGTGGCGAGCGCTTCGCGGTTACGAGTGGATACGTGATCAAGGTTCCGATCAGTTCGGGGTGGCCCAGTTCGCGTTGATCCGATGCGGGCTGCGAAAATCGGCTGGTGGACGGCGATCTGATTGTGGCGATGGCACAACTTCGGGAGGTGTTCGTCCGGTACCCGGGCAGGGCGGTGCTCGATGGTTGTCCGCATTGCCGGGGCCGGCGTCGGTCGACGACCATGACTTGTTCTCGCTGTCCATCAGGCTCGGCAGTACGGTCGGCAGCCGCGACGATCTGAAGCATCTGCTGCCCCTGCTGCTGGAGCGCATGGCCACCGCCACCGACCTCGACCCAGCGATCGTGCTGGGCAAGCTGTCCCGCGAGCGGTGGCGCACCTGGCCCGAAGCCGAGCAGGACGCCATTGACAGCTACCTGGACGCGGTGTGGCGGTCGTTGCTGGCGACGTATCCGTCGCGGGTCGGGGCGTTCCTCGACCCGACCACCTTCCTCGACGCGGTCGTCGCCGCCGGTGAGAACGTTACGCAGTTCCTCGACATCTGGGATCTCGCGCCCAACTCGGCAGCAGATCGCCACCTGGCCGACACCGTGAACAGATTCGACTTCGCGGACCGGAGGCCGGCCACGCTGTCCGCCTGGCTGCGCCGTGAGGCGGTCCGCGACCGGCTGTATCGGGCGTTTGAGCGTGACCAGGCCATGTCCTGGGCTGACGACCTAGCGCGGGCCTACGATCTCGTCCACTCGTGACGCCTGTAACGTGCCAAAACCCGTCGCACGCGCTGTGAGCTGGAGATACTCAACTCGAGTCGATGATCGCGATATGGTCGTGCGGTTGCTGTACCTGGGGATAATCCGCCTGTTCAACGGTCTGGGATTGTTGATCCGCAGCGACAGGGCGTTGCTGATCGAGGTCCTCACTGCGGCACGAGGTAGCGGTGCTCCGTCGGCAGGTCCGCGGCCGGCCGCGGCTGTCGTGGCCGAACCGGGCGATCCTGTCCGCCCTGGCCCGCCTGCTACCCCCGGATATGGAACCATCGGATCGTCACCCCGGCCACGTTGCTGGCCTGGCACCGCCGGCTGGTACGACGCCACTGGACCCACCTGAACCGACCCGGCCGCCCACCCGTCAGCGACGAACTCCGGGACGTCATACCTCGGCTGGCCCGGGAGAACCCGCGATGGGGGCACCGCCGAATCCAGGGCGAACTACAGCGACTCGGTCATCAGATCGGCACCGGCACGATCCGACGGATCCTGACCCACCGACGCCTCGGCCTTCCGCCTCGCCAGCCCGACACCAGTTGGCGGACCTTCCTGCGCAACCAGGCCGCCGGCCTGCTGGCCATCGACTTCTTCCACCTCGACACGATGGCGTCGGTGCGGGCTTGTCGCCAGGCGGTCAGGTGGGGTGCGATCAGTGCCCAGCGGGCGTCGGACAGGTCGGATGGATAGGCTCGCCGTTGGATCCTTCGGTAGGCCTACGCCGTCTGGGCGGCGGCTCGGCGGACGTCGTGTCCGTCGATATGGGGATCAATGTGATCAGACACGATCCTAGGTTGAAATGCGGCGAAGCCGGGCGGGTCTGCGGCTGCCGGTATGGTCTCTTTCTGGGCTGGGTCGGGCATTTTGCGCCGCCGGTGCCGGTACGTTAATCGGCCGCTACTGGCGTGAAGATGAAGTAAAAGTCCAGTGAAAACTATACGTCCTTCCGTTTCGCGAAACGCTGCGGGACAACGGGATCCTGCCCTTCATGGGATCCGTCGGTGACAGCTACGACAACGCCCTCATGGAGAACTCCAGGTCAATCCTGAAGATCGACCTGTTCGTGACGCTACAGGGAAAGGCTCATAGCCCTCTCAGTTGGCCCCGGTGGTCAGTACGATCCGGCCGAACACCTCACCTGCGTCCATCCGGCGGTGGGCCTGGGCGGCCTCGGTGAGCGGGAGCACATCGTGCACCACGGCTTCCGGCGGGGCGGCGAAGATCGACGACCGGACCCGGCTCCGGGCCTCCTCCGGCACGGTGTTGAGGCTGAACGTCGCGAACGAGCGGGACCGCTGGAACGAGCGCAGGAACGCCATGCCGAAATCGGCCGGGGGATAGCCGCCGACCACCCCGACCGAGACCAGCCGGCCGTTGTCAGCGAGCCGGTCGACAAACGCCGGAAGGCCCGGCCCGCCGACGACGTCGAGGATGACGTCGTACTCCCCGGACTCTGTGCCGTCGCGGTCGAGAACGACCGTTGCGCCCAGCCTCCGGAGACGCTCACCCCGAGCCGGGGAGGAGGTCGTCACCGCGATTGGGCCGGGGCCGGCGAGCTGCACCGCCATGATCCCGATGCTGCCGGCCGCGCCCCGGATCAGCAGCGACTCGCCCGGAGTGAACCGGGCGTGGGCGAGCGCGAAGTGCGCGACCGGCCCGGCGCTGCCGAGCGTCACCGCGTTGATCGACGATAGCCCGTCCGGCAGCGGCGACACGTCCGCGATCCGGGCCACTGCCAGATCGGCGTAGGCGCCACCAACCCCGGTGAACGCCCACACCCGGCGTTCGATCCAGGCGGCGTCGACGTCGTCGCCGACGGCTATCACCCGACCGGCCACCTCACTGCCCGGGATGATGCCCTCGGTGAATCCATAGCCGCCGAGAGTGCCGCGCCGGACCACCGCGTCGACCCCGCCGACGCCGATCGCCTCGGTCTGTACGAGCACCTGTCCCGGCCCTGGTGTTGGGTCCGGAACGTCGACTACGGCCATGCCGGAGGAATCGCCGAACGTTTGAATACTCACTGCCTTCATGTTCTGGGACGGTAGCGGACGCACCCGTCCACTTGGCTAAAGTGAGAGCTCATGGTCGGCCATTTGCCTCGGAAGCTGCGCGCGGACGCCCGCGACAACCGGGACCGCCTCCTCGAAGCGGCCCGCGAGCTGTTCTCGGAGCGCGGCCTCGACGTGCCGATGCGCGAGATCGCCCGCCGTGCCGAGGTCGGCCCGGCGACCCTCTACCGCCGATTCCCCACGAAACAGGACCTGATCGACGCGGCCTTCACCGACGAGCTGCGACAGTGCGCCACGATTGTGCACGACGGCTGCGCCGACCACGACCCGTGGCGCGGCCTGTGCGCGGTGGTCCGCGGCATCACCGAACTCAACGCGCACAACCAGGGTTTCGTGGACGCGTTCGTCACGTCGTACCCCGGCGCGGTCGACTTCACCACGCATCGCGCGGGCATGCTGCGCTCCCTGGCCGACCTGTGCCGGCGCGCGCGGGAGGCCGGCGCCCTGCGCCCCGGCATCGTTCTGGACGACCTGATTCTTGTGCTGATGGCCGGCCGCGGTCTGGCGGCGGCCCCGCCGGAGGTGCGTCCCGTGGCGGTCCGTCGGCTGTCTGCCCTCGTCCTCGAAGCGTTCAAGGCCGAACCGGCCTCGGGCGCACTCCCGCCACCGGCCCGGGTCGGCCCGGCGGTCCTCGCCCATTCCTGACCGGCTACCTGACGCCATGGACTTGCTTCACCCAACGCAACAGATCCGTCGCAGTTCACGACGCATGCCGCGCACCTGCCGGTCCGATCTGATCGTGGCGGATGCGTTGGCAGTGCTGCCGACGTCATAGGGCACGACGAAGTGTCCGGGTTGCGAGACGGGACTGCGATCGGCGACCCGGCCGCTCTTGTCCACCACGCTCAACGCGTACGCGGTGTCCGACACCCGTGGAGATCCGGCTGCCAAAGCCGGTATGGGAAGCGGCCCTCGGGCCCGACCCGCAGGGCCGGTGCCGACACCGCCGCCCGGGGCCACCTTGGGGATCACCGGCGGCACGAACGAGGTGGTCACCACGACCACCCCCCGCCCGCAGCAGGTGATGAGCGATCGAGACGAGACAGGATAGATGAAGTGTTCAAAGACGGTTGAACACGAACACGTGTACCTGCGCATAGCTGCGGAAAACTTGTGTCCGAGGGGGGACTTGAACCCCCACGCCCTATACGGGCACTAGCACCTCAAGCTAGCGCGTCTGCCATTCCGCCACCCGGACCTGCCCGGACCACTCTACCGCCCCCATCCGGTAGGTCGACAGCCGGACGTCGACACCGTGGGGCCGGCGGCTGAGGGCCGCACGGGGCAAGACTGTACACGAAGGGAGTGGATCATGCACAACCGTGCTGACGGCGCTGTCGGCAGGCATGGCGGCTAACCGGACAGGAGCACCTGGATGGTGCCGGCCACTGCGGTCACCGCGTCGAGCGGGGCGTCCGCGAGCCGGCAGATCGCCACACCGAGCAGTAGCCACGCTCCTCTGCGGCGCAACACGACCCGGACGGTGACATGGAGCTCGACCGGCGGCAGGGGCCGGGCTGCCTGGCTCGCTCCGACGCTGCCATCGCCGCCAGCGTCCGCGCGGTGACCGGGTCCGCGTCGGCCTTCGCCTCCGACCGGACCTCGTCCGGTCATCATGACCGATTCCGATCTCCGGCCGACCGATCCCGGACCGACTGACGTACCTCGGTGGCCGACATGCCGAACAGTTGCCTGAAGTCTCGGGCGAACTGGTCCGGACGGGAGTAGCCGTGCGCGGAAACGATCTCGTTGATGGCGGTCGACGACAGTTCCGGGTCGCGCAGGCTGCGGTGGCATTCCGCCAGCCGCAATTTCTTGACGAGCTGCATCGGTGTCGTCCCGGTGTCTTCGAAAATCCTGTACAGGTAGCGTGGCGAGATGCTGGCAGCCCTGGCGATCCCGTCCGCGTCGAGATGCGGATCGGCGAGTTTCCGGCGGACCACCGCGGTGACATGGGCGCGGTGCAGCATCCGGCGCGCGGCCGGGCTGATCCCGGGACGTTGACCGAGTCGTTGCCGGATGATGCCGCCCACGCATTCGCCGAGAGCGTCGACGAGCTGGGGGTCCGCCGACGGATCCGCGGCCTCGGCGATCCCGATCAGGAACGCCGCGACGAGCCCGCGTCCCGGCATCCGCCTCGGTACGGTCGTACCGACGAGTGGGCGTACCGCCGCATCGGACACCGGCACGAGAGCCCGGGGGAAGGTCACCATCGCCAACCGCATGGGGGTACGCCCGGGCACATGCCGGGCGTCCCAGGGGCGTGACGTGTCGTAGAGCGCGATGTCCCGTGGGCGTAACCGCCCCTGGTTACCGTTCTGCTCGACCCGGAGCTCACCGCTGACGAGGACGCAGATCCGGTAGGACTCCGGATCACTGGCCCGGATCAGCCGTTGCGTCCGGAGGGCCACCCCTTCGATGTCGGACCGCCAACTCGTCGCCTCGATCTCATATCGGCCGACCTGGGCGATCCGCATCGCGGCGGTCAGGGACAGCGACGACCGGCCACGGATTTCCACCGGCGCCACCTCGGCCGTCGCTTCCGTTCGGTAGTACTCGTAGCGGTCCAGTGGATGGACCGACCCGGTGTCGTAGAGGGTACGCACTGCAGATCACTTCCTACTCGAAACTCCTCTGACAAGAAAAGTGTCGGGCACTACGGGCCGGGTCGAGTTGGCTGTGGACGCACAAATCACACTGCCGCGCGTCGATCGACTGACTGCCGCCTTCCAGCTCACCGTGGCCGCCGGCGGTGGCCAGCAACGGCCCGGCCAGGGGCATGTCAGGGCATGTCAAGGGTCGTTGTGCCCCTGCCCGACAGGCACTGGAGCCGCGAAAAACCTCAGCCGTCCCTCTACGATCAGTCGTGGACGTACCCCTTGATGAGGAGGAATCCGCTCGTGACTGCCGTGACCGATCAGCGCACCCCGACCCTGACCGGCCGTGCCGGCGCGGACGACGGGCTGCTGCGGGTTCTCGCCGCGCCCGACGACGCCGAGCTGGCGCAGCTGGACGCCTGGTGGCGGGCCGCCAACTACCTGACCGTCGGGCAGATCTACCTGCGGGGCAACCCGCTGCTGCGCGAGCCACTCGCCTCGGAGCACATCAAGCCGCGACTGCTCGGCCACTGGGGCACCAGCCCCGGCCTGTCGCTGATCTACGCCCACGTGTCCCGACTGATCCGGCACACCGGGCAGCAGACGATCTACCTCACCGGCCCCGGTCACGGCGGCCCGGCGCTGGTCGCCGCCGGCTACCTGGAGGGCACGTACACCGAGATCTACCCGGACGTCACCCGGGACGAGGCCGGCATGCTGCGGCTGTTCCGGCAGTTCTCCAGCCCGGGTGGCATCCCCAGCCACGTCTCGGTCACCACCCCCGGTTCCATCCATGAGGGCGGCGAGCTGGGTTACGTCCTGGTGCACGCGTTCGGCGCGGTGATGGACAACCCGGACCTGCTGGCCATCGCCGTGGTCGGTGACGGCGAGGCGGAGACCGGCCCGCTGGAAGGCTCCTGGAAGGGCGTGTCGTTCATCAACCCGGCCCACGACGGCGCCGTACTGCCGATCCTGCACCTCAACGGCGCGAAGATCGCCGGGCCGACGGTGCTGGGGCGCAAGGACCGCGGCGAGGTCCGTTCGCTGCTGGAAGGCCACGGGTACGAGGTCATCGAGGTCGAAGGCGACGACCTGCCCGGCATGCACTACCGGTTCGCCGCCGCCCTCGCCGACGCCTGGGGCAAGATCCGCAGGATCCAGGAGGCTGCCCGCTCCGGCGACTGGGACGGCTCCCGCCCCCGCTGGCCGATGATCATCCTGCGGTCGCCGAAGGGCTGGACCGGTCCGGAGAAGGTCGACGGCATCACCGTCACCGGCACCTGGCGGTCGCACCAGGTGCCGCTGTCCGGCGTCCGGGACAACGCCGACCACCTGGCGATCCTGGAGACCTGGCTGCGTTCGTACCGCCCGGAGGAGCTGTTCGACGCCGACGGTGTGCCGACCGCGACGGTGACCGGCGTCAACCCCGACGGCGACCTGCGGATGAGCGCCAGCCCGCACGCCAACGGCGGCCTGCTGACCCGCGACCTGGACATGCCCGACTTCCGGGAGTATGCCGTCGACGTGCCGCAGCCGGCGCAGCTACGCGCCGAGTCGACCCGCAAGCTCGGCGAGCTGATGCGTGACATCTACACCCGCAACCCGGACCGGTTCCGGCTGTTCTGCCCGGACGAGACGAACAGCAACCGGCTCGGCGCCGTCTTCGACGTCTCCGACCGCGGCTTCATGGAGCAGGTGTACCCGACGGACACCGCGATCAGCCGCAACGGCCGGGTGATGGAGGTGCTGTCCGAACACAACTGCCACGGCTGGCTGGAGGGCTACAACCTGACCGGCCGGTACGGCATGTTCGCCACCTACGAGGCGTTCGCCATGGTCAGCGCGTCGCAGACGGTGCAGCACGGCAAGTGGCTGCAGGAGGCGGCGCACCTGCCGTGGCGGGCCAAGGTGCCGAGCCTCAACATCCTGTTGACCTCGACCGCCTGGCGTAACGACCACAACGGCTTCTCCCACCAAGGGCCCGGTCTGATTCAGGTGGTGCTCAACCAGCGGGGCACGGTGTCGCGGGTCTACCTGCCGCCGGACGCCAACTGCCTGCTGTCGGTCGCCGACCACTGCCTGCGGTCCAAGTCGTACGTGAACCTGATCGTCATCGACAAGCAGCCGCAGCTGCAGTGGCTGACCATGGACGAGGCGGTCGAACACTGCGCCAAGGGCGCGGACATCTGGGAGTGGGCCGGCACCGACGACGGCAGTTCCGAACCGGACATCGTGCTGGCCTGCGCCGGTGACGTGGTCACCATGGAGACCGTCGCCGCCGCGCAGATCCTCCGGCAGCGGCTGCCCGGCCTGAAGGTACGGGTGGTCAACGTGGTCAACCTGATGCGGCTGCCCCGGCCCAAGGACCACCCGCACGGCATGAGCGAGACGATGTTCTCCGAGCTGTTCACCGACTCGGTCGACGTGGTGTTCGCCTTCCACGGCTACCCGGGTGCCATCCACCAACTGGTGCACGGCCGGCCGGACGCCGACCGGTTCCGGGTGCGAGGCTTCATCGAGGAGGGCACCACCACCACGCCGTTCGACATGACGGTCCGCAACCGGGCGTCGCGCTACCACCTGGTGATGGACGCGATCAACAACGCCCGGCGGCTGCCGCGCGGCGCCGCCGACCTCAAGGTCTGGTGCGAGCAGCAGCTCGCCAAGCACGAGGCGTACGTGGTGGAGCACCTGGAGGACATGCCCGAGGTACGGGACTGGTCGCTGGGCGACTGGGCCAACCAGGGCTGACCGCACCCACCCCCGACTAGGCTGTCCACATGGCAGTCGTGAAGATCAACGCGATCGAGGTCCCCGACGGCGCCGGCGACGAACTGGAGCGACGGTTCGCTGCCCGCCAGGGGGCGGTGGAGAACGCGCCCGGGTTCCTGGCGTTCGAGCTGCTGCGCCCGGTCGCGGGGGAGGGCCGCTACTTCGTCTACACCCGGTGGGAGAGCGAGGAGGCCTACCAGGCGTGGGCGGCCGGCCCGGCCCGGCAGGCCCACGCGGGCGGGGACGGCGAGCGTCCCCGCCCGCCGGTGGCGACCGGCGCCAGCCTGCTCGAGTTCGAGGTGGTGCAGTCGACCAGCCGGTAAACGGGGTATACCTGCGCCCATGATGTGGCTGTGGGCGGTACCGGGTGGCGCGTTGATCGCCGTGGTGGTGGTCGACGTCTGGTTGACGATCCTGCACCCGGACGCGGAGGGCCCGGTCGCCGGCGCGGTCCGGCGGTCGGTGTGGCGGCTGTCGTCCTTCGCCGCCAACCGGCGCCGGCGGCCCGAGCGTACGCTGCTGGTCTGGGCCGGGCCGGTGCTGGTGACCGGCACCTTCCTGGCCTGGATCGTGCCGCTGGTGGTCGGCGTCGCGTTGGTGGTGTGGCCGCACCTGGACGGCTACCACCGGGTCGCCGGCTACGGCCCGACCGGTTTCGCCGACGCCCTGTACTTTTCCGCCGGCACCCTCACGGTGCTCGGCTACGGCGACCTCACCCCGGACACCCCGGCGCAGAAACTCCTCGCGGTGTGTATCGCGGCGCTCGGCTTCGCGCTGTTCGCCGCGCTGGCGACGTACCTGATCGAACTGATCACCGGGCTGACGGTCCGGAACCGGTTCGCGCTCGCCGTGCACGACCAGGTCCACGGCAGCGACGGCGTCGGGCTGATCGTCCGCAGCCTGACCGCCGAAGGGGTCGACGCCACCCGGCAGCGCTGCGCCGACTGGGCGGCCGACCTGCGCGCGATCGAGGACACCGTCCGGCGGTACCCGCTGGTGGCGCTCACCTACCGGCCGCGGCGGCCGGACTACGACCTCGAACCGGCCCTGGAACATGTCATCGAGGCGACGGTCGCCGCGCTGCTCACCGCCCGCTGCGCCACCTGGCGTGGTCTCGGGCCACGGGCCGAAGAGCTGGCGTACGCGTTGCTGCGCGCCCAGGACACGATCGCCCGCCGCTACCTGGACCGCACGGTGCCCCGCACCGGCGGTGATGCCACCGACCCGGGCGACACCAACCACCCCTCTGACGACGCTGACCAGATGCTGCGGCGCCTGCAGTCACGGCTCGCCGCCGAGCTGGGTGACCGGTACGACCAGCCGGCGTCTCAGGACGGGCTGGTCGGGGTGGTGTTGGCCCGGTCCGTACCGTTCCTGGCCGGTCTGCGTGGCTGGTCCGCGCCGTTGGTCACGCTGCGCGACGTCGACCGGTCCTCGGCCGGCACCGGTCGATGTGATTAGCTGGCCGCTGCCGACAAACCGATGGGAAGGAGATGTCGGACGTGTCCGACGCCCTGGTCAGCGCCGCGATCGTGATCGGATCGGCGGCTGCGGCGGCCCTTGCCGTCACCGTCGTCTACCGCATCCTCCGCTTCGCGGGCCGCCGCTCCACGCTGCTCACCGACATCTCCCGGCGCGCCTTCTGGCCGACAGCGATCATCGCCGCGCTGCTCGCCGCCCGCTTCACCATCCCGATCGCCACCACCAACGGCTGGCACGAGCCGGTGCAGCACGCGATCCTGCTGGCCACCATCGCCACCGGCGGCTGGCTGGTCGCCACCCTGCTCGGGCTGGCCGCCGACACCGCGCTGCGCCGCTTCCCGATCGACGTCAACGACAACCTCGCCGCCCGCCGCGCGCACACCCAGATCACCGTGATCCGCCGGGTCGCGTTCGCCGTCGTCGGCGTACTCACCGTCGGCGCGATGCTGATCACCTTCCCCGGGGCCCGCGCCGCCGGGGCCAGCGTGCTGGCCTCCGCCGGCCTGGTCGGCGTGGTCGCCGCGCTCGCCGCGCAGAGCACCCTCGGTAACATCTTCGCCGGCCTGCAGCTCGCCTTCGGCGACGCGCTACGCCTCGACGACGTGGTCGTCGTCGAGGGCGAATGGGGCCGCATCGAGGAGATGACCCTCGGCTACGTGGTGGTGAAGATCTGGGACGAGCGCCGGCTGATCCTGCCGTCGAACTACTTCACCACCACCCCGTTCCAGAACTGGACCCGGACCGCGTCGTCGGTGCTCGGCACCGCCGAGATCGACGTGGACTGGAGCCTGCCGGTCGAGGCGATGCGTCAGGAACTGCGCCGCATCGTCGAGTCGGAGGCGGCCGCGCCGCTGTGGGACGGCCGGGTCTGCGGGCTGCAGGTGACCGGGGCCACCGACGGCAACATCCGCACCCGCGCGCTCGTGTCGGCCGCCAACTCGTCCGCCTTGTGGGACCTGAGGTGTCTGGTCCGGGAGCAGCTGGTCGCCTGGGTGCAGGAGCAGCACCCGCAGTCGCGGCCCCGGGTCCGCGCCGAGGTCGGCGGTCACGACAGCGGTACGTCGCACCCGTCGGCCCCGCTGCAGCGGGTCAACCTGTCCGACCCCGAGGCGGTCGAGACCACCCCCGGCGTCGGCGACCAGAACTCCTCCGCCGACCACCGGTAGCGGCACCAGCACGGTAGCGGTACGGGCTGTCGTCGATATTCGGCCGCCGGTGACGGTGCGCTTCGGTCCTTGTGCGCAACGCTACCGCTTCGGGTCGAGGTGCGGGTCGAGTCTGATGCCGGAGATGCATCAAGATGCACCTGCGGCATCACGTCCTCTGCAGCACCACCGAGTATCTGGGGGCCGGCCCGGGGCCGGTGCCGTGATCAGGAGTAAGCCGACGGCGTCACAACCCTGACACTACGGAGTCGATCTCGCGGGAACTTCCGCGTGGGCGCGTCCGACTCAACACAGGGACGGCCCAAGAAACGCACGGACCGCCCGAACGGTCAGACATGTGCCGGCAACCGGGTGGTCCCGGTGGCCGGCCTGCCTTCGTATCCGAACAGGGAGAACACGACACGTGAAGATCAACGGATCGGACCGCTGGCGTACCGCTGTCGCGGTGGTCGGCTTCGCTGCGGTCGGCGTCCTCGCCGGCTGCGGCGACGACTCGTCCGGCACCACCGACGCCGCCGACCCGACCCCGGAGCCGTCGGCGACGGCCTCCGCGATGTCCGACAACATGGACTCCGACGGGATGGACGGCATGGACGGGATGATGAACGACCCGTCCGCCACCCCGGCCGACCAGATCGACGGCGCGGTGGAGGCCACGTTCGCCCTGCTCGACACCCGGCCACCGGGCACCGACGACGCTGCCGGGACCGCCTGGCTGGCGCAGACCGACGACGGTACGACGGTCACCGTCACCATGACCGGGCTGGAGCCCGGCGCACAGTACATGGGCCACCTGCACGCCCAGGAGTGCGCCGCCGACAACGGCGGACCGCACTTCAAGTTCGACGAGAGCGGCCCGGAGACCCCGCCCAACGAGGTCCACCTCGGCTTCACCGCCGCCACCGACGGCACCGGCACCGCGACCGTCACCAACGAGCAGCAGGTCGGCGACGCCGCCAAGTCGGTGGTCATCCACCCGATGGAAGCCATGGACAACCGGCTGGCATGCGCCGACTTCTGAGCCGCGTCACGGCCCTGGCCTGCGCGGGGGTGGCGGCGGTCGCGTTCGCCGCTCCCGCGTGGGCACACACCGAGCTGGTCGCCGCCGCCCCCGGGCCGGGCGACGAGGTCGCCCCCGGCGTGGCGACCATCGCGTTGACGTTCGGCCCGCTGGCCGGCACCGGCGAACGGCGGATCACTGTCACCGGCCCCGACGACACCGCCGTCGCGGTGGGGGTGGCGGTGGTGGTCAACGCGAAGACCCTGTGCGCCACCGTCGACCCGCTGACCACCGGCGTGCACACGCTCGCCTACGAGGCGACGTCGGCCGACGGACACGAGATCAGCGGCAAGTTCTACTTCGAGGTCGTTGACGGCGGCACCGACAGCGCCGACCCGGCCGACTGCGCCCGCGCGGTGCTGCCGGCACCAGGCGCTGCGGCGGCCGAGCCGGCCGACTCCGCCGATCGCGATGGCGGTACGGCCGACACGGCCGCCGCCGGGTCGGACGACCGGGGCAGCGGGCCGCTGCTGGCCGGGGTCGCCGCCGGCGGCGGGGGACTGCTCGTGCTGCTGCTCGCCGGCTGGCTGCTCCGTCGGCGGGCCCGGTAACGCCTGGCCGGCTCGACGTCGAGCCGGCCGGGCTCAGCCTGCCCGGTCGCGCAGCAACGCCACCGCCTCGTCGACGCGGCCCTGCCGGGCCAGCAGGGTCACCAGCAGACCCACCCCGTGCCAGTCGTCGGCGGCCACCCCGGCCTGCAGCAACGCGATCGCCTCGTCGACGTCGCCCCGCCCGGCCAGCACCGTCGCCAACTCGGTCCGCGCCGACGGCTCGCCCTTGTCGGCCGCCAGCCGCCAGAAGTGCTCCGCCTCGGCCTGCTCGCCCTGCGCGTACAGCAGGGTCGCCAGCCGGGACGCCGCATGCCAGTCACCGCTGGCCGCCAGGGTCCGCAGCTGGTCAAGGTGGCCCCGGTCAGCGAGCAGGTCGACCAGGATCCGCCCGGCCGGCGACTCACCGGCCGCCGCCAGGTCCCGCAGGTAGCCGGTCGGGTCGGGCAGCGCCGCCAGGCCCGGTGACTCCGGCCCGGCCGCCCGGCTGCCGCCGAACTCCTGCTGCAGCCGGTCGTCGAGGTCGTCGGCGAGGCGCAGCATGGCCCGGATCGCCAGCAGCAGATGGGTGGGCTGGAAGTCGACGCCGAGCACCGGGATCGACGCCCACACCGTGTCGCCGGTGCAGTAGATCCGGCCGACCGGCATCGTCACGGTCAGGTCGGTCAGCCGCCGCAGCAGCGCCTCGGACGGCTGCACCCCGGTCAGCAACGGCGAGAAGACCTCCACCAGCGGCGGGTCCTCCTGGGCGCGTACCAGGATCATCGCCGAACCGGCGCGGATGCCGATGTCACCGTCGGAGTCCAGCAGCAGCTGGTCCACGGTGGTCTTCAACAGCTCCGCGACGACCAGCTTGACCTGGCCGGTCAGCTTGTCCCCGGCGGACACCGCCCCGGCCGCCGTGCCGACGACGGCACTGTCGGCGGGCCGGTCGATTGGCTGCCCGACCACCGGCCGGGCGGCGAGCGCCGCCGCCAGCCTGGTCCGCGCCGGCAGCGGCACCGACGTCGTGGTCTCGGCCGGTCGGGCGGCCAGCGCCGCGACCAGCCGGGACAGGAAACCGTCACGGGCTTTCATCGCCAGGCTCCCGTACAGGTGAATCGGGGTCTGCGGCAGAGCGGTGCGTGATCGACGGCGGCGGCGTGCCCCGGTCCACCACCCGGACCTGGTCGAACATCCGGGCGATGAACAGCGGCGCGGCGACGCCGAAGACGAACGTCGCGAACGCCGTGGTGGCCACCCCACCAGCCGCTGCGGCGGCGGCCAGGCCGGTGCCCGCGACGGCCCGCAGCGTGACGGCGAAGATGATGATGGGCTGGTCCGCCCGGGTGCGCCACGGCCACTGCCAACGCCCCTTCGACTCGGTGGTCGGGCGCATCATGGCGTAGAGATTGAGCGCTTCGGCGACTACGCTGCCGACCAGTCCCCACGTCGCTGCGATCCACAGAGGCACGTCCCCACTCTACTGATCGTGGTCGCCCGTTCACTTGCGGGGACCGACCTGATCGACTTCGCTACCGTGAGTCGACCGGTCACCCTCGTAACGGTAACCGAGACCGGCAACGATCCCGGCGAACACCGAAAAGAGATCAACTCAGTGGCCCCGGGTACTGGCGCAGCCCAGGGGCGAAATGAGAATGTATGCGCCGCGATGCAGTGACAAAACCGGAACAGTCTGTGATCCGGAAAGTGGGAGGGCTTCGATGTCCGACGAGGACACCCAGCAGGATCCGCTGCGCGTCGGGCGCTGGCTGACGTCCGAGGGCGAACAGACCCCCGGCCGCGAGCTGTCCCGGCGGGCCCGCGCCAACCCACGCTGGCCCAGGCCACCGGCGGAGAGCCCGCTCACCGAGGCCACCGCCCGGCTCGGCCAGGTCAGCTGGTCGGCCTCCCCGACGATCGACGGCGAGGTCACCGACGGCTCCGCAACCGGCGGCACGGCACCGGGCGGCAGAGGACCCGGCGGTGGGGGACCGGGCGGCAGATCATCCGGTGCCCACGCCCTGCCCGCCGCACCGGTCAGCCACGCCGAGCGCCCGGCGATCCCGCAGCGCCGTACCGCGATCGGCGCCGTGGCGGTGCTCACCGCCGCCGTCATCGCCGCGACCGTGGCCACCAACCGGGGCGCCCAGCAGGAACCGATCCGGGGCGAGTTCGTCGCCGGAGCACCGAGCGGCGTCGACACCGGGGCCGGCCCCGGCAACTCCCCAGCCGCCACCGACCCGACCGGCGACCCCGGTGCGACCGCCGACCCGTCGGCCGTACCGCCGACCGGCGAGCCGACCGACCAGGCCGGGCCGGCCGGTCCGGTCGGCGACGGCGTACACACCGCCATGCCCGACACCGACGCGCCCGGCGGCGGATCGACCCCGGCCGCGCCGGCACCACCGCCGCCGGCCACCGACCCGAAGCCGAAACCGACCGCGCCGGCGCACCTCACCCTGACCGTCGGCGGGACGTACGGGCTGGAGCCGGTCAACCTGCCCGGCCGCCGGGTGCGGCACTTCGAGTTCGAGGGCCGCGTCGACATCGTCGACCAGCGCAGCAAGGCCGACGCCGCGTTCGTGGTCCGCCGCGGCCTGGCCAAGTCGAGCTGCATCTCCCTGGAGTCGGTCAACTTCCCCGGCTACTACCTGCGCCACCAGGACTTCCGCTTCTTCCTGCACCGGATCGACGGCAGCGCCCTGTTCCGGGCCGACGCCACGTTCTGCCCGGTCGCCGGACTGACCGGAGCCCACACCTCACTGCGCTCCTACAACTACCCGGACCGCTACCTGCACCACGACGGCAGGTACCTGAAACTCGCCGAGATCGGCAGAGGCGCCAACGCGTCCTACGCCACCTTCATCGTCCGTACCCCGCTGTAGGCCGAACCGGCCGGGTGCCGGGCTCGCGGCGCATCGACCACAGCGGCGGCCCGCCGGGGGAGAGGTGCCGGGGGCCGGGCGTGCGCCAACCCCGCACCGCCAGCAGGTCACGGGCGTACTCCTCATCGGTGACGGTGTGCCCGACCAGCCCGGCGGAGTCCAACGTGCGCTGATGGTGGTCGAGCAGCGCCGCGCCGATGCGGCGGCGACGCTGCCACGGCGCCGCCGCCAGATACACCAGCTCGTGGCCGACCACCGGCTCCGGCACGGACCCGTCGGCCGGCCCGACAGTCGGCCCGGCCGACCCCACCGGCGACCGCGCGGACAGGCCGGCCGACGGCCCGACCGGCAGCCGCAACGCCGCCGCCCGGTGCTCGTCACGCACCGCCCGCAGGTGCGCGACCCGCCGCCGGTAGATGCCGGCCGCACCGAGCACCTCCCGCTCGTGGTCGGTCACCGTCGTCAACCGCATCGGGTACGGCTGCCAAATTGCCACCCCTTCGCGGTTGCCGGCGACGTGCACGACGCCGTGCCTCAGCCCGTGCGTCAACTCGACGTCGAACAGCCGCAGGAACGTGGTGTACCGGTTGGACACGTCGGCGATCAGCCAGCCGGCCACCGGATTGGTCACGAACGCCTCGGCGAGCAGCGCCGACAGCTCGGCGATGTCGGTCACGTCGGCGTCCCGGACGGTCATCTCGGATTCCATCGTGGTCTCTCCAGTGGGTTCGGAACGGGTGGCGGCCCGCGCCCAGCCGAGGAACCGGGCGTACACCGCCGCCGGGGTCAGCCCCGGCAGGTCGAGGGCCGCCTCCGCGGACCGTTCGGCCAGGTACATGCACAGGCCGATCCGGTCGTACGCGGCGACAAGTTGCGCCTTCGCCGGCTGACACGGCCACGGTGCCCGGCACACCCGGCACCGCCACGACGGCCGCGCCGCCACATGCTCGACGGTCACCGGCCGGCGGCCCGGGTCGCCGACCGCGCCCGGGGCGACCAGCGCCGCCCGGTCGTCGGCCGGATGTCGAAGGTGACGAACTGCCGGGAGCCGCAGTCGGGGCAGCGCAGCGTCTGCCCGCAGGCCGGGCACCAGCGCCGCCGCAGCCGGCACAGCAGCAGACCCGGCGGAATGCCGAGCACAAAGCCGGCGGCAATGAACGCGAAGGCGGTGGACATTCCATTTCCTCCCGAGCGAAGATCAATTAATCGTGCGGGCAGGAGCGCATGCGCCGGGCCCGCCGCAGCCGGTCACGGGGGTTCTCCGACTGCGGCGGGTGACTATGGACAGCACCGGCATCAGTTATCTAAGTTGGACCGCATGCATAAGACAAGGCGCGATGCGCACTCATCGTCGTGGGCAACCTCTGGTCGAGGTCAATCATTTCAGTGCCGAGCGCCTTCACGATTATGAAGGCGCTCGTCAGTTGATTGTCCGCCACGTTGGTGACTACACTCACCACAGAGGATGAAGGGGGCGAGCGATTTGTCCGGCTCCATCGGCACAACCCTGCTCCGCCGACACATCGGCCGCTGGCTCACCGTCTTGCGGGAGTCCGCCGGCATCAGCCAGGACGCCGCAGCTCGGGCACTGCAACGCGGCTCCTCCACCATCTGGCGCATCGAGGCCGGCGACGAGCGGATCCGCTTCCGCGACGTCGACGTCGACGCCATGTGCACCCTCTACCGGGTCTCCCCGGAGACCCGCCACCGGCTGCTCACCATGACCAGGGAGACCCGCGAAGCCCCGAGGCGTGCCTGGTGGCACGACTACACCGAATCGGCCCTACCCGCCTGGTTCGGCCTCTACGTCTCCCTCGAAGACAGCGCCGCCACGATCCGGCACTTCGTCTCCGAGTCGGTTCCAGGGCTCTTGCAGACCCGTGAGTACGCCGAGGCGGTAACGCGTCTACCGGTCGGCCTCCTCACCGATGAAGAGGTCGAACGACGAGTCAAGATCAGGCTCGAACGGCAAGCGTTGTTGAACTCGCCTCGACCACCTCATCTGCGTACGATCATCAACCAGGCGGTTCTCGATCGTCTGGTTGGCGGTCCGGAAGTCATGGTGGCTCAGCTTGAACACATTCTTGACGCCATGAAACGGCACAGCGTCTCTGTGCGGGTCCTGCCCTACTCGGCTGGGGAGCACGCGGGAATGACCTCGACGTTCACCCTGCTCAGCTTCCCGAACGCCCCGCTTGCTACCGAGCCAGTCGAACCACCGTTGGCCTACGTGGACACGTTGACCGGGGCGCTCTACCTGAACAAGGCCGAGGAGATTCGAGCCTACGATCTGGTCTGGAGCGACCTCGAAAGCCGCGCCCTCGACGAAGCCTCGTCCAGGGAAATGATAGAGAAAGCATTGGAGGCACTGACCAGTGGTCGACCTGACCAGCGCGACTTGGCGCAAGAGCAGCCGTAGCGGCAACGCCGGAGCCTGCGTTGAAGTGGCGACGAACCTGCCCGACGTCATCGCCGTACGGGACAGCAAGGACACGACCGGCCCGGTCCTGACCTTCGCCCCCGCCCAGTGGGCCACCTTCACCACCCAACTGCCCACCCGATAGGTCACCGGCTGGCGGATGCAGACAGGTACCCTGCCTGCATCCGCCCCGCAACACCTCGTTGGACCTGGAGTAGCTCCGAATGAAAGTGAACGAAAACCGGCTGGTAACCTCGTAAACGCCCAGGTCAGGAAGCCTGCTCCCCGCGCACGCGGGGATGGTCCTGGCGGGCCGATACCGCCGTCGGCTACACGGCACTGCTCCCCGCGCACGCGGGGATGGTCCCCGGGAGCGTCCCACCGCCGGGCTGGTCGAGGACTGCTCCCCGCGCACGCGGGGATGGTCCCCGGTCGAAGCTGGTGGAAGGCCCGGCGGACCCCTGCTCCCCGCGCACGCGGGGATGGTCCCGACTGCCGCGCCGGCTCCACACCATCCGGCAGCTGCTCCCCGCGCACGCGGGGATGGTCCCGGCCCGGAAAACGTCATCGACACCATCACGTTCTGCTCCCCGCGCACGCGGGGATGGTCCCAGGGTGGCGTAGAAGTGGCGGAGTGCGTGGAACTGCTCCCCGCGCACGCGGGGATGGTCCCCCGCACCCCGCCCCGCCGACACCCGGCCGCCGCTCCCCGCGCACGCGGGGATGGTCCCAGGTCGGCTACGAAGTCGAGGATGACCAGCGACTGCTCCCCGCGCACGCGGGGATGGTCCCTGCATCCGGGCATCCACCTCCGCACGCCGAGGCTGCTCCCCGCGCACGCGGGGATGGTCCCGGGCACACCCTGTCTGACCAGCGCCGACGCGTCTGCTCCCCGCGCACGCGGGGATGGTCCGTCATCGACGTGCCCCGGATGCGGCGGATCGTCCTGCTCCCCGCGCACGCGGGGATGGTCCCCGGCGGTAGCCCGACGGCAACGTGATGCACGGCTGCTCCCCGCGCACGCGGGGATGGTCCCCAGGCCGACGAGGCCACCAAGCCGGACGACCGCTGCTCCCCGCGCACGCGGGGATGGTCCCAGGAAAGTCACGCGGCGTGCTCCGGCTTGGGTCTGCTCCCCGCGCACGCGGGGATGGTCCCGTCGTCGACCGCTGGCAGCCAGGCTGGGCACTCTGCTCCCCGCGCACGCGGGGATGGTCCCGGCGCCCACGCCGACTCGTCCGGCTGGCTGGCCTGCTCCCCGCGCACGCGGGGATGGTCCCTGCGCGCCACGCTCGCGCAGCAGCTGGGGCCCTGCTCCCCGCGCACGCGGGGATGGTCCCTTGTCGCGGCGGCCCACCACACCGGACGCGGCCTGCTCCCCGCGCACGCGGGGATGGTCCCCGTGGAGACCTCCGTACGGCCGAGCCAGGTCCCTGCTCCCCGCGCACGCGGGGATGGTCCCTGGGCATGGATGGCGATTCTGTTGCTGGTCGCCTGCTCCCCGCGCACGCGGGGATGGTGGGAATGGGCGGGCACCTGCTGGAGTCGTCCCCGCCTGCTCCCCGCGCACGCGGGGATGGTCCCAGCGGCGGGATCACGGGCCGCGATCCGGAGAGCTGCTCCCCGCGCACGCGGGGATGGTCCTGAGCACAAGCATTCGACTGCCGGTCGGTTGGCCTGCTCCCCGCGCACGCGGGGATGGTCCCGCCGGCGACAAGTTGAAGCCGGCGGGGGCGTACTGCTCCCCGCGCACGCGGGGATGGTCCCCGCTTCAGCTCCGGATGCTGCGCGAGGTGGCCCTGCTCCCCGCGCACGCGGGGATGGTCCCGGCGCGTTGGGCGCGGCGAGCCGGCAGGGGCACTGCTCCCCGCGCACGCGGGGATGGTCCCGGATCGGTTCGCATATCGGTCCGGTGAGCACGCTGCTCCCCGCGCACGCGGGGATGGTCCCACCGATCTGGGCTCGTCGTGGATCATCACGACCTGCTCCCCGCGCACGCGGGGATGGTCCCGGCCCGTCGCCATCCCAGTCCGGATCGATCACCTGCTCCCCGCGCACGCGGGGATGGTCCCGGCCAGTCGATCCAGGACGACTCCGGGTCCGCCTGCTCCCCGCGCACGCGGGGATGGTCCCTCGAACCGTGCAAGGTGTGCGCCGCGATGATCACTGCTCCTCGCGCACGCGGGGATGGTCCCGGCGACGACCCGAACCACCAGGCCGGAAAGCTCTGCTCCCCGCGCACGCGGGGATGGTCCCGCCACCTCGGCATGTCCACCGTTGCCGCCCACCTGCTCCCCGCGCACGCGGGGATGGTCCCAACTCCTAGCCGACTGCAACCCCGACGCACCCACTGCTCCCCGCGCACGCGGGGATGGTCCCATCCGCGCTGTCACGGCAATGTTCCGCAACACCTGCTCCCCGCGCACGCGGGGATGGTCCGATGATCGTCGGCGCGTCGCCGGTCATCCGGTTCTGCTCCCCGCGCACGCGGGGATGGTCCCTCCTGCTGTACTGCGGGCTGCGGTGGGAAGAGCTGCTCCCCGCGCACGCGGGGATGGTCCGGAGTGCGGGCACGGGCCGCCGACGGGCACCCCCTGCTCCCCGCGCACGCGGGGATGGTCCCCAGCTCGGTGACCTCTCCGACGAGGCCCTGGTCTGCTCCCCGCGCACGCGGGGATGGTCCCCGCCGACCTGCGGGCCGGCGAATACCAGCCAGGCTGCTCCCCGCGCACGCGGGGACGGTCCCCGAAGGCGCAGCGGCCGACGTCGAGCCGGCTACTGCTCCCCGCGCACGCGGGGATGGTCCCACGACGAACGGTGGCACGAGAAACGAGGCGGACTGCTCCCCGCGCACGCGGGGATGGTCCTTTCGGTGTCTGTGTCATCGGGCTGGACAAGGTCTGCTCCCCGCGCACGCGGGGATGGTCCCCGCACAATGACGTTACGCTCAGTCACGGGCCGCTGCTCCCCGCGCACGCGGGGATGGTCCCCGGCTCAGCAGCGAGCCGGTCGACTCGCGGACCTGCTCCCCGCGCACGCGGGGATGGTCCCCGACCCGGTGCGCGCGGCCACCCAACCGACCCCTGCTCCCCGCGCACGCGGGGATGGTCCCGGCTCATACGCACTGCGCGTAGCTACTTTCTCCTGCTCCCCGCGCACGCGGGGATGGTCCCAGATTCGTCTTTCCGCGTCCGCGTAGGCCGACTGCTCCCCGCGCACGCGGGGATGGTCCCGGCCGGTCGTTCAACCAGTCCACGAAGGCGGGCTGCTCCCCGCGCACGCGGGGATGGTCCCGGCGGGAACGGCGGCGCCGTCCAGGGCGACGTCTGCTCCCCGCGCACGCGGGGATGGTCCCAACACCCGCAACGCCGGCCCACGCACCCTCGTCTGCTCCCCGCGCACGCGGGGATGGTCCCCTCAACCTGACCGCGCCAGCGCTGGCGACCACCTGCTCCCCGCGCATGCGGGGATGGTCCCAGGAACATCGTCGATGGATCGTCGTAGCCGGACTGCTCCCCGCGCACGCGGGGATGGTCCCGCACGCACGGTAGAAGCGATGGCGACAACCGTCCTGCTCCCCGCGCACGCGGGGATGGTCCCCAGCGTGCGCTGACCGGCCCTGCCGCCCTGGACTGCTCCCCGCGCACGCGGGGATGGTCCCTTCTTGGCAGTGGATTCTCAGTGTGCCGGCCGCTGCTCCCCGCGCACGCGGGGATGGTCCCACGGCGAACCCGGGCGACCCCGGCCCGAACACCTGCTCCCCGCGCACGCGGGGATGGTCCCGAGTACGCAGGCGTCGATCAGGGCGAGGTCGGCTGCTCCCCGCGCACGCGGGGATGGTCCCGCGAGGCGGGCGAGCTGGTAGGGGCGGCGGGACTGCTCCCCGCGCACGCGGGGATGGTCCCTGGCCCGAAGAACTGTGGAAGATGGCCGGCACCTGCTCCCCGCGCACGCGGGGATGGTCCCTACATCGGCTGCCTCATCACCCCGCCCGCGCACGCGGGGATGGTCGTTCGGCGCGGTAATGGACAACCCGGACCTGCCCGCTGCTCCCCGCGCACGCGGGGATGGTCCCCGTGGGGCGGCAGCGAGACGACGTGCGTGGTCCTGCTCCCCGCGCACGCGGGGATGGTCCCGTGACCTATGAGATCCGTGGGCCCCTGGGCGACTGCTCCCCGCGCACGCGGGGATGGTCCCGCCGCCCTGACCGGACCGACGTGGCTCGGCCCCTGCTCCCCGCGCACGCGGGGATGGTCCCGCGCCGCGCTTGACGACCTCCTCGAAGTCCCCCTGCTCCCCGCGCACGCGGGGATGGTCCCAAGGATGAGACGCCCGGGGCGTTCATGAAGCGCTGCTCCCCGCGCACGCGGGGATGGTCCCCCGCACACCAGCCACGTGCACGTGTCCGTCGGCTGCTCCCCCGCGCACGCGGGGATGGTCCCAGCCTGGCGCGGACGAAAAGGCCGTCGTCGTCCTGCTCCCCGCGCACGCGGGGATGGTCCCTTCCGCCGGAAGGCCGAACTGGCCCTGGTCACCTGCTCCCCGCGCACGCGGGGATGGTCCCCGCACGGTCGCCCCCCGCTGGGCGTTGGAGGACTGCTCCCCGCGCACGCGGGGATGGTCCCCGCGATCGAGGATCTTGCGGTGACCGCGCAGGCTGCTCCCCGCGCACGCGGGGATGGTCCGAGCCCGAGTGCCGCGGCTTGCACGCTGACGTCCTTGTCGGGGTACGGCTTGAAGTACACAGGCAAGTACGGCCACACGTACACACCGTGGCGGCAAGATCTGCGCTGTACCAGACGTTGGCCCGTGCGGGGGTGCCGCGACCTCAAGATCCCTACCGCGCCGCTTCCCCTCCTCGCCGCTGCGCGGCTGCGGTGCGGGTCGGCTTGCTACCGATGACAGCGCCTGGCTGCGGCTGCGCGCCGAAGCTCCTCCATGCTCACGGCCCGCTGCCAGAAACACGCCGGTTTCGGCTGCCTCTGCAAGGCCTGGGAGGCACCTCGGCTGGGCCATCCAACTTGTTGATCATTTGCCCTTGCAGCGGGTACGACAAAGCTCTGCACACCTAGCCGTACGCGCCTATGCAGACGAGCTTGTACCCCGACAGTCCTGCTCCCCGCGCACGCGGGGATGGTCCTGGCACATTGGGCGCCGAGCTGATACAGCTCGGCTGCTCCCCGCGCACGCGGGGATGGTCCCGTCACCGCGATGTACAACTATGACGCGTCGAACTGCTCCCCGCGCACGCGGGGATGGTCCTCGCGACAACTTGGCTCGGCCGCGGCTCGTTGACTGCTCCCCGCGCACGCGGGGATGGTCCCTGGACCTTGCCTGGGCGTACGCGGAGTGCCGCCTGCTCCCCGCGCACGCGGGGATGGTCCCGGAACCGTCGCCCAGGACGAGATCACCGACGTTTGCTCCCCGCGCACGGGGATGGTCCCAAGAACCTGTATGGGGGCGAGGGCGGGATAGTGCTCCCCGCGTACGCGGGGATTAGATCTTGAGTTTCCTGGACGCTGGCGGGCTGGTCACATGGCTGACGCCTGTCAGGTCGGTGAGGCGTCCAGTTTGGTGACGATGAGTCCGTCGGTGTTGTCGTAGTGCAGGCCGAAGCCGGCGATCTGGGTGCGGCCGGTGTCGTCGATGTCGAGCACGAGTTCGCCGGCCAGCCAGTGCGACGCATCCCAGGCCGGGAAGCAGTTGCGGGCCTCCAGCTCGTCGATCACCTCGTCGAGTCTGCTGGTCATCAGCTTCGGCAGGGCGAGCGTGCACCGGGCCACCGACCGGGCCAGCCGGTTGTCCGGTGCCATCTCCGTCGGCACCTCCCGGCCGGGGTCGTCCGGCACCCAGCCCGGGATGTGCAGCCGGCCGTCACGGCGTACCAGGAGAATCACCTCCAGGCTCTCGGCGGAGTCGGAGCGGACGTGACCACGCCCACGCGCGTCGTCGCCGCCCGCGTCGGCGTCGCCGATGTGCGCCACCAGCCAGCCGAGCAGGTCGGCCGGCTGCGCCGCGACCGAGTTCAGCCGGTACGCGTCCGCCCGTACACAATGCTCCTGCTGCTTTTTCGTCGCGGCTTCGTCGGCTTCGCGCATCGCCGGATGCCAGCCGGTCGGGCCGACCAGCGGCCCGTCGTACGCGGTCTGCACCAACGTCGGGATGTCTGCGGGCAGCTCGACCGGGACGTCGCCGTCGAGATGCGGCCAGAGGACGCCGGCCGCCCGCCACAGCCCGGCCCGGCCGTACACGATCCGTGAACCCTGCACCGGCTCGGGTGGGTCCGTCGACCAGTCCGCGCCGGTGATCAGGCAGCGCGCCGTCGACAGGTGCGCCGGCCGGCTGCGGTGGTGCCGGTGCAGCCGAAGGAATCATCACCAGATGCTCAGGATCGTCGGGGTGGAGTCAGACTGATCAACCCACAGCCGTACGCCTTGCCCCGGCCGACCCCGAACCGTAGTGCATCGATGAACTTGGCGACGTCGGTGACGATTAAGTGGCCATCAAACCGTACGGAGTCGAGGGTGATCTGCCCGTGTTCTCCAGTTTGCTTGTGATCGGTCAGTCTCGTCCTCGGTGACGTCCTGGCGTCGGGCTGTCCGCTGGCGGTAGTGGGAATGGCGAAGCCGTGTTGCTCGCCCTTGCGGACCAACCATTCGAGTTGTTCCTGCGGTTCACGAAGAGCGACCTTCATACCGCGAACCCGCATGCCAGACTCGACCGGGTGCCGACCGGGCGGGCGGGCGACGGCACGAACGGGATTCGCAGCCAGTCGGAACCCGAACTGACGCCCGGGTGAGATCGCGTCGAGAGCCGGTTGCAGGCTGCGGATCTGCGCGGGCTCCGTCAAGTAGTCGCCCGGTAGCCGGCTCCAGTCGGGCTCGCCGATACTCTGAACGTATTGAACGAAGCCGTTGCGTAGACCGTCGAGTCGCCAAAGCACAGCTTGCGACTTTCGGGCGGGGGAGTCGGTCGGAAGGTCGGAGTAGCCTGACATCACCGTCCGGTGCATCTGCCGGATGTCAGCGTGATCCCGTCGAAACTCCCGCGAGTTGGCATTGGGCAGCAACTTGCTCAAGAACACGGTACCTCCTCGTACCGGATCAGCTGATCGGTGAGGGGTAGGTAGCTGGTGCGTACAGCCCGGGTGGCGAACCGGCGGTTCGCCTGGTCGAACGAAATAGGCATATCGGGACGAATCTCGGCCGCTGGGTCGGCAGCCTGGCCGTCGATGACCGCACGCAGCGGTGCGCGGTCGTCGATTGGAGTCTTGAGCTGCCCGTCACGTACCTCGGCGCGGTCCTCCAACCAAGGATGCTCGGCGATCACCGACTCGAGGGAACCGTCTAACAGACCAAGCCCGCTGCGCGGTTCGCCAGGCTGCCCGGAACTCACCAAAGCCCGTGCCGGGACGAACGCCCGGCGGCCAAAGAAGAGTGGCCAGACCGGCTTGCGGAGGCCATCGGCGATCCGAGTGAGCACCGCCAGGTCCTCGCTCTCCAAGACAACGAGGAAGAGCGCATCGGCGAGATAGTAGCGGTGGCTGACAGCGGTGCGGTGCCCAGAACCAGCGGTAGTTGGAACGTTCTGCACAACGTGGTAGTCGCGTTCGAGGATGCCTTCCCGGTCGACGCGTACGCCCATGCGCAGCCTGGCCAGCTCGGCGATCTGAGCCGTGTCGTCGCGTGCGACCCCGAGTGCTGCGCCGATCAGCCCGACCACGCCGGACTTGCTCGGCTCACGGCCGGTGTCGCGGATGTTGCCGCGGGAGCGTACCCCCCACGATTGCATCGGCGCGTCAAAGCACAGGGCAAGCGTCCGCACCGACACAGTCATGCCTTCGTAGCCGTCATGACACGGGACACCAACTCGTCCCGGGTCGTGACCACCTCCTGGTCGGGGAGCCCGACGATGTCGGCGGCAACCGATGCAGCGGCTACGGCACGTAGGTCATTGTCGCCATAGAACCGGCGCAGCCGACCGAAGTGGCTGAACATCTCCCGGCTGGATGCGACCATCAAGTCTGCCGCGTCGACCGGTCGGAGGAAGGCGTTGGCCAGGTTCCAGCCCCCACGGTCGCGAACTACCGCTAGCAGTGTCTCCGGAGGAGTCAGCGCAGCCATCGAGTTCTGCTTGCCGCTCGGAATCGCGTCGATGAAGGCATTCAGCCAGGCTTGGGCCGCGCGGGACACGAGGTCCGTGTCTCCACGGAGGTTCTCGCCGAGTTTGCGGAGGTTGAGATTTGCGTACCGGTAGTAGCAGGCAGCGTTGAAGTCGACGGTACCGATCATGTCGGCACCCGACTGGTCCTGTGGCTGCAGATCATCGACAGCGGTGTAGTAGTCGTACTCGTTCACCACTGCGTGTGTCGAAAGGGCGTGCGCCACCTGGCAGGCAGCGTCGACATTGAAGTCCTTGTTGTCGGCGATCATCCGCCCGAAGAGGGCGACGTCGACCGCGCGGCTGGCGTCAAAGACTCGCTTTGCCTCGTCTAGGGTCTTCTTGTCCGGCTTCACCTTGCTGATCTTCTTGCCGGGCTCGTCGCTGTCACCGTCCGTCTTCTTGCTTCGAGCCGCAGCCTGGGCGTGCTTCGCGGCGTCGGCGGCAAGCCGGTCCCAATTCCGCTCGCAGTAGTCAGCCAGCAGTTCGGCCGCGCTTTTGCCGACGAAGAGCAGATATTGGGTGAGCTCGGCGCGTCGCCTGTCGAGGTCGAAGCCGAACGCGCGGATGCCTGCCTCGGCGATCGGCCCGACCTCTGTCTCCGGTCGGCCCTTGCTCCTCAGTACGTCTGCCGCGCGTGAGGCCAGTCGCTTGGTGCGTACCCCGATCTCGGCTGGGTCCAGGCCGTATCGCCGCAGATCGTCTTGCTGAAACAGAACCCGGGCGGCACGCTTCAAGGACTGGCTGGAGATCCGGCCGCGTACGTGCCCGCCGAAGGTCGCCGTCTTGGGTTGCCCCACGTCGTCGCGGTTGAGATTGCTGACCGGGAAGGACTGGAGCAGGTGTAGCTCAATGATCATCAAGGTTCTCCAAACCTGTTATGTGTCTATGTGTCGGTCGCTGGAACGGCGAGGGCGTCTGTCACCGGTGCCTCACCCGCCTCGTTTCCTACCTTGGACGTGCGGCCGGATGACACGCGCGGCCGGTAGTAGTCTCGCGCCCAACGCAGTCGGACCTGTGTGCCTTCTCCCGACCCGAGTTGATTGACACCAGGTCCGTTAGCAGCCGGTGGTAGTCAATCGCAACGTCGCCGGAGCGCAGGAGCTGGACCATCTGCCGTAGGTAATACGGCAGATGCTGTGGGTCGACAGAGAGCAACTGGGTGAACCGGCGCTGCGCCGACACACGTTCGTCTGCGAGCAGCCGCATCGCCCCGCCAACCGTGCGGCCCTTGGCGATGTTGCCTTGCGGGTGCAGCGCGAAGAGCCCGGCGACCAGCAGCCACAACTCCTGCTCCTGCTGGGGCGGGTCGTAGGGAAAGACGACGTCATAGGCTTCAGCTTGTTGCTTCGGGCCGGCCAGTGAACGCCGTAGCCGAGCGAGTGTACGGCGGGCATCGCCGGACAGCCGATGGTTGTCCGAGGTGTGCGCCGAGTGCAGCCGATGAAGTTCCTGGACGAATGCGCGCCGTCGCTCGTCGAGCATCCTGACTGGTTCCACGCTGCCAAACTCCTAATCCAGGTAGCGGGCGATGTACCCGTGGTAGGCGGTGACCCACCGTCGTAGCTGGTGCAGGAACTGCTCGTAGCCCTCGGCGGCAGCCTCCAAGTGGCGTCCCTGGCGCGACGGCCGCGCGGCCCAGTCATGCGCTGCCTGCTGACCAATCCGACTTACCGCATCGGCCCATCCCGATGTCGCCGTCGAGTCGCGCCGGCCGGCCCGCAGCGTCGCAGCGAGCTGCCAGAGAAGTCCGTCGAAGGGCTGTGCCAGCCGTGACCAGTACGCTAGTTCAAGGTTCCTCGGCCCTGTCTTGCGTTCGATATCCAGCGTCAGCGACGCGGCAAGTCGCGCTCGGTAGAGGCGTTCCATCGCACCCAACTCGTCGCCGACCCGGTCTGCGAGGTCGACGCTGTGGCCGATGACCGGCCCGGCCACAGCAGACTCCGCCCGCAGCAGCGCAACCGGTGCGATGACGGCCTCCTCCAGCACCTGTTCCACGACCGTCGAATTCTTGTCGAGCTGCTGGTCGAAGACGCGCAAGGTGTAGACGGCGTCGGTGGCGATCTCCTCACCGGCCACCATCTCCGAGACGTGCTCCAAGACGCCGGGCCGCTGCTGGTGCACTTCCTCGGCACCGGACGGTGCCAGCAGCAATTCCCGGGTGTGCCGCCAGACGCCGCGAGCCACCCTCAACCGCACCGATCTCCAAGGACCATAGGACGGTTTACTGGGTTTTCTGGCCCTCTTCGTAGGCTTCTTATTTACGGGATAGCGTCGGTACGCAGCCATCCACTCGCTGTCCGGTAGTTCGGCTTTTAGCTTGTCACCAGGGGTGATGACGACACGGTCGACGAAGGTCTCGCCGTCGATCTCACGGGGTGCGAGCCAGACCCGGCGTGACGACCAGGTCAACATGTCGGTCCAGCCGAGCGGCTCGCGAACACCCGGCTCCGGCGAGGGTGGGTCTGCCTCCCACGCCGGACGGTCATCGCGCGACGTCCGGCGTGGCTTCTCCGCAGCCGGTTCGTAACGGATCAGGTTGAGTAGCAGGGTCTCCTTGAGACTTCCGCCTTCGACCAGCACCATCCCGTACCGGTTTCCAGGTGCTTTCTCAGACGACTTATCCCTCTCGTACGGGCTCTTCGTGCCACCAGGGTCGTACGTTTGCAACGTCACCAACCACCGGGCTGCCTCTGCCGGGGTGAGCCGTATCTCGTCTTTTGCGGTGGTGTGATCGAAGAGGGTGACGTTGTTGCCCGCTGCCCGGTACGGCACCAGCTTCGCCACGCTGGACGTGCGCACCCTGGCGACGGCCGGACACTGGAGAAACGGTCGAGTCGTATCGAAGAGCGAAAAACGATCTCGGTACCGGGCAAGGTATGTCGCCAGCCGAGCATCCGTTGGCTCACCACTGTCATCCGGCAGATCTGTGGGAAAGCTGTCAGCCCTCCACAGGTCGACCCACGCCTCCTCATCCAATGGCTGGTAGACGCGACAGAGAAAAGCCAGCACCAACCGGTACAGAGCTGCCGTCATAGGAGGTGTCTCGCCCACAATCCGGCGTAGCTGATGCGCTTCGCGTACCGCCGTCACCAAGCCCACCTCAGCGGCTGTGCCGTCGAGACGGATCACGGGAACCCATGGCTCATCGAGAAGATCGAAGCGCACCACTCACTCCTTGTCGTCATCGTCGAGGTCGGGACCGGGCCCGGCATCGGGAGCCGTGTCGGAGTCGAAATCAAGTAGACCGATTCGTAACCCACTACTGCCGCTGTAACGCGCGGTTAGCTCATCGATGCGGACAGCGCCGTCGTGTAGGACGATCGCCCGGCTGGCATCCAACCAGGGCGAGGTACGGAATGCCGCCGGCACTGGTAAGTCCCGCAGCGCATTCAACACCTCCGGTGGCGTTCCTTCATCGGCACGGACCTGTACGGTGGCAGCGAGCAACTCAGTAAGGAGATCGCCGACCGGCTCCACGTCCGCCACGAGGTTGACAGGAATGTGTCCGGCAACCGAGACGGTGCATCCACTCCCGGCTTCGAGCACCACGACATCGATCTTTTCTTCAAACGGAAGCGGGTCGTTCTCGTCAACCATCCCTGCTCCATGGGCTCGGCTTGCGGGTCTGGCTCACGTTGCGGACGTGCATGGTCAGCTCTCGCAAGACCCTTGCTCCCGACTCAGGCGGCGGTAGGTAGAGATTGGCCGCGTAATTGCGGTCGACCTGGATCCTCTGGCGCAACCGTTCGGCGGCACGGTCCCAGCGCTGCTCCCAGCCCGGCGGACAGGTTATCGTGTTCCGCTCCGCATAGACCGAGTTGACCAGCTCCGGCACCTCTCGCGGCAACCGCAGTTCACTTCGTCCGCGTAGCAGCGCCCAAGTCCGCAACAAGATCGCGTCCGCGTAGATGTTCACCGTGTTCTTGGCCCACACTGGCCCTTTCCGCCGCTCGGCCACGCCGAGGATCACGAGCACCGGCGGATCCTCCGGATCGACCCGGCGGAAGCGGTGGAGACGGCCTGCTCGCTGGACCATAGCGTCTACCGGTGCCAGGTCGGTTGCCATCGCATCGAAGTCCAAGTCCAGGCTCTGCTCGAGCACCTGTGTGCCGACCACGATGTAGCCGGACTGAGGGGCACGGGTGCCGTTCTCACCAAAGAGCTGCCGCAGCTTGGTCTCGATCCGGGCGCGTTCGCCGTAGGTGAGCCTGCTGGTCAAGGTAACGACTTCCGGTCGTTGATTCTCGGGTAGCGAGGCTACAGCCGTAGAAACCGTCGCGGCGGTGTGCTCCGCCCGCTTCACAAGATTGTGGATGATGGCTACACCCCAGCCGCGGCTGGCCTGCTCCATTGCCCAGCCGATCAGCCTCTCGTCGGAGAGGGTGATGAGCCGGATCGGGCGGTCGGTATTGGTTGGGGAGGCATCGGCGTGTATCTCGATCGGGACGCCGTTTTGGTCGAGCCAGAGTGCTCGTGGGTAGCCTTGTGACGGCCGTGTCAAATCGATCCGTCCAGCCTTGCTGCGGGAGGCACCTGCGTACCAGCTGTTGATCAGCTCTGCCCGACGACCCACGGGCAATGTCGCGGAGAGGACGATCACCGGCACGCCGAGCCACCCCAACCAGGCGAGCACCCGGTCCAGAAGGGTCGACATATGCACGTCGTAGCTGTGGACCTCATCCAGTATCACCACTCGGTTGGACAACCCCACCAGCGGTACCGGGGCCCAGGGACGCCGAATTCCAGCCTGGAGGATACGGTCGATAGTGCCGACAGCCAGAGGCGCGAGCAGTCCGCGAAGCCAGGTGAACCACTCGCGGACGTGTGCGTCCTGTGCCCCGCCCGGTTCGTCGCCGCCAACCTCGGCCGCGCTGATCGGATCCGCCCGTACTTCCTGCGCCCGCCGACCAGCGAGATACTCAGCAGCCGTACCGTGGAGCAACTTCGCGGTCAGCGTGGGGTCGAGCTGCTTCAGCAGCTTCGCGACGACCTCGAACGCCTGATTGCTAGTGGCCCGGGTAGGCATCGCGAGAAAAAAGCCGGCCAGTCTGAGCTGCCGGATCAAGCTCACCGTAGCCGCCAGGGCGGCCTTCGTCTTGCCCTCCCCGGTTGGTGCCTCGACTACAAGGATTCCGGGACCTTTACAGCCGGCGATGAGCTGCTCGATCGCGGCCTGGAACGGCCGAGGCTGTTGCCCGAAGAGTTGAGCGAAGCTGGTGTCGGACGGGGGAGAAGACCAGCTAGTCCAGCCGAGCCGACCAGCGATCTGCTCTCGGGCGCGCTCGCGAGCGAGGTTGACGTACCCCGTGAGCTCGACATCGACGCCGGCGTGAGTCTTCTTGTCGATCGACCCGGAGGCGATCCAGTCGCTGACCGTGGTCAAGCCGGCCAGGGCAACCGTGGCGGCGCTGCTCATTCGTACGTCGGACCAGGGTAGCGCGGGCGGCTCCGGTAGATCGAGTAACTTAGCTGTACGGCAGATGAGTTCGTCGACCCAAGGCTCCCACCGCTCTCCGCCGTGGTCACCGTCGGCCATCCGCGCGTTGTCGAGTACTTGAGCAGAAAAGTAACGTCCGTGGTGTCCGCCCAGCGCTTGTGCCAGGGCCAGCGCAGTGTCGCGGCGGGCGCCCCACGATCTCATCATGCGGATGAAGTGGTACGAAGTGAGCACGCCATGCAGGGTGTCGGTTCGGTCGCGGCCGGTGCGCCTAGCAGCGAGACGGGTGACGGTGGTGGAAACCTCAGCTGGCAAGTGTGCGGTCGCCACGTCGGCTCGGAGCGCCTGGAACGCCGGGGAGAGCTTGCCTAGGTCGTGCAACCCGCAGAACAGTGCGACCCAGCTGCGGACCGAGCCTCCGAGTGGCGCGAACGCCTCCTCGAGTTCGGCGCGAGGAATCGGGCCTACTACGACATCGAAGAGCACTTCGGACACCGTGGCCGTGTCGATGGCATGGCAGATCAGTGGATGTGGAATTGTTACTTCATTGGGTGCAGCCGGGCCAGCCTTCCCCCAGAAGGCTCGTACGTCCGGCTGTATCTGACCCGACACTACATCGACCAATCGAGATTGCTCACGCTGTCTAGGCGACTCGGTGTCCCCCGGGCGACAGATGACCGGCCGTGTGGGCACGGTCGTTGAGGATGCACGAGGTGTCACCATCCACCTAGGTGTTTGTCCTATACCCGACATCGCGTCAGGGGTGGCGGCATGTACGAGAGCAATCCGATCCGCCGCACCGATGAGCGCTTCGTCGGCTCGATACCCTAGCCCGACGTACTGACTCCCACCAACCTCGTCACCTCGGTCGTCAACGAGTCCACAGAGCCACTTCGGAAGGGAAAGTATGATCACTCTGCTGCTGCGGCTCGCCGGACCGCTGCAAGCCTGGGGTGCCAGCAGCCGGTTCGTCTACCGTGGCACCGAAACCGCTCCGACGAAAAGCGGCGTCATCGGCATGCTCGCCGCCGCCAGAGGCATTCGACGCACCGAGCCGCTGACCGAACTACTCGGCCTCAGCTTCGCCGTACGCGTCGACCAGCCTGGCACCGTGCTGCGCGACTTCCAGACGGCGCGACGCCTCGACGGCTCCGCACTACCTCTGTCCTACCGGCACTACCTCAGCGACGCCGTCTTCGTCGCCGCCGTCGGCGGCGACAAAGACCTGCTCACCGGCCTGCATGACGCGCTGCGCCGACCACAGCTCCCGCTCTACCTCGGCCGCCGCTCCTGCCCGCCGGTGCTGCCCGTCAGCCTCGGCGTGCACACCGGCACCCCGGTCGACGTGCTGCGCCGACACCGCTGGGAAGCGTCCGCCTGGCACCGGCGCACCAGACGTTCAGCGACCGTGAGCCTGGAGATGCTGCGCGACGCCGACGACACCGACCCGGTCACCGAGACGATCCGCGACCAGCCGGTCAGCTTCGACCCCACCCACCGGCAACACGGGTGGCGGCTCGTCGTGCGCGAACACGTCGAACTGCCCCACCCCGACACACGGGTGGCCACCATCCCCAGCCACGACCCCATGCAAGTCCTCGGAGGCTGACGTGTACCTCACCCGGTTCCGACTCAACAAGGCACGTCGGGACAGCCGACGACTCCTCGTCTCGCCGCAGGTCATGCACGCCGCCGTCATGTCCGGCTTCGCCGACGACGCCGACCACACCCGAGACGGTCAACGGACCCTGTGGCGGCTCGACACCACCGGCAACCAGCCGGTGCTCTACATCGTCAGCCCCGGCCGACCCGACCTGACCCACCTCGTCGAACAGGCCGGGTGGCCGACCACCGGCGAACGGTGGCAGACCCGACCGTACGGCGGCTTCCTCGACCAGCTCGCCACCGGACAGCAGTGGGCTTTCCGCCTCACCGCCAACCCGGTCCGCGACGGCCGGCCCAAGGACCCCACCGCCGACACCAGACGGTACGGCCACGTCACCGTCGAACAGCAGACCCAGTGGCTGGTCAAACGCGCCGAACCCAACGGGTTCGAGATCCTGCGCGGCACCGACGACGACCTGAACCTGATCCTGCACAACCAGACCACCCAGAGTTTCGGGCGACGCGGGGGAGACCGCCCGGTCGTCATCCGTACCGTCACGTACGACGGCGTCCTCGCCGTCCGCGACCCGCAGGCGCTGCGCCGCGTGCTCACCGCCGGCATCGGGCACGCCAAGGCGTACGGCTGCGGGTTGATGACCCTGGCCCCCGCCGACGCCGCGCGATGAAGATCCCCGGCGTACGGCCCCCGGAGCTGCCCGACCTGGTCCGCGCCCAGGACCGGATCAGCTTCATCTACCAGGAACGCTGCGTCATCCACCGGGACAGCAACGCCATCACCGCGACCGACGCCAAAGGGACCGTGCACATCGCGGCCGCGAGCCTCGGAGTGCTGCTGCTCGGCCCCGGCACCACCGTCACCCACCAGGCGATGATGCTGCTCGCCGACAACGGAGCCACCGTCGTCTGGGTCGGCGAGCAGGGCGTGCGCTACTACGCCCACGGCCGATCGCTGGCCCGGTCCAGCCGGCTGCTCGTCGCCCAGGCCGCCGCCGTGTCCCACCGGGACCGGCGGCTCGCCGTCGCCCGCGCCATGTACGACATGCGCTTCCCGGACGAGGACACCCACAAGCTGACCATGCAGCAGTTGCGGGGCAGGGAAGGAGCCAGGGTCAGACGCATCTACCGGGAGCACGCCCGGCGTACCAAGGTGACCTGGACCCACCGGGACTACGACCCGGAGAACTTCGCCGGATCCGACCCGATCAACCAGGCGCTGTCCGCCGCGCACGTCTGCCTGTACGGGGTCGTCCACGCCGTCATCGTCGCCCTCGGCGCGGCACCCGGCCTCGGCTTCATCCACACCGGCCACGAACGGTCCTTCGTCTACGACATCGCCGACCTGTACAAGGCGGAAGTGAGCATCCCGGTCGCGTTCGACGTCGTGGCGAGCGGATCGGTCGACGTACCGGCGGACACCCGCCGCGCCGTCCGCGACAAGCTGTTCGAGCTGAACCTGCTCGACCGGTGCGCCGACGACATCCGCAGGCTGCTCCTGCCGCCGTCCGTTGGCGACGAGCCGGACGGGCACGCCTTCAGCGAGGACGTCGTCAACCTCTGGGACGAGTCCGGTGTCGAGATGCCCAGCGGCATCAACTACGCCGACGAGTACGAGGTCGACTTCTAATGGTCGTCATCGTCCTCACCGCCTGCCCGGCGGGCCTACGCGGTCACCTGACACAGTGGCTGCTGGAGATCTCGGCCGGCGTGTACGTCGGTCACGTCACAGCCCGGGTACGCGACCGGCTCTGGGGCAGAGTCGTCGAGCTCGCCGGCCCCGGCCGCGCCCTGATGGTCTACCAGGTACGCGGTGAGCAGCGGCTGTCGTTCAAGGTGCACGACCACCACTGGCACCCGGTCGACTTCGACGGCATCATGTTGATGCGCCGTCCGGCCGATCCCGCCGCGACTGCCGCCGCACCGCAAACGGGGTGGAGCAAAGCGTCCAAGCGGCGCCGATTCGCCCGACGCGCCTCCACCCGGTCCACTGATCGACAGGAGCCAAACCAAAGTGAATGAAAACCCGGCCCCGCGCCTCTAAACGCCCAGGTCAACAAGCCTGCTCCCCGCGCACGCGGGGATGGTCCCGGCATCTGGTTCCGCCCCGTACGGATAGGATTCTGCTCCCCGCGCACGCGGGGATGGTCCCGACTTCCTACCGCTGTTCGGTGATACCTCTCGCTGCTCCCCGCGCACGCGGGGATGGTCCCTGCGCTACCACCACCGAGAGGACCAACCGATGCTGCTCCCCGCGCACGCGGGGATGGTCCCCTGCGCACCGAACGGTGGGAAGCCGACGGACGCTGCTCCCCGCGCACGCGGGGATGGTCCCGGGAGTCGGGTAGCGACGATGTGTGTCTGTCCCTGCTCCCCGCGCACGCGGGGATGGTCCCTCTTCGGCCGCGAGCCCTAGCCCGATCGCCTCCTGCTCCCCGCGCACGCGGGGATGGTCCCCACTTCCCATAGATCATCTGCGCGCGCTCCCTCTGCTCCCCGCGCACGCGGGGATGGTCCCGATCTGGACGAGACGAGCCAGCTGGGGCACGTTCTGCTCCCCGCGCACGCGGGGATGGTCCCGCGGCCGCCAACGGGTACACGACGATCACCGTCTGCTCCCCGCGCACGCGGGGATGGTCCCCTGATGATCATGGCCGGTCCGGCGGGGGCGGTCTGCTCCCCGCGCACGCGGGGATGGTCCACGCCAGCTCGACCTTGCCAGCCAACTGGCTGGCCTGCTCCCCGCGCACGCGGGGATGGTCCCGCGGTCGGGCTGGCGCGTCAACGCCGGGCCGGCTGCTCCCCGCGCACGCGGGGATGGTCCCTCGCGGGGGCTGCCGTGGCGGGCGTCGTTCTCCTGCTCCCCGCGCACGCGGGGATGGTCCCGGCACCGCCAGCATGTCCGGCATCTACGACAACTGCTCCCCGCGCACGCGGGGATGGTCCGCACTGGCTGTTCACCCGCCGGCCCTCGATCCCCTGCTCCCCGCGCACGCGGGGATGGTCCGGCCGGCAGGGCGTTGCGGGCGGCGGCGATCAGCCTGCTCCCCGCGCACGCGGGGATGGTCCCTCCGGGTGCCCGGCGTACGACAGGGCGAGCAGCTGCTCCCCGCGCACGCGGGGATGGTCCCACCGCCGCCAGCAGACTGAAAATCGGAAGGTCCTGCTCCCCGCGCACGCGGGGATGGTCCCGACAACTCCAGCGGCCCGGACACCGTGGCACGCTGCTCCCCGCGCACGCGGGGATGGTCCCCGACCGTCTGCTGCGGGTCTCCGACGCCGCCGCTGCTCCCCGCGCACGCGGGGATGGTCCCCGATCGGGTTCGCGGACATGGCGATGTTCCACTGCTCCCCGCGCACGCGGGGATGGTCCCCAGCTGGAGGCGGACGGCGTCGGCGGCTGGACCTGCTCCCCGCGCACGCGGGGATGGTCCCGACAGCGACGACCGGGCTCCCGTCCGGCCACTCTGCTCCCCGCGCACGCGGGGATGGTCCCCGGGCGCACCACACCCCGTCGACGGTGAACAGCTGCTCCCCGCGCACGCGGGGATGGTCCGCTACCGGCGCCGTGAATATCGGCGGATTGGCTGCTCCCCGCGCACGCGGGGATGGTCCCGCGTCGGCCTGGCCCGCCA
>Ga0207773_100068_pt1 | contig 105720 bp, 100 predicted proteins | sample TtaePargueraPR_2_FD_187281 | JGI IMG/M metagenome (GOLD analysis project Ga0207773, IMG submission 187281) | Aerobic enrichment media microbial communities from Bioluminiscent Bay, La Parguera, Puerto Rico - Tt and M1 (3) (SPAdes) | ecosystem: Environmental > Aquatic > Marine > Unclassified ...
ACCCCCCGCGTCCGGACCGATCTTCGTCCGGACTGGTGGCCCCGTCGGACCGCGCGGCCTGCATCGACAACGGCACGTATCTTTCGCGCCTCGCGGGGGGACCCCACCGACATGGCACAGACCATCCTGATCACCGGCGCTTCGTCCGGCATCGGCCGCGCCACGGCCGAGCTGTTCCAGGACAAGGGCTGGAACGTCGTTGCCACCATGCTGGACCCGGGCGAGGGCCGCGACCTGGCCCGGCACGAGAACGTGCTGGTCACCCGGCTGGACGTGACCGACCACCGCTCGATCTCGGTCTCCGTCGCCGAGGCCATGGACCGCTTCGGCGAGATCGACGTGCTGCTCAACAACGCCGGCTACGGTTCCTTCGGGCCCCTTGAATTCTACACGATGGCGCAGATCCGCCGGGTCTTCGAAACCAACGTGCTCGGCTACTACGCCGTGGCCAAGGCGCTGCTGCCGCATTTCCGGCAGCGCCGGCGGGGCATGATCATCAACATGTCCTCGGTGCTGGGCCGGGGGAGCATGCCGGCCGGATCGGTCTACTGCGCCACCAAGTTCGCCATCGAGGGCCTGTCGGAATCGCTGCGCTACGAGCTGGAACCGCTCGGCGTGATGGTGAAGATCATCCAGTCGGGGCCGGTGAACACCCGCTTCGTCGAGGCCCTGGAATACGTCACCGACATGTCGGTTTCCGACTACCAGAACCTCACCACCTCGATCTTCCGCAATCTCGACAGCTACCACCCGGGCGGCGAGGCCTGGGAGGTGGCAGAGGCGGTCTGGGCGGCGGCGACGGACGGCACGGGCCGCCTGCGCTATCCCGTCGCCGGCAATGCCGAGCAGCTGCTGGCGGTCCGCCAAACGCTGCCGGACGAGGCCTATCTCGAGCATGTGAAGCGGGGCCTGGGGCTTGACCGACCGGCCGACCCCGCCACTTCCGCGCCGCAGTCCGACCCGAGCGAGACCGAGACCGTCAAGCTCGTGGGTTGAGCGCGGCGCGGTCGCCGCGTCAGGTGCCGGGAATTCCATATTATGTGGTGGTCCACACGGGACCTACTTTATTTAGGTGGAGCCGCGAAATGCGCTCCGCCGCACCAGCCCATTTGTTATGCTTCGTGAGCCGAATCACCATGCACCGGTTGTAGCTCTCCCTCGACTGACTGAACTCTCGGGCGTAAATCTTGACCCAAGCCGTATCCATCGCCCGCATCTCGGATCGACGCGCCTTGAGTGCGATCACCACGTCAGTCGACAATCGCAAGTTCGCCAACCTCGCCTGGCCGCGCGCGGTCTGGGCGATCGGCGCCGTTCACGGCGATGTCGACCGGCTGGCGGCCGCGCATGCCTTCCTGGCCGAGAAGGTCCGGCCGGGCGACCGGGTGGTCTATCTCGGCAACATGATCGGCCGCGATGGCCAGGGCCGGGCGACGCTGGACGAGATCATCGCCTTCCGCCGCAACCTGCTGGCGGTGCCGGGCATGCTGGTGGGCGACATCGTCTACCTGCGCGGCATCCAGGAGGAGATGTGGCAGAAGCTGCTGCAGCTGCAGTTCGCGCCCAATCCGGCCGAGGTGCTGCAATGGATGCTCGACAACGGCGTCGCCGACACGCTGGCCGGCTATGGCGGCTCGAGCCGCGAGGGCCTGGTCGCCGCCCGGGAGGGCCCGGTGCAGCTGACCCGCTGGACCAGCCGACTGCGCGAATCCATCCGCCAGGCGGCCGGCCACAACGCCCTGTTCGCCAGCCTGAAGCGGGCCGCCTATACCGAGCCCCGGCATCCCGGTGACGGGGCGGGCGCCCTGTTCGTCTCCGCCGGCATCGACCCCGCCCGGCCTTTGCAGCACCAGGGCGACACCTTCTGGTGGGGCTTCGGCGGCTTCGCCCGGGTGGAGCCCGGCTACCAGGAGTTCGGCCGCTTCGTGCGCGGCTATGCCGGCGGCCAGGCGCAAGTCGAGGACGGCGACGCGCATCTGACGCTGGACGGCGGCAGCGGCCGCGGCGGTGGCGTCGCCCTGGCGCAGCTCGACGCCAACGGCGCCACCCGGGAACTGTTCCAGATCTAGATCGCCGCTCAGGGGGGCGCCCAGAGATGACCGCCCAGGGGCCTCCGCCAGAATCCGCCTTCAACCAGCCGATCCGGCGTCCGACGCAGCGGCGAAGGCCGCCGCCTGGGCGGCGTAGGCCCGCGCGAATGCGGGCCGCGCCTCGCCTCGGGCGACGAAGGCGGCGACAGCCGGAAAATCCTCCAGGATCCCGCTGCCATCGAGGCGGCGCAGCACGCTGACCGTCATCAGATCGCCGGCGCTGAAAGGGCCGTCGAGCCATTCACGATCCCCGAGATGACGTGAAAGATCGCCCAGCCGGCGGCGGATGCCTTCCTCCAGGACTTGCTGGCGTTCGGCGTACCACGGGCGGTCGCGGTCGAGCACCGTGGCGAGATCGCGCTCGAAGATCGGCGGCTCCAGCGTGTTGATCGCGGCGAACATCCAGGTGATGGCCCGTGCCCGGCCGTTCCGGTCGACGGGTAGCAGGCCGGTTCCCTGTTCGGCGACGTGCAGCACGATGGACCCCGATTCGAACAGGGTGAGATTCCCGTCCTCATAGGTCGGGATCTGGCCGAAGGGATGCCGCGCGCGATGCGCCGGTGCCTTCAGGGCGGTGAAGGAGACAGGGCGCACGTCGTAGGGCTGGCCGACCTCCTCCAGCGCCCAGCGGACGGGCATGTCCCGCGCCATCCCCTTGCCGCCGTCGGGCGAGCGTTCGAAAGCGGTGATCATCGGGCGTGCCATGACGGGCATCCTCTGTTCCGGGCGCGGTCCGCTCCTACCCCGTGACCGCTGGTGCGACCCACGTCGCGCCGGCCGCCCGTATCCGGAATAAGCCGCCGCCGCCAGTCATCACTATCGCAGGGTCACCGAAAAGCGGGCGCCGGCCGGCCGTATCGGCGCGCCGCCGCTGATCCGGCGCCGCCGGTGGCGCGTATTGAGGTTGAACGGGCCCGGCAAGGGGTCCGGCCACAGCTGGCAGGCGTTCGAACCGGACGGAAGAGGACGATATGGCCCATATCGACGACCAGGACACCCAGCGCGCCAATCTCGGCTATATCCGCGCCTCCATGGCGGAACCGCTGCTCAGCCGCGAGCGCGAGTTCGAGCTGGCGCGCCGCTGGCGGGAGGAGGAGGACGAGGACTCCCTGCACAGCCTGGTGCGCGCCTATACCAGGCTGGTCGTCGCCGTCGCCGCGCGCTTCCGCAATTACGGCCTACCCATGGGCGACCTGGTGCAGGAGGGCAATATCGGCCTGATGCAGGCAGCCGCCCGCTTCGAGCCGGAACGCGACGTGCGCTTCTCGACCTACGCCTCGTGGTGGATCCGCTCGGCCATGCAGGACTACGTGCTGCGAAACTGGTCGATCGTGCGCACCGGCACCACGGCGGCCCAGAAATCCCTCTTCTTCAACCTGCGCCGGTTGCGCGCCCGCATCGCCGACGCCTCCGCCAGCCACATGACGGCGGAGGGCCGCGGCTTCATCGCCAAGGAGCTCGGCGTCAGCGTCCGCGACGTGGAGACCATGGAGAGCCGGCTGCAGGCCAGCGACCTCTCGCTCAACAGCCCCGTGCGCGAGGAGGGCGAGGACAACTGGCAGGACTTCCTGGCCGACGAGCGGCCGTCGCCGGAGGCGGTGGTGATCGGCAGCCGCGACGCCGCCACGCGGTCGCGCTGGCTGGCCGAGGCGATCGGCGAGCTGAGCCCGCGCGAGCAGCGCATCATCCGCCAGCGCCGGCTGATCGACGAGGGCGCGACGCTGGAGGAGCTGGGCCGCGAGCTCGGCGTCTCCAAGGAGCGGGTGCGCCAGCTCGAGCATCGCGCGATGCTGAAGCTGAAGGAACTGATGGCGCGCCGCGTCGCCGACCACGACGAGCTGTTCGTCGAGGCGTGACACCGGGAGGCTTGGGTCGCGGGGCGCGGGCGGTCAGTCCAGACGCTCGACCAGTTCCGGGTGGGTGAGGTCGATCATCGGGCCGTTGCGCCAGTCGATCCAGCCGCGTGCCTGGATTTCCACGCCTTCCAGCGCGAACAGGTCGAGCCCCGCCGCCTCGAACAGCGGCAGGTCGTCATGGTCGACCGACAGCGTGAAGTCGCTGCGGAAGTCGCGGCCGAAATTGAGGTAGACGCGCCCGCCCGCCCGCTCGACGGCCAGGACCGTGCCGCGCACGATCTGGTAGGTGTCGGTGTGCCGGCGCTCCACCTCCGCCTGGTCGAGGATGGCGTAGAACGGGTCGGACCAGATGCCGAGCCCGGCCGCCCGCGCCGCGCGCTCCAGCGCCAGCATCTCCGCGATCGCCGCCCGGTTGTCCGGGAAGGTGTAGACCCGCGCCATCCCCGCCGCCAGCATGGCGCCCTGGACCCAGAGCCCGTCCGCCCGTTCGAGATGGCCGAGCCGCCGGCCGTAGCGGTCGGTGTCGAGGCCCCCGAAGGCCACCGTGACCTCGCGGCCGTCGACCAGCTGGCCGAGCAGGGCGTGGGCCTCCGCGGACAGCGGCCAGTCGACGAAACCCGGCCGGCCGAGCGCCAGCTTCGGGGCCTGCAGGCCGATCAGCCGCACCTCGCTGCCCTCGTCGAGGCGCACCGTGTCGCCGTCGACGATCTCCACCACCCGGGCGCTGAAGGCACGCTCCAGCCCGCCGGGCAGGGCGGGCGGATCGGCGGCGGCCGGCTGGGCGCCGGCATGGTGTCGGGTGGCGGACATGGCGAGGCCGATGCTGGCGAGGAGGAGGGCGAGACGGAGCAGGGGCATGGGCAGGACGGTCGGGCGCATGGTCGGGCGGTAGACTAGCCCCAATGCCGGAGCGGGCAAAGCGCGCGGCGCGGGGCGCGCGGTGGCGTCCGCAAAACCCTTGAACCGCCCGGCGTTTCGGTCCAAGTCAAGGCGCTTCCAGAAGCGTCATCCCCCAGCAGGCGGCGTGCCGGCGCCGCGCCCGGAAACCGATGCGGCCCGCATGACCCTGTCCCGCGAACCCCTGTTCCCGCCGATCGAGCCCTACCGCATGGACCGCCTGGCGGTCGGCGACGGCCACCAGATCTATTTCGAGGAATGCGGACGGCGCGACGGCGTGCCGGTGGTGTTCCTGCATGGCGGCCCGGGAGCCGGCGCCTCGCCGATGCACCGCCGCTTCTTCGATCCGCAGCACTACCGCATCGTCGTCTTCGACCAGCGGGGTGCCGGACGCTCCACCCCATTCGCCGGCATCCGGGCCAACGACCCCGAGGCGCTGGTCCGCGACATGGAGGCCCTGCGCCGCCATCTCGGCATCGACCGCTGGCATGTCTTCGGCGGCTCCTGGGGCTCGACCCTGGCCATGCTCTACGCCGAGAGCCACCCGGAGCGCTGCCTGTCGCTGGTCCTGCGCGGCATCTTCCTGATGAGCCGGGCGGAGGTCGACTGGTTCCTCGGCGGCATGGGCCGCTTCTTCCCCGAGGCGCATGAGCGCTTCGTGCGGCCGATACCGGCGGCGGAGCGCGGCGATCTGCTCGGCGCCTATCACCGCCGGCTGACCGATCCCGACCCGGCGGTGCACGTACCGGCGGCCGCCGCCTGGGCCAGCTACGAGGCGGCCTGCTCCACGCTGCTGCCCAATCCGCGCGCCGTCGCCTCCAACGCCGAGGCGCACCAGTCGCTGGCGCTGAGCCGAATCGAGGCGCACTTTTTCGCCAATCATCTGTTCGAGCCGGAGAACCGGCTGCTGCGCGACCTCGACCGGCTGCGCGGCATCCCGGCGGTCATCGTGCAGGGCCGCTACGACGTGGTCTGTCCGCCGAGGACCGCGATCATGCTGGGCGAGGCCTGGCCGCAGGCCCAGCTGACCATCGTGCCGGATGCCGGCCATTCGGCGATGGAGCCCGGCATCCGCGCCGCGCTGGTGGAGGCCACGCAGCGCTTCCGCCGCATCGCCGCCACCGTCTGAGTTCCGCGGAGCGCTGGCTGGACGGACCCGCGCCATGCCGCCGGTTCGCCCCGAAAACCGGCCGATTTCGGCCCCATCCCTTGGTTTCCGGGCCGCAAATGCGCCATATTGGGCCGTGACTGTCGCGAATTGTGGCGGGACGCCCGCATGACCACATAAGCCCGGTGAGCGCAGCCGAAAAGGAATGGAACCATGAGTCAGGCCATTGCCCTGGTCGACGATGACCGCAACATCCTGACCTCGGTGTCGATGTCGCTGGAGGCGGAGGGGTTCGAGGTGCGGACCTACGCCGATGGCGACGAGGCGTGGCGGGGCATCAGCCAGCGCCCGGTCGATCTCGCCGTGCTGGACATCAAGATGCCGCGCATGGACGGCATGGAGCTGCTGCAGCGGTTGCGCCAGGTCTCCAACATGCCGGTGATCTTCCTGACCTCGAAGGACGACGAGGTGGACGAGCTTCTGGGCCTGCGCATGGGCGCGGACGACTACATCAAGAAGCCGTTCTCCCAGCGCCTGCTGATCGAGCGCATCCGCGCCCTGCTGCGGCGCGAGCAGCTGGCCCAGTCGGACGAGGTGGGCGAGCCCGAGGACGTGATCGCGCGCGGCGAGCTGACGCTCGATTCCAGCCGCCACGCCTGTTCCTGGAAGAACCAGAAGATCGAGCTGACGGTGACCGAGTTCCTGCTGGTGAAGGCGCTGGCGACCCGGCCCGGCCATGTGAAGAGCCGCGACCAGCTGATGGATGCCGCCTATGGCGAGCACATCTATGTCGACGACCGGACGATCGACAGCCACATCAAGCGCATCCGCAAGAAGTTCAAGGTCGTCGACACGGATTTCCAGCAGATCGAGACCCTTTACGGTGTAGGCTATCGCTACAAGGAGGCGTGACGGCCCCCGCCGCGATCCGCGCCCCGCGCCGGGGCTGAGCGGATCGACGCCGGCATCGGGCCGTCGGCCCCGAGCGGTACGCCGGTAGTGGCATGACGGATACGGACCTCAGAGTCGTCGCGGAGGAATTGCGGCCCGGGCGTGCCCGGCGCGCCGGGCGGCGCGCGTCCGGCCGGGCCGAGCGCCAATCCCAGGGACAATCCCAGGGACAGTCCCTGGGCCGAGAGGAGTTGCGCGCCGATGGCCGGGCCGAGGCGCCCGACTGGGCCCCGCCGCGCCGCCGCCGCCGCTTCTCCAAGCTCACCCTGCGCGTTCTGGCGATCAACATGTTCGCGCTCGCCATCCTGGTCGGCGGCATGCTCTATCTCGGCCGCTACGAGGAGCGGCTGATCCAGTCCGAGCTCGACAGCCTGCGCACCGAGGCGGCGATCTTCGCCGGTGCCCTGGCCGAGGGGGCGATCGACCAGAACCCCAACGCCATCCGCCAGCTGCTGATCCCCGACCGCGCCCTGCCCATGGTGCGGCGCCTGAACGAGACCACGGAGTCGCGCACCCGCCTGTTCGACGAGAACGGCGACCTGCTGGCCGACAGCCGGACGCTGGGCGGACCGGGCGGCCTGATCGAGATCGAGCTGCTGCCGCCGCCGCAGCAGCAGGGCTGGCTGCGCCGCGCCTTCGACACGGTCTACGACTGGGTGACCGGGCTGATGCCGCAGCGCAAGCGCTGGCCGACCTACGAGGAGCGGCCGGACCAGTCGGCCTACGACTACCCGGCCGTCGCCCAGGCCTATCGCGGCGAGGTGGCGCGGCAGATCTGGACCGCGCCCGACGGCAACGGGCTGCTGCTCGGCGTGGCGGTGCCGGTGCAGCACCTGCGCGAGGTGGTGGGCGCGGTCTTCGTCACCCGCCAGACCTCGTCCATAGAGGCCGCCATGCAGGCGGTGCGGGAGGAGATCCTCTTCGTCTTCGCCGTGGCGCTCGGCGTCACGGTGCTGCTGTCGCTCTACCTCGCCGGCACCATCACCCGGCCGATCCGGCGGCTGGCCGGGGCGGCGGAGGCGGTGCGCTCCGGCCGCGGCCGCGAGGTCGAGATCCCCGACTTCACCCGGCGGCGCGACGAGATCGGCGACCTCTCCGGCTCGCTGCGCGCCATGACCGACGCGCTATGGGCGCGCATGGACGCCATCGAGCGCTTCGCCGCTGATGTCAGCCACGAGATCAAGAACCCGCTGACCTCGCTGCGCAGCGCGGTGGAGACCACGGCGCGCATCAAGGACCCGGAGCAGCAGCGCCGGCTGATGGCCATCATCCTGGAGGACGTCACCCGCCTCGACCGGCTGATCACCGACATCTCCGACGCCTCGCGCCTCGACGCCGAGCTGAGCCGGGCGGAGAGCGAGCAGGTCGACATGCGCCGGCTGGTGGAGACCCTGGGCGAGCTCTACCGGCCGCAGATGGAGGAGAAGGGCCTCGCCATCTCCGTGCGGGTGGAGGGTGACGGCGCGCTCGACGTGCTGGGCCTGGAGACCCGGCTGTTCCAGGTCTTCCGCAACCTGATCGGCAACGCCATCACCTTCTCGCCCGACGGCGGCACGGTGACGCTGGTCGCCCGGCGCGCCACCATCAAGGGCCGGCGCCTGGTCGAGGTGCTGATCCGCGACGAGGGACCGGGCATTCCGCCGGCCAAGCTGAAGGCGATCTTCGACCGCTTCTACACCGAGCGCCCGGCGGCGGAGAAGTTCGGCACCCATTCCGGCCTCGGCCTGTCGATCTCCAAGCAGATCATCGACGCCCATGGCGGCAGCATCGAGGCCCGCAACCGCGCCGACCGCTCCGGCGCCGAGTTCATCGTCCGCATCCCGGCATTGTGAGGCGGCGAGAGAGGGCAGGGCGCCGCCCTGCCCCGCCCGTCGTCCGAAAGCCGGGAAGGCGACCGTCTACTCCCCGCAGGTCCAGTTCGCGGCGTCCAGCGGGTCGCCGCTGCCGCTATAGACCGCCTGTTGCGGATAGGGGCAGAGAAGCTGGGAGTCGTCGCCGGACCCACTCTCCGCGACCATCCGCTCGGGGGCCTGGCCGCCTTCCACCCAGTCGATCAGCGCCGACATGGCGTCGATGCGGTCGGGGCCGACGCCGCCGCGGCAGTGGAACATGCCGGGCACGGTGAAGAAGCGGTAGGTATCGGCGGCCGTCTCCCCCATCGTCGCCATCACGTCCTCGTAGTAGCCGATGCCCATCAGCGGGTTGAGCGCCGTGTCGGCCCAGCCGAAATAGGTGACCATGCGGCCGCCGGCGGCGTGGAAGGCGGAGAGGTCGGGATTGGTGGTGTCGAGGAGCTGGCGGATCGTGGTGATGCGCGCCGGGTCGGCGTCGAAGTCGAACTGGCGCCAGTCGATCTCGGGATCGTCGGGGATGAACGCCATGTTCTCCATGAAGGACTGGCCGTAGAGCGCCTGCCGGCTCGGCCCGTCGGAGACGAGCCAGAAATCCCAGCCGCTGTTGCCCCCGGCATCCGCCGCCTCGGCGCTGACCGGCTGGCCGGGGAAGTAGATCTCGCCCTGGCTCATGGTGCCGCCATAGATGCGCGACACGGCGTCAACCTGGGCCTGGCTGAGGCAGGAATCGGTCACGGCGCCGTCGCATACGGGAAGGTCGGCGGCCGGATGGAATTCGCACTGGCGCGGGTCGCGGATCAGGCCGTCCTCCGCACCGTCGAGCGCGTCGCACTGGCCGTACACCAGCTCCGCCATGGTGGCGAGCTGGCCGTCGCTGAGCGGCTCGGCGCTCTCGATCGCCAGGGTGTTCCAGACGAACTCGATCATGATGTCGGTGAAGTTGAGCACCGGGGCGCCGGCGACGATGCCGTCGAAGACCTCCGGAAAGCGCTGGGCGAAGACCAGACCCTGGCGACCCCCAGTCGAGCAGCCGTCCCAGTAGGAGTAGCTGTCGGCCTGGCCGTAATACTCCGCCACCAGGTCCTGGGCGGTGATCGCGGTCAGGTAGATCGAGCGGTAGGTGTAGTCGACCTCCGCTGCCAGGTCCCGGTAGGCGAAGGTGCCGAGGGGGAAGACGCTGGCGTCATGGCCGGTATCCGTGTAGGCGGCGGCGAAACCGGCCGCCACGGCCGCGTCGCGGGCGCCGCCGCGGCTGCCGTCGCCCGGCTGGGTTCCGGCATACCCGCCATTGCCGTGCATGTAGAAGCGGCCGTTCCACGCCGTCGGCAGGTTCACCTGGAAACGGATCTCCGGCCGGATCAGCCCGTCGAGACGGCAGTGCTCCGGCACCGTGTCACTGGCGGGGACGAGCTCGGCGGAGAAGATCGTGAAGTCGTAGGTGGTGCGGTAGGCGAAGTCGGCGCAGGCCATGGACGGCGCCGCGGCGACGGCCGACAGGTCGACCGTGGCGGGGCTGCCGGTGAAGCTGTAGCCGTTCTGGGCCAGGGCCGGCGCGGCGGCGGTGCAACCGAGAAGAGTGGTGCAGAATAATGCATATCTGGCGTTGCTTCTCATGGCGGGCTCCCCTGGGCTGTCGAGATTTTCGCGTTTTTGTTACATTCGCACGGGCGAATTGCGCAATTATGCTGCGCGTCGACCGTATCAGTCAATGGCGGCATGTGAAATAACGCATCAATCGGCCGGCGCCGGCGGGCGGAGAAGACGGGCGGGGGATCCCGGGTCTGCGGCGCGGCACTGCGCGCCGCACCGCGCACGGGATGACGGGGTGTTTCCTGACGTGCCCAACCGAACCGAACCCAACCCAACCCAACCCGACCCAACCCGGCCGAACCCGGCCGCGTCATCCCGGCCGGAGCGAAGCGGAGAGCCGGGATCTCCGGGTCGTCCTCGCCATGCGGCGACCCTGCTTGCGCGTCGCGGCAGAAGGACTATCATCCTAGCCATCGAGTCCTCTCGATGCGGTCCGATGTTAAGGCCGATGTTAAGGAATGTTCACTTTTGCTAAGGTTTTTTGCCCTTGGCCGGATGAGCGTCGACACGCCATAGTTTCGCCAGTCCGCGGCGATAGCGGTTGAGTGCCCGGAGGTGGTGCGCAACCGTCGCCTTCGAGCCGAAGTCGGGAACCGGAAATCCATCTGCGTATCCAAGGGGAGTTCTTTCGCATGACGCGTGATCTGTCGCGCCGCCTCGTCGCCGCCACCGCCATCATCGGCCTCACCGCCGGCTCCGGCGGTCTCGCCGTCACCGCGGCGCAGGCCCAGGACGCCCCGGAGGCGCCGGAAATCGCCGACATGGACGCGCCCTTCTTCGTCACCTGGATGTCGGCCAATGTGCGCGCCGAGCCGGACAGCACCTCGGCCGTGATCGAGGCGCTGGCGTTCGGCGACGTGGTCACCGTGACCGGCGAGGTGGTCGACACCGAGTGGCTGCGCGTCGAACTGGCCGGCGGTGGCGTGGGCTATGTCTGGGCCGAGGTGCTGTCGCCGGCGCGCCTGCTGCTGCCCGGCGGCGAGGGCCAACCGCCCGCCCCGGGTCCCGGACCCGGCCCGACGCCGCCCGCGCCCGACACGCTGGGTCCCTCGGCCGACAACAGCTTCGACACCGCCAACCCGGTCTCCCCGCCGGGGTCGACGCCGCAGGATTTCTACGGCTTCCTCGGGCCGAGCGACGAGGTCGACTACTACCGCTTCACGGTCGAGGAGTGGACCGACCTGGTCGTCACCATGGACCAGTTGACCAGCGACGCCGATATCGCCCTGCTCGACCAGGACGGCAACTACCTCGCCGATTCCATCGCCGGCGGTTCCTCGCCCGAGCTGATCGAGTTCTCGGTGGCGCCCGGCACCTATTATGTCGAGGCCTACATCTATTCCGGCGAGACCGAGTACCACCTCACCATCGCCGGCGAGGCGGGCGAGGCGCCGCCCGACGACATGATCGGCGACACGCCGGAGACGGCGGAGCCGCTGGGCACGATCGGCGCCGGCTCGGGCACGCTGACCGGCAGCGACTGGGTCGGCTTCGGCGATGCCTCGGACTACTGGCGCCTGGACGTCGAGGCGCCGACCAGCGTGACCCTGACCATGACCGGCCTCAGCTCGGACATCGACATCGTGCTGGAGGACGATTTCGGCTCGGTGCTGGGATCCTCCGCCGCCGGCGGCAGCGCCGACGAGTTCATCGAGACCCAGCTGCAGCCCGGCACCTACTACATCCACGTCTATCCCTTCACCGGCGGCTCGGAATACACGCTGACGCTGGACTACCAGACCGGTGCCGAGGCGCCGGAGGACGGTGCCGGCAACAGCCAGGGCACGGCCCGCGATCTCGGCGCCGTCGGGCCGGAACCGATCGAGGTCGAGGACTGGGTCGGGCCGGCCGACACCAACGACTACTACGTCATCGAGGTGCCGGAGACGGGCGCGGTGCGCATCACGCTGGCACCGTTCGAGTCCGATGCCGACGTGGAGCTGCTGGACGGCGACGGCAACTACATCGCCGCCTCGATCCGGCCCGGCACCGAGTCCGAGCTGATCGAGGAGACGCTGGAGGCCGGCACCTACTACATCCGGGCCTACATCTACTCCGGCGAGACCGGCTACACGCTGGGCGTCGTCCAGCCCTGATCGGTCCCGGCCTGATCGGTCCCGGCCTGGCCCAGGGGGCGGCCATTGGCTGAGCGCGGCGCGGCAAGCGCGGCCGGGCAGACGGGCACGCTGCTGCATGCCGCCTGCGTGGCGGTCGCCGGCCGCGGCGTGCTGATCCTCGGACCGTCGGGCAGCGGCAAGTCTGACCTCGTCCTGCGCCTGGTCGACGAGGGGGCCTGGCTGGTCGGCGACGACCAGCTTCTGGTCATCGACACGCCGGACGGTGTCCTCGCCCGGCCCGCGCCCGCCCTGGCCGGCCTACTGGAGGTACGCGGTATCGGCGTGATGCCGATCCGCCGGCTGCGCGACCAGGTCCTGCTCGACCTCGCGGTCGAGCTCGGCGTGCCGGCGGAGCGGGTGCCGGAGCCCCGGCGCTATCATGTGGCCGGCCGGGCGCTGCCGCTGTTCGCCGTCGATCCGGCGGCACCGTCGGCCACCGCGCGGGTCCGCCTGCTGGCCGGCGGCGCCCGACCGCGCGAGACGCTTGCCAGAAGGGCCACGGAGTGATCCCCTGCAGGCCCCGCCACACCCCGTCGACCGGCAACCCCTCCGCGCACCGATGACCGCCGACCAGCCCGCGAGCCCCCAGGGGGCGGAAGAGAGCGCCAGCCCGATCGTCGTGGTGACCGGCATGTCTGGCGCCGGGCTTTCGACGACGCTGAAGATCCTCGAGGATCTCGGCTACGAGGCGGTCGACAACCTGCCGCTCGGCCTGGTGCCGGAGCTGATCCGCCAGCGCCAGGGCGAGCGCCGGCCGCTGGCGCTGACCGTCGACATCCGCACCCGCGACTTCTCGCCCGACGGCCTCGCCCGGGTGTTCGCCGCCGCCGGCGCGGAGCGGCCCGGCGGGCTGCGCATGATCTTCCTGGAGGCCGATCTCGACGTGCTGCAGCGGCGCTATACCGAGACCCGGCGGCGCCACCACCTGGCGATGGACCGGCCGGTGGTCGACGGCCTGCGCCTGGAGCAGCGCCTGGTCGAGCCGCTGCGCCCGATCGCCAGCCTGGTCATCGACACCTCCCAGCTGAGCCAGCACGAGCTGAAGCGCCGGATCAGCGAAGAGTTCGCGGTCGAGGCGAGCGGCCTGTTCGTCTCCGTCATGTCGTTCTCCTTCAAGCGCGGCCTGCCGCGAGAGGCCGATTTGGTGTTCGACGTGCGCTTCCTCGACAACCCGCACTGGGTGGACGACCTCAGGCCGCTGACCGGCAATGACGAGGCGGTCCGGGCGCATATCCGCGCCGACGCTGACTTCCAGCCCTTCCTCGACAATCTGCAGCGCCTGCTCACCCCGCTCTTGCCTCGCTATGTGCGGGAGGGCAAAAGCTATCTGACCATCGCCGCCGGCTGCACGGGCGGCCGGCACCGCTCGGTCTTCACCGCGGCCGCGCTGGCCGACTGGCTGGCCGGGGCCGGCTACCGGGTCGGGCTGACGCATCGCGACCTGCCGCCGGAGGACGCCGTGGCGCCCCCGCCGGCCGGAGGGAGAGGAAACCCATGATCGGTATGGTGCTCGTCACCCATGGCCGCCTGGCGGAGGAGTTCGTGGCCGCCCTGGAGCACGTGGTGGGCAAGCAGGAGCAGATCGCCGCCGTGTGCATCGGCCCCGACGACGACATGGAACAGCGCCGCATCGAGATCCTCGAGCGCATCGAGGCGGTGGACAGCGGCGACGGCGTCGTCGTCCTGACCGACATGTTCGGCGGCACGCCCTCCAACCTGGCCATCTCGATCATGGACAAGGCGAAGGTCGAGGTGATCGCCGGCATCAACCTGCCGATGCTCATCAAGCTCGCCTCGGTGCGCGTCGACAAGCCGCTGGCGGCGGCCGTGGAGGGGGCGCGGGAGGCCGGGCAGAAATACATCAACGTCGCCTCGGCCCTGCTGGCGCAAGAGCGCTGACCCGGATGACCGGCGAGAAGGCGGCGGCGGACCGCATCGTCCGCGAGCTGAGCATCCGCAACCGGCGCGGCCTGCACGCCCGCGCCGCGGCCAAGTTCGTGAAGCTGGCGGGCGCCTTCGACGCGGCGATCGAGGTGACCCGCAACGACATGGTCGTCAATGGTCAATCGATCATGGGACTGATGATGCTCGCCGCCAGCCCGGGATGTACCATCACGGTTGCAGCCACGGGGCCGGATGCCGATATGGCAATCGAGGCCCTGGCGACGCTGGTGGAGAACCGCTTTGACGAGGAGTGAGGATCGGGAGCGCGCCACGGGCGGGCAGGCCGCCTATCCTGGCGGCGACGCCCCGGCGGAGAAGGTGCTGGAGGGTCTGGCGGTCTCCGGCGGCATCGCGGTGGGACCGGCCTATATCGTCGAGAACGGCGGCACGCCGGTTCCAGAATACGTCATCCTCAGAAGCGAGGTGGAGGCCGAGGTCAGGCGGCTGAACGAGGCCTCGACCCTCTCGGTCCGCCAGATCGACAAGCTCAAGGCCAAGGCGCGCCGCCTGCCCGTCGAATCGGCGGAGGAGCTGACCGCGCTGCTCGACGCCCACCGCGCCATCCTGTCGGGCTCCCGTCTGTTGCGGGGCGCGGAGGCGCGCATCCGCGACCGCCTGTCCAACGCGGCCTGGGCGGTCAGTGCCGAGATGCGCGCCGTGCTGGCCCATTTCGACGGCATGCAGGACCGCTATCTGGCCAGCCGGGTGCGCGACATCGAGGAGGTCGGCAACCGGCTGATCCGCAACCTGCAGGCCGAAAAGTACCGCGCCTTTTCCGACCTGGAGCCGGGCAGCGTGATCCTGGCCGAGGACATCACCCCGGCCGACACGGCGCTGATGGATCCGGTCCGGGTCGCCGGTTTCGCGGCGGCCAGCGGCGGCGCCCAGGGGCACACCGCGATCATGGCGCGCTCGCTGGGTCTGCCGGCGGTGCTCGGCGTCGGCGACCTGCTGGCCCATGTCTCCCCCGGCGACACGGTGGTGGTGGACGGCGAGAAGGGGCTGCTGATCGTCAACCCGAAGCCGGCGACGCTGGCGGGATACGAGGCGCGGCGCCGCGCCCTCGACGTCGACGCCCAGCGCCTCAAGCTGCTGACCGGCCTGCCCTCGGTCACGCTGTGCGGCACGCCGGTCGCTCTCAATGTCAATGTCGAGCTGCCGCGCGACATGGCCCGGGCCATCGAGTCGGGGGCCGACGGGGTCGGCCTGTTCCGCACCGAGTTCCTGTTCATGAACCGGGACGACCTGCCCGAGGAGGAGGAACAGTACGAGGCCCTGCGGCGCGTCGTCGAGGCGATGCAGGGCCGGCCGGTGACCATCCGCACGCTCGATGTCGGCGGCGAGAAACTGGCGCCGTCGCTGGGCCGCCATTTCGCCGAGGTCGACAATCCGGCGCTGGGCCTGCGCGCCATCCGCCTGTCGCTGCGCCGCAAGGAGCTGCTGGCCACCCAGCTCGCCGCCATCCTGCGCGCCGGCACGCACGGGCCGGTGCGCGTGCTGCTGCCCATGGTCACCGCGCCGGCGGAGGTGCGCACCGTGCGCAAGGCCATGGCCGTGGTCGCCCGGCGGCTGGAACGCGCCGGCGTGGCCGTGCCCGACCCGCTGCCGCCGATCGGGGCGATGATCGAGGTGCCGGCCGCCGCCATCGCCGCCGCGCCGCTGGCCGCCTGCGCCGACTTCTTCGCCATCGGCACCAACGATCTCACCATGTACACGCTGGCCGCCGACCGCGCCGACGACCAGGTGGCGTCCTACTACGATCCCATGCACCCGGCGGTGCTGCGCCTGCTGGCCATGGCCGTCGACGCGGCGGCGGGGGAGGGCATCCCGGTCAGCATCTGCGGCGAGATCGCCGGCGACCCGGCGCTGACGCCGCTGCTTCTGGGCCTGGGCCTGCGCGACCTCTCCATGGCGCCCTCCAGCCTGCTCTCGGTCAGGCGCGTGGTGCGCGACACCCGCATCACCCAGGCCCGCGCCTTCGCCCAGGTCGTGCTGGCGCAGAGCGAAAGCGCCCAGGTACACGCCCTGATCGCCGCCGGACCGGCGGAGGTGGCGAGCGCGGCGTGAGCCGGCGGCCGGCGCCTGACATGGCGCCTGGCATCGGCCCGTCACCGATCGCATCGATGAGGAGGGGGCGGCTTCGCCTTTGCATTTGCGTGGGGCGTGCGCCGGCGCTATGGTCCCGACCGTCCGGCCGGGATCGTGCCTGCATGATCACCCCGCCGGCACGCTGCGGACCCGTAGCTCAGCTGGATAGAGCGCTGCCCTCCGAAGGCAGAGGTCGTGAGTTCGAATCTCGCCGGGTCCGCCATTGCACCCCGTTCCCTCGGCATTGCTTCCCCGGCCGGCAAGGTCAGGCGAGGCGCCGGCTGTCCCACCATTTCAGGACGCGCAGCGCGCGCAGCGTGATCCAGGCTGAGGGCTGGCCTGCGCCGGCGTCCATATGGAACCACACGCGGCCGGGCAGTCGCTGGTCGAGCGCCCAGGTGCCGTCTGGCCGGCGCTAGGCGCGCACAAGGTCGATCGCCTCGGCCAGGCGTGAATCGGCGGGTGTGCCGTCATGCAGCGCGGCGGCGCGGAAATGATCGAGGGCCCGCAGCACGTCGTAGCGCCAGCGGCTGGGGTGGTGGAATTCGAGGAACCGCTCGTCGGCTGGTTCGCCGGTGCTGAGGCGGCGAAAGAGGTAGCGACGCAGCAGGTAGTTCTCGCCTGTCCGGCGTGCTTCGCGCGAGGCCGGCGTGCCGCCTGTCGCCTTCTCGTGCTCCAGCAGACCCTCCAGCACGTTGATGGTGCTGGCGAAGGAGGAGCAACGTGAACCGTTGGCGCGCTCGCAGTTCCAGCCGCCATCGCCCTGTCGGTCGGCGAGAAGCCGCGCGGCGATGGCCGTGACATCGGCGCCGAAATAGGCGCCGTCGGCCAGGGTGCGGCCGTTGATGCATTCCTCCGTCTCACCCTCCCAGAAGGGCTGGCCACCTTCCTCCCAGCGGGCGTTGGCGCCGACAAGTCGCACCGTGTCGCGGGCCACGGGGGCATCCGGATCGAGGCCGAACTCCCGCAATTGTGTGAGCGCGAAGCAGGTCGCAGTCCAGGGCTGCCCCTCCGACTGCCAGTCCGCGCGGGTGAAGCCATGCGGCACGAAGGCGCCGCCAGCCCACTGGCCGTCGGCGTCCTGGCAGGCCAGCAGCCTGGCACCCCAGCCTTGGTGGGCGACACGGGCGCGCTCCGCCCGCCATTCCCGCTCCGGCGCGTCGAGCACGTCGCGCATGGCCTGCCATCCGATCGCCGGATCGGTGTCGAGAAGCCAGCCGATAACCGGATCCGGATGCGTCATGGGCGGCGGGTCCGGGCGACTTCCGGGCGAGCCTGACTCCCCATCACCCCGGCCGCTTGAACGCCGCCCTAGCCGCCTCCGCCTCGGCACGGATGCAGCAGCCCTCGACATGGTCGTTGACCAGGCCCATGGCCTGCATGAAGGCGTAGACGGTGGTCGGGCCGACGAATCGCCAGCCGCGCTTCTTCAGGTCCTTCGACATGGCGGTCGAGGCGACGGAGGTGGAGACGCTCTGCGGCGCGGGCAGGTCCTGGGGCGCGGGCTCGAAGCGCCAGACATAGGCGGCGAGCGAGCCCTCCCGCGCGACGAGGTCGCTGAGAGCGCGGGCATTGTTGATCACCGCCTCGATCTTGCCGCGGTGGCGGATGATGCCGGAATCGGCGAGCAGGCGGTCGACATCGCGCTCGCCGAAGCGGGCCACCGCCTCGTGGTCGAAACCGTGGAAGGCGGCGCGGAAGTTCTCCCGCTTGTTGAGGATGGTGCGCCAGGAGAGGCCCGACTGGAAGCCCTCCAGGCAGAGCTTCTCGAAGAGCCGGCGGTCGTCGGCGACGGGAAAGCCCCACTCGGCGTCGTGATAGGGCACGAATTCCGGCGCGCCGCCGGCCCAGCGGCAGCGTGGCCGCCCGTCCGGCCCCTCGAAAATGGTCATGGACCGCTCCGTCCCCCGGCTCGTTCGACTCGATGACGGAAGCGACTGTCCCTGTTTTCGCTCTTCAGGGATAGCGACAATTCGTCGGCAGGGGGTGAGCGGTCAGCCTGCCAGTCCGACCAGGAGGCCGGCGCCCAGCCAGGCGAAGGAGAGCAGGGCGAGCCCGAGCAGCACCCGCTCGCTCGTCGCCTCCGGCAGCCCGGTGGCGAGGCCCGACCGGTGCCAGGTCCACGCCAGGAAACCCACCGTGACGCCGATGAACAACAGGTTCAGTAAGAAGGTGTAGTCGATCCGGAAGAACTGCCGCTCGGTCACCTGCGTGGTGCCGGCGGCGTCCGGCAGCAGACCGGCAAGGGCGAAGGCGTAGTGCAGGACGACCGCCGTCACGACCAGCACGGCGAGGAAGATCGCGGCGATGTAGAGGGCCATGCGCCAGCCGTAGTAGCGCGCCTGGATGCGCAGCACCGGCAGGACGACGAGATCGGAGAAGATGAAGGCCATCACGCCGGCGAAGCTGACGCCGTGGGTGTAGAGCACGGCGGCAAGGGGGATGTTGCCCATCGAGCCGATGAAGGTGAAGAAGGCGGCGACCGGTCCGATCACGGCCTGGGCCAGGACTTCCAGAAAGCCGGGAGCGTCCTGGCCTCCCGAGCCCACGAACAGGGCCTGGAAGAATTCACGGGGCACGAAGGCGGCGATGATGCCGGCGGCGGTGAAGCCGACCGCCACCTCCTTCCACACCATGGCCCATTCCATCAGATAGCGGCGGGCGACCATCGCCCAGCCCTGGCGGCTCCGGATCAGGCGCTTCCAGTCGCCGGCCTCCGCCTCGTCATCGCCCTCCGCCCGGCGCGCCTTCTCCCGTGCGGCCTCGACCAGCCGTTTCGGCCGGGTCAGCCGGACCAGCAGCCAGGTGAACAGGATCAGAAGGATGCCGCCGGCATACTCCCCAACCACGAACTGCCAGCCCAGGAAGACGGCGATCACGATGCCAAGCTCGATGACGAGATTGGTGGAGGCAAGCAGGAAGGCCAGCGACGGGACGAGGCCCGCCCCCTTGGCGAACAGCGCCCTGGTGGTGGAGAGGGCGGCGAAGGAGCAGGAACTGGACAGGAAGCCGAACGCGCCGCCCAGCAGCACGCTGCGCGGTCCCGTCCGGCCCATGGTGCGGCGCATGCGCTCGCGGGTCACGAAGACCTGGATCATCGCGGAGACCAGATAGCCGAGGCCGAAGGCCCAGAAGGCCATCCAGAACAGCCCGGCCGTGGTCGTCGCCGCCTCGTGCCAGGCCGCCAGGAAGTCGCCGTCCATGTCGCTGCCCTTCAACGATTGAGCTTGGGAAGGCCAACGGTCGGACGTCAGGCGAGGTTCCCGAGTGGCACCTCGCGCAGCGGGTCGCCGCCGTCGATGAACAGCCGGCCGCCCGGCCGCAGGGCGGCGGCAATGCGGGGCAGGGCGCGACGTCCCGCCGCCGCGTGCCGGCCGTCGAGCGCGCCGACCCTGACGGCCAGCGCCAGGTCAAAGGGCGCCTCCCCGGGCAGCAGCACGAAATCCTCCACGGCGACCTGCCGGAACGAGAGGATGCCGCGGCCGGTCAGGGCGGCGGACCCGGCGCGGGCCTGGGCGATCGCCTTCGCAGAGCGGTCGATGGCCAGTACGTGGCCGGGATCGATCCGCCGGGCGATCTCCCGGGCCGCGGCCCCGGGACCGCAGCCGATCTCCAGCACCCGCAGGCCGGGTCGCAGCGGCAGGGCGTCGACGATCGCGGCGAGACGTGGCGACAGGTCGTTCATGTCGAGGCCGTCCTCGTGGAGGATTGTCGTCAGGCCGGCCCGCGTGCCGGTACCCGGTGTCGCGCAGAAGGCCGCGGGTGGTGGGATGACAACCTAGCCCCAGGATGCGCCCCGATCCTAGGGGTGCGGGAGCGCCGGGTGCTTGCCCGGCCGCGAGGCCGCCCTATCCTCTTGGCTCTCCAGGACGCGACCCAGGGCTCCGATGTCGACCGTTTCGCTGCGGCGCTACTACCGTCTGCTCTCCACCGTGGCGCTGACGGGCCCGCGCCGGCGGACCGGCATGATGCACCGTGCGCTGTGGCGCGACGGCGTCGCCGACCAGCACGCGGCCCTGATGCAGGTCAGCGGTCTGATCGCCGAGGCGCTGGGCGACGCCCCGGTGCCGGTTCGGCCTGCCGACGGCCCGGTGCTCGACCTCGGCTGCGGTATCGGCGGCACGGCGATCTGGCTGGCCGCGACCCATGGCTACCGTGTCGTCGGCATCACCCTGTCGCCGGTCCAGGCGGCGGCGGCGAGGCGCCGCGCGGCCGCCGCCACCCCCGGCGCCCGCTTCCTGGTCGGCGACTTCCACTGGCTTCCCTTCGCCGACGCGCGGACCTTCGCCGCGGCCTATGCCATCGAATCCTTCGCCCACAGCCCCGACCCCGCGCGATTCTTCGCCGAGGCGGCCCGGGTGGTCCGTCCGGACGGGATGCTGGTCATCTGCGACGACGTGCTGGCCGATGCCAACGTCCTGGTGGAGGGGGCGCGGCGTACGCGCTGGGTCGAGCGTTTCCGCGAGGGCTGGCGCCTCGGCAGCCTGCTCACCCCCGGGCAGATCGCCGCCCACGCCGCGGCGGCGGGATGGGCGCCGGTGGTCGACCGGGATCTGTCGAAACATGTGCCGCCGGTCCGTCATCGGCTCGCCGTGACGGTCGGCGCGCATCTGCCGGGTGGCGGCGAGCTGGGCCGTGCCTTGCGCGGCTCCATGGCCTGTGCCGTGGCGCATGCGGAAGGCTGGCTGGGCTACCGGCTGTTCGCCTGGCGCCGCAGCGGCGCGGCCCCTGCGGCCGATCAGGTCTCCAGCGCCTCGATCTCGGCGTAGAAGGCGGCGGCCGCCGCGTCCACCGGGCGCCCGGCGTCGTCGGCCGGGCCAGCATCGGATTCGCCGTCCGCCGGCGTCTCGCCCAGTGCCGGGCGGAGATGCCGCTCGAAGGCCGCCTTCACGGCATAGAGCGGGACCATGCCGGTTTCCGGCCGCGCGGCGGCGCGGACGCTCTCCAACTCCGCCTCCAGCGCGGCGATGCGGGACTGGGCGGCCTCCAGCTCCCGCTTCAGGGCGGCATCGCCGCCGCCGGGTTTGGGCTTGCGCCGGGTCGCCGGGGCGGGTTTCGCGCCGCCGGCGCCCAGCCGCCGAGCCAAGCCGTTGACGTAGTTCTCGTCCGCCGCGTCGAGCTTTCCGGACTGGGCGCTCTTGAGGATCTCGGTCAGCTCCTCGCGCGTGTCCTCGGACAGCTGGCGGTCGAGCAAGGCGTTTATGGTGGTGATCGTGTCCTGCATGGGCGGGATCGTAGCGACGGCGCGGTCCGTGGCAAAGGACAATCGGCAGCCTCGCGTACACGGATCGCGTATCGGTGCCGGCCTCGGCGAACTTTGCCGGGCAGCGCCGCCGCCGCGGCGCCCGTCCGACATGGCGCCCGTCCGACATTGCGGCCGTCAGGTGATGCGGGTGCCGGGTACGACGGAACACGTCTCCGGTTGCAGCCCGCGATCGCCGGGGACCACCGAACAGGTTTCCGGCCTCAGGCCGTTGTCGCCCGGGACCACCGAGCAGGTCTCCGGCCCAAGCCCGGAATCCGCCGCGCGGATGGCCGAGCAGGTTTCCGGCGCGAGACCGGTGTGGCCGGGGACCACCGAGCAGGTCTCCGGCACCAGGCCCGGCTCCATCGTCACCGTCTCGCGATAAGGCAGGTCGACATCCATGCGGCGCCGGAACTCGTCACGGGCCAGGTCCCAAGCGGCCCAGAAGCGCGGCGAGCCGTGCACGTCCGGATCGTGATGCAGCACGTGGCCGAAGATGCGCCGGCAGTCCACCGGATAGGTCCGCGTGTCGAGGATGTGATAGTGCCAGGCGATGTCGGCATCGCGCGGCGGGGCGATTTCCCGCTCCGGATGGTCGACGCACATCTCCAGGAAGGTGCGGTACAGGGCGATCGCCCGGTCGGCGCGCCAGTCCTCGAACGCGGCGGAGATGATGAGGCGGCGGCGGATGGCGGCGAAGTCGACCTGGGCGATCGCGGCCTTGCCACGTATCTCCCCGGTGGCCTGGGAATGCTCCGTCAGCGTCACGGTCATGCTGAAATATCCCTCTCTGACAACAGGTTGGTGGAAACCTCACAGGGATGGACGCTGGCCCAGACCGCCGTCAGCCAATGCCGCCGTCAGCCGAGGGCGGCCAGGCCGAATACCAGGCGAATGACGTCGGTCTGCCGGCGTGCGTTCATCTTCCAGAATACGTTTTTCAGTTGATTGCGTACAGTTGAAATACTCGAATTACGGACCTTCGCGATCTCGCCGACCGTGGCGCCGGATGCCAGGTTCAGCGCGATCTCCGCCTCGGCGGGGGTCAGGTCGAAAACCTGCTGCAGCCGGCGCGGGCTGGAGAGCGGCTCGTCGCGGGTGTCGACCACCGAGACGACCGCCTGGTTGGACGGTTTCAGCCCGCGGCTGGCCGACCTGACGGCGACGATGGTGGTGTGGCCTGACTTGCGGTCCTGGACCCGGAAGGTCTGCTGGGCGAAACGGTCGGTGGTGCGGGCATAGCGGCGCACGGCCAGGCGGTAGCGGCGATGGAAGTCGAGTTGCCGTGCCACCAGGCGACCCTCGACCAGCTGCAGCACGTCCTCCCGGTCCAGCATTTCGCCCATGGCGTGGTTGAGATAGGTGATCTTGAGATCGGCGTCGACCAGCGCCACCGGCAGGCGCACCGCGTCCAGGGCCTCCGGCAGGGCGAGGAGCGGGTTGTCGACGCCCGGCGTCGGGCGCACCCGCTCGTCGGCCGCCTCCGCCGCCGCGCGCGCCTCGTCGAACTGGTCGATCACCGGCTGCGGGGTCAGCGCGGTGACGTCGGTGCGCGTCTGCACGACCCAGCCATCCTCCAGCACGACATGGCGGATCAGCAACACCCGGCCGTCGCCGAGGCGGCGCCGGAAATGCCGCGACGTGGTCGTCCAGACCTTGACCCGGCGCTGGATCTCCGCCTCCAGGGTGGAGTTGTCGTTGACCAGCAGCACACCGTTGTCGTGCAGCTGCTGGAAGAAGTCCTCGAAGCTCGGCTTGCTGTCGAAGTCGACGAACGGGTAGAGCGCGCGATGCCGGACATTGACGTAGTCGACGCGCCGGGCGGCGTCGTAGATCACCAGGGCGTCGCCGACCAGCTCCGCGGCCTCGATGATGCTGTTGAGACGGGTGCGATTCACGCGCGGTGCTCCTGCCGCCTGAGGGGGTGATCGAAACCGCCCGGATGATCAAACCTGAACTCACGTAATTCTAGAAAAATTGGATCAGCTTGAATGACGATTGCGTGAGAAGCGGGCGAGCATCGCGGTCGCGGCCGGCAGTGGGCGCTTGCCAGGTGCGGCGGCTTCTGCGATGTGGCGGGCGATGACCCGCGAGGATACCCGCTCACACCCGATGCCGTCGGCACCCCGTCTGTTCTTCGTCACCGGCGAGACCTCCGGCGACCTGATCGGCGCCCGGCTGCTGCGCGCGCTCCGGCGCCGTCACGGCGGCGATCTCGCGATCGCCGGACTGGGCGGCGAGGCGATGGCGGCGGAGGGGCTGGAGAGCCTGTTCGATCCGGCGGAACTGTCCCTGTTCGGCCTCACCGAACTGCTGCCGCACCTGCCGCGCATCCTGCGCCGCCGCCGCGAGGTGTTGTCCGCGATCGAGCGCTTCCGGCCCGACGCGGTCATCGGCATCGACGCCAGCGCCTTCTTCCGCAGCGTCAGCAAGGGGCTGTCCAGGCGCGGCGACCCGGCGGCGCGCATTCTCTACAAGGCGCCCCAGGCCTGGGGCTACTGGGCTTGGCGGGCGAAGCCGCTGGCCCGTCTTTACGACGCCATCCTCGCCCTGCTTCCCTTCGAGCCGGAATTCTTCGCCCGCTACGGCGCGCAGGCGCGCTTCATCGGCCATCCGGCCATCGATGCCGGGATCGCGGCCGCGGACGGTGCGGCCTTCCGCCGGGCCCACGGCATTCCGGCTGAGGCCACGCTTCTCGTGGTGCTGCCGGGCAGCCGCCGGGGCGAGGTTTCGCGCCTGCTCCCGATCTTCCGGGAGGTGGTGGCACGGCTCGCCGTCGGCCGGACCGGCCTGCACGTCGTGCTACCGACCGTCACCTCGGTGGCCGAGGCGGTGCGCAGCGGCAGCGCGGACTGGCCCGTGCCGGTCGAGATCGTCACCGGGGAGGCCGCGCGCTACGCCGCCTTCCGTGCCGCCGACGCGGCGCTCGCCGCCTCCGGCACGGTGACCACGGAACTCGCCATCGCCGGCACGCCGATGGTCGTGGCCTACCGGGTCTCGGCCGTCACCGGCATGGTGGCGCACCGGGTCAGCCGGGTCGAGCACGTCTCCATCGTCAACCTCGTGATGGACCGCGCGGTGGTGCCGGAGTTCCTGCAGGAACGCTGCACGCCGGACCTGCTGGTCCCCGCGCTGGCGGATCTGCTGGCCGACGGCGAGGCGCGGCGCCGGCAGCTCGCCGGTCTCGCCGAAGCGGTCGTACGGCTGCAACCGCCAAGCGGTGTCAGCCCCTCGGAGGCGGCCGCCGACATCGTGCTGGAGATCATTGCCCGGCGTGGGCGCGCCGCTGCCGATCCGTCCAGGCCCGCATCAGCCGGTTGATCTCCAGCGCCGCTTCCAGCGCCGCACGGCCATCCTCGCCGCTGACCTTCGGCTGGCTGCCGGTGCGCACCGCCTCGATAAAGGCTGCGACCTCGGCCTCCAGCGCGTCGCGTTTCTCGTGCGTGCGCGTGTCGGAGGTCAGCTGTGTGCCGCCGTCCTCGGTCGCGGTGCGCCGGGTGACCGTCAGCTTGCCTTCGTTGAGATCGGCCATGAGATAGGCGTTGTGCTGGAAGACCCGCATGGTGCGCTGCGTCTTCCAGCTCACCCGGCTGGCCGTGAAGGTGGCGACACAGCCGCTCTCGAAGCGGATGCGGGCGCTGGAGATGTCGTCGGCGTCGCTGAGCACCGGCACGCCCACGGCGTCGATCCACTCGATGGGCGAGCGCACCAGGGTCAGCACCAGGTCGATGTCGTGGATCATCATGTCCATGACCACGCTGACATCGGTGCCGCGTCCGCGATAGGGCGAGATGCGGTCGCACTGGATGAAACCCGGCCGGTCGATCAGCGGCTCCAGGGCCGCCACGGTGGCGTTGAAGCGCTCGAGATGGCCGACCTGCAGCACCACGCCCCTCTCGCGGGAAAGGCCGATCAGCTGGTCGGCCTCCGCCAGCGTGGCGCAGAGTGGCTTCTCGATCAGCACGCCGATACCGGCCTCGATCAGGTCGCGGGCGACCGGGAAGTGGAAGGCGGTCGGCGTGGCGATGGAGACGGCGTCGACACGGCCGACGAGGTCGCGGTGGTCGGTCACCACCTCGCAACCAACCTCCCCGGCCAGGCGCGCCGCGGCCGCCTCGCTGACGTCGCAGACCGCGACCAGGTCGGCCGTGGGGATCGCCGCATGCTTGCGGGCATGGTGGCTGCCGAAATAGCCGGCGCCGATCACGGCGGTCCTCACGCGGTCCATCTCACTTCCGTTCGGGCGCTGTCTCGGGGGCGGGGCGGTGTGGCGGGCATAGGTCACGGCCCGACGCTTGTCAATCGAGGCCCGTGGCGGGCGGGAGCGGGCGCCCGCGCGGACGCGCCGCTTGCCTCGGCGGGCACGGTTACCGTAAACCGCCGCGAGACGCTGCCCTCCCCCGGGGCGACGCCCGCTTCCAGGCCACCCCGCAACCGCGCCGGACCAGACCTTGACACATATCCTCGTCACCGGCGGCTGCGGCTTCATCGGCGGACATCTGACGCGCCGACTGGTGGCGGGCGGCGCCCGCGTCACCATTCTTGACGACCTGTCCACCGGCGTCGACGACGGAGCGGGCGCGACGATCGTCGAGGGCGACATCCGCGACACCGGGCTGGTCGCCCGTCTCGTGGACGCAAGCGACGCCGTCTATCACCTGGCGGCCGTCGCCTCGGTCGCCCGCTCGGCCGAGGACTGGACAGGAACCCACGCCATCAACGCCGGAGGCACCGTCGCCATCTTCGACGCCGCGCGCAGGCGCCGGGTGCCGGTCGTCTACGCCTCCTCGGCGGCGGTCTATGGCGACCAGCCGCACCATCCCGTTGACGAGCAGGCGCCCACCCGGCCGCTCAGCGCCTATGGCGTCGACAAGCTGACCGCCGAGGGGCAGGCGACGGTGGCGGGGCGTCTCTTCGGCGTGCCGACGCTGGGGCTGCGCTTCTTCAACGTCTACGGCCCCGGCCAGCGACCGAACTCGCCCTATTCCGGGGTCATCTCGCGCTTCGTCGACATGGCGCGGCGGGGCCAGTCGCTCACCATCAACGGCGATGGCAGCCAGACGCGCGACTTCGTCTACGTGGCCGACGTGGTGACGGCGCTGCTCCGCGCCCGCGATGCCGTCGCGGTCGCGGCGCCGGTGGCGAACATCTGCACCGGCACCGGCATCACCGTCCGGGAGCTGGCGGCGACCGTCAACCGGCTCACCGGCAACCGGTCCGAGCATGTCTTCCGGCCCGCCCCGGCGAGCGACATCTACTACTCCATCGGCGTCCCCGACCGGGCCCGGGCATTGCTGGGCTTCGCGCCATCGACCGCGTTCGACGAGGGCCTGCGGGCGACGCTCGACTGGATGGCGACGGCCTAGAGGGGCCATGGTTTGGCTGGATGCGCCTGGACGCACCGAGCGCTTCGCCGTCAATCCTGGACGGTGGACCAGCCATCTTCGCCGGCGATGATCTCCGCGGCGACCTCGCGGCCGCGATAGAATGACGGATCGGCGGCGTAGTGGGCCGCTGCCTCAGACCAGTCACCCCGTCTCGGATCGGCCAGGACCTCGGGCAGGGCTCGGTCCAGCGTGGGTTGGGAGAACGGCTCCGACAGCACCAGACCGGCGCCGCTGGCGGTCACATGCGGGGCGAAGCCGCAGACCGCCGTGGTCAGCACCGGCAGGCCGTTCGCCAGCGCCTCCAGGATCACCGTCGCTGTGGTGTCGAGCCGGGCCGGATGCACCAGCAGATCGGCCGCCGCCATCAATTCCGGCACATCGTCGCGCACGCCCAGCAGGTGCAGGCGATCGGCGACGCCCTGACGTTCCGCCCAGGGCCGCACCCTGCCGGCGTCCACACCCTCGCGTTCGATCCCGAGCAGCGCCAGGCGGGCCGACGGCGCGTGCGGCAGGGCGCGGAGCACGCGGTCCAGGCCCTTCACGAGCGGCTGGGCGCCGACCCACAGCAGGAGCGGGGTGTCCGGATCGACGCCCAATTCGCCGCGCAGGCGCTCGCGGGTGCCGTCGTGCCGGTTCCAGGGTTGCCGGCGGCGGGGATCGATGCCGGGCGGCAGCAGGATCAGCCTGTCCTCCTGGATACGGTGCACGGCGCGGAACTCGGCCACCTGAGGTGCTGCGAGGGCGAGGATGCGGGTGCGGCTCGCGGGGTCGAAGACATCGCGTTCCAGACCGGCCATGACGCGATAGCGGGGCGTCAGGCGCTGCCACCAGTGCCGGTGTCGGGCGATGTAGCTGCGGTCGGCGCAGTAGACGAAGTCGGCGCCGGGCAAGATACCGAAGGCGACGGACCGGTCGAAGGCCCGGGCGGCGGCGGCGAACGCCCTGGCGAAGGCCAGGTTGCGCCGGTGATTGCTGCGGGCGGCGACCGGCAGCAGGCGGAAGTCGACGCCGCGTGGCGGCTCTGTTCCGGCGCGGGCGGCGAACAGGGTGACGGCGTGCCCCTTGCCGGCCAGCAGCGCGGCGATGGCGGCGCAGTCGCGCTGCAGCCCGCCATGGCCGAACCAGGTGACGATGCCGAGCGCGATCCTCATGCGCCGGACTTCGCAAGCTGCGCCAAAAGGGCGGCGAAGACCGCCTCGGGTGTGGCATCGGGTGGATGTGCCTGGCCGTTGCGGCCGCCCCGATGATGCGCGGCGGGTTCGAGGTCGGCGCTGCCGGTGAGGTTGACGTGGGCCGGGCCTATCGCTCCGGTCAGCACCGGGCTGGTGGGACCATAGAGGCCGACGCCCGGCAGACCCAGTGCGGCGGACAGATGGGTGAGGCCGGTATCCACGCCCACAGTGCCGGTACCGCCAGCAAGCAGTCCGGCGACCCCGTCGAGACCGAGATCGCGGAAGACCTCGACATTCACCAGGCCGGCGGCGATGCTCGTGGCCATCTCGGTCTCCGCCGGTCCGTGCCCATGCAGCGCCACGCCTAGGCCGTGACCGGCGGCGAGGCCGGCCAGGGTACGCCAGTGCGCGATCGGCCACTGCTTGGCCGGCCAGGCCGTGCCGAAGACGAAGGTCAGGTATCGGCTGCCGACCAGCGGGCTTGCCGGCAGCCGCGCCCGGTCGATGCCGAAATCGGGCGGTGTTTCGGGCGCCGCGTAACCCAGCGACAGGGCCATCAGCCGTCTTACCCGCGCCACGGCGTGGAGATCGCGGGGCACGCCGTGCCGCTGGTGATAGAAGCGCGCGGCCAGGGGCTCGCGGACCGAGGCGCGGTCGAAGCCGTGCCGCCGTCCGCGCGCCTGCATGGCCATCAGTGCCGATTTCATCAGGCCCTGGGCGTCGAGGACGAGGTCGTAGTCGTGCTGGCGCAGGCGCCGCCGGAAGGCCAGGGCATGGCCGCCGAGAAGTCCCCGCAGGCGTTGCGGCCACCACCGGCGGAACGCCACCGGCAGCACCCGATGCACGCCCGGGTGCCAGCCGGGTACCGTGGCCAGGCCCTCCTCGACCAGCCAGTCGAGGGCGAGATCGGGCACGGCGCGACGGGCGTCGGTGATGGCCGGCAGCGTGTGGATCAGATCGCCCAGCGAAGAGGTCTTCACCAACAACACCCGGGTCACGGCGCGATCTCCGCCATCACCCGCTCCGGCGTGATGCCGACCAGGCAGTTAAGATGCCCCAGCGGGCATTCCCGCGCGAAGCAGGGCTGGCAGGGAAGATCAAGCGCGATGGTGCGGGCGTCGGTGCTGAGGGGCGGCGTGTGTGCCGGGCTGGAGCTGCCGAACAGGGCTACCTGCGGCCGGCCCAGCGCCGCCGCCACGTGCATCAGCCCGCTATCGTTGCTGACCACCTGATCGGCGCCGGCGATCAGCGCGATGGCCTGGGCCAGCGTCGTGCGTCCGGTGAGATCGCGCGCGCCGGGGGCCAGTTCCCGGATCGCGCCGGCGATCTCCCGGTCCTTCGGCCCGCCGATCAGGCAGACCGACCAGCCCGCCGCCGTGGCGAGGGCGGCGAAGCGCCCGGCATTGGCGGCCGGCCAGCGTTTGGCGGGCCCATATTCCGCACCCGGACATAGGGCCAGCAGGCGGTTGCCGGCCTTGATGTCCGGCAGCACCTCGGCGCGCACCGACGAGATCGCCGCCGCCGGCACGGCCAGGCGCGGCGGGTCGACCGCCGGCACGGTATCGGCCGGCCCGGCCAGCGCCACGAAGCGCTCGACAGTGCGGCCAAGGCGCCGTTTGTCCAGGCGTCGGGGCCGATTGAGCAGGCCGATCCGCGCCTCTCCCCAATAGCCAATCCGCTCGGGAACGCGGGCGAAGAAGGGCACCAGCGCCGATTTCCAGGAGCGCGGCAGGACATAGGCCGTGCCGTAGCCGGTGTCGCGCAGGGAGCGGCCGAGCCGCCGCCGCTCGGCCAGTCCGAAGCGGCCGTGACCCAGCGGCTGCGCGATGCCGCGCCTGACCTGGGGCATGAAGTCGAGCACCGGCAGGGTCGTCGCCGGGGCCAGGACGTCGATCGGCCGGCCGGGCCAGCGACGCTTCAAGGCCATGAACAGGCTGCCAGCCATCACCATGTCGCCGACCCAGGCGGGACCGACCACCAGGATGGGATCGTCGCGCCCGTCGGGGCCGAGGCCGGGATCGTTGCCTTGTCTGGCCGTGCTGTTCATTGCCGGCGGTTTCGCATGCTCGGGGCCCAGAGGACCCGGCTTCGGGGGAGGAGGGCCCCACTTGCCCGACGCCGCCGCGCTGGTCAAGCCGCCGCCCGAGAGGACGGCACCCGGATCGCGCCGCGCCTCCAAGCGGACGGCGCCATTGGCCGTCGACCGGCGTGGCGCGCCGCGGCGTGTCCGGACCGACCGGGACGGCGCTAGCCGCCGGGGGCGCCCTCCACCGGCGGGCGTGACGGCATCGTGTCGTAGCGGCGGATGTAGCGCATCAGATCGACCGCGAAGGCCCGGCTGTCCACGGCGATGTTGTACGGTCGCGGGCCGAAATAGATGGCCGAGATCACGGCGATGATCTCGAAGCGGCCATTGCGCTCCACGAACATGGGCGAGCCGGAATCGCCGGGCACGATGTCGCACATGTGGTTCACGATGTTGCGGTCGTTGTGCTGGATGATCGTGCAGCCGAAATGGGCGGTCAGCTGATCCTCGAAATCACCGCTGTAGCCGGCCTGGCTGATCTCGGTCCAGCGCCGCGCTTGGGCGAGGTTGAGCTCCGCGTCGGACACCAGATGCACATTCATCGTGTTGCCGTCGGCGCCGAGGGGCTCCTCCAGCAGCAGGAAGGCGTAGTCGCGGCCGTTGTCCATGGAGAGGCCGCGGCGGCGGTCCTCCAGATAGGCGGGCGGGATCCAGAAGCTCTCGATCGCCGAGGTGGCGCCGGCGCCGTCCTTGTGGTGGCCAGCCCGGAACTCCACCGGGAAGTCGAAGATCGGCGGGCCGAACTCCTCGTCGCGGAAGAAGCAGTGGGCGGCGGTCAGCACCACCCTGTCGGAAACCAGCGTGCCGGTGCAGTGACCGCCATCGGCGAAGGTCAGCTTGCCCAGCGCCGACCAGGGATAGGCGTCCGGGGTCACGAACTCCCGGTCGTCATGCCCGAAGAACAGCCGCGCGTCCTGCGCTGCCGCCGGTCCGACGGCCGTCACCGCGGCGACCACGACGGCGCCGATGCATGCCAGCCTGCGGCATGCCTGCTTCACGGATTCCACGATATCGTTCCCCCGACGAGACGATGGAGGACGGAGTGTGGAGACGAATTGCGTCAACCTCAAGCCCGACGCGCGGCCGGGCGGTGGCCGGCGGGACCGGCTTGGCCTGCCGGGACGGCTCTGCTAGAGTGAACAAACAGGCAACACGTCACCACATCGCGTGACGACGAGCAATGGCGGATCAAGGGGCGACGCCCATGCGCGCGCAGGCGACATTCATGCCGGAAGGACCGGACGACTTGGCCGATGCGGCGGGACGGCCCGACGTCACGCGCCTGGTGACGCGCGGCGTGCGCCGGCACCTGTCCCAGCTCGGCTACGCCTCCGTCGCCGAGGTCACGCTCAAGGGCGGAAGGCGGGCCGACATCATCGCCATGGACGACAAGGGCACGCTGCTCATCGTCGAGGTCAAGTCCGGCCTGGCGGACTTCGCCGCCGACGGCAAGTGGCCGGACTACACGGGGTTCTGCGATCGCTTCTACTTCGCTGTCGCCGCCGACTTCCCGGTCGACCTCATACCCGATCACTGCGGCCTGATCGTCGCCGACGGCTACGAGGCGACCATCGAGCGCGAGCCGCCGCCCCTGCCGCTCGCCGGCGCCCGCCGCAAGGCCATGCTGATCCGCCTCGCCCGCCTCGCCGCCGCCAAGCTGCATCGCCAGGAGGATCCGTTCGCCTGAGCGGTTTCCAGCGCGCCCCGGGCCCGACGCATCGGATGCGGGCGGGGTTCCCTGAGCCGGACTATCTCGCGGCTTCGGGCTTGCCGCGGCTGCGGCCGACCAGGGCGGTGGTGGAGTGGCCGTCGGAAAGGGGGGCCAGCACCACCGTGCCACCCCAGCTCTCCACCTCCCGGGCGCCCACGACGTCCGCCTTCGCGTAATCCGCGCCCTTGATCAGGACGTCGGGTCGGATGCGCTCGATCAGCGCCAGGGGCGTGTCCTCGGAGAAGATCGTGACGGCGTCGACGGCCGCCAGGGCGGCCAGCACGACGGCGCGCGAATCTTCGTCCTGGATCGGCCGGTCCGGACCCTTGAGCCGCCGCACCGAGTCGTCGCTGTTGAGCCCCAGCACCAGCCGGTCACAGGCCGACCGTGCCTGTGACAGGAGCCCGACATGGCCCGGATGCAGCAGGTCGAAGCAGCCATTGGTGAAGCCGACCCGCAGGCCGGCCTGCCGCCAGGCCCGCACCTGGGCGTCGAGCGCCTCGGCGTCGAGCACCTTGTCCGCCGGCGCCTTGTTCTCCAGCCGGGCGAAGGCGGCCAGCAAATCGCGCCGGGTCAGCACCGCCGTGCCCGGCTTGGCCACCACCAGGCTGCCGCCCAGATTGGCGAGGCGGGCGGCGGTCACCAGATCGGCGCCGCCGCCGAGTGCCAGGGCCAATGTCGCCACCACCGTGTCCCCGGCGCCGCTGACGTCGAAGACCTCGACCGGATAGGCGTCGAGGAAGACCGGCTCGGCGTCCGCGCGCTCGAGCACGGTCATGCCGCGCGGGCCACGGGTGGCGACGATGGCGCCGATGCCGGACCGCTGCAGGATCGCGCGCGCGGCGGCGGCCGATTCGGCATCCTCCAGCGTCGGCATGCCGGCGGCCTCGGCCAGCTCCTTCTGGTTGGGCGTGATGACGCCGGCCCCGCGATAGCGGGTGAAATCACGCCCCTTGGGGTCGACGACCACCGGAAGGCCGCGCGACCGGGCGCCGGCCAGGGCCCGCTCGATCACCGCCGGCGACAGCACGCCCTTGCCGTAATCGGACAGCACCAGCGCGTCGGCGGCCGCGATCGCGGCGTCGATCTCGCGCAGCAGCGTCTCGGCCGCCGTGGCGCCCGGCGGCGCGAGCCGCTCGTCGTCCACCCGCAGCAATTGCTGACCCTGCGCCACGAAACGCGTCTTCACGGTGGTGCGGCGGCCGATCTCGACGACCGGGGTCAGGCCGTCGACGATCCGGCCGAGCAGGCGCGTGAGGTCGCGGCCGGCACCGTCGTCGCCGATCAGCGCCACCAGGTCGATCTCGGCGCCAAGCGCGCGCAGGTTCGCCGCGACATTGCCGGCGGCGCCCGGCATCACCGTCTCGCGTTCGACATGCAGCACCGGGATCGGCGCCTCGGGCGAGATGCGCTCGACCGCGCCATAGCTGAACCGGTCCAGCATCACATCGCCGATCACGGCGACGCGCACGGGCCTCGACAGGCCCTCCAGGAAGGCCCGGTCGCCGGCGATGCTATGGGTCGGTTCGCTCATCGCCGCACGGATTAGACCAAAGCGCGGCGCGGGTGAACCACAATCGGAGCGCGACCCCGCCGGCCATGGCGGCGGTCACGGACGCGCTCGGCCGTCAGCCCCGCGGGGCGTGCTTGTTGAGAATGCGCTGCAGGGTTCGCCGGTGCATGCGCAGGCGGCGCGCCGTCTCCGAGACGTTGCGGTTGCACTGCTCGAAGACCCTGAGGATGTGCTCCCAGCGCACCCGGTCGGCCGACATCGGGTTGTCGGGCGGTGGTGGCAGGTGCTGGGTTGTATCGGCGAGCAGGGCGGCCTCCACCTGGTCGGCGTCGGCCGGCTTGGCGAGGTAGTCGACCGCGCCCGCCTTCACCGCCGAGACGGCGGAGGCGATGTTGCCATAGCCGGTGAGGACGACGATCTTGGCGTCGCCGCGGATCTCCCGCAGCGCCGGCACGACGCTCATGCCGTTGCCGTCCTCAAGGCGCAGGTCGATGACCGCGAAGGCGGGCGCGGTCTGCCGCGCCAGGTCGAGCGCCTGTGAAACGCCTTCGGCCAGGATCACCTCGAAGCCCCGCTTCTCCATGGCCCGTCCCAGCCGCACGCGGAACGGCGCGTCGTCGTCGACGATCAGCAGGGAGCGCGGCGCACCGCGCGCGGGAAGGGTGACCTCTTCGTCCATCATCATGGCGTCCATGATAGCGCCCTCCAGACCGGTTGCAGTCCTTGTCGTCTCAGGTTCCACATTAAATGGTGCGACAATTTGGCCGGACAAATCGCCCGTGCCGGCCGGCTCCGGGACCGATTGTCGCAGGGGCGAGCCTCAGCCGAGGTCGATCGCGGCGCGTGGCCAGGTGACGCTGACCGCCGCCCCCTCCTCGCCATTGCTGAAGGCGAGCCGGGCGCCGTCGCGCTCAAGCAGGGTGACGGCGATGAAGACGCCGAGACCCATGTGGCCGCTGTCGCCGCGTCGGCCGCTGACATAGGGCTCGCCCAGCCGGGCGAGCAGGGCCGGCGGGAAGCCGGGCCCGTCGTCGCGGATCGTCAGCGTCACGGTGTCGGGCGTGGTGGCGATGTCGACCTCGACCCGGCTCCGCGCGAACTGCAGCGCGTTCTGCACCAGGTTGCCCAGGCCATGCAGGCGTTCCGGCGTGCGCAGGACGGCGACCGGCTCGCCGTCGGTGACGATCCTGAGCGCGATGCCCGGCTGCTGGTGCGGCTGCGCTGCCGCCTCGACGAGCGTGGCCAGATCGATGCGCGACCACGGCTCGCCGCCCTCCTTGTCGGGCTGGGCGGCGATGTCGCTGAGGATGTCGCGGCAGCGCTGCGCCTGGTCGGCCAGCAGGTCGATGTCCTCTTTCAGCGGGCTGTCCTCGCCGATATCGCGCTGCAGTTCGCGGGCCACCAGGGCGATGGTGGACAGCGGCGTGCCGAGCTCGTGCGCCGCCGCCGCCGCCAGGCTGCCGAGCGCGGCCAAGCGCTGCTCGCGGGCCAGGGCGGCCTGGCTTGCCTGGTAGGCCTCGGCAAGACGCCGCGCCTCCGCCGCGACGCGCCAGACATAGCCGGCGATGAAGGTCGCGGTGGTGGCGAGCGCGATCCACAGGCTGCCGCTGTAGAGGAAGGAGACCGTCGATTCCGGCACGATGCCGTCATCCTGGCCGATTGCCGGCTCCGGCAGCGGCAGGTGAAAGAAGGTCAGGAGCGTGATGACGGCGATGCCCAGCGCGGTCAGCGCGATGATGTGGCGTCGCCTGAGGATCGTCGCCGCGGCGGTGATCGGGGCCAGCAGCATGATGGCGAAGGGGTTGCCGAGCCCACCCGTGAGGTACAGCAGCGCGCCCAGCTGGATCAGGTCGTAGGCGAGATAGAGCGCGGCGTCCCGGTCGCCGAGCCGGACATGCAGCCGACCCTGCACGATGGCCGCGAGGTTGAGCAGTACCGAGACCCCGATGACCGCGAGAATCGGGCCCAGCGCCAGCACGTGGCCGAAGCCCCAATGCACCACCGAGACGGTCATCAGCTGACCGGCGATGGCGATCCAGCGCAAGAGGATCAGCGTGCGCAGGCTGACCGGGCCGCGCTGGTCACCCGCCCGGCGCGGGGTCGCGTCGGCGCCCGCCAGCCAGACGCCGCCGCGGCTGTCGGCCGGCCCCAGTCTCTGGTCATCGCTATCCATGCTCTGCATATTAGCCGCCATGCCCGATGCGTCTCCCCCTTCCTTGCCGGCCTCGCCGGAGGCGGCCGCGCTTGACCGGCCGGCGATCGAGGTGCGCGACCTGGTGAAGCGCTACGGCGCCGTCACCGCCGTCGACCGCCTCAGCTTCACGGTGCCGCGCGGCCGCACCACGGCCCTGCTCGGCGGCAACGGCGCGGGCAAGACGACGACGATCTCCATGCTGCTCGGCCTCGTCACGCCGTCGTCCGGGTCGATCACCGTCCTTGGCTGCGACATGCTGCGCCACCGCTACCGCGTGCTGCCGCGCATGAACTTCTCCAGCCCCTATGTCGACCTGCCGCACCGCCTGACGGTGCGCCAGAACCTCACTGTCTATGCCCATCTCTACGGCGTGCCGGACGTGGCGCGCCGTATCGACACGCTGGCGGAGGCACTCGATCTCGTCGGCTTCCTCGAACGACCCTCGGGCAAGCTCTCGGCCGGGCAGAAGACCCGGGTGGCGCTGGCCAAGGCGCTGATCAACATGCCCGACGTCCTGCTTCTCGACGAGCCCACGGCAAGCCTCGATCCCGACACGGCGGACTGGATCCGAACCTATCTGGAGCGTTACCAGGCGGAGCGCGGCGCGACCATCCTGCTGGCATCCCACAACATGCACGAGGTCGAGCGCATGGCCACCAACGTGCTGATGATGAAGGCGGGCCGGGTGGTCGACGAGGGGCCGCCCACGGCGCTGATCGGCCGTTACGGCCGGCGCAACATGGAGGAGGTCTTCCTCGCCATCGCCCGCGCCGAGGTGATGCCGGCCGTCCGCGGCGGGTTCGTCGAATGAGCGCTGTGCCGCAGTCCGGCTCGGCCGCCAGGCGCATCGGCGCCATGGTCCTGCGCTACTACTATCTCCTGCGCTCCTCCTGGCCGCGGGTGCTGGAGTTGATGTACTGGCCGACGGTACAGATGATCATCTGGGGCCTGGTCACCCTGCACCTGCTCTCCTCCTCCGAATGGATCGCCCAGGCCGCCGGCGTGCTGATCGCCGCCGTGCTGCTGTGGGACGTGCTGTTCCGTGGCCAGCTCGGCATGTCGATCTCCTTCCTGGAGGAGATGTGGAGCCGCAATCTCGGCCATCTCTTCGTCAGCCCGCTGCGGCCGGCCGAATGGGTGGTCTCGCTGATGACCATGAGCCTGCTGCGCACCCTGATCGGCATCGTGCCGGCGGCGTTGCTGGCGATCCCGCTCTACGCCTTCAACGTCTTTACCCTCGGCCTGCCGCTGCTGGGATTCTTCTGCCTCCTGATCATGTGCGGCTGGTGGCTGGCGCTGATCGTCATCGCGGCCATCCTGCGCTACGGCATGGGCGCGGAGACGCTCGCCTGGGCGTTGGTGTTCCTGCTGGCGCCGGTATCGGCGATCTACTACCCGGTCGACGTGCTGCCGGGTTTCGCCCAGGTGATCGCCTATGCCCTGCCCGCCGCCCATGTCTTCGAGGGCATGCGCCAGCTGCTCTTTGACGGCAGCTTCCACGTCGGCCATTTCCTCGCCGGTCTGGCGCTGAACCTGGTCTATTTCGCCCTCGCCAGCCTGGTGTTCCTGGCCGCCTTCCGCAACGCCCGCGCCACCGGCGCGCTGCTGCAGCAGGGAGAATGACCGTGATCCGCCGTGCCCGCACGATCCTGCCCCTGGCTCTGCTGGCTGGCCTGGCGCTCGCGCAGACCGCCACGGCCCAGCCTCCGCCGCCGCTCGGCCCGTCGCCGCAAGCCGACAACAGCGTGCTTCGCGTCAGCCTGCACGCCCCGCCCGGCGCGGAGCTCCATCTGGTGCTCAGTATCGAGGGTTTGCCCGGCTGCGCGATCGTGGGGCGCATGCCCGCTGATGCCGGGGCCGGCTGGGTCGCCGGCCTCGCCCGTGTTCCCGCCGTGTGCGCCTTCGGTCAGTCGGCTGTTGTCGGTCTCGACCGTGCCGCGGCCAGTCAGGTGCGCTGGAGCGGCCGCGTCACCGTCGACGGAAGGACACATGTGCTCGAAGGCGGTGGCGGCTATCCCTTGGCTGACGTCTACGACGCCGACCTGCAGGTCTCCCCCAAGGGCGAGGTCGCGTTCACCGCCGCCGTCGGCTGAGCCAGATCAAGGCGGGGGGCCGTCCCGGCGGTAATGTGGCGACTAGTGCCTGCCAATCCAGCCGAGAGCCGCCATGACCCCTCGACGCCTCGTCGTCTGCTACTCCGATACCGGCCACAGTGCCGCCGCCGCGCGCTTCGTCGCCGAGGCCTTGAAGGCGGAGATCGAGATGCTTGCCGCACCTGGCCTGAAGCCGGGCCGCTGGGGCTTCTTCCTGCGGGCGCTCGGTGCGGTACTGCGCCGGCCGGCGCGCCTGGCGCCGCTGCGGCACGATCCGGCCGATTTCGAGACCATCGTGCTCTGCGGGCCGGTCTGGGCCAGCAACCTCGCCACCCCGCTCCGCGGCTACCTGAAGACCGTCGAACGCCACCTGCCGAAGATCCGTGCGGTGGCGCTGACCTACTCCGGCAGCGGCGCGCCGAAGGCGCTGAAGGCGATGCGCGAGCTCATCGGCGACCCTGTCGACATGATCGCGATCTCAGACGCCGAGCGCCGAAGCGGCAAGGACGAGGCCGAGCTGCGCCGGCTGGTCGCCCGGGTGCTGGCGGCGGAGCAAGCGACACCGCCGGCACGGTGAGTGTCGCTCCGCCTTGCCGGCGCCGCGTACTACACCCATGCTTGTCATCACCACCTTGATCGGGGATCCAGGGGTCCGTGCCGCGTGAGCCGCCGGCCTGGATTCCCGCTTTCGCGGGAATGACAATGAAATCAATGAGTTGATGGGGATGGGCGTCGGCGTCCAGAACGTCCACCACATTCATCCTTGTCATCCCCAACTTGATCGGGGATCCAGGGGTCCGCGCCGCCTGCGCCGCCGGCTGAATACCAGCGCCCGCAAGAATGACAAGGAAATCAATAGCTTGAGGAAGGGGCGGGTGTAGGGAAGCGGCCCAGGATTGACGCGATGCCGGTCACGTTCTCTTGTCATCCCCGGCTTGATCGGGGATCCAGGGGTCCGCGCCGCCTGCGCCGCCAGTCTGGATTCCCCCTTTCACTAGAATGACAGGGAAATCAACGATTTAGAAAAGTCGGTCGAACCAGTGACGCACGTCCTCCTACACGCAGCGGCCGCCGTCGATCTCCAGGGCCACGCCTGTAATGAAGGCGGCCTCGTCGGAGGCCAGGAACAGGGCGGCGTTGGCGATGTCGAGGGGCATGCTCATGCGGCCGAGCGGGATGGTCTTCATGAAGCTTTCCAGCCGCTCGGGCGAATCGTCGCCGAGGAAGGTGCGGGTGAGCCCGGTCTGGCCCAGCACCGGGCAGAGCGCGTTCACCCGGATGTTGTCGCCGGCATATTCCAGCGCCATCGACTTGGTCGCCGTCACCACCGCCCCCTTGGAGGCGTTGTACCAGGTTAGGCCCGGCCGCGGACGGAGCGCGGCGGTGGAGGCGGTGTTGATGATCGAGCCGCCGCCGCGCCGGGCGATCAGCGGCGCGGCGTGCTGGCAGGCGACGAAGACCGCCTTCACGTTGACCGCGAAGACCCGGTCGTACTCGGCCTCCGTGACCTCGGCCATGGGCTTGTTGGGATAGGCGAAGCCGGCATTGTTCACCAGGATGTCGAGGCCGCCGAACTTCTTGACCGTGTGGTCGATCATGCCGCGGCACTGCGCGGTGTTGGAGACGTCGGCGGCGATCGACAGGCCGTCGATGCGGCTGGCCACCGCCGTCGCCTTGTCCGCGTCCAGGTCCACGACGCAGACCTTCGCGCCCTCGGCCGCGAAACGCTCGGCGATGCCCTCGCCGAAGCCCGATCCGGCGCCCGTGATCAGCGCCGCCTTGCCTTCCAGCCGCCCCGTCATGTGCCCTCGCTTCCGATGTCGATTCGCCGCCTCGATCGCCCGCTCAGAAGGCGCCGATCAGGACCAGCAGCCCGCCGAGCACCAGGTAGAGCTGGGTCAGCCCGGCGCCGACCATGCGGGTGGGCGTCAGCGCGTTGCCGTTGACGTCGCTGATCAGACCGTGGGCGTGGGCGAGCCTGGCGACCACCAGCACGATACCGAAGACATGGATCAGCCAGGCGGCATAGCCGGTGGCGGCGAGCAGGAAGAGCACGATCAGCGCGATCGGCAGGGTCTCCGCGAGGTTGCCATGGGCCCGCATGGCCATGTAGAGCGGCGTGCCCTCGTCGGCGCCGTAGGAGCGCTTGGCCGGTCCGCGCAGCCTGCTGACATTGACCGAAAGCGCGACGAAGAGCAGGACCATCAGTCCCGAATAGAGGGCAACGGCCGACATCGATCTCTCTCTCCCCTGATCGTGGTGGAAACTGGCTGGTATCACACGCCGTGCTGGATGGCGATGGTCTTGGTCTCGCTGAAATGCGCCAGCGCTTCCAGCCCCTTCTCGCGGCCGAATCCGCTACGCCCGACGCCGCCGAAGGGCAGCTCCACGCCGCCGCCGGCGCCGTAGTTGTTGACGAACACCTGACCGGCGCGGACCTTGCGGGCGACCCGCAGCTGGCGGCCGCCGTCGCGGGTCCAGAGCCCGGCGACGAGGCCGAATTCGGTGGCGTTGGCGAGCCGCACCGCCTCGGCCTCGTCGCGGAAACGCAGCACCGACAGCACGGGTCCGAACACCTCATGCTGGGCCAGCGGATGGTCGGGCGGCACATCGCCGATCATCACCGGCGGCACGTAGTAGCCGCCCGCCGGCAGGTCGTCGAGCAGCCGTCCCCGCGCCAGCACCGGCAGGCCGTCCCGCGCCGCCTGGTCAAGGAAGCCGTCGACGCGCTCCTTCTGGCGACCGTTGATCAGCGGTCCGCAATCGGGGTCGAGGTGGCCGGGCCCGGTGGTCAGCGCCGCGAAGCGGTCCGCCAGCATGGCGATGAAGCGATCGGCGATACCGTCCTCGACCAGCAGGCGGGACCCGGCGGAACAGGTCTGGCCGGCGTTCTGCACGATGGCGGCGGTGATGAATGGCAGGGCCGCCTCGAGATCCGCGTCGGCGAAGACGATCTGCGGCGACTTGCCGCCGAGCTCCATGGTGACCGGCCGGTTGCGCGCCGCCGCCGCCGTCTGCACCAGCGTTCCCGTCGCCGGCGAGCCGGTGAAGCTGATGTGCTGGATGCGCGGATGGCGGGCAAGCGCGTCGCCGGCCTCCGACCCCAGGCCCGGCACCACGTTGAGCGCACCCGCCGGCAGCCCCGCCTCGAGCGCCAGTCCGGCCAGCGCCAGCGGCAGCTGGCAGGCATCCTCCGCCGGTTTCAGCACGCAGGCATTGCCGGCTGCCAGGGCGCCCCCGATGGTCCGTCCGAAGACCTGGGCCGGGTAGTTCCAGGGGATGATGTGGCCGGTGACGCCGTAGGGCTCGCGGACGGTGAGCACGGTGTAGCCGTTCTTGTAGGGGATGGTCTCGCCGTGCTGCTTGTCCGCCGCCCCGCCATAGAACTCGAAATAGCGGGCACATGCGGTGATGTCGGCCTTGGCCTGTCTGACCGGCTTGCCGGTATCGCGGGACTCGAGCTGCCAGAGATGGTCGAAGTCGCGCTCTATCAGCCGGCCGAATCGCGCCAGGATGCGGCCGCGCTCCACCGGTTCGGTGGCGCCCCAGGCGCCGTCGAGCGTCCGTTCGGCCGCCGCGACCGCGCGGTCGACATCCGCCGCGCCGCCGCGGGCGATGCGGGCGAAGGTCTCGCCGGTCGAGGGGTCGACGACGGGCAATGATTCGCCCCCCGCCGGCGCCTGCCACTTTCCGTCGATAAGGCAGCGGCCCTCCGCGGCCTCGATGGCGATATGTCCTTCCACGGTTGTCTTCCCGAATCCTGTTGCGACCTGGATGATTTGCGGTACCGATTATTTCGGGCCCGGCACACTATCTACCTTTGAACAACACACTTTGGATGGAATATCCTCTCGCACCATTATCGGTCCGTGGGCACAGCGATACAGGTCGAGCCGATTGCGCCGGAAGCCCATGCGGAGGCCTTCCGGGAGCGTGTCGGTCGTTGCCCGGTTCGCGCTATCCGAGGGGGTCCCGTTGCCGGCATGAAGCAGGTGTCGATGAGCCGTTGCCTGATCGTCGAGGATAATCCTTCCCTCGCCCGGGTCTATGCCGAATATCTGGCCCAGGCCGGATATGTGGCCCAGATCGTCGAGACCGGGCAGGCCGCCCTCGAGGAGCTGGAGCGCCGGCAGCACCAGCTCGCCCTGCTCGACCTGCAGTTGCCCGATCTCGACGGCATGGAGGTGCTGCGCCGGGTGCGCGAGCAGGGGCTGAACACCACCGTGGTAGTGGTCACGGCCCATGGCTCGATCAACACGGCCGTGGAGGCGATGCGCCAGGGCGCCAGCGACTTCCTGGTTAAGCCGGTCTCGCCGGACCGGCTGCGGGTCACCGTCGCCAACGCGCTCGATCGCCGCCGCCTCGACGACATTGTCAACCGCTTCCACGACGACGATGACGAGCGCTTCTTCGGCTTCATCGGATCCTCGCCGGCGATGCAGACGGTCTATCGCACCGTCGAGGCCGCCTCCGGTTCCAAGGCCACTGTCTTCATCACCGGCGAATCGGGCACCGGAAAGGAGGTCTGCGCGCTCGCGGTGCATGCGTCGGGCGCCCGGCGGGACCGCGCCTTCGTCGCCATCAATTGCGCCGCCATCCCCCGCGATCTGATCGAGTCGGAGCTGTTCGGCCATGTGAAGGGCGCCTTCACCGGCGCCGTCATCGACCGCGAGGGCGCGGCGATGCGCGCGCGCGGCGGCACCCTGTTCCTCGACGAAATCTGCGAGATGTCGCCGGAGATGCAGACCAAGCTGCTGCGCTTCCTGCAGACCGGCCGCGTGCAGCGGGTCGGCTCGACGGCGGACGAGCCGGTCGACGTGCGCATCGTCTGCGCGACCAATCGCGATCCGTCGGAGGAGGTCCGCGCGGGACGCTTTCGCGAGGACCTGTTCTATCGGCTGCACGTCATCCCCATCCACCTGCCGCCCCTGCGCGAGCGCGGCGAGGACGTGGTCGACATCGCCCGTCACTTCCTCAAGCTCTACGCCGAGGAGGAAGGCAAGCGCTTCGCGGACTTCGACGAGGAGGCGCTGGCCCGCCTCAAGGCCTATGGCTGGCCGGGCAATGTCAGACAGTTGCAGAACGTGGTGCGCAACATCGTCGTGCTGAACGACGGGGCGCGGGTAGGCGAGGCGATGCTGCCGCCGCCGCTCGCCGCCGGCCCGGCGCCGGAGGGTCCGACCGCTGAGAACGGCCCGGGCGCGCCCGTTCCTGCCACCGTCGCGAACGGGCATGCGGTACCGGCGAACGGGTCGGCCTTCGATGTCCGGCCGCTCTGGCTGGTCGAGAAGGAGGCGATCGAGCGCACCATCGCCCATTTCGGCGGCAACATCGTCCGCGCGGCCGCGGCGCTGGAGATCAGCGCCTCGACCATCTACCGCAAGAAGCAGGCCTGGGAGGAGCGGCTGGCGGCCGACCGGACGGCGGCCGACAGCGCCTGACGGCGCCTGCGGGCGACTGATGGCGGGCGTCACGCCGCCTTCGCATGGCGGCGATTGCCGTCTCATGCCCGCTGTGCTTGTCTAGCCGCCCGCTGTCCGGACGGCGCCCCGCTCACCGGGGCCGGCCTCGCCGAGGCCACTGTCCGTCCGCCCGCATTTCTGGCCAGACGGAAAGATCGCGATGACTGGTTTCAAGACCCTCGACGACATCGACGTCGCCGGCAAGACCGTGCTCGTGCGCGGCGACCTCAACGTGCCGATGGAGGGCGACAAGGTCGGCGACCGGACCCGGCTCGAGCGACTGGCGCCGACCATCCAGGAACTCTGCCGATCCGGCGCCAAGGTCGTGGTGATGAGCCATTTCGGCCGGCCGAAGGGCAGGAAGGAGCCGACGATGTCGCTGGCGCCGGTCGCCGGGGCGCTGGGCGAGGTGCTCGGCACCCGTGTCTCGATGGCCGAGGACTGCGTCGGCCCGGCCGCCGAGGCGATGGTGGCGGAGCTGGGCGAGGGCGGCGTGCTGGTGCTGGAGAACCTGCGCTTCCATGCCGAGGAGGAAGCGAACGATGCCGGCTTCGCGGCGAAACTCGCCGCGCTGGGCGACATCTATGTCAACGATGCCTTCTCCGCCGCCCACCGGGCGCACGCCTCCACCGAGGCGATCGCCCGGCTGCTGCCCGCCGTCGCCGGCCGCCTCATGGAGGCCGAGCTGAGGGCCCTGACGGCGGCGCTGGAGAAGCCGGAGCGGCCGGTCGCCGCCATCGTCGGCGGCGCCAAGATCTCGACCAAGCTGGAACTGCTCGGCAACCTGATCGCCAAGGTCGATCGGCTGATCCTCGGCGGCGGCATGGCCAACACCTTCCTCGCCGCGCGTGGCTTCGATCTCGGCCGATCGCTGGTCGAGCGCGAGATGCTGGACCAGGCGCGGGAGATCATGAACCGGGCCGAGGCCGCGTCCTGCGCCATCCTGCTGCCCTCCGACGCCGTGGTGGCCAGGGAGGTCGCGGCCCATGCGGCGCACGAGACCGTGGCGATCTCCGCCGTGCCCGGCGACGCCATGGTGCTGGATATCGGGCCGAACGCGATCGACCAGTTGAAGGAGACGCTGTCGGGCTCGGCGACGCTGGTGTGGAACGGCCCGCTCGGCGTCTTCGAGAAGCCGCCCTTCGATCACGGCACGGTCGTCGTGGCGCGGGAGGCGGCGCGGCTGACCAAGGCTGGCACGCTGCTCTCGGTCGCCGGGGGCGGCGACACGGTCGCCGCGCTGTCGCATGCCGGCGTGACCGACGATTTCAGCTACGTCTCCGCGGCCGGCGGCGCCTTCCTGGAATGGCTGGAGGGCAAGACCCTGCCGGGCGTGGCGGCGCTGATGGCCGGATGACCGGACCTGCCGGCGCCGTCGCCTTGGCGGGCGGTGCCGGCCGGTGAGGTCAGGCCGGTAAGGTCAGGCCGGTTCCGAGGGCCGCGACCTCAGTGAGCGGCCAGACGGTTGCCGCCGGGCTTGCCCTGGTGCGTGGATTGGTGCGCGGGGCGCGTGATCCTGGCGGCCTGCTTGCGGTTCAGGCGGCGCCAGCCGGTGGCGATCCACTCCCGGATGACGGCGTTGCGCATCCGGCGGGCACGCCGCTCCACCTCGATCACGAAGGCCAGGGGATCGGCCTCGTAGGCGGCGAGGATCTCGTTCTCGTCCATGTCGGACCTCCAATCGGTAAGTGCGCCTAGCATATTACTGGCGCCATCAGCAGGATGATGGTGCGGCGCAGCAAATGGGTCAACGATTTTGCCTCAAGAACATATGCGCGCTTTTCATACCTGCGGTGCGCCTGGCCAGCCTGCCTTGAACGGAATGTCCGCCGCGACCGGCTCCGGGCGGGCCGCGCGAAGCGGTCGACCGGCGCGCCGAATGGCGCTATGACGGGCGCCATGGCCCTGTCGGACGACCAAGTCGCGCGCTACGCCCGCCATCTCATCCTGCCGGAGATCGGCGGCGCCGGACAGGCGCGCCTGCTCGCGTCCCGGGTGCTGGTAGTCGGCGCCGGCGGACTCGGCGCGCCGCTCGTGCAGTATCTGGCCGCGGCCGGCATCGGCCATATCGAGATCGTCGACGACGACACGGTCGACCTCTCCAACCTGCAGCGCCAGGTCATCCATCGGACCGCCGATATCGGCCGCGCGAAGGTCGAGCGTGCCCGCGAGGCGGCGCTGGAGATCAATCCGGACATCACCATCGTGGCGCATGTCCGGCGCCTGACGCCGGACAGCGCGCAGGCGCTGGTCGCCGGGGCCGATGTGGTGGCCGACGGTTCCGACAATTTCGACACCCGCTACCTGCTGAACGATGCCTGCTGGCGGGCCGGTGTGCCGCTGGTGAGTGCCGCGCTGCTGCGCTTCGAGGGGCAGATGACGGTGATCGATCCGCGCCCCGGCCATCGCGGGCCCTGCTATCGCTGCCTGTTCCCGGAGCGGCCGCCGGCCGGCAGCGTGCCCTCCTGCGCCGAGGCGGGCGTGCTCGGCGCGATGGCCGGCACCATGGGCTGCCTGCAGGCCGTCGAGGTCCTGAAGACGCTGCTTGACCTCGGTGACCGCATGGTCGGCCGGCTGCTGCTGCACGACGCGCTCGCCATGCGCTTCACCGATCTGGCGGTGAGCGCCGACCCGGACTGCCCGACCTGCGGCGGGTCCGCGCTCGCGGCGGCCGGCTGACCCCATTCGCCAACCGCCCTGGCCCTGTGACGGCGCGCATTCGGACCCTGTGACAGCCGGCACGGACAGGCCGCGACGGGTCCGTGTACAAACGCCTCATCACGGGGCAGGGATCGCCTTCGGCGGCATCCGATCGCCCCGTCCGGAACGAAACAGGCAAGACGGATGGAGACAGACCAATGCGTACCATGATCGCTTCCTTCGCCCTTCTGGGCGCCATCGCCATTAGCTCGGTCGCCGACGCGCAGACCGCCGGCAACCCGAACCTTCCCGGCTGCCTCGGCGCCATCGAGCAGCTGACCGACTCGACCTATCAGATCGGCGCGCCCGGCTCCTACTCGCACGGCGCCTTCGGGCAGCTCTTCGCGCCCGACCTGCTGACGCCCGAGCAGCGGGCCCAGTTCGACGAGATCGTGCAGGACGCCCGCATGGAGTACATCCGCGGCAATGAGCCCGGTTGCTACACCCTGGTCCAGCAGGCCCAGGCGCTCGCCTTCCCGGCGCAGACGACCGTCCAGTAGGCACCACCGCTTTCGGGCCCGGTTCCCCAGGCCGCTTCTGGCGGGCGGCCGGACCGGACCCGCATCACGCCCCCGTCACCCGCGGCTCCGGCCAAGGGCGGCGGGGGCACCTCCGTTCGGGGGCAGGCGCAGGGCGCTATCGGCCGTCTCAGCAGCCGCGATCGACACGCCAGCCCACCCGCTCGGAGCCTTCGTAGAGCGCCACCGGCGGACCGCACGCGTCGGCAACCACCGGCGGCAGCACCACGTGAACCTCGATCGTCGAATCAAGCGCCCAGTCGGGATCCTCCGCGACGGCGATCCGGTCGACGCGGCCGCTGCCCAGTTCCGCCACGCATTCGACGATCTCGCCCAACGGGGTCCTGAGCGCCACCAGTCCCATGCCGTGGTTCATCGGCGCCAGCCGTCGCACGACGCCGATCTCCGCCATCCCGGGCATGGTCCGGGCGGTCATCACGCAATCGCGGACCGCCTCGCTGAAATCGGGCAGCAGCCCGGTCCAGTCGCCAAGCCAGGCGGGCTCGTCTGCGCCGGGCCCGTCGGCATCCTTCTGGGCGAAGCTGGGTGCGGTGGCGACGGCCAGCGCCCCCGCCAGGGCCGCCGCGGTGATCACCGGAACGATGCCTGGAATCCGTTTCATCCGCGCCTCCACCGGCTGCCTTGCCACGCGACCGAGAGGCTAGGCGCGAAGCTGGGCGGCAATGCGGCCTCTTTGCGACCGCGGCCGTGAGGCCGCCGCGCATGCCGAGGGTTTGCGAGGACGGGCTGGAGATCCCGGCTCTCCCTCCGGTCGGCCGGGATGACGGCGGGTTATGGCTGGGTTGGCTGTGGAGGCGCACGCTACCACGGCGCGCGCTGCCGGTTTCTAGACGTCCAGGTTGCTCACCATCAGGGCGTTCTCCTGGATGAACTCGCGCCTCGGATCGACGACGTCGCCCATCAGCGTGTTGAAGATGTCGTCCGCCTCGTCGGCATGGGCGATCTTGACCTGCAGCAAGGTGCGGGCGTTGGGGTCGAGCGTGGTCTCCCAGAGCTGCTCGGCGTTCATCTCGCCCAGGCCCTTGTAGCGTTGGATGGTGACGCCCTTGCGGCCGAGTTCCATCACCTTGTCGACCAGGCCGACCGGGCCCCAGATATCGTGGTGCTGAACCTCGCCGCGCGCCGGCGTGACGATGAGCCGCCCGGCCCGGCCGAAATTCTCCTGCAGCAGATCGGCGACGCCGTCGAGACGGCGGGCCTCGCCCGAGCGCACCAGATCGCCGTCGATCGTCCGCGTCTCCGTCACGCCGCGCAGGGTGCGTCGGAAGCGCAGCCCGCCCGGCAGGTTGCCGGTTGGCGCCAGGGCCAGCCCGACCCAGCCACGCTCCAGCAGCGGCGACATGATGTCGAGCCGCTTGGCGATGTACTCCGCCGCCTGGCCGGCCCGCGCGCCGTCCGACAGCAGGTCGAGGGAGAGCGCGCCGGCGATCGCCGTCTGCTCGACAACGGGCATGGAGCCGGTGCGGCGGGCCATCGGCTCGAGCCATTTCTTGGCGTCGCGGGAGCGCAGCACCAGGGCGCGCAACTCGTCGCCAGCGACGGTGCCGCTGTCGGCGCGCTCGAAGACCACACCCTCCAGTCCCTGGTCGATCAGGTAGGTCTCCAGCGCCGCGTCGTTCTTCAGATAGAGCGCGGACTTCCCGCGCTGGGCCCGGTAGAGCGGCGGCTGGGCGATGTAGAGATAGCCCTGCTCGATGATCTCCGGCATCTGCCGGTAGAAGAAGGTGAGCAGAAGCGTTCGGATGTGGCTGCCGTCCACGTCCGCGTCGGTCATGATGATGATCTTGTGGTAGCGGATCTTGGTGACGTCGAAATCGTCGCGGATGCCGGTGCCGAGCGCCGTGATCAGCGTGCCGATCTCCTGGCTGGACAGCATCTTGTCGACCCGGGCCCGTTCCACGTTCAGGATCTTGCCCCGAAGCGGCAGGATCGCCTGGCCCTTGCGGTCGCGGCCCATCTTGGCCGAGCCGCCGGCGGAATCGCCCTCCACCAGGAACAGCTCCGACTGGGCCGGGTCGCGGCTCTGGCAGTCGGCCAGCTTGCCGGGAAGGTTGGCGACGTCCAGCACCGACTTGCGCCGGGTCAGTTCGCGCGCCTTGCGGGCGGCCTCGCGCGCGGCGGCCGCCTCGACCACCTTCTGGATGACCTTGCGGGCCTCCGCCGGATGCTCCTCGAACCAGAAGCCGAGCATCTCCGAAACCACCGATTCGACCACCGGTCGCACCTCGGAGGAGACCAGCTTGTCCTTGGTCTGGGAGGAGAATTTCGGGTCCGGCACCTTGACCGACAAGACGCAGGTAAGGCCCTCGCGCGCGTCGTCGCCCGACAGCGTCACCTTCTCGCGCTTGGCCAGCCCGCTCTCGCCCGCATAGGCGTTGACCTGGCGGGTCAAGGCGCCGCGGAAGCCGGCGAGATGGGTGCCGCCGTCGCGCTGCGGGATGTTGTTGGTGAAGCACAGCATGGTCTCGTGGAAGCTGTCGGTCCATTGCATGGCGACTTCCACGGTGATGCCGTCGCGCTCGATCTGGGTGGTGATCGGCGGCGTGTGCAGCGGCGTCTTGGTGCGGTCGAGATAGCCGACGAAGGCCTTGAGGCCGCCCTCGTAATGCAGCTCGACGGTCTTGGTCTCCACCGGGCGCTCGTCGACCAGGGTCAGGCGCACGCCGGAATTGAGGAAGGCGAGCTCGCGCAGACGGTGCTCCAGCGTGCCCAGATCGAACTCGGTCATCGAGAAGATCTTGGTGCTTGGCATGAAGCTGACGCGCGTACCGGTGATCGGTGTGCCGTCCTCCTTCAGCGGCGCCTCGCCGACGACCGCGAGGTCGCCCTCGGCCTCGCCGTCGGCGAAGCGCATCGACCAGACCTTGCCGTCGCGCCAGATCGTCAGCTCAAGCCAGGTTGACAGCGCGTTGACCACTGACACGCCGACGCCGTGCAGGCCGCCGGAGACCTTGTAGGAGTTCTGGTCGAACTTACCACCGGCATGCAGCTGGGTCATGATGACCTGGGCGGCGGAGACCCCTTCCTCCTTGTGGATGTCGGTCGGGATGCCGCGACCATTGTCCTCCACCGTGGCGGAGCCATCGGCGTTGAGTTGGACCTTGACCGTGTCGCAGTAGCCGGCCAGCGCCTCGTCGATGGCGTTGTCGACGGCCTCGTAGATCATGTGGTGCAGGCCGGAGCCGTCATCGGTGTCGCCGATATACATGCCCGGGCGCTTGCGCACCGCCTCGAGGCCGCGCAGGACCTTGATGGAATCCGCGCCGTAGGCGGCGCTATCGGTGTTCTGAGGCTCGGCCATCAGATACTAGTCCTCAACAGTCGACAGGCTGGGGCCGGAACCTTCCGGCGCCTCCGGCGCCAGGCGGCCCTCGGCGACAGCCACGAACAGCGCCCGATCCTCGAGCGCGCGAAACAGGGAGCGGTCGGTGCCGGTCAGCCAGGCCTGGCCGCCCAGCGCCAGCACCGCGTCGAACAGAGCCGCCCGCCGCTCGGCGTCCAGATGGGCGGCGACCTCGTCGAGCAGCAGCAGCGGCGGCGCCCCGCGGTCGGCCGCCATCAGCCGCGCATTGGCCAGCACCAGGCCGGTCAGCAGCGCCTTCTGCTCGCCGGTGGAGCAGAGCGCCGCCGGCATGTCCTTCGGCACGTGGGCGACCACGAGGTCGCTGCGATGCGGTCCCTCGGTCGCCGCGCCCGCGGCCGCGTCGATCGGCCGGCGCTGCGCCAGCGCTTCGCGGAAGCGGTCCTCCGCCGCCAGGGCCGGCATCTCGTCGAGGGAGGCCTCCAGCGTGCCCGCCAGCGCGAGGTGGGCGCGCGGGAAGGCGCTTTCCGGGGCGCCGGCGATGGCCCTGGCGAGACGGGCGACGGTGTCGCGCCGGGCCGCCGCGACGGCGATGGCGTGGCCGGCCATGGTCTCCTCCAGCGCGGCCAGCCAGCGACTGTCGGGCCTGGCCTCGCGCAGCAGCCGGGTGCGCTCGCGCATGGCCTGCTCATAGGCGCTGAGCGTGCCGGCATGGCCCGGGTGGAAGCCGTAGACCATGCGGTCGAAGAACCGGCGGCGCTGACCCGAGCCCTCGATGAACAGCCGGTCCATCTGCGGGGTCAGCCACTGCACCGCCACGAAGGCCCCGAGATCGGATTGGTTGGCGGCCGGCGCCCCGTTGATGCGCACCACCCGACGGGCCATGCCCGGCGGCGCCTCGGGGTCGAGGCCGGTGCCGATGCGCACCGGGCCGGTCGGCAGGCCGATCTCCGCCGCCACCGCCCAGGCGGCCGGGGCCGTCGGCACGCCATCGGCCGGTCGATCGCCGCGCCGCCGGGCGACGTCCGCCAGGGGCGCGCGACGCAGGCCGCGCCCCGGCGCGAGGAACGAGATCGCCTCAAGGATGTTCGTCTTGCCGGCTCCGTTGGCGCCGGTCAACACCACCGAGCGGCCGCCGGTCGCGAGCGCGGCGTGGCGATAGCTGCGGAACTCCGTCAGCACCAGGCGCTCCACCGCGACCACGGCAGCCTGATCCGCCGGCGGCATGCCCGTGCCGGGCGGTTGTGTGGCCATCACTGACATCCGACCGGTCACGCCGTCACCCATTGCCTGGATATGGGGACGCGGCCGCCGGACTCCGACGGCCGATGGGCGGTTGCAGGCATGCGCCGGGCGGGGCCTGGAATCCGCCCCTCGAGCCCGCAACTGGCTGCGTTTCCGGTCCTGTCATGGATGGGTACGGCGCCCCGGCCTCAGCCGCCGGCGCGCGACCGCGCGGCGGCCGCACGACGGGCGGTCCCGTCTGGCCATCCTGTTGTCCGCATCGCTCGCGGTCTCACACGCGCATCGGCATCAGCACGTAGATCGCGCTGCTGTCCGCCACGTCGCGGATGATCGTCGGCGAGGCGGCGTCGGCAAGCACGAAGCGTGCGCCGTCGCCCTCGATCTGCTGGGTGATGTCGAGCAGGTAGCGGGCATTGAAGCCGATCTCCATCGGCTCGGCCGAATAGGCGACCTCGACCTCCTCGGTGGCGCTGCCCTGCTCGGCGCTGGTCGCCGACAGGGTCAGGTTGCCCTCGCCGAGGCTCAGCTTCACCGCCCGGCTCTTCTCCGTGGCGATGGTCGAGACGCGGTCGACCGCGTCGGCGAAGGTCTTGGCGTCGACCTCCATTAGCTTGTCGTTGCCGGCCGGGATCACCCGCTCGTAGTCCGGGAAGGTGCCGTCGATCAGCTTGGAGGTGAGCACCACCTTGCCCGCCTCGAAGCGGATCTTGGCGTCCGACAGGGAGACGGTGACGTCGCCGTCGATCTCGTCCACCAGCTTGCGCAGTTCGGTCACGGTCTTGCGCGGCACGATGACGCCGGGCATGGCGTCGGCGCCGGTCGGCAGCGGCATCTCCATGCGCGCCAGGCGGTGGCCGTCGGTCGCCACCGCGCGCAGCATCGGCGTCTCCTCCTCCTTGGCGGCGTGGAAGTAGATGCCGTTGAGGTAGTAGCGGGTCTCCTCGGTGGAGATGGCGAAGCGGGTGCGGTCGATCAGGCCCGACAGGTCGCCGGCGCTCAGCGTGAAACTGACGGGCAGGTCGCCGCTGCCGACGGAGGGGAAATCCTCGACCGGCAGGCAGCCGAGCTGGAAGCGCGAACGCCCGGCCCTGAGGGTGAGCGTCGAGGCGCCGGTGTCGTGCGTGATCTCGACCTGGCTGCCGTCGGGCAGCTTGCGCACGATGTCGTAGAGCATGTGCGCCGGGGCGGTGGTGGCGCCGGTCGCCACGACGTCGACCGGGATCGACTCGACGATCTCCAGGTCCATGTCGGTCGCGGTCAGTGAAAGAGCGCCCGATTCCACGCGGATCAGCACGTTGGAGAGGATCGGGATCGTCGTCCGCCGCTCAACCACGCTCTGCACGTGGCCGAGGGACTTCAGCAGCTGCGCCCGTTCGATGATGAGCTTCATTGTTCTTGCGACCTGTCGTTCTCGGCGACGATGGTTGAGCCTTTCGCCTTCGCGGTGGCTCGGTGCCGCTCCGGAGGCTTTGGCTTCCGGAAACTGGTCGAGACCGCGTCGGTGCCGGATGGGTGGGCCAGAGGCGCGGGCCGGGGCCTATGCCGACCGGCCACGGAAGGACCGCGGCACACTGCCGCCCCCTTCCATGACCCCACGATCGATCTTCCGTCCGACCGAGGGGTGATTCGCTCCCGCAAGCCCGGGTGATCCGGTCCGCGATTATAGCGAAAACCTTTGCGAACTTAAGCCTTTTTCCCACTTTCGCGGCGGTTGGCGGTGCTGGAATCGGCTGCGGAATCAGGGCATGGTCAGGGCATGGAACATGGCGGGCTCATCGAGGGCGTGATCATCGTCCTGATCGCGACGGTGCTGATCGTGCCGCTGTTCCGGCGCGCCCGGCTTTCCGCCGTTCTCGGCTATCTCGCGGCCGGCGTGGTGATCGGGCCGAGCGGTCTGGCGCTGATCCCGGCGACCGACGATACCGCCGTCCTGGCGGAGCTCGGCGTCGTCTTCCTGCTTTTCGTGCTCGGCCTCGAGCTCTCGCTGCAGCGCCTCATCGACATGCGCCGGGATATCTTCGGCCTCGGCCTGTCCCAGGTGCTGCTGACCGGCGCCGCGGTGACCGGCATCACCCTGGCATTGGGGTTCCCCGCACCCTCGGCCCTGGTCCTCGGCGGCGCGCTCGCGCTCTCGTCGACGGCCGTCGTCCTGCAGCTTCTGGGCGAACAGGGGCTAATGCTCGCCCGCATCGGCCGGCTGGCCTTCGCCGTCCTGCTCTTCCAGGATCTGGCGGTGGCGCCGATCCTCGCCCTCGTCCCCGTGCTCGGCGGGGATGCGGCGGAGATCTGGACCGCGCTTGGCCTGGCCGCGCTGAAGGCGGCGGGCGCGCTGATCATCATCCTCGCCGTCGCCCGCTACCTGCTGCGCCCGGTGCTAGCCCTGGCGGCGGCCAGCGGCACGCGGGAGGTCTTCGTCGCCACGGCGTTGCTGCTGGCCATCGGCACCGGCTGGGCGACCCATGCGGCCGGCCTGTCCATGGCGCTCGGCGCCTTCCTCGCCGGCACGGCGCTGGCCGGAACGGAGTACCGCCATCAGATCGAGGCCGATATCGTGCCCTTCGAGGGCGTGTTGCTCGGCTTCTTCTTCGTCACCGTCGGCATGACGGTCGACCTCGGCGTGCTGGCGGCGAACTGGATCGAGGTGATCGTCTGGGTGGTCGGCCTGATCGCGCTCAAGGCCTCCATCATCATCGGCCTGGCGCTGGCCTTCGGCCATGGCCTGGCGCGGGCCGTGCGCCTCGGCCTGCTGCTCTCCCAGGTGGGGGAGTTCTCCTTCGTCATCCTTTCGCTGGCCGGTGACGAGGGCCTGGCCGGTACCCGGACGGTTGCCATCCTGATCGCCGCCATCGCCGTCACGATGGCGCTGACGCCGCTGTTGGCGAGCGTCGGACGCCGGCTGGAGCGGCGACTGGAAGCCCGCGCCATGCCCGACAGCAGCAGTCTCGACGTCCGTGACGTCGCCGACCACACGATCATCGCCGGATTCGGCCGGGTCGGGCAGATGGTGGCCAACCTGCTGCACGCCTACGACGTGCCCTATGTCGCCCTCGACCTCAACGCCGAGAGGGTGGCGAAGGGCCGGCGCGAAGGGCATGCCGTTTACTACGGCGATGCCGCGCGCGAGGACGTTCTGGAGAAGGTCGGCGCCGGTCGTGCCAGCGCGCTGGTGGTCACGCTCGACAAGCCCGGCGAGGCGGGCCGCGTGGTCGCTACATTGCGCCGGCGCTATCCCATGCTGCACGTCACGGTGCGCGCCCATGATCGGGAGCATGCCACGGCGCTGGCCGAGGCCGGCGCCAACATCGCCGTGCCGGAGACGCTGGAGGCCAGCCTGCAGCTCGGCGGTGCGGTGCTGGAGGCACGGGGCCTGCCGCGCAACAAGATCGACCAGACCCTCGACCAGATCCGCGCCTCGGGCTACGCCCACGACCCGGCGGACGAGCCCGTGGGCTGATGCACAAGGGCGACCTCCGCCTCACCGTGCACACGCTGCTGGATGGCTGGGGCCATGTCGGCTTCTGGCACCGCGTGGTGAACGTCTTCCTGGTCCTGATGATCCTGACCTCTGTCTCCTTCCTGGCGCTGGAGACGGTGGCGGGCCTGCCGCGCTGGCTGCTGGAGCTCGCCGTCTGGGTCGAGCTTGTCACGGTGATCGTCTTCACCATCGAATACGTCCTGCGCGTCTGGTCGTCGGTGGAGGACCGGCTGCACGACTATCACCACCCGGTCTCGGGCCGGTTGCGCTACATGATGACGCCGATGGCGCTGATCGACCTGGCGGCGATCCTGCCCTTCTGGCTCGCCTTCCTGATCCCGATCGATCTTCGCGCGCTGCGCCTCTTCCGCATCTTCTGGCTGCTGAAGATGACGCGCTACTCGCCGACTCTGTCGATGTTCACCGAAGTGATCCGCAGCGAATGGCGCTCGCTGATCGCCGCCTTCATGATCATGGGGATGCTGGCCTTCACGACCTCCACGGTGATGTTCTTCCTCGAGCAGGAGGTGCAGCCGGAAGGTTTCGCCTCGATCCCCGACGCGCTGTGGTGGGGCGTCGTGACGATGACCACGGTGGGCTATGGCGACGTCGTACCCGTGACCAGTCTCGGCAAGGTGGTCGCCGGCCTGCTCATGGTCTGCGGCATCGGGCTCTTCGCCCTGCCGGCCGCCATTCTCGCCGCCGGCTTCACCAGGGAGATCAGGCGACACGAGTTCGCGGTATCGGTCAACCGGCTGGTCCAGGTCTCGGCCCTGGCCAACCTCGATCCGGCCACGCTGTCGCGGCTCGCCGCCCGTCTCGTGATGCGCTCGGTTCCGGCGCGCTACGCCGTCATCCGCCGAGGCGAGCCGGTCGACGCGCTCTACTTCCTGGTCGAGGGCCAGGCCGAGATCGACCTGCCGCACGGCGTCGTCTCGATCGGTCCGGGGGACATCTTCGGCGAGGCGGCGCTGCTGACCGGCGACGACAAGCGGCTGGCCACGGTAACGACGATCAGCGCCTGCCAGCTCCTGGTCCTGGCCACCAAGGATTTCCAGGAGGTGGCGGCCTCAAGCCCGCGCCTGCGCGACCAGCTGGAGCAGGCGGCCGCCAGGCGCCACGTGCGGGAAACGGCGGAGCACGGGGGCTGAGGTCCTCAGCCGCCAAGCATGCGGCGCAGCAGGTCGACGTCCTCGGCGAAGGCGGCGTCGCTGGCGGTCAGTTCCTCGATCTTCTTCACCGCGTGCATCACCGTGGTGTGGTCGCGGCCGCCGAACTTGCGGCCGATCTCCGGCAGCGACCGCGCGGTCAGCTGCTTGGCGAGGTACATGGCCACCTGGCGGGGCCGGGCGACGGAGCGGGCGCGCCGGGCGGAGTGCATGTCGGCGACCCGGATGTTGTAGTGCTCCGCCACCTTGCGCTGGATCTCGTCGATCGTGACCTTGCGGTCGGAGAGACGCAGGATGTCGTGCAGCAGCTCGTTCGTGGACTCCAGGGTGATCGACCGGCCGACCAGCTCGGCATTGGCGATCAGCCGGTTGAAGGCGCCTTCCAGCTCGCGCACGTTGGAGGTGATCTTGTGGGCCAGGTATTCCAGCACCTTGTTGGGGATGTCGATGTGCCGATAGAGGTCCGCGCGGGCCTGCAGGATACCCAGCCGGAGTTCGTAGGTGGTCGGATGGATATCCGCCACCAGGCCCCAGCCGAGGCGCGACTTCAGCCGCTCCTCCATGCCTTCCAGGTCGCCCGGCGACTTGTCGGCGGAGATGATCACCTGGCGGTTCTGGTCGACCAGCGCGTTGAAGGTGTGGAAGAACTCTTCCTGTGTCGACTCCTTGCCGGAGATGAACTGCACATCGTCGATCATCAGCACGTCGACGGAGCGGAACATCTCCTTGAAGCTGACCGTGTCCTTGAAGCGCAGCGCCCGGATGAAGTGGTACATGAACTTCTCCGCCGACATGTACAGCACCCGGCGCTCCGGGTGGTTGCGGCGGATTTCCGCGGCGATGGCGTGCATCAGGTGGGTCTTGCCCAACCCGACACCGCCATAGAGAAACAGCGGGTTGAAGGTGACCCGGGCCGCCTCCGCCACCCGCCGCGCGGCGGCATGGGCCAGCTCGTTGGGTTTGCCGACGACGAAGTGGTCGAAGGTGTAGCGGGGGTCCAGCGCGGCGCCGAAATCCTCGATGCGCACCGGCCGTGAGTCTGCTGTGTCGGCGATAGCCGTGGCCGCGGGCGTGGTTTCGGCCGCGCCATTGCCAATGTTGCTGCCAATGTTGTCGCCAGCGCCGTCTGGCGCCGCGTCGCCGGCAAGGCGCGCGGCGATGTCGACATCGATGCTGTCGATGCCGCCGATCTCATCGTTGAACAGGCAGCGGATGCGCTCGGCGTAGTGCGAGTTCACCCAGTCGCGCATGAACTTGGTGGGCACGGCGATGCGCACGGCGCCGTCGTCGATGCCGGAGAGCGTCAGCGGCTTCAGCCAGCTCTTGAAGGCGGCCTCGCCGACCTCGTCGCGCAGGCGGGCGCGCACCCTCACCCAGACCTGGTCAACAGGCTCGGCGCGGCGGCCGCGTCCCGGTTCGGCACCGGCGTCGATCCCGGACCCGGTGCGGGGGCTGATCGTTCCTTCTCGATCGGGCATGGCGTTGAAAAAACTCCCCAAAATCCGCCGTTCCAGCAGCCGGGCAGGCCGACCGCGTCGGAAGGTTGCATCTCTGTTGCCATCATCCAGACGCCAAGACGCAGGCGACCGCTATCGCCCGGCGCGAAACACCCCGGTCCCGCACCGTGTCAACCTCTTGACGATTTGATTAAGGATAGAGAGCCTTACTTAAGCTTCGAAATAATCGCAGAGTCAAACGCAGGATCGTTTTTCGGGGTTCTTGTGCTTTTAGCCGTAGGCATCGCTTTTTTTCTCCCCAAGTGACCACACTGTTCTAATGCGTTACTTCGAGCATCTTGGATATTAGACTCCCCCCTATCGGGGGGCAACCGAACAATTCAGCGCCATCGAAAAAAGCAAATTTCGTTCGCGCGACGGCATCGTGGAGGGGGCAAATCGCGCCGCGTCGCGCCAGGCGGACACCCTGGCGCAGCGTCCAATGCGCCGTGGGCCGGCGTCCGGCCGCGCCGTCCCGGACCTAAAAAAAGCCCCGTCTGATCGGGGCTTCCGGCGACCGCTGATCTCGTCGCGGCTGGCCGGTCAGCCCAGCGCCTTGATGCGTTGGGCCAGGCGGGAGATCTTGCGGGCGGCCGTGTTCCGGTGCAGCACGCCCTTGGTCACGCCGCGCTGCATCTCCGGCTGTGCCTTGCTGAAGGCCTCCGAGGCGGCTTCCTTGTCGCCGGCCTGCAGGGCCAGTTCAACCTGCTTGGTGAAGGTGCGGATGCGGCTGCGCCGCGCCGTGTTGACCGCCGTGCGGCGCGCGGTCTGACGGATACGCTTCTTGGACTGCTTGTGGTTCGCCATCTAACTCTTCAACCCTGTCGCTCGCTCGCGGTCCGGAAGGCCGGACCAGGACACCGCTCCGTCGGTCGACGCGGCGCGTGCCGCCATCGGTCCGGCAGCCGGCCAGTCGCCCACCCGGGCGCAGCGTCCGAGGTGACCAGAAGCCGCGCCTTATAATAAGCGCCCCCGCGAGCGTCAAGCGCCAAGGCTCGGGCCCGGCCTGCCCTGTCCGCGTGTCAGCCCTGCGCCGGTCAGGCGGTTCGCGGGGCGATCGCTACTCGTCCTTGAAGTCCGGCTGGCGCTTCTCGACGAAGGCGGCCATGCCCTCCTTCTGATCGCTGGTGCCGAAGGTGGCGTGGAACAGCCGCCGCTCGAACAGCACGCCCTCGGCCAGAGTCGTCTCGTAGGCGCGGTTCACCGCCTCCTTGGCCATCATCACCGTGGGCAGGGACATGTCGGCGATGCGAGACGCCACCTTCACCGCCTCGTCCAAAAGCTCGCCCGCCGGCAGGATGCGGCTGACCAGGCCGGCGCGCTCGGCCTCCTCGGCATCCATCATGCGGCCGGTCAGACACATCTCCATGGCTTTGGACTTGCCCACGAAGCGCGTCAGCCGCTGGGTGCCGCCGGAGCCGGGGATGGTGCCGATGGTGATCTCCGGCTGGCCGAACTTGGCGTTGTCGCCGGCCAGGATCAGATCGCACATCATCGCCAGCTCGCAGCCGCCGCCCAGCGCGTAGCCGGCCACCGCGGCGATCACCGGCTTGCGGCAGCGGGTGACGCGTTCCCACTTGGCGATGAAATTGCCCTTGTAGACCTCCATGAAGGTCCGCCCAGCCATCTCCTTGATGTCGGCGCCGGCCGCGAAGGCCTTCTCCGACCCCGTGATCACGATACAGCCGACCGCATCGTCCGCCTCGAAGGTGTCGAGCGCCTGGTTGAGCTCGTCGATCAGGGCGTCGCACAGCGCGTTCAGCGCCTTCGGCCGGTGCAGCGTGATCAACCCGACCTTGCCGCGGGTCTCCACGATCAGGTTCTCGTAGGCCATAGGACCTCCTCGGATGATTGCCTGGGCGGCGGTCGCCGTTCGGGGGGTACTCTTTTCCGTCCTGGCGCCGAGCGGCGCAACCCTAGAAAGAAGCCCCGGCAGCGTCGAGCGCTTTGTTGCCGGCCCCTTAGCGCTGGCAGGCGGGACAGTAGAAGGTCGAGCGTCCGGACTGCACGATGCGCCGCACGGTCTCGCCGCAGGGCCGGCCGAGGAGGCGACCGGCGCAGGCCTCGCCCTCGCGGCCGTAGACGCGCCACTCGTGCTGGAAATAGCCCAGTTCGCCATCGGCCTGAACGTAGTCGCGCAGGCTGGACCCGCCGGCCTGGATGGCGCACTCCAGCACCTGGCGAATGGCCGGCACCAGGCGTTCGGCGCGCGCGCCGGGGATGCTGGCGGCGAGCCGCCGGGGCGAGATACCGGCCACCCACAACGCCTCGGCGACGTAAATGTTGCCCAGACCGGCGACAACGCGCTGGTCGAGCAGCGCCGCTTTGATCGGCGTGCGGCGGCCGGCCAACGCCCGCCCCAGATGGTTCGCGGTGAAAGCCTCCCGGTCGAGCGGCTCGGGCCCCAGCCCGGCAAGCAGCGGATGGGCGCCCAGCGCGTTGGAGGAGACGAGATCGGCCATGCCGAAGCGACGCACGTCGTTGAAGACGACGCGGCTGCCGTCGGCCGTCTCGAAGATCATGTGGTCGTGCCGGCCGGGCCGGAAGTCCGGCGTCGCCTCGGACACCACCATGCGGCCGGACATGCCGAGATGCATCAACAGCACCATGCCGTCGTCGAGCCGGAAGAGCAGGTACTTGGCCCGCCGCTCGATGGCGTCGACGAGGCGCCCGGAGAGCCGGCCGGCGAGATCGTCCGGCAGGGCGAAGCGCAGGTCCGGCCGGCGCACCTCGACCCGGGCGAGGCGGCGGCCCTCCATCTTCTTCTGCAGGCCGCGGCGAACGGTCTCGACTTCGGGCAATTCGGGCATGGCTTCGGGCGACCGGGTGTGTCCAAATGCGGGGTGTGTCGAAATGACGGGGGCCCTGGCGGGGAACGGCGCCCACGGTTATGGTCCCGCCCGGCGGCCGGCGCAAGCGCATGGCCGCCCCCCACGCGACCTCTCCAACGGATGGACGGCGACAGGTCATGACCACCGGCAGGACGCGCGATCCGGAATCGCGATGGTTCGGCGACCGCGAGGTGTCGCCGGATGAGAAGACCGGCCTCGTGCACGGCGTCTTCGCCCAGGTGGCGCGGCGCTACGACCTGATGAACGACCTGATGTCGGGGGGCGTGCACCGGCGCTGGAAGGACCGCTTCGTCGCCCTCCTGGCGCCCCGGTCGGGGGAGCGTCTGCTGGACGTGGCCGGCGGCACCGGCGATATCGCCTTTCGCCTGCTCGACCGCGCGCCGGGCGCGCGCGTCATCGTCGCCGACCTGACGGAGGACATGGTGCGGGTCGGCCGCGACCGGGCCCTCGATGGCGGCAGGACCGGCGGCGAGGCGGGTGGCGACTCGGGCGGTCTCGCCTTCGCCGTGGCGGACGCCGAGGCGCTGCCCTTCCCGGACCGCTCGATGGACGCCTACACCATCGCTTTCGGCCTGCGCAACGTGACGCGCATCGATACCGCGCTGGCCGAGGCGCGGCGCGTGCTGAAACCGGGCGGGCGCTTCTTCTGCCTGGAATTTTCGCGCGTCGCCAACCCGTTTCTCGCCCGGGCCTACCGTCTCTATTCGGACGCCGTCATCCCGCGACTGGGGGCCGTCGTCGCCCGCGACCGGGAGAGCTACGCCTACCTGGTGGAAAGCATCCGCCGCTTTCCCGACCAGGAAAGCCTGGCGGGGCGCCTCGGCGGGGCGGGGTTCGCGCGCGTGCGCTGGCGCGACATGACCGGCGGCGTGGTCGCCGTGCATAGCGGCTTCCGGGTATGACGGGATTGGCGCTATAGTCCCGCCATCGCCTTTGGATTTCGGGGGACCGACATGAACACCCTGCGCAAGAGCCTGATCCTCTCGCTCGCCCTGTTCGGCGTGCTGGCGGTGAGCGCCTGCGACAACACCTTCCGTGGCATGCGCCAGGACATCCAGGATACCGGCAGCGCGATCAGCGGGTCCTGACAGGCGGCGGCCGGGCCGGCGACGTCCGGCTCGCGCCGGATCACGTCCGTTTGACTTGACCGCCAGCCGCACCGCCGCCTAGCGTCACGGGAACCCATTGGTGGAGGTTGCCATGAGGAGTTGGCTGGTCGGCCTTTTCTCGGCGGGGGCGTTGGGCCTCGGTGCCATCACGGCCGTGGTGCAGTGCGAATCGCTGATGCGGGTGGCGGCCGGCGGCTGAGGCCACGCGGCGTGCTGGTCCCGCGGCCGGCACCACCGTCACCCGAACGGAACTGCGACAAGGCGCGACCGGCCCGACTGGTCGCGCCTTTTTCATGGACGTGATCGCGCCACGGGCGGTGAGGCGGTGGGCGTGGCGCTGTCGACCCCGCCGCGGGCGGCGACGATCCTTTCGGCCTCTGTCAGCGCCTCACCGAGATTGGCCGCGAAGCGCAGGCCCGGCTGGCCGTCGCCGAAGCCCATGCGCTGAAGGATCTGGCGCGGCTGGTCGGCGATGCCGGTCACCAGCACCGCCGTGCCGCGCGCCTGGCACCGCCTGAGGAAGGTTTCCAGGACACCGGCCCCGGTCGCGTCGATCAGCGGCACCTCCCGCATCCGCACGATGAAGACGCGCGGCGGCGGCACGGCCCGGTCATGGGCCTCGATCAGCTGCGCGGCGGCGCCGAAGAACAGCGGGCCGCGCAGCTCGAACACCTCGACTCCCGGCGGTAGCGCGGCCAGCTGGTCGATGCCGGTGGCGCCCGGATCGGCGAAGTCGTCGCGATCCTCGGCGAACAGGCGCATGCCCTGTTCCACCTGAACCACGCCGGCCATGCGGTGCATGAACAGGATGGCGGCCATCACCACGCCGACCTCGATGGCCACGGTCAGGTCGACGAAGACGGTGAGGGCGAAGGTGACCACCAGCACCAGACGCTCGCCCAGCGGCGCCCGCATCAGCCAGCGGATGCGGCCGATCTCGCTCATGTTCCAGGCGACGAACAGCAGCACCGCCGCCAGGCTGGCCAGCGGAATGTGGTCGGCCACCGGGGCGACCAGCAGCACGAAGGCCAGAACGATCAGGGCGTGCACCATGCCGGCGACCGGCGTGCGCCCGCCGGCCCGGACATTGGTCGCGGTGCGGGCGATGGCGCCGGTCGCCGGCAGGCCGCCGAACAGGGCCGAGGCGGTGTTGGCGACGCCCTGGGCCACCAGTTCGCAGTTCGAGCGATGGCGCCGCCCGGTCATGCCGTCGGCCACCACGGCCGAGAGCAGGCTCTCGATCCCGGCCAGGAAGGCGATGGTGAAGGCGCTGGGCAGCAGCGTGCCGAGCCGGTCCAGGCTGACATCCGGCAGGGCGGGCAGCGGCAGGCTCTGCGGGATGCCGCCGAAGCGCGAGCCGATGGTGTCGACCTCGAGGCCGAGCAGCGCGACGGCGGCGGAGGCGGCAACGACGGCGATCAGGAAGGCGGGCCAAAGCGGCCGCCAGCGGCGCAGGACCAGGATCGTGACCAGAGTCCCGCCGGCGACCGCCAGCGTGGCCGGCGAGACGGTGTCCAGGGACGCCCACAGCGCGGCCAGCCGGTCGGCCATGTCCGCCGGAACGGTGTCGAGCGCGAGGCCGAGGAAGTCCTTGATCTGGCTGGTGGCGATGATGATGGCGATGCCGGCGGTGAAGCCGATGACGACCGGGTCGGGAATGTACTTGATCCAGGTGCCCAGCCGGAGTAGCCCGGCGGCGACCAGCATGAAGCCCGCCATGGCCGTGGCCAGGATCAGGCCGTCGAAGCCATGGACCTGGATGACATTGAACACGACGACCACGAAGGCGCCCGTCGGCCCGCCGATCTGCACGCGGCTGCCGCCCAGCGCCGAGATCAGGAACCCGGCGACGATCACCGTGATCAGGCCGCGGTCGGGCGTCGTGCCCGAGGCGATGGCGAGCGCCATGGCGAGGGGCAGGGCGACGATGGCGACGGTGATGCCAGCGACGAGATCCGCCCGCAGGGTCGGCAGGCGGTAGCCCTCGCGCAGGACGGTCACCAGCTTCGGCACGAAGAGGTGCCAGCCAGACGCACGCGGCCGGGGCGCGGTAACTCGCTCTGTCATGTCCGGTGGACCGTCGGATGAGGGGCGTTCTCCACTACTACCACCACCACACGTCCTGCAGTCCGCCGATTGTCGCACGGGCAGCCCGCGGCGCGACGCATGGCGCCAAGGCCCGCCCTCCGTTCTACGCCACCTGCTTGTTGAACGGCCACAATCCCCACATTTCTGTGATTGCGCCGGCCGGCGGCCGGTCCTAGGTTTGGTGGCGTTCATTCCACGCAGCGCAACCCGGACAGGTCTGACGGTGGCCGACACACCGGCGCAAGATCCCCTCGGCGGCAAGAGCGTCCTGCTGGTCATCGCTGGCGGGATCGCCGCCTACAAGAGCCTGGAACTGATCCGCCGGCTGCGCGAGCGCGGCGTCGGCGTGCGGGCGGTGCTGACCCGTGCCGGCGCCCAGTTCGTGACGCCGCTGGCGGTTTCCGCCCTCACCGGCGAGCGGGTCTTCGAGGACCTCTTCTCGCTCACCGACGAGGCGGAGATGGGGCATATCGAACTCTCGCGCGCCGCCGACCTCGTGGTTGTGGCGCCGGCGACGGCGGATCTCATCGGCAAGCTCGCCGGCGGGCTCGCGGACGATCTCGCCTCGACGCTGCTGCTGGCGACCGACAAGGACGTGCTGCTGGCGCCGGCCATGAACGTCCGCATGTGGCTGCATCCGGCGGTGCAGGAGAACCTGCGCCATCTCGCCGGGCGCGGCGTGCTGACCGTAGGGCCCAACGAGGGCGACATGGCCTGTGGCGAGTTCGGCCCCGGCCGCATGGCCGAGCCGGCGGAAATCATCGCCGCCATCGCCGGCTATTTCGGCCGTACCGCCGCTGCCGGGCCGCTGCACAGTCTCTGCGCCCTCGTCACCTCGGGCCCGACGCACGAGCCGATCGACCCGGTGCGCTACATCGCCAACCGCTCCTCCGGACGGCAGGGCCACGCGATCGCCGCCGCGCTGGCCCGGCTCGGCGCCACGGTGACGCTGGTCAGTGGTCCTGTCACCTTGCCCGACCCGGGCGGCGTGACCGTGGTCAGGGTCGAGACCGCACGGCAGATGGCCGAGGCGGTGGAGGCGGCCCTGCCGGCCGATATCGCCGTCTGCGCCGCCGCCGTGGCCGACTGGCGCGTCGCGGCGGTGGGCGGACAGAAGCTGAAGAAGGCGGAGGGCGGCGACCCCCCGCGCCTGGACCTGGCGGAGAATCCGGACATCCTGGCGGGCCTCGCCCGGCGGACGGCGGGTCGGCCCCGCCTTGTCATCGGTTTCGCCGCCGAGACACATGACGTGCTGGCCCATGCCCGGGCGAAGCGGCAGCGCAAGGGCTGCGACTGGATCGTCGCCAACGACGTGTCCGAGACGACGGGCACGTTCGGCGGCACCGCCAACACCGTCCACCTGATCCGCGAGGCGGGCGAGGAGAGCTGGCCGCGGATGAGCAAGGAGGCGGTCGCCGAGCGCCTCGCCGAGGCCATCGCGGCGACGGCCGCCGGCTGGCCGCGCACCAACGCATGACACTGCATGGAATGACCATGGACGCGAACCGTATCGAGGCGACCCCGGTCGCCGTCACCCGCCTGGCCCATGGCGCCGACCTGCCGCTGCCGGGCTATGCCACGGATCATGCGGCGGGCATGGACCTGCTGGCGGCGGTCGAGGCGCCGCTGACCCTGGCGCCGGGGGAGCGCGCGCTGGTGCCCACCGGCCTCGCCATCGCCCTGCCTGTCGGATTCGAGGCGCAGGTCCGGCCGCGCTCCGGCCTGGCGCTGAAGCAGGGCGTGACGGTGCTGAACAGCCCGGGCACCATCGATGCCGACTATCGCGGCGAGGTGAAGGTGATCCTGGTCAATCTCGGCCAGGACCCGGTGACGGTGGAGCGGGGGATGCGCATCGCCCAGATGGTGGTCGCCACCCACGCCCGGGTCGCCTGGCGCGAGGTCGAGAGCCTGGAGGCGACGGCGCGGGGCGCCGGCGGGTTCGGCTCCACCGGCGGTGGCCTGGTGGCCGCGCCGGAGCGACGGTAGGGACCGGATCGCCCATGTTCAGGCTGACCAAGAAGCTGGTCTTCGCCATCGAGGCGGTGCTGGACATCGCCTACAACACCTTCGACACGCCGGTGCAGAGCGCGGAGATCACCGAACGCCAGGGCATCCCGCGGCGCTATCTGGAGCAGGTGCTGCAGCAGCTGGTGCGCGCCGGCATCCTGACGGGCGTGCGCGGACCGCGCGGCGGCTACAAGCTGGCCCGAGAGCGCCGGCGCATCACCATCGGCGACATCGTCCGCGTCGTGCGCTCGGTGGAGGGCGTCAGCGATCCGATGGACGAGGACGCCGGCTCCAGGCTGGGTCAGGAGATCGTCAGGCCCATGTGGCAGACCATGATGGACGACTGCATGGCCAAGCTGGACCAGATCACCATCGACGACCTCTGCCGCCAGGCCCAGGGCCGCAGCATCCCGCGCGAGGGATTGGCCGGCGCGGACTGGACCATCTGACACCCGCCGGGACCAGACCACGGACAGCAGGATTGGGGACGAAGACATGAGTTCGAGCGCGACGGACTGGCCGGACGGCGCCGCCTGCCGCGGCCGCATCTACGACAGCATCCTCGATACCATCGGCGCCACGCCGCTGGTCCGCCTGCCGCGGCTGACCGAAAAGTACGGCGCAAAGGCGGAGGTGCTGGCAAAGCTGGAATTCTTCAACCCGCTGTCCAGCGTCAAGGACCGCATCGGCCGGTCGATGATCGAGGCGCTGGAGAGCGAGGGGCGGATCACGCCCGGGCGCACCACGCTGATCGAGCCGACCTCGGGCAATACCGGCATCGCCCTGGCCTTCGTGGCGGCCGCCAAGGGCTATCGATTGATCCTCACCATGCCGGAATCGATGTCGGTCGAGCGCCGCAAGATGCTCAAGCTGCTGGGCGCGGAACTGCACCTGACGGAGGCGGCCAAGGGCATGAAGGGTGCCATCGCCAAGGCCGAAGAGCTGCTAGAGGAGATCCCCGACAGCGTGATCCCCCAGCAGTTCCGCAACTGGGCCAATCCCGAGGTCCATCGCCGCACCACGGCGGAGGAGATCTGGGCCGACACGGGCGGCAGCGTCGACATGCTGGTCTCCGGTGTCGGAACGGGGGGCACAATCACCGGCGTCGCGGAGGTTCTGAAGCAGCGCAACCCGGCCTTCCGTGTCGTGGCGGTGGAGCCGGAGGACAGCCCCATCCTGTCGGGCGGGCAGCCGGGTCCGCACAAAATCCAGGGCATCGGCGCCGGCTTCGTGCCGGACATTCTGAACCGCGAGGTGATCGACGAGGTCATCCAGATCTCCAACGACCGCGCCTTCGCCACCGCGCGAGAGGCCGCCCTGGTCGAGGGCCTGCCCGGCGGCATCTCCTCCGGCGCGGCGCTGGCTGCCGCTTTCGAGATCGCCGAGCGGCCGGAGATGGCGGGCCGGCGCATCGTCGTCATCATCCCCTCGATCGCCGAGCGCTACCTCTCCACCGCGCTGTTCGACGGCCTCGACTGACGGCGCCGTCCTTTGCGTCGGCGGGTTTATTCGCTACCATTCCGAGAACCGCCGTCGAAGAGCTTGATTTGCGTTGCAGACCGGCGATTCGACGGCGAGGCTGCCAAGGCGAACCCGAAGGGAAGCCGATTGGCGCATGTGGTTTGGGATGGGGCGTTGACGCAGATGGTCCGATGGGTCGCCGCGAGCCTGACCCTGACGCTGCTTGCCGCCTGCAATGGCGGCGGCGGCGAGGCGGGCGGCGGTGGTGGCGGTGGCAGCACCAGCCCGCCGATCAACTCCGGCGGCCCCTGGGTCGCCTACACACCGCCCATGGCGCCGCCGGGCACCGACCCCGAGACCCTCGGCATGGGCGGCCTGGTGATGGTCAACGCCCTGTCTGCGTACGGCGAGGGCCTGACGGGAGCGGGCGAGACCATCGCCATCGTCGACACCGGCATCGATACCGACCATGGCGATTTCGCGGGCCGCATCTCCTCGGCGAGCATCGACATTCATGGGCGCGGCCTCAACAACACCGACTGCGGCGCCACTATCCAGGGCGAGTGCGCCCATGGCACCCGCGTCGCCGGCATCGCCGCAGCGGCGCGTAACAGCAACATCATGCATGGCATCGCCTACGAAGCGACGATCATGGCGATCCGTGCCGACAACAGCTGCGCGACCGGCTGCCGCTTCTCAGACAGCGACCTGGCCGCGGCGATCAATCACGCCGTGGCCAACAATGCCGACGTCATCAATCTCAGCCTGGGCGGCGGCGGTCCGCCGAGCACCACGTTGCGCAACGCCCTGCTGAACGCGACCAACAACGGCGTCATCCTGGTTTTCGCCGCCGGCAACAGCAGCGGGTCGTCGCCCGAATATCCGGGGGCCGTGGCCACGGATCCGGATTTCAACGGGCGCATCCTGATCGCCGGCGCCGTGAACGATGACGGTGATCCAACCAGCTTCACCAATTTCGCCGGCACCGCCGCCTATCACTACATTATGGCGCCTGGCGAGGATCTGACCACGACGGACGGAAACGGGCTGTTCATCAGCGGCCGCGACGGCACATCCTATGCCACGCCGCTGATCGCCGGGGCCATCGTCCTGCTGATGGACCAGGGGCTGACGGCCGACCAGGCGGTCTCGCGGCTTCTCGCCACCGCCTCCGACATCGGGCCGGCCGGCGTCGACGACGTCGCCGGACGCGGCATCCTCAACCTGGAGACAGCGCTGGCGCCGGCGGGTACCACCTCGCTGACAGGGCCAAGTGGCGCGACGGTACCGATCGACACCACCACGCTCTCGGTCAGCAGCGTGATGAGCGGCGGCTCGCTCGCACGGGCACTGAGCCAGGTCGTCGTCACAGACACGCTCGACCGCTTCTACCGCGCGGATGCCAGCCACACCGTGGGCGCGGTCGCCAGCGCGCCGACGGCGGCCGCCTTCGGCGCCTCGGTGCACCAGCAGCAGAGCATCGCCCGCACCGGCAGCGGCCAGGTGGCGCTCGGTTATACCGACAGCCGGCTGGGCGAGGGTGAAGGGCTGGCCGGTACGGACGGGCTCGACTGGCTGCGCATGAGCGGTCGCGGACCGGCCGGCAGCCTGGTCTCGGTCGGCGTCAACGACAGCGCACTCCTTGGCTTCCGTGGCGGCAGCGTCGGCTCGGCCGACGCGCCGATAGAGGTCTTCCGGCCGCCGGTGCCGCATGCCCTCCTGGTCGACAATCCGCTGTCGACTGAGATCGCCATCCCCTTCGGCGCGGATGGCTGGATTGGCACCTATGCCGCGACCTCGCTGGACCCGGAGGCCGAGGAGCCGTGGATGGCGGACCCGCGGGCCAATCGCGCCACGCTGATCGGCATCGACGCCGGGCGGCGTCTCGACGACGCGACGGCGGTATCCCTCAGCCTCGGCGTGCTGCTGGAGGACGGCAGCGTCCTGGGCACGCGGGGCGAGGGCGCTTTCGCCGATCTCGGCCAGGCCAGCACCGGTTTCGCCGGCGCCGCGCTCAGCCGGGATCTCGGCGGCGGCGTCGTGCTCGATCTCTCGGTCGCGGCCGGCATGACCGAGGTCAGCGGCGACGACGGCGCGCTCGGCGGCTTCGACGAAATGCTCAGCCTGGAGGCGCGCGCCGGCCTCAGTATGACCGACCTCCTGACCGGCGGCGACCGCGCGGGCATCGGCATCGCCCGCCAGCTGGCGCTGGGATCCGGCACGGCCGAACTGCGCCTCGCCACCGGGGTCTCGACCGGCGGAAGCCCGGTGATCGGCGGCCAGGTCGTCTCGCTCGCACCGGAGTCGGAGCCGCTCGAGGCGACGATCTTCTACGCGCTGCCGCTCGGTGAAGGCTCGCTGCGCTTCGACGGCGTCATCGCCCATGACGATTTCGGCACCGAGGGCTATGCCGGCCTGCGCTACCACCTCCCCCTCGACTGAGGGCACGCCGTCGGACTGAGCGCACGGCGTGCCGTGCCTGTTCACAGTCCCCAACCCAGTCGTTCCAGCTGACCGTAGGGAGTACCGGAACCCCGCGCGGAGGGCTGCGTCGCCGACGACGACGGGCGCGAGGGTCCGCATCTCTGCTTCACTTCGTGCGGAACGACGATATCCCTTTTCACCAATCCAACCCCGTCGTTCCGGCCGAGCGTCAGCGAGAGCCGGAACCCCGAGCGGCCGGGCTGCGGCGACGTGGGGAAGGCTCCCCGAAAAGCAGCGCCGCGGCCCCTCGGTATGAGAGGCCGCGGCGTGTCTTGAGGAGATCCCGGATAGCCGCGCTGGCGCGCGGCTTCCGGGATGACCTGTCGGCGGAGCCGTCAGGTCACATCAGGATGATCTCGACCCGGCGGTTCTGCGGTTCGCGCACGCCATCCGGGGTGGGGACGAGAAGCTGGGTCTCGCCGAAGGCGCGGACCACGATCTCGTCGGGTGCGATGCCGCGGGCGATCAGGCCCTGGCGGACGCTCTCGCCGCGCCGCTGCGACAGGCCGACATTATAGGTCGCGGGGCCCGAGGTATCGGTGTGCGCCTCGGCCAGGACCTGGGCGAAGCCGGCCTGGTTGTAGGTCGCCACCACGTCGTCGAGCACCCCGTTCGCCTGCGGCGTCAGGTTGGAGCGGTCCCAGTCGAAGAAGACGATGAAGCGGTCCTGGGCCGGCGGGGGCGGCGGCGGGGGCGGCTCGACAGGGGTCGGAGCCGGCGGCGGCGGAGGCGGCGGCAGGAAGTGGTAGCGGGCGCCGAAGAAGAGGGAGTGGGCCGCGTAGTCTTCGAGCTCGAGCGTGATCGGTGCGTCGGCGAAGTTGAAGGACGCCGAGAGGCCGGAGTCGAGCACCGTGAAATAGTGGTACTGGGTGAACAACTCCCACTCGGGCGCCAGCGCCCAGGACAGGCCGGCGATGGCCTGCAGGGCCAGGCCCCATTCGTCCTCGACGCCGTCATAGTCGACATTGCCGGCACCGATGCCGCCGCCGAGATAGGGCGTGAAGTCGCTGCCGGTGTCGATGTCGTAGAGGACGTTGAACATCAGGCCGATCACCGCGACGTTGGGGACCGGATCGGCGGTCGTGTCCAGATCGTTGGAGCGGTACGTGCCCTCGAACTCGGTGCGGAAGCCGCTGGCGAACTCGTAACCGACCGCGCCGCCGGCCAGCCAGCCGAGATCGTAGCTGAAACCGGGACCGGAGGCGCAGGTGGTGCCCACGCAGGCCTCGATATCCTGGTCCAGCGCCCAATTCAGGCCGCCGCCGCCCTGGATGTACCAGTTGCCGTCAAAGTTGAGACCGAGCGGCCCATCCTGGGCCGTGGCGAGGGATGGCAGGGCGAGCACCAGCGTTGCCGTGCCGCACAGGAGAAGCCGGGACATGGTCATGGGAGCCTCATGATGCCGTCACTGTGGAGGTGCCTCGTAAACTATATGAAAAATTGCATGAACAGAAGTGAATGAACCGACAACATGAACTCAAGATAACGATATTTCTGCTCGCGACACGCGATTGGAGGCGTTTGCGGGCTGGGCGCCAGGCTGCGGCGGTGGCGAGGACGGGTGCGAGGTTCCGCATCTGCGCTGCGCTTCGTGCGGAACGACGGTGTGGTATTCACACCAAACCAACTCCGTCGTTCCGGCCGACCGAGGGAAAGCCGGAACCCCGAGTGGCCAGGCTGCGGCGCTGGCGAGGACGGGCGCGAGGTTCCGCATCTGCGCTGCGCTTCGTGCGGAACGACGGTGTGGTATTCACACCAAACCAACTCCGTCGTTCCGGCCGACCGAGGGAAAGCCGGAACCCCGAGTGGCCAGGATGCGTCGCTGGCGAGGACGGGCGCGAGGTTCCGCATCTCCGCTTCGCTTCGTGCGGAACGACGTTCTCCCTTTTCACCAATCCAACCCCGTCGTTCCGGCCGAGCGTCAGCGAGAGCCGGAACCCCGCGCGGCCAGGCTGTGGCGACGTGGGGAAGGTTCCCCGGAAAGCAACGCCGCGGCCCCTCGGTATGAAAGGCCGCGGCGCGTTTCGAGGAGATCCCGGATAGCCGCGCTGGCGCGCGGCTTCCGGGATGATCTATCGGCGGTGCCGTCAGGTCACATCAGGATGATCTCGACCCGGCGATTCTGCGGCTCGCGCACGCCGTCGGGGGTGGGGACCAGGGGCTGGGTCTCGCCGAAGGCGCGGACCACGATCTCGTCGGGCGCGATGCCCCGCGCGATCAGGCCCTGACGGACGCTCTCGCCGCGACGCTGGGAGAGGCCGACATTGTAATCGGCGGGACCCGAGCGGTCGGCGTGGCCCTCGGCCAGGACCTGGGCGAAGCCGGCCTGGTTGTAGGTCGCCACCACGTCGTCGAGGACCCCGTTAGCCTGCGGGGTGAGGTTCGAGCGGTCCCAGTCGAAGAAGACGATGAAGCGATCCTGGGCCGGCAGAGGCGGTGGCGGCGGCTCCTCGACCGGGGTCGGGGCCGGCGGCGGCGGAGGCGGCGGCAGGAAGTGGTAGCGGGCGCCGAAGAACAGCGAATGGGCGACGTAGTCGTCGAGGCCGGGCTCGTAGACCGGCGAGAAGACGGCCGACTGGGCGCTGTCGAGCACGGTGAAGTAACGGTAGTCGGCGAAGACGTCGACAGTATCGCTCACCGCATAGCTGACGCCGGCGATGCCCTGCAGGGCGACACCCCAGGTGTCGACGGAGAGGAAGGTCCCGTTGCCGCCGCCCAGCACATACTCGACATTGCCCGCGCCGACGCCGCCGCCGAGATAGGGGGTGAGTGCGCTGCCTGTGTCGATGTCGTAGAGCAGGTTGGCCATGACGGCGATGGCATTGGCCTCGCCATAGCCTTGCGGATCGGCCACCGAGTTCGGGATGCTCGAAATATAGGTCTCGTAGTCGTTGCTGCGGTAGACGCCCTCGACCTCGAACCGAAAGCCGTTGTCGAAGGCATAGCCGAGCGCGCCACCGGCCAGCCAGCCGGTTTCCCAGGCGATGTCGCCGATCACCAGGTCGCCATTGGTGAACTCGGTGTCCGGCACCCAGTTCACACCGCCGCCGCCCTGGATGTACCAGTGACCGTTCAGATCAAGACCCTGGGCGTGGGCGAGGCCGCCGCCCAGCAGCGGAATCACGATGAGCAGCGCGGAGCGCGCCATGGCAGCCTCCCTTGCAGACAGGAACAGGACCGGACAGTCCAGCACATGGCGATTTCCGGCGCCGCGCAAGTATGGGGCTCAGTTTACTCAATCCGGCAAGTGAAAAATCGCCGACCCGTGACTTTCGATCGAAATGACGTCATCTGAGACTTGAGGGGAGGGCGCGTTCTCCCTTTTGGGTTGGCCCGGCGACCCTCGCCTCTCAGAACTCCGTCTCGAACACCCGGTCGGGCGGCACGTGGCCGTCGGAGAAGGTGCGGATGTTGATGATCACCTTCTCGCCCATGTCGACACGGCCCTCGATCGTGGCCGAGCCCATATGCGGGATCAACACCACGTTCTCCAGCCGCAGCAGCTTGGGATTGATCGCCGGTTCGCGCTCGAAGACGTCGAGGCCGGCGCCGGCGAGATTGCCCTGCTTCAGGCGTTCGGCGAGCGCGGCCTCGTCGATCACCTCGCCACGCGAGGTGTTGACGATCACCGCGTCGCGCTTCATCAGGCCGAGCCGACGCGCGTTCAGCAGGTGGTAGGTGGCCGGGGTGCGCGGACAGTTGATCGAGACGATGTCCATGCGGGCCAGCATCTGGTCGAGGCTGTCCCAATAGGTCGCCTCGAGTTCCTGCTCCACCTCCTCGCGCACCCGCTGGCGGTTGTGGTAGTGGATCGACAGGCCGAAGGGGATGGCGCGGCGGGCCAGCGCCCGGCCGATGCGCCCCATGCCGACGATGCCGAGCCGCTTGCCGCGCAGCCGGTGCCCCAGCATGGAGGTCGGGCTCCAGCCCCGCCAGTCGCCGCTGCGGATCAGTTTCTCGCCCTCGATCAGCCGGCGCGAGACCGCGAGGATCAGCGCCATGGTCATGTCGGCGGTATCGTCGGTCAGCACACCCGGCGTGTTGGTGACGGTGATGCCCCGCGCCCGCGCCGCCCTCAGATCGATATGGTCGACACCGGTGCCGAAACTGGCGATCAGCCTGAGTTGCGGCCCGGCGGCGTTGACGATCTCCTCGTCGATGCGGTCGGTGACCGTGGGCACCAGCACGTCGGCACGGCCCACCGCGGCGATCAGGTCGTCGCGTGTCATCTCCCGGTCCTCGTGATTCAGCTCCGGCCGGAACAGTTCCATCATCCGGGTCTCGATGACGTCCGGCAGCTTGCGGGTGACGACGACGAGAGGACGTTTGGCGGCGGGCATGAAGCGGAACCTCGTGTTGGGGCCGGGCGTCCGCATCCGATTTCACCATCGGGGCGCGGACGGGCTCCCGGCGGAGATATCGGAAGCGGGCGCGTCCTGTCCAGTCGCCTGTCTGAGGCCGGTGTCGGGTCTACGAGGTGGCGACGTGTTGGCGCGCCGGGTGGCCGCGCCCCTTGACCCGCCGGCGCGGGCGATAAACAAGGGACCAGTTCTCCGGCCAGACCGAACCGCCGATGATTCGCCGTCCATCCCTCTTCATCGCTCTTCTCGGCGCGCTCGCGCTGCTCTCCGCCACGCTGGCGGCGGCGCAGGATCTGCCGCTGCCGCGTTTCGCCTCCATGCGCAACGCGGAGTCGAATGTCCGCACCGGTCCGGGCACGCAATACCCGATCGACTGGGTCTTCGTGCGCCAGGGCATGCCGGTCGAGATCGTGCAGGAATTCGACAACTGGCGGATGATCCGCGACCGCGAGGGGGTCGGCGGTTGGGTGCATTCGAGCCAGCTCTCCGGCCTGCGCACCGCCATCGTCACGGGCGACGGCCTGGTGCCGCTCCTGGCCGAGCCGCGCAGCGATGCCGGCCTCGTCGCCCGCATCGAGACCGGGGTGATCGGCACAATCGTCGAATGCCCGCTCAGCCAGGGCACCAGCGACCGCTACTGCCATCTCGAGATGCAGGGGCACGACGGCTGGGTGGCGCGCGAGCACATCTGGGGCGTCTACGCGACCGAGGCCGTTGAGTGAGCCGCCGCCAGACGAGGGCGGCGGGCGCCCGGGCTTCTGGTCGCCGCTGGCGCGCCCCCCGGTCCGCCGCCTGCTGATCGCCCAGCTGCCGGCCGATCTCGCGGACTGGTTGGACTTCGTCGCCTTCGGCGCGCTGCTGGCCTATGGTTTCGGCGAGGGGCCGGCGACCCTGGCGCTGCTGGTGGTCGCCATGGGGCTGCCCTATGTGCTGATCGGCCCGGTCGCCGGCGTGCTGGTCGACCGCGTCGACCTCCGCCGCGCCATGGTGCTGGCCAATGCCGGGCGGGGACTGGCGACAGCCGCCGTCTTCCTCGCCCCCGACGCCGGTACCGCGATCGCGCTCGCCTTCCTGAAATCGGCAGCCGACAGCGCCTTCTCGCCGGCCAGGCAGGCCGCGCTGGCGGTGCTGACGCCGCGTGCCCTGCTGCCGGCCGCCAACGGCCTGTCGCACGCCATCAACCAGGCGACCAAGGTGGCTGGACCGGCGCTCGGCGGCGTCCTGTTCCTGGTCCTGGTGCCGCGCCAGGTGTTCCTGGTCAACGCCGCCATCTCCGGTCTCGCCCTCCTCCTCGCCCTGCGGCTACCCGCCGCCATGCGCGCGCCGCCGGCGCAACCCGGCACAGGATCGGGAACAGGGCACCGGTTCTTGCGGGAAATCGCCGCCGGCATCGCGCACTACCGGCGAACCCCGGCGCTGGCCGTGGCGCTGGCCGGCATGTCGGCCGGGCTGTTCGCGATCTTCCTGTACGACGCGCTGATCCCGCTGCTGACCCGGGCGCTCGGCCTTGGCGAGACGGTATTCGGCCTGGCCATCGCGGCGGTGGGGCTCGGCGGCGTGGCAGGATCGCTGGCAATCGGGCAGGCGGGTGAGCGCGCGAGGCCGTTGCGCCAGATGGCGCTAGGGGCGCTGCTGAGCGGCGCGCTCTTCGCCCTGGTCGGACACTTGGCGGCCGGCCACCTGCCGGCCTCCGGCTGGCTGCTGATCGCCCTGTTCGCACTGATAGGCGGCACCACATCGCTGATGATGGTGCCCTACCGGGTGCTGTTGCAGCGCGAGACGCCCGCCGCGCTGCTCGGCCGGGTCACCGCGGTGGGCGAGGCGGTCAGCACCATGGTGTTGCTGGCCGGTCCGCCGACGGGGGCGCTGCTCGCCGGGTTGGGCGGCCTGCCGCTGCCCTTCCTCGCCGGCGGCTACGCGACCATTCTCGTCGGACTTGGCATCACCCTCGCCGGAACGCGCTTGCGCGGCTGAGCCCAGGCGTCACGGTCACACCGTCAAATCGGCGGCCAGGGCTGTGTGCACCGCCTCGGGCAGGACGGTCATGTGCGGGTAGTTCGGGTGGGTGATGCCGACCATGACGCGGCCAGCCCTGCGGAAGGCCGCGGCCTGCTCGGGCGTGAAGCGGAAGTGCACGAACTGCACCGAGGAGGCCTTGCCCTCGGCCGTGGTGCGGTCGACATCCTCCTCCGCCTCGCCCTTGATGACAGTGCCGTCAAACTCGATCGTCATGGACTCCTCGACGCCGCCCAGCGTGCCCAGCACCTGGCGCCGGCGTACCGGGTCGTCGATCTCGAACAGCACCGTGGCGACCAGCTCGTCGCCCTTGGGGATGAGCGGATTGTAGGCTGACAGTTCGTCCTCGATCTGCGCCTCGCCGCCCTTCTCGATGAAGAGCATCTCGTGCACCTGCAGCCACATCGTGTCGTAGGACTCGAAGTGGAAGGTGGCATGGGGCCCGACGGCGAGGCGGCGGTTGCGCTTGACCGGCATGAGCTGGCTGCGCTTCTCCTTGCGGATCTTCGCGTATTCGGCCATGTCCATGATGTCGGCGCGGGTGATTTCGGTCTTCATGATCTCCATCATGGCCAGTCTCCCTTGTGGTGGGGCCTGGACCATGTCCTCTCGTGACGGCTGAGCGCCCCCGCAGCTCCCTCGGCCGCGGGGCCGGCTTCAGACCTCTATGCCATAGGCGCGGGCGAAGAGTTCGATCGGGTGGGGCGCCTCGGCCGGCTGGTGGCCGGGCTCCAGGCGTCCCATGCCCTGGACGATGTGGTCGCCCGCCAGCGGGCACTCCGAGGCGATGTGCGCGGCATCCGCCTTCAGGGCTTGGCGCATCACCGGCTTTCCCACCTTCATGCCGACCTCGAAGTTCTCCTTCATGATGCCCCAGGAGCCGCCATGGCCCGAGCAGCGCTCGATCGGCTTGACCTCGGTCTCGGGGATCTGGCGCAGCATCTCCGTCGCCTTCTGACCCATGTTCTGGGCCCGGGCGTGGCAGGCGATATGGACGGCGATGCCGCCGTCGAGCGGCGCCAGACCATCGGCCAGCCCTTCCTTCCTGGCGATGGAGACGATGTATTCGGTGATGTCGAAACTGGCCCGGGAGAGCCGGATGACGTCCTCGTTGTCGGGCAGGATCAGCGGCCACTCGAACTTCATCATCAGGGCGCAGGACGGCACCAGCGCGATCACGTCCCAGCCGTCCTCGACATGGGCGCGCAGGGTGGCCGCGGTCTCGGCCGCCGCCTCCGCCACCTTGGCGATGTTGCCCTGTTCCAGCTGCGGCATGCCGCAGCAGCGCGGATAGACGACCTCCGTCTCCACGCCGTTGCGGGCCAGGACGGCGCGGGCCGCCATGCCGATCGACGGCTTGTTGTAGTTGGCGAAGCAGGTGGCGTAGATCACCGCCTTGCGGCCGAAGGCGGGCGCGGCCTCGTTCACCACGGGCGGCTCCTGGGCGGCACGCACGGTGAAGGTGCGCCCGGTGTATTTAGGCAGCTTCGCCTCTCGATGGACGCCGGCTAGGCCTTCCAGCGCCATGCGGGTGGCACCGTTGCCTTCCTTCGACGCCCAGTTGGCGATGCCGGGGGCGAGGCGTGCCAGCTTGCCGTTGCGGTCGGTCTCGGTCAGCTGGCGGCGCAGGAAGGGTTCTTTCCTCTTGCGGTGCTCCACCGCCCGGTAGCGCAGCATCAGATGCGGGAAGTCGAGATTGAACTCGTGCGGCGGCACGTAGGGGCACTTCGTCATGAAGCACATGTCGCAGAGCGTGCAGGCATCCACGACCGGCTTGAAGTCCGCCGACGCGACGGCGTCGAGCTCGCCCGTCTCGCTTTCGTCGATCAGGTCGAAGAGCCGCGGGAAGCTGTCGCACAGGTTGAAGCAGCGCCGGCAGCCGTGGCAGATGTCGAAGACGCGGCGAAGCTCGGCATCGAGCTTCTCCTCGTCGTAGAAATCATCGTCCTGCCAGGCGATGGGATGCCGCGTCGGGGCATCGAGGCTGCCTTCGCGCATGTGCCGCACCTCGGAAAGCTGTTCGGAATGGCTGCCGGCACCGGCCATCGCACGGCGAGGGACGTCGCCGGCGGGTCGATGCACGGGGAGGCCGGCTGCACCGCTGCCCGGGCATGACGTGCTCGCCCGGGCGGTGGCCTTATGGCCCTCGCCCGGGCGGACGCCCATGCCTCAAGAGCGGCCGATCACGGTCTCATGGCCGCGGGCGCGGCCTCAGGACATCGTGTCGAGAGCCTTCTGGAAGCGGCCGGCGTGGCTCTTCTCGGCCTTCGCGAGCGTCTCGAACCAGTCGGCGATCTCGTCGAAGCCCTCCTCGCGGGCGGTACGGGCCATGCCGGGATACATGTCGGTGTATTCGTGGGTCTCGCCGGCGATCGCCGCCTTCAGATTGGCGTCGGTGGCGCCGATCGGCTCGCCGGTGGCCGGGTCGCCGACTTCCTCCAGGAACTCGAGATGGCCATGCGCGTGTCCGGTCTCGCCCTCGGCGGTCGAGCGGAAGACGGCGGCGACGTCGTTATAGCCCTCGATATCCGCCTTCTGGGCGAAATAGAGGTAGCGGCGGTTGGCCTGGCTCTCGCCGGAGAAGGCTTCCTTGAGGTTGTTCTCGGTCTTGGTGCCCTTGAGTGACATGCTCTCTCTCCCGTTGATGGATGCGCCGTGGCGGCGCGGTCGGACCGCCGCTTATGGCGCCGGCCCGGCGTTCGAGGCGGCGCGGGTTCCCATTCCCGCACCACCGTCGCCCTCATTGTTTAGAATCATTCTAAAACGACCGGCGACGCTGTCAACAGGCATTGCGTCCGCAACCGGCGCTCAGCCGTCCCGGTCTTCCAGGCGGACCACCACGTCGACGCGCTGGATGCGCGCGCCGGCCGGCGCCTCCGGCAGGTTCTCGATGCGGATGTCGGCGTCGGCGATGTCGGTCAATTCGCCGCGGCCGGCATGGTAGAAATGATGGTGGGCATCGACATTGGTGTCGAAATAGGAGCGCCCGGGCTCGACCACCACCTCGCGCAGCAGGCCGGCGGCGGTGAACTGGTTGAGCGTGTTGTAGACGGTGGCGAGCGAGACGGCGCTGCGGGCCGTCGACGCCTCCTCGTAGAGCTGCTCGGCGGTGACGTGCCGGTCCGCCTCGCCGAACAGCAGGCGGGCGAGCGCCAGGCGTTGGCGGGTCGGACGCAGCCCGGCCTCCTGCAGGCGCAGGACGAGGTGCCGGTAGGGCCGTCGGTCGGTCGTCTCGGTCATGTCATCCATATAGGGTGCTGGCCGGGATATTGGAATGCTTCTAATCAACCACGTATGCGCATCGGTTTCAAGCGCCGGCGCATAACCGAGCCGATCAAGCCAGGCCGGATATTTCCCGCAAACCGCGGCGGGCGTGAAGTCTTGTATGGCGGGAAAGAATGTTTACAGTGCGCGGCGTCTTCAAGGGACATGGGTCCGGCGGCCTTCGGGGGGAGGCGCGATGGCGATGCCGCCTGGGAGTGTGACTTCGAACGGGAGAGACCGGCAAGGCCGGCTGGTGACCACGTGACCGGAAAAAGCAGCTACACACGCGACGATCTTCTCGAATGCGCCCATGGCCGGCTGTTCGGGCCAGGCAACGCGCGGCTGCCATTGCCGCCAATGCTGATGTTCGACCGCATCACCCGGATCACCGATGACGGCGGCGCCATGGGCAAGGGCGAGATCGTCGCCGAGCTCGACATCAGCCCCGACCTCTGGTTCTTCGACTGCCATTTCGAATCCGACCCGGTCATGCCGGGCTGTCTTGGCCTCGACGCGATGTGGCAGCTCGTCGGCTTCTTCCTCGGCTGGATCGGCGCCCCCGGTCGGGGCCGGGCGCTGGGCGTGGGCGAGGTGAAGTTCACCGGCCAGGTGCTGCCCGACGCCAAGCGCGTCACCTACCGACTCGACCTGAAGCGCGTCATCAACCGGCGCCTCGTGCTGGGCATCGCCGACGGGCGGATGGAGGTCGACGGGAACGTGATCTACGAAGCCAAGGATCTCAGAGTTGGCCTGTTCACCAGCACCGACAATATGTAGGCGCGAAAGCGGGCTTCCGGCGAGCCTGGCGGCCCCGCGAAACGGACAGCGCATCCAGACGCCTCGTGAAAGGAGGCTCGCACCATGACATCCCTGCGACGCGTCGTCGTCACCGGCATGGGCATCGTCTCGGCCATCGGCGTGACGACCGCCGAGGTGACCGCCTCGCTGCGCGACAGCCGATCGGGCATCGTCTTCGCCGAGGAGTACAAGGAACGGGGCTTCCGCAGCCATGTGCACGGCAAGCCGCAGATCGACATCGACCAGCATGTCGACCGCCGGGTCCGCCGCTTCATGGGCGACGGCGCGGCGTTCAACTACATCGCCATGGCCGACGCGATCCGCGACGCCGGACTGACCGATGACCTGGTCTCCAACGAGCGCACCGGCCTGATCATGGGATCGGGCGGACCGTCGACCTCCAATCAGGTACAGGCGGTCGACATCGCGCGGGAGAAGGGGCCGCGCCGGGTCGGCCCCTACATGGTGCCGCGCTGCATGTCCTCGACCAATTCCGCGACGCTGGCGACGCCGTTCAAGATCAAGGGCGTGAACTACTCGATCAGTTCCGCCTGCTCGACCAGCGCGCACTGCATCGGCAACGCGGCCGAGCTGATCCAGTGGGGCAAGCAGGACATGGTCTTCGCCGGCGGCGGCGAGGAGCTGCACTGGACGCTCTCCGTGCTGTTCGACGCGATGGGCGCGCTTTCCTCGCACTACAACGACACGCCGACCCGGGCCTCGCGGGCCTATGACAAGGATCGCGACGGCTTTGTGATCTCGGGCGGCGGCGGCGTGCTGGTGCTGGAGGAGTTGGAGCACGCCCGGCGGCGCGGCGCCAAGATCTATGGCGAGATCGTCGGTTACGGCGTCACCTCCGACGGGCACGACATGGTGGCGCCGTCGGGCGAGGGCGCGGTGCGCTGCATGCGCCAGGCGATCGCCGGCCTCGACGGCAAGGTCGACTACATCAACACCCACGGCACCTCGACGCCGGTCGGCGACATCGTGGAACTGCAGGCGATCCGCGAGGTCTTCGGCCCGGACATGCCCTATCTCAGCTCCACCAAGTCGCTGACCGGGCACAGCCAGGGAGCGACGGGGGTGCACGAGGCGATCTATTCGCTGCTCATGCTGCAGGACGATTTCGTCGCCGCCTCGGCCAATGTCGAGAACCTCGACCCCGACGCCGAGGGCTACAACATCGCGCTCGAGCGGGTGGACAAGGCGGGACTGACCACGGTCATGTCGAACAGTTTCGGTTTCGGCGGCACCAATGCCTGCCTGGTATTCAAGCGCTTCGAGGAGTAGGCGGCATGTCGGATCTCATGGCCGGTAAGCGCGGTCTTGTGATGGGTGTCGCCAACGATCATTCGATCGCCTGGGGCATCGCCAAGGCCTTGCACGAGCAGGGGGCCGAACTCGCCTTCACCTATCAGGGCGAGACCCTGCGCCGGCGGGTGGAGCCGCTGGCCCAGTCGCTCGGCTCCGATCTGGTCCTGCAATGCGATGTCGAGGATGCCGGGTCGATGGATACGGTGTTCGACTTCATCAAGCGGCGCTGGAAGGGCCTCGATTTCCTGGTGCATTGCATCGCCTTCTCCGACAAGGAGGAGCTGAAGGGCAAGTACATCGACACGACCGAGGCCAATTTCACCCGCACCATGCGGATATCCTGCTTCTCGCTGACCGCGCTGTCGCAGCGCGCCGCGACGCTGATGAAGAATGGCGGGTCGATCGTCACGCTGTCCTATCTCGGCGCCGAGCGGGTGATGCCGAACTACAACGTGATGGGCGTGGCCAAGGCGGCGCTGGAGGCGTCGGTGCGCTATCTCGCCGCCGATCTGGGGCCGGACAACATCCGCGTCAACGCGATCTCCGCCGGGCCCATGCGCACGCTGGCGGGCAGCGCCATCGCCGATGCCCGCTTCGTCTTCAAGTTCAGCCAGCAGCACGCGCCGCTGCGCCGCACCCCGACGCTGGAGGAGATCGGCGGCGCCGCCGTCTACCTGCTGAGCGATCTCGGCACGGCCGTGACCGGCGAACTGCTGCATGTCGACAGCGGCTTCCACGCCATCGGCATGCCCAAGCCCTGAACGCCGAGCCCTGAACGCCGTGACCTGATCGCCCTGCCTGTAGCGGCCGTCACAGCCAGCGCCGCGCGGACGCGATAAGCCTCACCCTTGCGAGAGTGCGCGAGGGAGGGCGGCATGAAGGCGTTGGGAAATTCGCTGCGGCGACGGCGCGACGGCGGAAGGTCGGGCGGCGAATGGGCGGACGGTGAATGGGCGGGCGGCGAATGGGTGGACGGGGTCGTCCAGCTGGTTGCCGCCATCGCCATCGTCGCGGTGATGCTGTTCGGCGGCCTGGGCCGGGCGGAGGCGCGGGCGCTGCCCACCGATGGCGGCGTGCACACGCTGATCCACCCCTGGGTGGTGCAGACCGAATGCGGCAACCGGGCGGTCGCCGCCGTGGTGGTCGGCGGCCGCTACCAGGTCGACATGATCACCGGCTACGACGTCCAGGAATGCCGGCTGGTCGCGGTCTTCGGCATCATGCCGGGCTTCGAGGCGGGCGAGTTCTCCTGGACCTTCGCCAATACCGGGATCGCCAGCATCGGCCGCGCGCCGGCGGGGGAATGGGCCCGTCCGGGCGTGCTGCACCCGCATGTCGCCTTCGACGTCAACCACGCGGTCGGCACGGTCGCGGTGTCGCTGGATCTCGCCTGGCTGTTCCAGTTCGGCGATGGCGCGACGCTCACCGTCGGCATGCGCAGCGGCGCCGACCGCAACACCCAGATCTATGGCCCGCAGCTCACCTTGATCAACCAGCAGCGCGCGGTGCCGCCGCCGGCTGGCCAGCAGGAGCCGTTCCGGCCGCATTTCGTGCTGCCCGACGACGGCGGAAGCCACGAAATCCTGCGGCTTTCCGGCGCGGAGGTGGCTTGCCCGAACGGCGCCGGCTACGACCGCCAGGACATGTACGTGACCGGCCGCACCCTGGAGGCGCCCAACGGCATCAGCCGGGTGCACCATGCCGACTGCCTGGTTTATCTGGAATGGCGGCCCGAGGACGGCTACCTGCCGCGCGACGTGATCGACAGCTTTGCCAGGCATGACGGGCTGGCGAGCCTCGCCTATCCCGACGGCACCGATTATGTCCGCCTGTCCAGCCAGCGCCCGGGCGCCAGCGTCGGCGTCAACACGGTCGAGGGCACGCTGTACATGTGGGCGCGCATCGGCGAGCTGATGCGCGGCCAGCGCGAGGTCGGCGTCACCCTGTCGACCCGGCACGGCGCCGGCCAGACCATCCTCACCTCCGGCCTCGACCGCGTGCTCTTCCACTGGTAGCCGCGCAGACGGCGGCGGGGCTCCGGTGCCGGCACGGCTGGCGGCAGCGCTGCATGCGGCGCGGATGACCGCCCCTGGCGTCTCGTGTATAGAGGCGCCCCATGAACGACGAATCCCAGATCGAGAGCGCGGCGGACGAGGCCGGGGAGCCCCGGCGGCGCGGCTGGTTCCAGCGTCTGCGCGACGGCCTGACGCGCTCCTCGCGCAAGATTTCCGACGGCATCTCCGGCATCTTCACCAGGCGCCGCCTCGATGACGAGGCGCTGGAGGAGCTCGAGGAGCTGCTCATCGCCGCCGATCTCGGACCGGCCACCGCGGCCCGCCTGACGGAAGCCCTGGCCAGCAGCCGCTTCGGCAAGGAAGTGACCGACGAGGAGGTCAAGGCGGCGCTCGCCGCCGAGGTCGAGCGCATCCTCGACCCCGTCGCCCGGCCGCTCGTGATCGACGGTGGCGCCCGGCCCTTCACGGTGCTGGTGGTCGGCGTCAACGGCACCGGCAAGACCACGACGATCGGCAAGCTCGCCAACCAGTGGACGGGCGAAGGCCGGCGGGTGACCATCGCCGCCGGCGACACCTTCCGCGCCGCCGCCATCGAGCAGCTCAAGGTCTGGGGCGAGCGCGCCGGCGCCCGGGTGATCGCGCGCGAGACCGGGGCCGACGCCGCCGGGCTCGCCTACGACGCGCTCGCCGCCGCCAGGCGCGAAGGCGACGACGTGCTGCTGATCGACACCGCCGGCCGGCTGCAGAACAAGGAAAACCTGATGGCCGAGCTGGCCAAGATCGTCCGCGTGCTGAAGAAGCAGGACGAGCGGGCGCCGCATGCCATCCTCCTGGTGCTCGACGCCACCACGGGCCAGAACGCGCGCTCACAGGTCGAGGTCTTCAGGTCGATCGTCGACATCAGCGGCCTCGTCGTCACCAAGCTCGACGGCTCGGCCAAGGGCGGCATCCTGGTCGCGCTGGCCGGCGAGTTCGCGCTGCCGGTCCACGCGATCGGGGTGGGCGAGGGCATCGACGACCTGCGGCCCTTCGCCGCCGACCAGTTCGCGCGCTCGCTGATGGGGCTCGGCGACCTGCGCGCCGGCGCCTGAGCCCGTCCCAATCCGGAAGCGACCCCCATGAACGACATGCGCATCCACGCCGACGCCGCACCCAGGCTCTTCGACGACGCCGAGGCCGCCTATGCCCGCATCGTCGAGCTCTATGACGAGGCGACGGCCTATCTGCGCGACTGCTTCAAGGCCTTCGCCAGCGGCGATGCCCTGCCGGGGCAGGCGCGCGCCTTCTATCCCTATGTGAAGCTCGCCACCGACAGCTTCGCGCGGGCCGACACGCGCCTCGCCTACGGCTTCGTCGACAGCCCCGGCACCTATGCCACCACGATCACCCGGCCGGACCTTTTTGACAGCTATCTGCTGGAGCAGTTGCGCCAGCTCTGCCGCAACCACGAGGCGCCGATCGAGGTCGGCGTCTCGGTGACGCCGATCCCGATCCATTTCGCCTATGCCGAGGGACTGCATGTGGAGGGGTCCCTAGGACCCGAGCACATCAGCCATCTGCGCGAGATCTTCGACGTGCCGGACCTGGCGACGGTCGACGACGCCATCGTCAATTCCACCGCCATGCCGGTGCCGGGCCAGCCGCAGCCGCTCGCCCTGTTCACCGCGCCGCGGGTCGACTACTCCCTGCACCGGCTGAAGCACTACACGGCGACCAGCCCGGAGCATTTCCAGAACTTCGTGCTGTTCACCAACTACCAGTTCTATATCGACGAGTTCGTCCGCCTGGCGCAGGAGCGCATGGCGGCCGGCGACCCGGACTACGATTCCTTCGTCGAGCCGGGCGAGGTGGTGACGCTGAACGCCCGGCTCGGCGGCGGCTCGACCGGCACGCCGGTGGCGCGCCTGCCGCAGATGCCGGCCTATCACCTGAAGCGCGGCCACCATGCCGGCATCACCATGGTGAACATCGGCGTCGGCCCGTCCAACGCCAAGACGATCACCGACCATATCGCGGTGCTCCGGCCGCATGCCTGGCTGATGCTGGGCCACTGCGCCGGCCTGCGCAACTCGCAGCGGCTGGGCGACTACGTGCTGGCGCATGGCTATGTACGCGAGGACCACGTGCTCGACGCCGACCTGCCGACCTGGGTGCCGATCCCTGCCCTGGCGGAAATCCAGGTGGCGCTGGAGCAGTCGGTGGGCGAGATCACCGGGCTCGAGGGTTGGCGCCTGAAATCGGTCATGCGCACCGGCACCGTCGCCACCATCGACAACCGCAACTGGGAACTGCGCGACCATTCCGAGCCGGTGCAGCGCTTCTCCCAGAGCCGGGCCATCGCGCTCGACATGGAATCGGCCACAATCGCCGCCAACGGCTTCCGCTTCCGCGTGCCCTACGGCACACTGCTGTGCGTTTCAGACAAGCCGCTCCACGGCGAGATCAAGCTGCCCGGCATGGCGAACGAGTTCTACAAGACCCAGGTCGGCCAGCACCTGCAGATCGGCATCCGCGCCATGGAGCGCCTGCGCGACCTGCCGCCCGAGCAACTCCACTCGCGCAAGCTCCGCAGCTTCAACGAGTGCGCGTTCCAGTAGGGGACGACGCCCGACGCGTGCAATCCGCTCGCCGAAACGCTATGTGATCAGCCATGACCGACGACACCCAATCCCCACAGATCCCCCAGACCGACGCCGCGGTGTGGCGCCGGCTGGGTCTCGAGGCCGGGCCGCTGGTGGTCTTCTTCGTGGCCAACCAGATCTGGGAGATCTTCACCGCCACCGCCCTGTTCATGGGCGCCATGATCATCGCCGTCGCCGCCTCCTGGCGGCTGGAGCGGCGGGTGCCGATCATGCCGGTGGTCTCCTGCGCCTTCGTGGTGCTGTTCGGCGGGCTGACCCTGGCGCTCGAGAACGATCTGTTCATCAAGCTCAAGCCGACCATCGTCAACCTGCTGTTCGCCGCCATCCTGTTCGTCGGGCTGGCCTCGCGGAAGACCTATCTGAAGCTGGTGCTGGGCGCGGTGATGCACCTGACCGACCGGGGCTGGACAGTGCTGACCTGGCGCTGGGCCTTCTTCTTCATCGTGCTGGCGATCCTCAACGAGATCGTCTGGCGCAGCTTCTCGACCGATTTCTGGGCCGGTTTCAAGCTCTTCGGCATCATGCCGCTGACGCTGATGTTCGCCGCCGCCCAGATGCCGCTGATCCTGAAGGAGCAGGTCGAGCCGCCCAAGCCGGCGGAATAGGGGCGGTCCGACCGCCCCATCCGTCGCCGGCGGACCGGTTCAGGCCGCCGCCTCGGCCTCCTCGGCCATGTCCTGCATCACGTCGATGATCACGCCGTTGGGGTCCGCCATGGCGAAGTGGCGCTGACCCCAGGGCTCCTGGCGCATCTCGATCGCCAGCACCTGGCCGTCGTCGCGCACCCGAGCCAGCGCCGCGTCGAGGTCCTGGACGGCGAAGGTCAGGATCGTCCCCTCCGTCGCCGCTGCGCGGAACATTCCCAGCGGATGGTCGGGCATGGTCTTGAAAAATCCGATCTGTACGTCGGGCCGGCCGTCGAGCTGGAGCTGGAGATAGCCCGGACCGTCCATCACCGGCGTGAAGCCGAGCTTGGCGTAGAAGGCCTTGGTGGCCGCGAGATCGCTCGTCGGCAGGGTGGTGACGACGGCCTCGATGCTGCTGGACGCGATCATCGTTTTGTCTCCTCGCTGGTTCTGGCGCCCATCGTCGCCGGTGAGGATGGGATAGCAGCACCCTGCTGACACCCTCCTGTCAGCAGGGATAGTGTATGCCGGCGAACCCGTCCGATGTCCGAACCAGCCAGGACTGCCCCCGCCATGCGCCGCGCCGACCGCCTGTTCCAGATCATCCAGAGCCTGCGCCGCCGCCGGGCGCTGACCCGCGCCCAGGACCTCGCCGAGGAGCTGGAGGTCTCGGTGCGCACGATCTACCGGGATGTCGCCGCGCTGGTCGGCTCCGGCGTTCCCATCGAGGGCGAGGCGGGGCTCGGCTACCTGCTGCGCGAGGGTTACGACCTGCCGCCGATGATGTTCTCGGTCGACGAGATCGAGGCGATCGTGCTCGGCGCCTCGATCGTCGCCAGCTGGTCCGATCCCGAGCTGGGCGAGGCCGCCCGCAACGTGCGCGCCAAGATCGAGGCGGTGCTGCCCGAGCGCCTGCGCGCGGTCTTCCTGGAGACCAACCTGGTGGCGCCGGAGCACCACTACCGGGAGCCGATCCTGGTCGACCTGGCGGCGCTCCGCCGGGCCATCCGCACGCGCAACCGCATCGCCGTCGCCTACACCAACGAGGCGGGGGCGGCCTCCCGGCGCACCATCCGCCCGCTGGCGCTGGCCTTCTACGGGCCGGTCTGGGTCATGGTCGCCTGGTGCGAGCTCAGGAACGACTTCCGCAACTTCCGGGTCGACCGCATGGCTGAGGCGACCATTCTGCCGGAACGCTTCGGCCCCGAACCCGGCAAGCGGCTGGAGGACTTCCTGGCCCGCATGCGCCAACTCCATGGCCCGGACGGAGACTGCTGACCGTGCTACACGCCGGCGGGAGCCAGTCCGTCCTCGGCGTCCGGCGGGTTGCCGGCCGGCGGACCGAGCGGCCCGGTGCCCACGGCGCGGAACGCCTCCAGCGCCCAGACCACCGACGGGAAGGCGATCTCCGTCCAGGGAATGTCCCGCCAGCCGAACAGGCCGACCTCCAGCGACTCCGGACCGGCGGCGACGCGGTCCGGATCGAGCAGGCGGGCCCGGTGGATCAGCTGCACCTGGCTGATCCGCCTGATCGCGTAGACCGCCAGCAGCCCCTCGATCTCGATCGTGGCCCGGGCCTCCTCCTCCGCCTCCCGCCTTGCGCCCTCCACTGGCGTCTCGCCCAGCTCCAGATAGCCGGCCGGCAGCGTCCAGAAGCCGCGCCTGGGGTCGATCGCGCGGCGGCCGAGCAGGATCCTGCCGTCGTGGTGGACCACCGAGCCGACGACGATCTTCGGGTTCTCGTAGGCGATGAAGCCGCAATCCGGGCAGGTCAGGCGTTCCCGGTCGTCGCCTTCCGGCACGGTGCGGATGCGCGGCCCGGCGTCGCTGGCGGCGTCACTCGTCACGGCTGCCCCGCTACTCGGGCGCGATCCGCCAGATGGTGCGGCCGGTGTCGTCGGCGACCAGCAGCGAGCCGTCGGGCAGCTGGGCGAGGCCGGTGGGCCGGCCCCAGACCTCCGCCGGCGCGCCCTCGTTCAGGCGGAAGCCGGTGGCGAACACGACATACTCGCCCGTTGGCCGGCCCTCCAGGAACGGGGCGAAGGCGACCATGTAGCCGAGCGGATCGGACCGGTTCCAGGACCCGCGCAGGGTGACGAAGGCGCCTTCCGAGAAATCGGCTGGCATGGTCTGCGGGCGTGGGAACAGCAGGTCGATCGGCGCCGAATGTGCCTGGAACAGCAGATCGGGCACGACGCTGGCGTCTACCAGGTCGGGCCGCAGGCTGGCGAAGTCCGGCTGCGGGTTCTGGCCGGTATAGGCATAGGGCCAGCCGTAAAACTGACCCTCCTCGACCGCCGTCAGATAGTCGGGCACCAGCCCGTCGCCCATGCCGTCGCGCTCGTTCACCACGGTGTAGAGCGCGCCTGTCTCGGGATGGATGTCGAGGCCGATCGGGTTGCGCAGGCCGGCGGCGAAGACCTCGGGCTGGACCGGCGGCTGGGCGGTCAGATCGACGCTGAGAATGGTGGCGCGGGGCGGCTCCTCCTCGGCGATGTTGCCGCGCGAGCCGACCGCGACGAAGAGGGTCTCCCCATCGGCCGACAGTTCGAGATTGCGCGACCAGTGGCCCATGGTGCCGCCGATGGTGCCGGCGGGCACCACCCGTTCGGGCGTGCCCTCCGGGGCGAAGGCGTCGTTCAGGGCGACGCGGAAGACGCCGCTGAGGTCGGCGAAATAGAAGCTGCGGCCGTCGAGCACCATGCCGTAGGGCGCGGCATAGCCCGTGAGGAAGGCCCAGCGGTCGTCGGCGCGGCCGTCATTGTCGTTATCCCAGAGCCGGGTGATGTGGCCCTCCCGCGGTTCCGCCAGCAGCACCGATCCATCGGGCAGCACCAGCATCTCCCGCGGATGCGACAGGCCGTCCGCCCAGAGGCTCGCGGTGAAGCCGTCGGGCACGTCCAGCCCGTGACCCTCGGGACGGGCGACGGTTTCCGGCCGCACGCCGGCCGACTCGGTGGCGTAGGGTTCCGGCAGTTCGTCGGCGCTGACGCGGTAGCGCTCGCCCGGCTCCGCGGCGCGCGGGCTGGTCAGGCCGGGCGCGAGCAGGCCGGCGGTAATGGCCACCACCAGGAGCGGGGCCAGAACGGGGGCGCGGACAGGTGCTGTGCGCAGCGGCATCGGTCAATCTCCCTCGGGCGCGGACACCGACTGGGGCGTCCGCCGGATACAGGTATCGCGGCCAGAGAGGCTAGAACGCACCGGCTTCCGGGCAAGTTCCAGGAAAGTGCCGGCCAGCGACCGGCCGACGCGCCTAACCGGGGTTGGAGACGGACTGGATCAGGCTGTCGAGACCGTTGGTGACGGTCGGGTCGTAGACCGGCCGCGGCATCACCGTGCCCGCCGGCAGATAGCCCAGGACGCCCGGCTGTCCCGAGCCGACATAGGGCGATGGCTGCGGTGTCGGCGGCGTCAGCGTGCTGGCGACCACGGCGCCCTGGCCGGTTCCCTGCGGCCGGCTGTCGGGCAGCGGGACAGCGCCGCTGGCGGAGGCGGTGACCATGCAGGTCGCCGTCGCCTCGCTGACATAGCTGCCGGGTGGGCAGCTTGTCTGCACATAGGGCGTGGATGGCTGCCCCGTGGCCGCGCTGCCGATGGCCGGCGCGGTGCCGCCGTAGTTCGCCTGCACGACCGGCGGCGTGTAGGTTGATCCGCCGGACGAGGCCGAGGCGATCACCGGGCCCGAGGTCGTGGAGGCGGTGGTGGGCACGTAGGCGGGCGTGGACGGCCTGGTGGTGCTGGCCACGACGGTGGCCGAGGGTGTCGTCGCCGGCGTCGACGGCCGGCTGGCATAGACGGCGGCGGGCTGCACGCCGCGGCCGCTGGGGCTGTAGCCCTCGATGTTGGGGGCGATCATCGCCATGTAGCGAACCGTCTCCTCGGGCAGCGGACGGCCGTCCTCGACATGTTGGCGATAGCGCCCGGGGCCGGCGTTGTAGGCGGCCAGGAAGCCGGGCGAGCCGAACATCTCGTACATCTCGCGGATATAGGCGGCGCCGGCCATGATGTTGTCGCGCGGGTCGTGCGGATCGTTGCCGAGACCGTAGCGCCCGGCCAGTTCCGCCCAGGTGCCCGGCATGATCTGCATCAGGCCCATCGCCCCGGCATGGCTGGTGGTCGGGCCGCCGTAGAGATGCGTCTGGCCGCGACTTTCGACCCACATGACCTCGCGGATCCACTGCTCGGGAATGTCGAAGCGCTCCGACGCCTCGGCGATGTGGATGCCCCACGGATCGTTCGGGTCGAAGGTGCGCGCGGACTGCTCCGGCGTGCTCGAACACGCGGCGAGCACCGCCCCTGCGAGCAGGGCCATGCTCCAGCGCAACCGGCTCCAGAAGCCGCCAGCCACAGTGACCCCTCTGACGACGCCTTCGGCCATCCGATGCCTCCGCGATTACTTATCGAGTTATCAATCGTTTACCAGGATAGCTTAAAGTGATCGGGAAATCCAACCCTGATCTGGCCGGAATCCGGGCCCGGCACATCTTGTGCCCCGGCCGGCGGCCGGCCGCAAGATCGCCTCGAGAGAACGGCTTGACAGATAAATGTGAAATCATGCATATGCACGCTCATGCACATTAATTGCTTCGAGGCCCTGGCCGATCCGACCCGCCGACGCATCGTCGCCGCGCTCCGCGACGGCGAGCGGCAGGTCAATGACATCGTGCGGCAGGTCGGCATCCACCAATCCGGGGTCTCGCGGCACCTTCGAATCCTGCACGAGTCGGGATTCGTCACCATGCGGCCGAACGGGCAGCGGCGGCTCTACGCCCTCCGCCCGGAGCCGTTCCGCGAAATCGACGCCTGGCTGCGGGACTACCGGCAGCTCTGGGAGGATCGTCTCGACCGCTTCGGCGCCGCACTCGAGGCACGGCAACGCAGTACCGACAATGATGAAGGGGAACCCAGCACATGACCGCACCCAACCCGACCGTGAGCGGCGATGCCCGGCAGGAGAAGGTCGTCATCGAACGCACCTACCGCGCCAGCGTCGCCGAGTTGTGGGATCTCTGGACGACGAAGGAAGGGTTCGAGTCGTGGTGGGGGCCGGAAGGCTTCCGCGTCGAGGTGCACCGGATGGAGGCCAGGCCCGGCGGCGCGCTCGAATACGACATGATCGCCGACGCACCCGGCGCGATCGAGGCGCTGGCGCGCATGAACCGGCCGCCCTCTCACGGCACGCGCGGCTGGTTCGCGGTGTTCCAGCCGCATGAGCGCCTCACTTTGGTGCACGCGATCGACTTCATCCCGGAGGTCGAGACCTATGAAAGCACCATCGAGGTCGCGTTCCACGCCCGGGGGCCGGAGGCACGCATGGTCGTCACCCTGCATCCGCACCGCGACCCGCACTGGACGCGGATGTCGGCCGAGGGGTTCAGCAGCCAGCTCGGCAAGCTCGACCGGCGGTTCGGCTGGTCGAAGGACGCGCGTGGGCAATAGCACCCAGAGGTGACGCCGCGCTAGTTGATTGACAATAGACAGGATTCACACGGCACAACGGAGCCGAGGCCGGCTCCGTTGTGCCATGATCCTGTCTAGCGGCAGGTGGCGTCCGCGCAGTAGTCGATCGCCTCGGCGAAGGCCTGCCAGCGGGCGTCGCGATTGGTATCCGCTGCCGCCTCTGCGCTGCCGGTCCAGATCTGGGCGATGACGTGCATGTCCGCGTCGCCCTCGACCAGCGTCAGGCGGGTGACTTCCGCCGCGTCGCCCTCGCGCAGGCAGGTCAGGCGCACGACGATGGAAGGCCGGCCGCCGACCTCGCCGCGTCTCGGATCGGTGATGGTGCTCTCGGCGCAGGAGCCGCCGGCGGTCTCCGCGAAGCGGGTCAGGATGGTGCCGGGGTCCATCGACGCCGAACCCAGAAGCTGCTGCACCGCGATCGCCTCGCTGGCGTCGGCGGGATCCGCATAGAGCGTGCCGTAGGCCGTCTCGCTGGCATCGCCGCCCGCGGGAGCCCAGCCGAAGGGAATGGCGACGACAAGGCGTTCGTGATCGGCGTCCGCCTCCTGCGCCAGGCCGGCGGAGGGCGCTATCAGCAGTGTGGCGGCCAGGGGTATCGCGACCAGGGGACTGGCGCGGAGCTTGGTCAGGAAATGGTGGCTGAAGGGGTGCATGGGCGAGGGCGCTCCCGCGTCTCGGAGGGGCGGCGGGCCGCGGGCGCGACGCCAACGGACCCAGGATCATATCCACGCTACCCTATCGGGCGCTCCGGATGAAGGGCGGGGCAACGGCGGCACCGTCGGCCGCGCGGCGCCGCCGCGGCCAATGCAGATTTAAGGCTGCGCAGGTTTCGGCCAGTGCCGGTCTCGGCCAGCGCAGGTTTCGGGTGGCGCGCCGTCGGGGCGTCGGCTATGCGGCGGAACAGCACGTCGCCATCGCCGCCATCCGCCAGACAGGTCCGCATGTCGCCACCCGCACTCCGCATGGGACCGATCGAATGGCTCATGCTCGTCACCCTCTCGCTTCTCTGGGGCGCCTCCTTCTTCTTCAACGCCGTGGCGTTGCAGGCGCTCGCGCCCTTTCACCTCGTGCTGCTGCGGGTCGGCATCGCCGCCCTGGTGCTGTGGCTCATCATCGCCGTCCGCCGGGCGCCGTTGCCGAGGGGCCGCCGCGCCTGGGCCGGCTTCCTGCTCATGGGACTGCTCAACAACGCGCTGCCGTTCACGCTGATCGTCTGGGGTCAGACGCAGATCAGCTCCAGCCTCGCCGCCATCCTGAACGCCACCACGCCGTTCTTCGCGGTCATGCTGACCCACGCCCTGACGGCCGACGAGCGGATCAGCCGCGGCAAGCTCACGGGCGTGCTGGTCGGCCTCGCCGGCGTGGTGCTGCTGATCGGTCCCGACGCGCTGGCGGGCATCGCCGGGGACACGCTGGGCCAGCTCGCCATTCTCGGGGCGGCGATCTCGTACTCGCTGGCCGGCATCTTCGGCCGCCGCATGGCGGGCACCGTCCCCCTGGTCAACGCCGCCGGCATGCTCACCGGCGCCACCGTGCTGATGCTGCCGCTGGCCCTGGCGCAACCGACCGTCACGCCGGGCCTGCCGGACCTCGCCGTCGGCGCCGTGATCCTCGGCAGCGCGGTACTCTCCACCGCGCTCGCCTATCTGCTCTATTTCCGCATCCTGCGCGCCGCCGGCGCCACCAACGTGCTGCTGGTCACCCTGCTGGTCCCGGTGTCGGCCACGCTGTTCGGGATCGGTCTGCTGGGCGAGAGCCTGGGCTGGCGCACGCTCGCCGGCATGGCGATCATCTTCGCCGGTCTCGCCATCATCGACGGCCGCCTGCTGCGTGGTCGGTCGGTCATGCGCAAGGCCGGGGCGGCCGGTCGGTCGTCGCCCGATTCTCGGTAGCCCGGAGCACCTCGTCGCTGCCCGTTCGGGTGCGGGGTGTCCTAGCCGCCGGTCAGCGCCCGTGCGCGCGCCTGATCCGGATAGTCGACGATGACGCCGATCGCCTCCTCCAGGAAAGGCAGGGGCGCGGTCTCCTCCGCGCCCTCCTCCATCACCACCTGCCAGACCACGCCGACATTCCGCTCTGCATCGGCAATGCGGTAGTCGATCACGGCGTAGCCGTCGAGGCCGGCACCCTGGCATTCCCGACCGGTGCGGGTGACCCGGATCGCCCCGAAATCCCATTCACCGAGCGTGTCGGACCGGGTGGGCGTGCAGCGGCCGGCGCTTTCAAGTCGTGGAAAGTGCAGCCCGTCGACGCCGGGCGTGGCCGCGCCGGGCCCGCTCAGCACCGACAGCAGGATGGTGAAGCTGTTGTCGATCACCCCATAGGTCATCTGCGCCCGCGAGCCTTCGTCGGTGCGGCTGATGATCGCCATGCTGGGCAGGGTCGTGACCTCCAGCCAGGCCACCTCGACCTGCCCGCCCTGGGCGCCGGTGATCGGCGGGCCGGCGATGTCGGCCACGCCGACCAGGCCCGACGGATCCTGCGCCGAGGCGCCGCTCGCCTGCAGGGCCAGCGCCAGCAGGACGGGCAACGCCGCCCCGACCCGGCGGGGCCCGCCACGCCGCGCCTGGCGTGTGCCGCTGTCGGTCATCCTGTCTCCCTTCCCCACTTTGTCCCTGATTCGGCGCTCCAATAGACCCGATGGCGCGGGCTTTGCCAACGGTGCCGCGGCGCTGTCGCGCGGACGCTCCCGGCGCGGGGCATCGCATGCTATCGTGCGGGGTCTGGTTTCCTCACCCGCGGGAGGCCGCTGCCATGGCTCAAGAAACCTCCGCCGACACGCTGTCGATCGGTCCGCCCCAGGTCGGCGATTTCGGGCGCATCATCACCCTGCACGCCACCTACTATGCCCGCCAGTGGGGTGTCGGACCGCTGTTCGAGGCGCGCGTCGCGGAGCGCCTGGCGCTGCTCGTCGACCGGGCGGAGGAAGGCGCGGCGGCGATCTGGTGCGCCCACCAGGGCGAGCGCTGCATCGGCTCCATCGCCGTCGATCATGTCGAGGACGACACCGCCTTCCTCAACTTCTTCATCCTCGACGATGCCGCCATGGGCAAGGGTCTCGGCAAGCGGCTGATCACCATCGCCATCGACCACTGCCGCCAGCACCACATGAAGCGGGTGCGGTCCTTCACCTTCCAGGGACTGGACGTCGCCCGCGCGCTCTACGAGCGGCACGGCTTCCGGCTGGTGGCGGAGGGACCGGACAAATTCTGGGGTCTGCCGGCTCCCGAACAGACCTTCGAGATGCGCCTCTACCGATAGAAAGGACCCCGCGGTCGGTGCGACCGCGGGGTCCCGGATCAGGTGCATCCAGCCGGTTCAGGCAGCGGCCCGGGTCATGTCGCGCAGCACGTATTGCAGGATGCCGCCATTGCGGAAGTACTCCAGCTCGTCCAGCGTATCGATGCGCGCCTTCAGCTTGACCTCGCGGCTTTCGCCATTCGGGTAGTGCACGGTCATGGTGAGAATGGCGCGCGGCTCGACCGTCGTCACCCCGGCGATGTCGAAGGTCTCCTTGCCGGTTAGGTCGAGATCCGCCCGGGTCATGCCGTCGGTGAATTCCAGCGGCAGCACGCCCATGCCGACCAGGTTGGAGCGGTGGATGCGCTCGAAGCTCTCCGCCACCACCGCCTTGATGCCCAGGAGGCGCGTGCCCTTCGCCGCCCAGTCGCGGGACGAGCCGGTGCCGTATTCCTTGCCTGCGATCACCACCAGCGGCACGCCCTCCTCCTGGTAGCGCATGGCGGCGGTGTAGATCGGCATCACCTCGCCGGAAGGCTGGTGCGTGGTCAGCCCACCCTCGGTGCCGGGCGCCAGCTCGTTGCGGATGCGGATGTTGGCGAAGGTGCCGCGCATCATGATGTCGTGGTTGCCGCGCCGCGAGCCGTAGGAGTTGAACTCGCGCGGCGGCACCTGCCGCTCGATCAGGTACTCGCCGGCCGGGCTGTCCGCCTTGATCGAGCCGGCGGGCGAGATGTGGTCGGTGGTCACCGAATCGGCAAGCTTGGCCAGCGCCCGGGCGCCGGCGATGTCGGTGATCGGCTCCGGCTCCAGGCCCATGCCCTCGAAGAAGGGCGGCTGCTTGACATAGGTCGAGGTGGCGTCCCACTCGTAGACCTCGCCCTCGGCGGTGTCGATGGTGCGCCACTCCTCCGGCCCCTTGAAGACGTCGGCGTAGCGGGAGCGGAACATCTCCGGCGTCAGGCACTGCTCGATGGTGCGGGCGACCTCCTCGGTCGAGGGCCAGATGTCCTTCAGGTAGACGAGGTTGCCGTCCTTGTCCTTGCCCAGCGGCTCCTTGGTGATGTCGATCTTCATCGAGCCGGCGAGCGCGTAGGCGACGACCAGCGGCGGCGAGGCCAGATAGTTGGCGCGCACGTCCGGGCTCACCCGGCCCTCGAAATTGCGGTTGCCGGAGAGGACCGAGGTGGCCACCAGATTGCCCTTGGCGATGGCCTCGGAGATCGGCTCTGGCAGCGGCCCGGAATTGCCGATGCAGGTGGTGCAGCCATAGCCGACGAGGTTGAAGCCGAGCGCGTCGAGGTCGTCCTGCAGGTCGGCCTTCTCCAGATAGTCGGAGACCACCTGGGATCCGGGCGCCAGCGAGGTCTTGACCCACGGCTTCACCTTCAGGCCGCGTTCGTGCGCCTTGCGGGCAACGAGGCCGGCCGCGACCATGACGCTGGGGTTCGAGGTATTGGTGCAGCTGGTGATGGCGGCGATCACCACGTCGCCGTGATCGAGCTCGTAGTCCGCGCCCTCCACCGGCACCGGATGGGACAGCGGGTCGCCGTCTTCCTCCGATTCCGCGGCGTTGGTGTGGCCGCCCTCGGCCTCCCACTTGCCTTCCGCGCCAGCCGGGTCGACGCCCAGCATCTCCGCCAGGGCGCGCTTGAATTCCGGTGCGGCACTGGACAGCAGCACGCGGTCCTGCGGCCGCTTGGGCCCGGCGAGCGAGGGTTCGACGCTGTCGAGCTCGAGTTCCAGCGTGTCTGTGAAGACCGGGTCCGGGCTGCCGGTCTCCCGCCACATGCCCTGCGCCTTGGCGTAGGCCTCCACCAGCTTCACCCGCTGCGGGTCGCGGCCGGAGAAGGTGAGATAGCGCAACGTCTCCTGGTCGATCGGGAAGAAGCCGCAGGTGGCGCCGTATTCCGGCGCCATGTTGGAGATCGTCGCCCGGTCGGCCAGGGTGAGGTTGTCGAGGCCGTCGCCGTAGAACTCGACGAACTTGCCGACCACGCCCTTCTTGCGCAGCATCTGGGTGACCGTCAGCACCAGGTCGGTCGCGGTGGCGCCCTCGCGCAGCTTGCCGTTCAGCTTGAAGCCGACGACCTCGGGGATCAGCATGGAGATCGGCTGGCCCAGCATGGCCGCCTCCGCCTCGATGCCGCCCACGCCCCAGCCGAGCACGGCCAGCCCGTTGACCATGGTGGTGTGGCTGTCGGTGCCGACCAGCGTATCGGGATAGGCGACCTTCGGCTTGCCGGGCTTGGACTTGTCGGGCTCGACCCAGACGGTCTGGGCGAGGTATTCCAGGTTCACCTGGTGGCAGATGCCGGTACCCGGCGGCACCACGCGGAAGTTCTCGAAGGCGGTCTGGCCCCAGCGCAGGAAGGCATAGCGCTCGCCATTGCGCTCGAACTCGCGCTCGACATTGGCCTTGAAGGCGGACGGCGTGCCGAACTGGTCGACCATGACGGAGTGGTCGATGACGAGGTCCACGGCCGACAGCGGGTTGATGCGCTGGGGATCGCCGCCAAGATCGACCATGGCCTGGCGCATGGCGGCGAGGTCGGCGACCGCCGGCACGCCGGTGAAGTCCTGCATCAGCACGCGGGCCGGACGGTAGGCGATCTCGCGGTCGGAGCGGCGGTCGTTCACCCAGGCCACGGCCGCCTTGATGTCGTCGACGCTGACCGAGCGGTCGTCCTCGTAGCGCAGCAGGTTCTCCAGCAGCACCTTGAGCGAGTAGGGCAGGCGGTTGACCTCCCCGAGGCCGGCCTCCTCGGCCGCCTTGAGGGAGAAATAGTCGTAAGTGTCGCCGTCGACCTCGAGCTGTCGGCGGGTCTTCAGCGTGTCGTGTCCGGTGATGGTCAACGGATTGCCCTCTCAAGTTCGCGGCGGCGTGCCGCCCTGGCCCGGTTCGCGCCCTTGTCCCATCCGGCGCCGATACCGGTCGTCGGGGCTGATGTACCCATTCTCCGCGCCGGATTCAAACGGTCACCGGGCCGACAGCGGCGAAAAGGGGGGTGCGGGAAGTTTCAGTGCCGCCGGCGGAGCAGCGACCAGACGATCCAGCCCAGGCCACCCAGCGCGGCCAGCACGATCAGCGATCCGGAGACCGCGGCACCGTAGGCGAAGACCGCACCGAAGCCGGTGCGCACTTCCGGGATGTAGGCGAGGCCGCGCCGCAGGATCAGCCAGCCGAAGGGGCCGATCACCGCGATTGCGAAGGCCAGCATGGGCAGGGAGATCGGCTCCCGCCAGGGCGGCGGACGGTCCTGCGGTCCACCGCCAGGCCTGGGATCAGGCGCGCGCACGGTTGACCACGAGGATGCCGACGGCGACCAGCACCACGCCGACCGCGTCGCCCCAGCCCACCGGCTCGCCCAGCACCAGGAAGGCGGCGCCGACGCCGAAGACCGGGTTGAAGAAGTGGAAGGAGGAGGCGTTCGCCGCGGTGGTGCGGCCGAGCAGGGTGAACCACAGCCAGGTCGCCACCAGCGACGGGAAGACGATGATGTAGGCGAGCGCGGCGACGAATTCCCAGGTCACGTCGAAGCTGGAAAAGCTCTCGAAGGCGAGGCCGAAGGGCAGCAGGGTCAGCGAGCCGACCAGCATCTGCAGGCCCATCACCATGGTGATGCCGGTGCCGAAGGCGCCCCGCTTGACCACCGCCGTGCCGACGGCGAGCGCGATGGTGCCGATGACGGCGCAGAGGATGCCGACCTCCTGGCCGACACCGCCCGACGCCGGATCGCCGAGATGGGCGCTCATCACCCAGACCACGCCGGCGAAGCCGAGGCCCATGCCGAGCAGCTTCAGCGGGCCGACGCGCTCGGCCAGGAACACCGGGGCGATCGCCGCCATGACGATCGGCATGGCCGAGCCGATGATGGCGCCGAGGCCGGCATTGATGGTCGTCATGGCGACGAACATCAGCCCCAGATAGAGCGTGTTCTGGCAGACGCCGAGGACCAGGATGGAGCGCCAGGCGGTGCGGGTACGGGGCCAGGCCTGACCCAGCAGCACCGCCGCCGTCACCGCCAGCCCGCCGGCGATGGCGAAGCGCACCGCCAGCATCAGCAGCGGTGGCGCGTATTCCAGCGCCAGCTTGGCCGAGGTGAAGGCCGAGGACCAGATCACCGCGAAGGCGAGCCCGATCAGCGCCGTCACCAGCGGATGGCCGAGGGTCTCCGCCGGTCCGGACCGGGTGTTGACGGTGGGCGCGTTGCCGCCGGACGACGCCATGTATTCTCCTCCAGAACGCTGGCAGCGACCCTAGCCAAGGCCGCCGGCCGCGTCACTCGCAGGGCGCACATGGCGCGGATGCGCGAGCCTGCGGCCAGAACCGGGAGCGGCCGGGCGCGAGCCCGGATGCCCGCGGCGCCGATTGGCCGCGGCGGGTACGCAACTATTGCAGGCGCCGGGGCTTCCCGCTTTAATCCCGGCGACCGCCACGGCCGGCAACTCAACGACCGGCCGGGGGTCGAGAGGGAGCACGAGGCGTTAGGGAGGCGCCGGATGGAGCCGAAAGGCGATCCGTCGGATAACAGCGCGGCCCGCGAGGACGCGCCCGGACGGCGCGAGGTCCTGCTCGCGGCCGATCATGTCAGCCTGTCCTTCGGCGGCGTGCATGCCCTGCGCGACGTCTCCTTCGAGGTCAACCGCGGCGAGCTGTTCTCGATCATCGGGCCGAACGGCGCCGGCAAGACCTCCATGGTCAACTGCATCTCCGGCCGCTACAGCCCGACCGAGGGCCGCATCCACTACAAGGGCCGCGACATCACGCGCCTGAAGCCCAATGCCCGCGCCGATCTCGGCCTCGGTCGGACCTTCCAGAACCTGGCGCTGTTCGGCCACATGACGGTGCTCGACAACATCATGGTCGGGCGACACCACCTGCTGAAGAACAACTTCATCACCGGCTCGCTCTACTGGCTGACCGGGGCCCGCAAGGAGGAGCTGGCGCATCGCCGGGTGGTCGAGGACATCATCGACTTCCTGGAGATCCAGCACGTCCGCAACGCCATGGCCGGGACGCTCTCCTACGGCCTGCGCAAGAGAGTCGAACTCGCCCGCGCCGTCGCGCTGAAGCCCGACCTGCTGCTGCTCGACGAGCCGATGGCCGGCATGAATCTCGAGGAGAAGGAGGACATGGCCCGCTACATCCTCGACCTGAACGAGGAGTGGGGCATGACCGTCATCATGATCGAGCACGACATGGGCGTGGTCATGGACATCTCCCACCGGGTCATCGTGCTCGACTTCGGCCGCAAGATCGCCGAGGGCCTGCCAGAGGAGGTGATGAACCACCCGCAGGTCAAGCGCGCCTATCTCGGCGCCGACGAGGACGACGAAGACGACGACCAGGGCGAGGGGGCGGCGGCATGAGCGACGACCACCCCCGCACCTTCCCCGCCCTGCTGCGCCACAACGCCACGCATTGGCCCGACGACGTCGCCATGCGGGAGAAGGAATTCGGCATCTGGAACGCCTTCACCTGGAAGGATTACGACGACCGGGTGGTGCGCTTCGCCCTGGCCATGCGGGCGCTGGGCATCGGGCCGGGCGACGTGGTGGCGCTGATCGGCGACAACCGGCCGGACTGGGTGGTGGGCGAGATCGCGGCCCATGCCGTGCGGGCGCTCAGCCTCGGCATGTATCGCGACGCGCTCGACGAGGAGATCGCCTACCTCGTCGAGTATGCCGGGGTGAAGCTGGTGATCGCCGAGGACGAGGAGCAGGTCGACAAGCTGCTCAATCTCGGCGAGCGCATCCCCTCGGTCCGCCACATCGTCTATTGCGATCCGCGCGGCATGCGCAAATACGAGGACCCGCGCCTGATCGCCGTGGCGGATTTCGTGGCTCTGGGCGAAGAGGCGCTGGCGGCCGATTCAGGAGCCTATGACGGCCTCCTGGCCGCCCTCGATCCGGAGGGCGTGGCCATCCTGTGCACCACCTCCGGCACCACCGCCAACCCGAAGCTGGCCATGCTGTCCGGCCGCTCGGTCATCGACCATGTGCGCGACTATCTGGCGGTCGATCCGAAGGACGAGACCGACGAATACGTCTCCGTCCTGCCGCTGCCATGGATCATGGAGCAAGTCTACGCGCTCGGTAAGTCCCTGGTCTCCCGCATGAAGATCAACTTCGTGGAGGAGCCGGAGACGATGATGCACGACATGCGCGAGATCGGCCCGACCTTCGTGCTGCTGGCCCCGCGCGTGTGGGAACAGATCGCCGCCGACGTGCGCAGCCGCATGATGGATGCGAGCCCGCTGAAGAACCGGCTCTTCGACCTCGGCATGAAGGCCGGCATGAAGGCGCTGGCGGAAGGCCGGCGGAGCGCCTTCGCCCGCGCCATCCTGTTCCGGCCGCTGGCCGACCGCCTCGGCTTCTCGCGGCTGAAATCGGCGGCGACCGGCGGGGCCGCGCTCGGCCCCGACACCTTCCGCTTCTTCCTCGCCATGGGCGTGCCGCTGCGCCAGCTCTACGGCCAGACCGAGCTGATGGGCGCCTACACCATCCACAAGGCCGGCGACATCGACTTCGACACGGTCGGCTTCCCCTTCAACGAGACCACCGAGGTGCGCATCGACCGGCCCGACCCGAACGGCGTCGGCGAGATCGTCACCCGGCACCCCAACATGTTCCTGGGCTACTACCGGAACGAGGAGGCCTCGAAGGCCGACATCAACGACGCGGGGGAGATGCACACCGGCGACGCCGGCTACTTCAACAAGGCCGGGCACCTCGTCGTCATCGACCGGATCAAGGACCTGGCGACGACCAGCCATGGCGACCGTTTCTCGCCGCAGTTCATCGAGAACAAGCTGAAATTCTCGCCCTTCGTGGCCGAGGCGGTGATCCTGGGCGACCAGCGACCCTATCTGGCGGCGATGATCTGCATCCGCTTCCCCATCGTCTCGAAATGGGCGGAGAAGAAACGCCTCGCCTTCACCACCTACACCGACCTCTCGGCCAAGGACGAGGTCTATGCCCACATCCAGTCGGAGGTGGAGGGCATCAACGCCACGCTCCCGGCGGCCCAGCAGATCCGCAAGTTCCTGCTGCTCTACAAGGAACTCGACGCCGACGACGGGGAACTGACCCGGACCCGCAAGGTGCGCCGTGGCGTGATCAACGACAAGTATGGCGGCATCATCGACGCCATCTACGGCGACGAGGACCGCATCCCCATCGACACCACCATCACCTTCCAGGACGGCACCCGCCAGCGCATCAAGACGGTGCTCAGGGTCGTCGACCTCGGTCAACCGGCGCCCCGCGGCGCCCTGGCGGCGGAGTAGCGGACCGGTGGAAGCCCTGCGCCTCGACTTTCTCTCCCAGCTGCTGGTCACCGGGCTGATCATCGGCACGCTCTACGGCGTCGTCGCCATGAGCTTCGTGCTGATCTACAAGGCCTCCAAGGTGGTGAACTTCGCCCAGGGCGAATTCCTTCTCGTCGGCTCCTGGATCTGCTGGTACTTCCTGATCGAGTTCCAGCTGCCCTTCTGGATCGGCTTCCCGTTGACCCTCGCCTTCATGCTGGTCTTCGGCGTGCTGCTGCAGGTGGTGGTGCTGAGGCCGATGATCGGCGAGCCGATCATCTCCATCATCATGGTCACGATCGGCCTGTCGATCATGTTCCAGGCCCTGATGAAGTGGATGTTCGGGGTCTCGCCGCAGCCCTATCCGCCGATCTTCGACGTCGGCTCGGTCAACGTGCTGGGCGTGCAGATCCAGACGATCTACCTGCTGTCCATCGTCGTCTCGGTCGCCATCATGGGTGGCTTCGCCTGGTTCTTCAAATATTCGCGCTACGGCCTCGCCATGCGGGCGACGGCCTTCGACCAGCAGGCGGCCCAGTCGCTCGGCGTCTCGGTCAAGGCGGTGTTCGCCATGGCCTGGGCGATCTCGGCGCTGGTCTCCGCCGTCGCCGGCATCGTCGTCGGCGTCGTCAACGGGGTCAGCTCCGACCTCTCCTTCTACGGCATCAAGGTCTTCCCGGCGGTGATCCTGGGCGGCCTCGACTCAGTCGTCGGCGGCGTGCTGGGCGGCATCATCATCGGGCTGATCGAGGCGGTGGCGGCCTATTTCGACCTCTTCCTCGGCTTCGGCAATTTGCAGCAGATCGTGCCGTTCTACGTCCTGGTCATCCTGCTGATGATCAAGCCCTACGGCCTGTTCGGCACCCGCGACATCGAGCGGGTCTAGGAGGCAGCACCCCACCATGGCCGGCATCCAGTTCCGACCCTGCGGCGATTTCCGCTCCTCCTACCGCGCCGACACCACGATCTTCGACGACCGGTTCAGCCGCAACTTCGTGATCGGCCTGGTAGTCGTGCTGGCGCTGATCCCGATCCCGACGGTGTTCGATCTCGGCTTCGACGTGATCGACCGCTACTGGACGAACCTGCTGATCAATATCGGCTTCCTGTCGATCGCCGCGCTCGGCCTCAACATCCTGGTCGGCTTCACCGGGCAGATCTCGATCGGCCATGCCGTCTTCTTCGGTTTCGGCGCCTTCTCCACCGTCTTCATCCACGAGAACACCGGCATCCCGGCTTTCTTCACCATTCCGCTCGCCGGCCTGCTGACGGCCGCGGTGGGGCTGATCTTCGGGGTGCCGGCAGCGCGCCTGAAGGGGCTCTATCTCGCCATCGCCACGCTGGCGGCCCAGTTCATCCTGGAGAACTTCTTCGCCCGCGCCGACTGGTTCTCCGGCGGCACCCACGGCGCCCGCGCCCCCCGCGTCGAGCTGTTCGGCTTCGAGTTCCGCGACGCCCAGGCCTATTGGTGGCTGGTGCTGGGCTATGTCGTGGTGATGTTCCTGCTGGCGACCAACCTGATGCGCAGCCGCGACGGCCGCGCCCTCATCGCCGTGCGCGACCACTATCTCTCCGCCGAGATCATGGGCGTGAACCTGACGAAGTATCGTATCCTGTCCTTCGGCATCGCCTCCTTCTACGCCGGCATCGGCGGTGCCCTGTTCGCCCACTACAACCGCTTCGTCCAGGTCGAGACCTTCAACATCTTCTTCTCCATCCAGTTCCTGGCGATGGTGATCATCGGCGGCCTCGGCTCGGTGATGGGCACGATCATGGGCGTCACCTTCATCGTGCTGCTGCCGGAGGTGACGGAGGGTCTCGCCGGCATGCTGCGCGGCACCGAACTGGCGGAAAGCCTGAACCTGGAGGTCGGCCTCAACTTCATGAAGGAGATGGCCATCGGCCTCGCCATCATCCTGTTCCTGATCTTCGAGCCCGATGGCCTGGCCCATCGCTGGCGGCAGATAAAGGCCTACTGGAAGCTCTATCCGTTTTCCTATTAGGCTGGGCATCACCAATGCGACCGCCCGGCAGTGCACGAAACGGGCGGCGCCCATCAAGGGAGGAAGCACCAAGATGAAAGCGTTGACACTGACCACCGCCACCGCCGTGGTCGCCTTGGCCGCCGGCGGCGCCCAGGCCCAGGACGTCTTCGTCGGCCACCTCGCCGACCTGACCGGCGCCACCGCCTCGATCGGCGTCGCCTATGCCGACGGCATCGCCGATGCCTTCTCCTGGTACAACGCCAATGGCGGCATCGACGGCACGGCGATAGAGTTCGAGACCATCGACTACGCCTACCAGGCGCCGCGCGCGGTCTCGATCTACCAGGACTGGGTCTCCGACGACGTGGTCGCCATCCAGGGTTGGGGCACGGCCGACACCGAGGCCCTGATCCAGTTCGTCGCCGAGGACGAAATCCCCTATTTCTCGGCCTCCTATTCCGGCGCGCTGACCGACCCGACGGGCGATGCCGAGCGCTCGCCGGAGGCCGCGCCCTACAACTTCTTCTACGGCCCGTCCTATTCCGACGCCTGCCGGGCCCTGGCCGAATGGGCCTGGCAGGACTGGCAGGAGATGGGCGGCGAGGGCACGCCCATCTGGGTGCACATGGGCGCCGACCATCCCTATCCGGAGAGCCCACGGGTGGCTTGCACCGAGTATGCCACCGAACTCGGCTTCGAGGTCGCCGATCCGATCCAGTACTCCATGGGTCCGGCGGACTTCAGCGCCCAGTGCCTGACCCTGAACGAGGTCGGCGCCGACTACGCCTATCTCGCCAACATCGCCGGCGCCAACATCGCCATGCTGAACTCCTGCGCCAATGTCGGCGTGGAGACCCAATTCGTCTCCAATGTCTGGGGCTATGACGAGAACGTCATGCGCGCCGCCGGCGCGGCGGCGGATGGCGTGGTGGTCGCGGTGCGCACCCAGTCGATCTTCACCGACGACAACGAGGCCATCGCGCGGGTGCGCGAGATCGCTGGCGGCGACGACTACCAGGTGCTGAGCTACCTCTCGGGCGTGTGCTCCGCCGCCTACATGGTCGAGGCCATGCGCGGCGCCTACGAGGCCGACGGCGAGGTCACCGGTCCCGGCATCAAGGCCTATATCGAGGCGCAGAGCGACTGGGTGCCGGAAGGCCTGGACGGCCTCTGCTATCCCTCGACCTGGACCGCCGAGGACCATCGCGGCCTGATGACCGTGTCGATCTACCAGGGGCATGTCGACGGCGCCACGGAAGGCCAGGAAGTGGCCGATCTGGTAGCCGACGGCGTGATGTCGCTGGAGCAGGTCGGCGAGATTACGCTTGAGCGCCGGCCGGAGTGGCTCGGCTACTGAGCCCGCGGGACGGGCGGGACGGCGCCGGGGTGCCGTCCCGCTCAGC